>ERZ772893.1854-NODE-1854-length-18914-cov-11.369585_pt1 | contig 18914 bp, 22 predicted proteins | sample MGYA00511482_ERZ772893 | MGnify/ENA primary metagenome ERZ772893 (study PRJEB29015, sample SAMEA2737687) | human gut metagenome | biome: human gut; feature: human-associated habitat; material: faeces | place: China | collected 2012 ... | reverse complement strand
CCATGGCCATGGCCAGCTCGTCCGCGCGGCGGAAGGCCGAGATGAACAGCGGGATCAGCACCGGCACCAGCGCCTTGATGCGCTGGGTGAAAGTGCCATTGTCGATCATGGCACCGCGGGCTTTCTGGGCGTTCATGATCTTCTCGGTCTCTTCGATCAAAGTCGGGATGAACCGCAGCGCAATGGTCATCATCATGGCCAGCTCATGCACCGGGAAATGAATTTTCGCCAGCGGGCGCAGCAGATTTTCAATCGCGTCCGTCAGCACGATGGGGCTGGTGGTGTAGGTCAAAAGGCTCGTACCTGCGATCAATGCACAGACGCGCACCGTCAGCAGGATGGCATAGCGGATGCCCTCCCCGTAAATTTTCAACACCCAGATGTGGACAAGCGGCTCGCCCTCGCCGGTGACAAAAAACAGGTTGAGCACCGCCGTGAACAGCACGATGGGCACAATAGGCTTTAGGCTCTTTAAAATCAGCTTGCCGGGGATTTTGGCCACCTTGTACAGCGCCGCCAGCAGGGCAATAGACAGCGCCAGGCCCAGGGGGTTGGGCGCCACAAACAGCACCACGATGTAGGCGATGGTGGCCACCAGCTTTAAGCGCGGGTCGCAGCGGTGCAGCACCGAGTTGCCCGGGAAATGCTGGCCGATGGTAATATCACGCAGCATTTACTGCACCCCCTTTGCCTGCCTGGCCGCCAGCGCCTTCTGGATGGTCTTGACAGCGTAGGGCATCGTGTAAACATTGGTGGGGATGTCCAGCCCCATCTGGCGCAGCTTGAGGAAGATCTGCGTGACCTGCGGCACCGAAAGCCCCAGCTCCAGCAGCTCCTGCGCGTGGCCGAACACTTTTTCCACCGTGTCGTACATAGCCAGCTTGGCGTGGCTCATCACCAGCACGCGGTTGGCGTACTTGGCGATATCCTCCATCGAGTGGCTGACCAGCAGTACCGTGATGCCAGTCTTTTCGTGGTAGTCGCGGATCTGGCTTAAAATCGTGTCGCGGCCCTCGGGGTCCAGACCGGCGGCGGGTTCATCCAGCACCAGCACGCGGGGGTGCATGGCCATAACGCCCGCAATCGCCACGCGGCGCTTCTGCCCGCCGGAAAGTTCAAACGGGCTTTTCTGCAGCAGCTCGTCCGACAGGCCAACGAAAGCAGCGGCCTCCTTCACGCGGCGGTCGATCTCGGCTTCGTCCAGCCCCATGTTGCGCGGGCCGTAGGCGATGTCCTTGGCGCAGGTCTCCTCAAACAGCTGGTACTCCGGGTACTGCATGACCAGGCCCACCTGGAAGCGGAACGCCCGCAGGTCGGCCCCCTGCTCCCACATGTCCTTGCCGTCAATCAGGATGCGGCCGGAGGTGGGGCGGTTCAGGCCATTGAAATGGCTGATGAGGGTGGATTTACCGCTGCCGGTGGAGCCGATGATGCCGACAAAGTCACCCTCCTCCACGCTGAACGATACGTCATCCAGCGCGGTGGTTTCGTCCGGCATGCCGGGATTGTAGACGTATTTCAGATGTTCTACACGAATGATCTCTGACACTGTTTATTCCTTTCCCGCAGAATACCGCCCGCGATGGGTGCCGTTTCTGCCTATGATGGGATTTTTCCTTGCGCAGCTTACTGCAGCAGTTTATACAGTTCCTCGGCGCAGCGGTCGGGGGTGATGACATTTTCCGGCATTGGAATACCGATTTTTACCAACTCGTCCCGCAGTTCTGCCGCCTGGGGCACATCCAGGTGGTAGCTGTGCAGCCGTTGGGTCTGGCTGAACACCTCTTCCGGCGTGCCTTCCATCACGATGCGGCCCCGGCTCATGACCAGCACGCGGTCGGCCTGGGCGGCTTCCTCCATATAATGGGTGATGGAGACGATGGAGATGCCCGCCTCCCGCAGCTGATGAATCGTGCGCATGACCTGGCTGCGGCCGTGGGGGTCCAGCATGGCGGTGGCTTCATCCAGCACCAGGCAGTCCGGCCGCATGGCGATCACGCCGGCAATGGCCACACGCTGCTTCTGCCCGCCGGACAGCTTGTAGGGGGCCGCCTCACGCTTTTCATAGATGCCTGCCAGTTTCATGGCTTCATCAATGCGGGTGCGGATCTCCTCGGCCGGGACGCCCAGGTTTTCCGGCGCAAAGGCCACATCTTCTTCCACAATGGTCGCCACAATCTGGTTGTCCGGGTTCTGGAACACCATGCCCACCTTCTGGCGGATGTCATAGAGGTGATCCTCGCCCCGGGTATCCATGTTTTCCACCAGCACAGTGCCGGTCTCCGGCAGCAGGATGGCGTTGAAATGCTTGGCCAGTGTGCTTTTTCCGCAGCCGTTGGCACCCAGCACGGCTACAAACTCACCGCGGCGGACGTTCAGGCTCACGCCGTCCACAGCGTAGGTGGGTTGTTCGGGGTCATAGCGGAACTTGACGTCCTGTACGCGGATCATCGGTTCTTCCTTTGGCATAGTTTACTTCTCCCAAATAGCGGTGGCGCCGCAGGGCACCACACCGCCGGTAGCCGAGACCGGCAGGCCGATCTCATCGCAGTGGGTGTGCCCGCCCGCAGTGGGGCAAAGCGTCGTTTTAACGATGTATTCCATCACCGCAGGGCTGAGACCCTCGGTGTAGGAGTTGATGGCAAAGAACAGTGGATCGTCGCTGAGGACCTGCTCGGTCAGGGTGATGAGGTCGTAGACGTTGTCCTCCAGCTTCCAGATCTCACCGCCGGGGCCGCGGCCATAGCTGGGCGGGTCCATGATGACGGCGTCGTACTTGCTGCCGCGGCGGATCTCCCGCTGCACGAACTTGACACAGTCGTCCACGATCCAGCGGCAGGGGCGGTCGGCCAGATCACTGGCGGCGGCGTTTTCCCGCGCCCAGGCCACCATGCCTTTGCTGGCGTCCACATGGGTGACGCTGGCCCCTGCGGCCAGGCAGGCCAGCGTAGCGCCGCCGGTGTAGCCAAAGAGGTTCAGGACCCGGATGGGACGGCCGGCAGCCTTAATTTTTTCCTGATACCAGGCCCAGTTGACGGCCTGCTCCGGGAAAACGCCGGTATGCTTAAAGCCGGTGGGGCTGACGATGAGGGTCAGCTCGCCCCAGTGGATCTGCCATTTCTGGGGCAGCCGCTTGTGGTAGTTCCACTGCCCGCCGCCCTTGGCCGAGCGGTAGTACACGGCATCGGCCCTGGCCCACAGGGGGCTGGTCTCGTCGTTTTTCCAGATGACCTGCGGGTCGGGGCGGATCAGCAAAGTCTGCCCCCACCGCTCCAGGCGGTTGTGGTTGGTGGCGTCCAACAGTTCATAATCCCGCCAGCTGTCGGCAGGGCGCATAGGCAATTCTCCTTTTATTCTATACGGTACAACGTCTTATTTATTCAAAATACGCTGTTTGATCATGTCGGCGATGCGGTCGGCGCTGGACTTGATGGCCTCCTGGTCCTCGCCCTCGACCATAACGCGGATCTTCGGCTCGGTGCCGGAAACGCGGACGAGGACGCGGCCCATGCCCATCAGGTTCTGCTGCTGGCTCTCGATGAAGCCGGCGATATACTCATCCTCTTTGTAGGCTTCTTTCTGGTCCTTGTCGGCAGTCAGGTTGATGAGCACTTGGGGGAACTTGGTGTACACGGCGTTCAGGTCGCTCATCTTGGCGCCGTTCTCGGCCTTCTTGCGGGCCAGCACCTTCAGCAGCTTGCCGGCGGTCAGTTCGCCGTCGCCGGTGGTGGAGTGATGCAGGAAGATCACGTGACCGCTCTGCTCGCCGCCGATGGCATAGCCGCGGGCGCGCATCTCTTCCAGCACGTAGCGGTCGCCCACGGCAGTGCGGGCGGTTTCAATGCCTAAAGACTGCATGTATTTCATGAAGCCCAGGTTGGACATGACGGTGACGACGACGGTGTTTCCATCCAGGCGGCCGCGCTCCTTCATATCGGTGCCGACCAGTGCGATGATCTTGTCGCCGTCGATCTCGGCGCCGTTTTCGTCGCAGGCCAGGCAGCGGTCCGCGTCACCGTCAAAGGCGATGCCGCAATCGTAGCCGCCCTGCTTGACGGCCGCTTCCAGCGTTTCCAGATGGGTGGAGCCGCAGCCGTCGTTGACGGAAACGCCGTCCTGCTGGGTGCCGATGAAGCCGCACTCGCAGCCAAGGCGCGGGAACAATTCCTGCGCGACCCTGGCGGAGGCGCCGTTGGCGCAGTCGAACAGCACTTTCAGGCCGGTGAGGTCGGCGTCGATATGCTCCTGCAGGAAGTCGACGTAATCCTTTACGCCGGTGCGGCACACCTTGATGCGGCCGATGTCCGCGCCCTCGGCCAGACGAATGTCCGTACAGTTGTTGAAGACGTGGGCTTCGATCTGGTTCTCGACCTCATCGGGCAGTTTGTAGCCGTCGCCCTTGAAGATCTTGATGCCGTTGAACTCCATCGGGTTGTGGGAGGCGGAGATCATGATGCCGGCGTCGGCATTGTATTTGCGGACCAGGTAGGCCACGCCGGGGGTGGGGATAACGCCCAGCAGCTCTACGTCAGCGCCGACACTGCACAGGCCGGCGGCCAGGGTGGATTCCAGCATATCGCCGGACACACGGGTATCTTTGCCGATCAGGATTTTGGGGCGGTGGCCGTCCAGGCTGGTAAGCACGGCAGCGGTACCGCGGCCGATCTGAAGCGCCAGTTCGCAGGTGAGGTCCTTGCCCGCCACACCGCGGACACCATCAGTACCAAACAATTTACCCATTCTCGTCAGATCCTTTCCTATTGGTTGATTCGGTTGATTTATCATTCTATGCCGCTTGTCGGCATGGGGTCAGTGATTTTTCGCCCGAAGCACGTCAGAACATGCTTTGCTGTCCGTCATCCTCATCAAAACGGCGCGGTACAGCCATGTGCAGATGCTCATAGGCCAGGCGGGTCACGCAGCGGCCGCGGGGGGTGCGGGTCAGCATGCCCATCTGCATCAGGTACGGCTCACAGATGTCTTCCAGCGTGACGCTCTCCTCGCCCAATGCAGCGGCCAGCGTTTCGAGACCGACCGGGCCGCCGTTGTACATCTCGATGATGGCGCGCAGCAGGCTGCGATCGAGTTCGTCCAGACCCAGCTCGTCGATGTCCATCCACTTGCGGGCCGCAATGGCGGTCTCTTCGTCGATGGTGCCCTCGCTCTCCACCATGGCAAAGTCGCGGGCGCGTTTCAGCAGGCGGTTGGCGATACGCGGCGTGCCGCGGGCGCAGCGGGCCAGTTCCAGCGCACCTTCGTCGGTGATGGGCACGCCCAAAATACCCGCACTGCGGGTGATGATGCGCCCCAACTCCTGGGGGCTGTACAGCTCCAGCTTGAGCAGGATGCCGAAGCGATCACGCAGGGGGCCTGTCAGCTGACCGGCGCGGGTAGTCGCGCCCACCAGCGTGAACTTGGGCAGGTTGATGCGGATGCTTTGGGCACTCGGCCCTTTGCCGATCATGATGTCCAGCGCGAAATCTTCCAGCGCCGGGTAAAGTACTTCCTCCACCTGGCGGGACAGACGGTGGATCTCATCGATAAAGAGGATGTCGCCCTCCTGCAAATTGGTCAGCAGCGCTGCCAGGTCGCCGGGCTTCTCGATGGCCGGGCCGGAGGTGATGCGGATCTGCACGCCCATCTCCTGCGCCACAATGCCTGCCAGCGTGGTTTTGCCCAGGCCGGGCGGGCCGTAGAGCAGGATGTGGTCCATCGGCTCGCCGCGCTGCTGCGCCGCCCGCAGATAGACTTTCAGGTTGCCTTTGGCTTTCTCCTGGCCGACGTAGTCATCCAGCGTTTTGGGACGCAGGCTGATCTCCTCGGCATCGGCGGGCATGGCGTCCGGGCTGACAAGGCGGGCGGGGTCTACCATATATTCCTGATTCATTGTTTACCCCTTTCAGCGTGCGCGGGACAGGCTGCGCAGCGCCACCTTGATAATATCCTGTACGGGCAGTGTCTCGTCCACGCGGGCCACCGCGGCGGCGGCATCGCTGGGGGTATAGCCCAGGCTGACCAGCGCCGCCACAGCCTGCGCCGGGGCCGAGCTGGGCGCGGGCGTACCCATATCACCGGAGAAGCCTTTGCCATTGGCCAGGCCCTTGCCCACTTTGTCTTTCAGTTCCAGGGCAATGCGCTGGGCCAGCTTTGGGCCAACGCCGCTGGCCTTGGTAAACGCCTTGTAGTCGCCGCTGGAGGCCGCCAGCGCGACCTTTTCCGGGGACATAATGGACAAGATGGACAGGCCCGCTTTGGGGCCGACGCCGGTAACAGCCGTCAGCATCTTGAAGCAGTCGCGCTGTTCCTCGTTGGCAAAGCCATAGAGGGAAACATCGTTCTCGGTCACGTTCATGATGGTATAGACCGTGCCCTCCTGCCCCGGGGCAGGCAGGGCCTCGCCGGTGGTAGCCGGGACCTGCACATAGTACCCCACACCCGCGCAGCTGATGACGACAGAATCCAGGGATTTTTTCAAAATTTTGCCAGTCAGACAATAGATCATGGTTGGCTTCCTTTTTTATAGTAATAATAACTTTAGCTAAATGGTCGGTGTTTTTTTGCAGGGACTATGCCCTGCCGCCCACTTTACGGTTTGCTATATTAAAAGTTTCTTTGCCTACTTTCTTTTCAAAGAAAGTAGGTTATCGTACCGGCGTACCCATCAGGCGGCTGCGGCTGCAATGGCAATGGGCGATGGCCATACCCAGGGCGTCGGCGGTGTCGTCGGGCTTGGGTATGGTCTCCAGATGCAGCATCATGCGGGTCATTTCCTGGATCTGCTTTTTTACGGCCTTGCCGTAGCCGGTGATGGCCTGCTTGACCTGCATGGGCGTGTATTCATAGATCGGCACACCGCACTGGGCCGCCGCCAGCAGGATGACCCCGCGTGCCTCGGCCACGCCGATGACGGTGGTCTGGTTGTGCTGGTAGTAAAGCTTCTCGATGGAGAGGGCTTCGGGCTTGTAGCGTTTGCAGATGTCCAGCACGCCCTCGTAGATCTCGACCAGGCGCTGCTCAAAGGGGGTGTCTTTCTCGGTAACGACCGCCCCGTAGCCCACCGGCGCGAACCGGTTGCCCACATATTCCACAACGCCCCAGCCTACAATTGCGTAGCCGGGATCGATACCAAGGACCCGCAAGTCTCTACACCTCCCCACTTTAACTGGTATAGTATACCACAAAAAGGTGTGTGCGTCCACAGTGGCGGGGCGGTTTTTGGCCGCTTGAGGGGACGTTTTCGACTTTTTTCAGAAAAATTTCAAATTTCTTGAAAAAAGTGCTTGACTTTTCTCTTTGTGTCTGGTATTATAGCATACGTCGCCGGGAGACACGGCGCCGACAACAAAATATGGACGGTTAGCTCAGCTGGTAGAGCATCTGCTTGACGTGCAGGAGGTCACAGGTTCGAGTCCTGTACCGTCCACCAAGTTTTTAGACGTTAGAACGATAGTTTTAACGTCTTTTTTGTTGTCCCGACCACACTTTTGAACACACTTTGCTATGCGTTGTTCAGTAGTTTCAAAAAGGTTCCATTCACTGCTTCCGCTGTTGCTTCCGCCTCGCCGGTCAGGGTGTGGCCGTATACCCCGAATGTGTCCATGTCTTGGCTGTGGCCTACTAGGCCTTTGACCTCCCCGGCGGGCAGGGTCTTAACCACAGATACAAACGTGTGGCGCAGCTCGTACAGGCTGCACGGGGTCAGCCCGTTGGCCTTGCAATAGGCTTTCCAGCGGCTGTAATAGGTCTTTTCTCGCATGATGCAAAACACACTGCCCGCGTCGCCAGTGATTTTGCGCTGTTCATCCAGCACCCGCCGGGCCATAGTGGACAGGACGAACGACCGCACGGCGTTCTCATTCTTTCCGCGTGTTACCTCGCCGCGCACGTTGATGGCGCGCTGCACCTGGACAGTGTTGCCGTGGATGTCGTTCCATTGCAGGCCTACCAGTTCGCCAGGGCGCAGGCCTGTAAGCACCTGGAAGCGGTAGGCATTGATGTAGTCATCCTGGACAGTCTTGCCCTTGTATAGCGTAGTGCCCACATTGAACAGAGTCAACAGGTCGGCAGGTTGTAGAATCTTCTTGCCTTTGAGGCGGGCCCCGGCGGGGATGTGTAGGCCCTCGGGGTTGAATGTGGACAGCCTGGAAGCCCGGCAGAACTTGCACAGCGCCCGCATATCGGCGCAGATGCAGGCCAGTGTCTTTTTAGACAGCCCTGCCGCGTGGGCCTTGTTTACGACGTTCTGCAAGTCCTGTTCCGTCAGGTTTGACAGCTTCTTGCGCCCGATATTCGGGCCTATCCATTGCCGCCAACGGGATGCAATGTTCTGGCAGTTGCCCTCGCCTGTAGTCTGCTGCTGTGTGGCATACCACAGGGCATAGGCTTCCTCTACTCGCATAGAGGTAGGCGCGACGCCAGTCTCTAGCCACTTGTCGGCTTTGGCGTTGGCCTCGCGCTGGCCCGTGCGGCCAGGCTTGGAGCTGTAGAAGCTCTTGCGCTGGCCGTCCTTTTGCACATTGATCTGCCAGCGGGTGCCCATCCACTTGGCGCTGTTCGTTCTGGTCGTCATTGTGGTATACCTCCCTTGCGGCGGGCGCGGTCTTTGCGCTTCCCGCTGATCTCTCCCGCCAGAAATGCGGCGGTCATCATCTCCACCAATGCAAAACGGCTGGCAGGGTCAAACGGCTGCGCGTGGTAGGTGGCCGTCAGCTGGTCGATGAAGTCGTAAGTCTTGGGATCCAGGGGCACGGTGTTTAGGGCTTGCAAGGTCTCCGGCAGCGTTGCCCATGGTGCGTGATAGTTCATTGTTGTATAACCTCCGTTCTGTGTCCTGCCATCGTCAGCACCGGGGAGGACGCCCCCGGTGTACCCTCCACAGGTGGGGAGGGTTTCGGCTGGTTGGTATCGTTCCACAAGATGCCTGTAGTTTGGGCGTTGCCGCGCCCTGGGTGTTGCAGCACCCGTTGGCCTGCCATCATCAGCGCCAGGCGGCCAGCCCTGGCGGACGCCCTCGCGGGCGTTTCGGCTGTTTAGATATCGCGCTCAACGGCGGTAATGGTGTAGCCCTCGCCAATCGTGGCGGCTGTGGTCTTTGCCGCCTCGACGACGCTATCTGCAAAGGCGAAGCTGAGAAAAGCCTGGCCGTTGGTGTTCTCGTAAGTAACTTTATAGCTGTACATGGTTCTGTGCCCTCCTATGTGGTTTGGTTGTTTCGATGGCTTTATTATACATGAATCATGCTAAAAGTCAACATGATTCATGTATTTTCGACGATATGCACATTCATGGTTCATGTATTTTGAGCAAAATATACATGTTGCATGTATCGGCTACATATGGTATACTAACCTCGGAATATTTTTCTTGTAGGAGGGCTCCACATGTCAAGCGATGCGAAAAGGGCCAGCAACGCCCGATATTTGGCAAAATTTAAAACCGTTTCTGTTCGTTTTACGCAAACAGACGCCGTGGCAGTGCAGTCCGCGGCAGATTCCGCCGGGGAAAGTCTGAACGCCTACATTGTGGGCGCAGTGGCCCAGCGCATGGAGCGGGACGCCAGCAGCGCCCCAGAGAGCCCCGCGGAGGCCTTGCCACCAGAGGTAGAGAATATGCAGGAGTAAGGCAGTGGACGCGCCACAGAGGCGCACAGCAGCCTTTGGACGAATGGAAACAGAAAAAGCAATGAAAGAGTATACCCCATCCGAAAAAAGCACTGAAGAACTCCGGGAGTATATCGCCAAACTTACTGAAGAAAGTGAACACATGACAGAGTGGCCGGACGTCGATATTGTTGTGAATGATGAAGTGGGGCAGCTAGACTGCCCGGCGGATGCGGTGTTCTTTGCAAAGGTCGAGCGGTATCTGCGCGGCACCCTTGGCGATGAAGCCTATAATCGCATTATGTCAGAACAAGACGACGCGCCAGAGGACGACACACCACCAAAGTGATGCAGTCCCCGCCAGCCCCGTGGGCCGGGAATTTGCCAACAGTGTCAACAGACTGGTTTCGTTGACAAAAGGCATACTTGCGCATACAGTAAACACCCCACCATGGCCCGCCGGGCTGTGGTGGGGTGTTGCTGTCTCTATGCGGTTGCGATGCCCAGCTAGTCGCCGCCGAGCCGTTGCGGCGCAGCTATGCGGGCCCTATGCCCTGTGGTTCAGCTCTTTGTCTAGCAGGGCGTCGAGATCATCTGCCACGATGTGGAAGTATCGGCAGCCCTGGCGGGCGCAGTCCTCCACAGTGGTAACAACCAGCTCCCCCGCCGGGGCGCGGCAGCACACTTGCAGAGGTGCCCGGCGGGCTTTCTCGACCTGGGTCAGCAGTTTGTCCAGCTCCATCTTGCAGCCCTCACAGCGTGGCCCAGGGGGCCGCCTCGCGCGCGATCATGTTCCAGTAGGCATCCCCCCGGGCGGGGCTGGTAGGTTCTGTCTCCAGCACGCCAGAGCACTGCCGGATGAACTTGTTAAACAGCGCCGTGCGATCACTGGCAGAGCGGTAGTATTTTTTTGCATAGGGAGCCATGCCGCCGTGCTTGTCGCCGTACTCCATGGCCTTGCGCAGCAGTGTAGGGTTGTTCTTGTTGCGCTCGCATAGGGCGCTGAACTCTTCCACACTCATGGGGAAATTTTCGGCCAACAGCCGATAGTCGCCGCCCTGGAGCGCGTTGCCGTCCGGGGTGTCCGCTGCTGTGGCAGCGCTGGCAAAGCGTCTTGCCAGTGCGTCAAGCTGGCCCTGTGCGTTCTGGCGCAGTTTGAGGGCCTCGCTATTGGCGGATAGGGTCAGCTCGCGGGCATAGCCCTCTGTGATGTGGCCCTGGCGCAGCTCCTGTGCAGTCTCGCGGCGCAGCTGTTCGGACGGGGCCAGTGCTGCAAAATAGCCGGTGACGATGCGGCGGGCTTCCTGGATGTAGTCGTTCATGGGGTTAACCTCCTGTTATGCTCTAGTGGATTGTCTTGCCCCGCTATGTGGCCGCTTTAGGCCTTTGCGGGGTTGTGGTTTGACTTTGGCGGGTGCAGGCCTCTTGACCTGTCCCGGCGGGCCTGGGCGGCTCATGGCTCACCGTACTGCTTTACGTGCGGGTTGATGTTCCAGCGGCGGCGGATATACTCACGGGCTTCCTGTTCCGTCTTGAATTTCAGCGGAAACGACATGCCCGGCCCCTCTACATACCAGCCCACAATAGTGCCCCCTGGGCGGGCCTGGTAGGTCAGCCGGATGGTGTCATTTCTAAGGCTTTCGGCCACAGTGACCTGGTAGCCGCCCATCGTGTGGCGGTGCAGCTGCTCCAGCATGTATTTACTGCTCATTTTTTCTTGCGTCCTTTCTTTGGCGGTTGTGGTAGGTCGTCAATTAGCAGGATACCTTGACCGTGCACGCGCATATAGCTGTACACATCGTGCAGTGTCAGCAGGTCATCCCCCTGTGGCAGACGGTAGCGCGGCCCGGCGTCGGTCTGCGCCTCGGTCACGATTAGCAGCCTATCCGCCGGGGCACCACGCTCCAGGGCTTCTAAGCGTGCAAGAGCGTCTTTCACAACAAGCCCTCCAGTTTGTCCAGACGTCGATTGACGTCGGTGATCTCTGCGAATTTTAAACCATAGTCCAGCAGGGCGCGGGCAGCGGCCACGCGGGCGGGGTAGGTTGCCGCATCGTCCCGCACGATGGCCTGCAGGGCGTCCACAGTGTCAGCGTACCCGGCGGATATCCTGTGGGCAGCATCGGCCAGGGCTTCCCGTCGGCCGCGCTCTAGGGCGTCCGCGAACTCGGGCAACTTTTCATACCCCTGTAGGGTCTTGGTGGATAGCCCACAGACGCGGGCGGCGTCGGTGCGGCTCTTGCATGTCAGCAGGGCCGCTAGTGCTTTGGTTTGGTTCGGGGTCAATCTGGTTCTTCACCTCCTAAAATTTCCATATTTTGCCACATTCTGGCCCGTTTCCGTGCTGCTACCAGGGCGGCAGGCTGGCGCATCGCCGCCAGGGCGCAGGCATCCTCCAGGTGTTTGGTGATGAAGCTGCCGCGCCAGCGCTTGCAGAGATACGCCAGGGCGTCCGCGCGTTCGTCGAAGTAGTGACCACTGCCCGCGAACTGTACGCAAAAGCTGCCCCGCCGGGCAGGCTCCACAGCATCCGCGTCAATTAGTTGGCGCAGTTCGTCCAGGTTGTTAGGCATCCGCGCGGGGTCGATGCAGCGTTGCAGCTCGACGTCGCCGCGCGGTGTGCGCCACACGGCCACAGGCATAAAAATCCGATTATTTGATGGTGGCATACTTGTGTAATCCTCCCTTGTAGGTGTTGTATAGTCGGTGCATGGTCGGTGCATGGTCGGCAACATTTTCCACAATAATAGCCATTGCTTTACTAGGGGTTATGGTCGGCATAGTCGTAATAGTCGGAAAGCCTATTACTGTGGGCTTTATAGGCAATTGGGTATGGTCGGCGTATAGTCGGTAGATGGTCGGCGCTTCGTGTGTTTTGTGTGGTTTATAAAATTTGTCGACGGTACCGACCATGCCGACTATACACTGTTAGAACGGTCATTTTGCCCTTTCCAGAACATGCAGGCGTCTCTTATCGCGTTTCACCTTGTGGGCTATTCCCTGACTTTTCAGCAGCGGCCAGATTTTTCCAAAGTAGCTGCGCAGCCCGGCGGCGGTCTCGGGCAGCGGGGCGTCTGGATATCGTGTCAGAACTTCGTCCGCCAGTTCCGTGACGGTGCCTTGCCAGGGGCTTTGCTCGGTCAGCGCTTTGATGGTCTTAACCGCCGGGCATGCCTGGAAGTTCTGGCGTTCTTGGTCGTCGACCGTGCCCAGCATGACCCAGCGGCAGGCGGTCGAGTTGAAGTGCACCAAGTAGCGCTCCATCTCTACGTCGCGGCCAGTGATGGACAGCACAGCGTCGGCGTCAAAGCGGTTTTCTTTGCTAAGTAACAGCGTAGCGTCAGCGGTGCCCGTCAGCCCCTGCGAGCCGTTCACGCCCTCGAAAATGTCGCCGGGATTGACACCCTTTTTAGTGTGGTGAACTAGCAGCACACAGATATTGTGCTGGATGGCCCAGGCCTGCAAAGGGCTACAGATGCGGTAGTCCGCGCCGTAGGCATTTTCGTTTTTTCCTTGTGGCGGTTTGACTTTCTGGAATGTATCAATACAAACCAGCTTTGCACCTGGGTGTTCGGTCAGCCAGCCGTCCAGAAATTCCAGCAGGCCAGCGTTCAGCATGGGGGCGTTGATGGCCAACGTACACCCGGCGGGTGGCGGGGTGAAGCCGTCGCCAATGGTTTTCAAACGCTTTTGCAGGCGGTTCAAGCCATCCTCCAGGGCCAGATACAGCGTTGCGCCCTGGCTAGTCTCATGGCCTAACCAATCATCACCAGCGGCCACAGACAGGCAGAGATCAAAGGCCAACCAGCTCTTGCCAATTTTTGGCGCAGCTACGAGAAACACCAGCCCGGCGGGCAGCAGCCCAGGCACAGCCCATTGAACGGGCGGCAGCTCCATGCGGTCAAGCTCGGCAGCGGTCACGAAACGCGGCTTTTCGGGGGCCAGGCTCTTGAAGCCCTCCATCTTATCCGCCTCTTTCGTTGCCGATGCGGCCCAGGCCTCCCGAATTGTGCGGGGCACATAGTCGGTGCGCTCCTGCCATTTTTGCAGATGCTTGGCATCCTTAGTTGTGACCCATGGCGAGGCGTCAAGAATCCGCTGCAAGTCCCCGGCAGACAGTTTGAAATTCACCGCGCGGCAGGCTGCGCACACTAGCGCATGGTCGGCGGTGCTTTCGTTGCCGCTGTGGTCGGTATTTGTGTATAGCTGCGCAAAATCCATGTCACGCTGTAAAGCGCTTTGCAATATCGCGTCGAGCTCTTCCGCCGGGCGGTCGTCGATCTCCGGCAGCGTATCCGCCGGGCCGTTGCCCTTTAGCAGGCCTGTTTGTTCAATGATGGCGTCTATGCCTGCCTGGGCACTCGGTGCATCTGCAAGCGGTGTTTGTGGGCCCCACAGCGCTCCCGTCATGGCGATGTATCGCTCTTTGATGTACAGTTCAACTTCCCGTTTGTCGGTCTTGTCGCCGGGGCAGATAGGCCGCTTATTGCCGCACCCGGCGGGCAACGTACCATGCACAAACCCATGCAGGCCCGTGCCACTTTGGGAGAGTTCCCAATACCCCGGCATTGTTTTGTACCAGGTTGCGAACGGCTCCAGCAGACTGCCCGCTGCATCAAGACAGTGGTCGAAGTCCACAGCTACAAGCCCATCGTCCGGGGTGATCTCATAGCCGATGCCCTGCGCGTCGCCTACCAGCTCCACAGCACAGCGCGCGGTCTCAAACGTACCCCAGGTCAGCGGGTTGGCGCTGCTTGCTCCCCGTGCCGGGTTAGCTACCTGGTAAGGGACTTTTGCCTTATCGGGGTCAACGCCCCAAAGCACCCAGCGCTTGCGGGCTCTCAGCTCTGGCGGGATGTTGTCGTAGTTGATCTCTACCTGTGGGCCTGTACTCATGCCATGCCCCCTGTGGCCCGCTCGGTGGGCATGAAATACTTGAAGTATTCCGCCGGGTCGATGCCCAGCAGACGGCCCAGGCGCTGCATTTCTTCGGCCCTGAACGTCGAACGGCCTTGCAGTCTGGCGTTCATCGTCGACGGTGCCAGCCCTGCAGCACTGGCAAGTTCACTCTGAGTGTATCCCTGCTGATAGGCCAGCGAACGCAAGGGCATAAACTGTAAAGAACGCATAATTTTTACCTCCGTAGTTTATTTTATTGAAACTTGATATTTAAGTTTCAGTATGCTAAAATTATATCATGAAAAAGAGTAACATCTTGATTTTTAGAATATCTTGTATTTTGATGAATTTTTATATATGTAATTCAGTATATTGAACCGCAAAGGGTGTGTTTCACTGTGGAAAAAGTCGCTGTATCATTTTATGAGCGTTTGGGGGACGCCCTCGACGCCGCTGGATTGACCCAAAAGCAGTTGCGTGAACGAATCAACGCTGACAAAAGCGGGCCGCCTGTCTCGGCTGGCAGCGTGTCGAACTGGTGCAACGGTGTTGGTGCGCTCCCTACTTGCGAAAATCTCAAAGCACTTTGCAAGGCGCTGAACGTCACGCCAGACTATTTGCTAGGCTATACAGACGTGCCCAATTATAGCGTTGTGGACGCTGAAATTCTGAAACAGGCAGAAGCCTATGCGCATTTAACCCCACAGGCTCTAAATGCACTGCACTATGATGCCGTAGGGCCTTTTCTGCCTCCATCTGCAACGGATATGGCCGCACTCGATGGTTTTGGCAATATGGGGGAGCATCGTGAGGCGGATGCAATCTCAATGCTTTTGACACAAACCGATTTTCTGCGGGCCCTAAAAACTATAGCCGATCTCCAGCAGATGAAGGAAATCCTTGCCAGCTTAGACACATTGCCAACGACAGCAGAGACGGAGGTCTCCCATTTTTCTTTAGAGCGTGACTATGAATACCTCCGATTTAAGGTCATTGACGCACTTACACAGAGCCTTGATGCCATCCTGTAATTTGACCACACTTTTGACCACACTTTGCCTTTTTCAAGCGTGTTTTTCTTTCCAATTTTGGGGAAAATCCGCACGAAAAAAGAGCTATAATCCGGCTTGATGTGCGAATTATAGCCCTCAAAATTAACGTAGATACGTTCGAGTCCTGTACCGTCCACCAAAGAAATACCGTAGATTCGTTAGAATCTACGGTATTTTCTTTTTCAAGTACACACTTTAGTACACACTTGCCTATTTTCTCTGCAAGCTATGTACCAAATCATTATACACTTCCGGCCGTGCTTCTTTCAGCGCATCCATAAAGGTACCCCCGCACATGGTGTATCCTTCCATGCGCGGGGGTACCTTGTATTTACTGTTTCTTTTTCCTCCGGCTTACGCCCCAGGCGATGCTGCCCAGGAGCGCCAAAGCGGAGACAAGTTCGAAGCCGCGCCAATAGGCGGGGGCCTGGTAGGCGATCATGATCGTACCGGTGTAGCCCGCCGGGATGTTCAGGGTGATGCGGGCGTTCTCGCCGGTGCCGAGGGGGTATTCCTCGCCGGTAGCTTCGTCCACGGCATGGTAGTGGCCGTAGTTGAAAATAGGCACCGAGATGTCGGTGGTCTCGCCGTCATTTTCCACTTCCAGATAGGCCTTGCCGCCCCGCTTCTCGTAGGAGAGCAGGTGCAGGTCGTCGCTGCCCGGCTTGGGCTGTGCCCAGATGGTCTCGTAGGCGCTGGTACCGTCGATGAGGTACTCGCCCACGCCGGTGCTGGCCGTCGGGGTCATCTTGCGGTAGGTATTGTAGGTTGCCTCCTGCTGCCCGGTCAGCATCTGGGTCTGCATCACGCCGGTCATCAGCATGGTGCATGCCACCAAGGACAGTGCCACGCACTTTGCCAGACGGACGTTCTTTTCCTTCAGCAGCTGAACCGCCAGCACAACAGCCAGGCAAAGCAGTACTGTTGCCAGCGAGAGGAACCGCCACGGGTACTGGAACAGGCCAATCAGCTTGCCCACCGTGCGGCCCAGCCAGTTGTGGAAGCTGTCCCACGGGAACACATGTATGGACAGTACCGTTGCCAGCACCGCAAAGCCAAATGCTGCCTGCATGCGGTGCAGGGTATCCCTGTCGTGCCAGCTTTCCCGCCGCAGCAGGCAGTAAAGCACCAGCAGCAGCCCCACCACCAGTGGCAGGCCGAACGACAGCGTCATATCCGGGTTTGTGCCCGAATCCGCCCCACCGAATCCCGGCCCAAACGGGCTGAACAGCTGCACCAGATACGTTCCCTGGTTCTGGATCTTGCCGATCAGCGGGCCGTTGACCATCAAATTGATCTCGTGCGTCGAGATCAGGAACGGGAAGAAATACCAGGCGCTCAGCGCCACAGCCAGCAGCGCCGCCTTGACCCAGGCCAGCAGGCGGGCAGGGCGCAGGGTATCCCGCAGGCGCAGCAGGCAGAACACCACCAGCAGCAGCGCGATCAGCTCACAGCTGAGCAGATGGCACTGCACCAGCGCCGCCATGCCAAAGGCCATGGGCACCCACTGGGCAAAGCGGGGCTTCTCGGTGGTATATATATTATACAGGCCCACCAGCACCAATGGCAGGAAAGTGATGGCCGTGTACTCGCCCACCGAGGCGCGGATGTAGGTGCAGACCAGGCGGTAGCAGGACAACGTGTACAGGGCCGCGCCCAGCAGGCCCAGCTTGCGGCTGGCGGTAATTTTGCCAAAGCTGTAATAGGCAATGATGGCGGTAGCCAGCGTCACGACAAAAATATAAATCTGATAGCAGGTACGCAGCGGCAGCCAGGCATTATACAGCAGGGCGGGCAGTGTTAGGAACAGTTCACAATAGCACAGCGAGTTGGCATAGCCGTAGCCGTTCAGGCTGTCAGTGGTCATGCGCACCGGAAACTGTCCGTAGGACAACTCTGCCGCCATGGCCGAAATGCGCTGCAAATGGTAGTCTATATCGTGCCCGAAGTAGAGATAGTTGCTGAACAGCGGCAGGCAGGCGGCCACCGTGATGCCCGCCAGGATCAGCGGCACCGCGTACTTGCGGCGGCGTGCCGGGGCGTTTTCATCCCTGCGGGCAAACAGTAGCAGCAGCACAAAATTCAGCACTGCCGCCAGCAGCACGAAGATGACCAGCCGGGTCAGGCGGTAGATGGGCTGCTCGGTCAGGGTAATGCCGTACAGGTAAAGCTGCCCTTCGCCGTAAGTCAGGGTCGCGGTCAGGTCCTGCATTCTGGCGCCGTAACCCACCCACAGGCGGGTGGTCACCGTTCGATGGCAGTCGTCCAGCGTTACGGTATCAGCTCTGACAGCCGATGGATTGCCCTTGCTGGAAAAAGACAGCGAGCCCGCACTGTGCAGTGCATTAAAGGTCGGTGTGTCCGGTGTCTCACAGGAGAAATACTGAATCGTCACCTCATACGCGCCGGAGCGCATCGCGCTGCCTGCCGTAGAAAAGCTGATGGCCTTATCCTCCGGCGGGGTGAAGTCCTCACTGTTGTTCCAGATTTGCAGCGTCGTCCCGTCCTCGTTCACAGCGGCGATCTGCGGGTAGTCGTTGCTAAAATCCGCCGGGGTCAGTTGCAGTTTGTAGGGTGCGCCGAACAGCGCTGCTGCCAGCGAGGCCAGCACAGCAGCCTCCAGCAGGAGCACCACGGCAAACCAGCGGTTGGCACGCAGCAGTTCATGCAGTTTTTTCATACAAAGGGGCCTCCTCAGCCGTCCCAGATCATGACTTTGGCGTTCAGGATGGAGGTGTCCTCCACCGTGGCGATGTACTCGCCCTTCTCATTGCGGGGGGTGCGGTCGCAGTCCAGCAGGCAGATCTGGCGGGTTTCCTCGGTGCCGTCGGCCAGGCGCACCTTGTACTTGATGACCGCATTGTCCGGCACCAGCGCACCCTGCACGTAGACCCGCATGCCGTCCATCACCTCGCCGGTGTCGTCGGTCAGGCGACCGCACCAGGCCAGGTCATAGCCGCCGTAGTTACGGTAGGTCTGGTAGGCGTAAAGCGTGCCGTGGCCGGAGGGCAGCTCGATGCCCGGCATCTGAGCGTGGAGTTCCCGCCCGGCAAAACGGCAGAAGAAATTCGTCTCGGCCTGGGTATTGGTGTCCCAGACGTTCTCATTGCAAAGGATCAGGTCGTCGGCCGTGACCTCATCGGCCAGGCCGGCGCGGATGGTATCGGCAAAGAAGTTGTAGGCTTTCAGGTTCTCAGCGTGGTGGGTGCGCAGGCAGCCGCGGGTAAACGCGCCGTTGGCGGCAATACCCGCCGCCAGCACCACTGCCAACAAAGCGCGCAGCACGGCCGAGGGAACTTTCGGCAGACGGCAGCACAGTTTGGCCAGCGCCGCCACGCCTGCCGCCCCCGCACCGGGGGTAAAGC
>ERZ772893.1853-NODE-1853-length-18915-cov-7.655090_pt1 | contig 18915 bp, 14 predicted proteins | sample MGYA00511482_ERZ772893 | MGnify/ENA primary metagenome ERZ772893 (study PRJEB29015, sample SAMEA2737687) | human gut metagenome | biome: human gut; feature: human-associated habitat; material: faeces | place: China | collected 2012 ... | reverse complement strand
CTGGGGCCCGCTCCCGGAGCGGCATGCGGCCCGGCGGCGCAGACCGGCCTGCCGGAGCAGGAATTACTGCATAAGAAGCTCAAAGCACGAGGATAGGGATGACGACAGCATCGTCACACAAGGAATATACGCCGCTTTCCATCGCCCGTCAGCTCTATTCCTTAGCCACGCCGCAGGAACGCCGCCTGTTCTGGTGGCTCTGCCTGCTCAATATTTTTATGGGCCTGTTCGAAATCGGTGTGGCGGGTGGCATCTCCCTACTGGGGGTAGCCATGTCCGCTCCGGAGAGTCTGGCTCGCTATGCCCTGCTGGAGGACATCCGCGTGGCCCTGCCCTTTTCGCCGGACATTCCCAGGGCCCTGCAGTTCCTGCTGCTGGTTCTTGGCTGCATCTGTGCGGCCACTCTGCTCAAAAATGTCTTGCTGGCCTATATCACCTGGCTGCAGAACTACTTTTCCCAGCGCATTGCTTGGACCATGGGCAGCAATCTCTTTCGCCGCTTTCTGGCCGCGCCGCATATCTGGCATGCCGGGCAGAATTCGGCGGAACTGCTGACAGTACTGGGATGGAAAGGCTATGTTGCCATCTATGCCACAACGCTGCTGACCCTGTTCACCCAGATGGTCATTGCGATATTTCTGCTGGGGGGAGCGCTTATCGCCAGCCCCCTGCTCTCTTGCTTGCTCTTTGCGACCGTGGCCCTGCTGGCCATGATCATCCAGAAAATGACGCGTGCCCGCATCTATAGCCTGTCGAAGGATATTCGACAATATGACCTGCATAATTCGCGTGTGGCCATGCAGGCACTGCAGGGACTGCGCGAAATAGCCATCTACGACAAAAAGCAGAACTTCCTGCAGGAATATCAAAAATTCATTGAAGACTATTCGCTGAAAAACAGTTTTCGCAATACCCTGCCTATGTTGCCCTTATGGGTGCTGGAGGTGACGGGTATGCTCCTCCTGCTGCTGGTTTTGCTGGTACAAGTACATCTAGGCGGTAGCGTGGCAGCAACTACCGGCATGCTGACCCTGCTGGCAGCCGTCTCCTGGCGCCTGCTGCCGGCAGCCAACAAGACCATGAACGCCATCCTGAGCATGCGCTCCAATCAGCCTACCTTGGAAAAACTCCTGGATTTTGTGGCGGAACTCCCTGCGCCGGAACGACTGGATACCCGATCTGTGCGCCACTTCCAGCGCGAGCTCAGTCTGCATAATGTGGGCTTCACCTACCCCAATGCGGAGCATGCCGCCCTGCAGGACATCTCGCTCACCATTCCCAAGGGGAGCATGGTGGGTCTGGTGGGCCTTTCCGGTTCGGGCAAGAGCACGCTGACCTCGCTTATCACGGGCCTGTTGCGCTCACAGCAAGGGCAGATGCGTATTGATGATGATGCCTGGGATACGTCCACGGAACGCCTGAATATCGGCTACGTGCCGCAGAATCTCTATTTGCTGGATGCCACACTGGCCGAGAATGTGGCCTTCAGCCACTGGGGCGACCCCGTGGATGAGGAACGGGTACGGGAATGCTGCCGCATGGCGGCCATGGATTTTGTGGATGAGCTGCCCGAAGGCATCCATACTCCCCTCGGAGAACGCGGTATACGTCTTTCTGGTGGCCAGATACAACGCGTGGGCATCGCCCGCGCCCTGTATGACAGGCCGGAACTCCTTATTTTTGACGAAGCTACATCCGCCCTTGACGGCGCCACTGAGTGGGCCATACAGTCAACCATTGAGAGATTACGCCAAGACGTGACTCTTGTGATTGTGGCACATCGCCTGAGCACAGTAGAAGGCTGCGATTATCTTTACTGGATTGACAATGGCAAAATTCGTATGGAGGGAACGCCAGCCAATGTCATTTCTGATTATGAGCGTTTCCTTCAGTCAAAATAAGCATTGCCTATGATGTAAATAGCATAAGGGAGAGAACCGTTGAAAATCGCTTATGTTGCACAAATATCTGCCAAAAGCAGAGGGGTTCTAAAAAAAATACATGGCCAGATTGCAGCCTGGGAAGCAATGGGGCATGAAGTTCGCTATTTTTTTATATCACATGAGCCTGTTCCAGGGTATACTGTATACCCTTTTTGGAAAAGATATAAAATTCTAAACCCTACATTCAAACTTCTCTGCGATCTCAATAAGTATCAGCCTGACTGTATTTATATGCGTGAAGATGGTCTCCCGGTCTCAAGATTTATCAGATTTCTGCTGTGGGGGAAAAAAACCATCTTGGAAATAAATGGGAATGGCGATCTTGAGGGAAAAAAATATTACTATAACTCTTTCCCAGAAAAAAGAAACTACTGGCTGAACTATGCTGTAAATCATTTTTTCTACAGATTTATTGCAGGTATTGTCTGTGTATCCCATGAGCTTGCCACCCTCCCGCATATTGCAGCATGCAAGCAAACTCTTGTCATTCCCAATAGTATAAATTTTCAGGATATCTCGATACGAAAAACAAATACCTCGTCTTCTCCCATTCACGTACTTTTTCTTGGCAGTCAAGGGCAGGAATGGCATGGAGTAGACAAAATTATTCATCTTGCGAAGCAGCTTGATGACAAGTTTATTTTCCATATCGTTGGTCCGTCCCCCCAGGATCTGCAGCAGTATTCCCCTCCGCAGAATGTAGTCATCCATGGCTACAAGACGCATTATGAAGACATAGTAAAAAAATGTCATATTGCCATCGGCTCTTTGGCCTTGCACAGAAATGACATGGATGAAGCTTCTCCTCTCAAGGTACGTGAGTACCTGGCTAGCGGCTTCCCCGTTCTTATCGGCTATACAGACACGGCTTTCATCGAAGAAACTCCAGATTTTGTCTTCAGGATAGAAAATACAGAGTATCCATTTAAAAATAAAGAAATACTATCCCAAATAGAAGCCTTTTTTCAAAAAAATGCACCACGAATCGTTTCACGCGGCGAGGTAGAACAATACATCGATGCTGATATATACGAGAAAAAACGTATTTGTTTCATGAAGGAATGCCTAAAAAAATGAAACCTGCTTGTATATACATAACAGATAGCTACCCCTTATCTGAAAAGGATACCTTTTCTTTTGATGATGGTGCGTTTTTGCAAAAGGAAAATTGGGAACTTGTCATACTCCCTCGGAACTCCTGTAGCGAATATTCACCAAAGGAAGAGGATATAAGTATCAACACATGTCTGCAAATGACAAGAGCGAAAAAAATACAGGCATTGTTCTCTATATGGTTACTGCCACTTTTTTTTCGTGAAATATGTACGTGTCTTTTGCATAATGTTCCTTTTTATCCCCGCAGGATACTGCATACGATTGCCACTGCCCTGCATGCTCAGCGTATGTTACGGCAACTTATCAAGGCAAGAAACTGGGAAAAGCGCCCTCTAATCGTCTACTCATTCTGGTTCTGCCCCGACCTGCTAGGCGCCCACTTGTTGCAGCGAGAGTTCCCTCAGCTCAGAATAATCACGCGCCTGCATGGAGCCGATTTGTATGCACACCGCGCTTCTGATGGCTATATGCCGTTTCGTTATTGGCGAGCCAACATGGCCGATATGTTTGCCCCCTGCTCCCGCCAGGGCGTCAACTATCTTGCCGGGGAAGGGATTCCAGAAGAAAAATTGCGCTGCAGCTACTTGGGAGTTCCTGCACTTGCCTCTCTCGCCCGTCCAGCTCCAAAAGACGAACTACACCTTGTCAGTTGCAGCGCTGCCGTCCCTGTCAAGCGTCTCTCCTTATTGGGAAAATCTATGCTAGCCTTTGCTGGCAAGCATACCGAACAAAAGATAACATGGCATCATATCGGCGATGGCCCTGATATGGCAGAACTACAGCAACTAATGCAGCCAGCCCCGAAAAATCTTGCATTCCACTGCCACGGATGGCTTAGCCAGAACGATGCCCGGCAGTTTTTCCTGCGCGAGTCACTTGAAGGAATTGATGGATTGATCAATGTCAGTGCATCAGAGGGACTGCCGGTAAGCATGATGGAAGCTCAGATGGCGGGTCTCCCTGTCATTGGCACAGATGTGGGGGGCGTAGCGGAAATCATCCGCCCTGATACAGGAATCCTGCTTCCGAAGGAATTTACTCAGGATCAATTTGACAAGGCTCTTTTTTGTCTGTCACAGTGGAAAACTATTGAACAGAGATTTTCCATTGCACAGCGGGCAAAAGAAAAATTTTCTGTGACAAATTATAAGCTGTTTATAGATGATGTCATCATGGAACAGATTAATATGTCAAAAAAAATATTAGAGAATAAATAGGAGGTGTCCATGTACAGAATATGCAAACGCTGTGTCATGGACACATCTGACGCTGAAATTACCTTTGATGCCGACGGGTACTGCAACCACTGCAGTGGAGCTATTGCTACCTTGTCCACTGCCGTTCTGCATGGAGAAAAGGCCCGACAGACCTTATCCAGCATGGTAGACAAACTTCATGCTGTAGGAAAGGGGAAACCCTATGACTGCCTTATCGGCCTGTCAGGAGGTGTAGACTCCTCATATCTTGCCTATAAATGTAAAGAATGGAATCTTCGGCCACTCCTCTTCCATGTTGATGGGGGCTGGAATACGCCCCAGTCAGAGCATAACGTACAGGCCATTGCAGACTATCTTGGCTATCCTTTGGAACGCTACGTCGTCAATTGGGATGAAATGCGTGACCTGCAACGGGCGTTTCTCTTGTCTGGTGTACCAAACCAGGATATTCCACAGGACCATCTTTTCTTTGCCGTACTTTTTGCTATGGCAAAGAAATATAACATAAGCTATTGGCTTTGTGGTTTTAACTATATTTCAGAATCTATTTTACCCCAAAGCTGGGGAGGGTATGCCATGGATGCCATCCATCTCACTGCCATCCATAAGCGCTTTGGCTCACGAGAATTGAAAACATACCCGATCCTGCCTCTTGAGGACTACCGTAGATATTATTTGAAGATTGGAAAGCAGGATATTACTCGCATCGATCCGCTTAACTTCATGCCCTACAATCCGCTGGAAGCACGTCAGGAATTGATTGAAAAATGCGGCTGGCAGGACTACGGCAGCAAACACAGCGAATCAGTCTTTACTCGCTTTTTCCAAAATTATTTTCTGCCTGTGAGATTTGGTTATGACAAGCGTCGTGCCCATTTATCAAGTCTGATTGTCAGCCAGTGCATATCTCGCGAACAGGCGCTCGCACAGCTGGAGGAGCCTCTGTATGATCCTCGTCAATTAGAAGAAGATAAATCTGCTATTTTAGCGAAACTTGGTCTTACAGAAGAGGAGTTTACATCTATTATGGATCTGCCTCTTCATAAACATACTGACTATCCGACAAGTATCGACCATATGACGAAAAAGGAAAAATTTTATAGTCAGCTCAAAACGCTTTATCGCCTTACCAAAGAGGGAAACTTTTCTGAAATCATTCAAAAAGTAAAAAATAAATTTTAAAACCATGAAAATTGCCTATATTGCATGCGTTTCTCGGGACAATCTGGGTGTCCAAAAAAAAATTCAAAGACAGATAGAACACTGGCGTCAGGAAGGGCATGATGTACAATGTTTTTTCATGGTACCCCATGACGCAGGATCTTCATCGCAATACTCTTTATGGAAGCGCTGCAACCTGTTCAATCCGACTCTTGCACTACTTCTTTCCGTACGGGCATATCAGCCAGACTGCATCTACATGCGGGAAGATACCTTACCGATTTCGCGCTTTCTGCGTTTTCTTTTCTGGCGTAAAAAGATTATCCTGGAGATAAATAGCAATTACGACACAGAGGGAAAACTTGATTATGCATCTTCCCTCAAAGCCAAGCGTAATTTTTGGATAAATTACGCCATCAATCATTTTTTTTACCATCGAATTGCTGGTATTGTTAGTGTTTCTTATGAACTTTTGGAATTGCCGCATTTTTTACGCTGCAAACACAAAATTGTTATTCCCAATACCATAGACATAGACAGTGTACCTATGCAAAAATGTCACAATATTACACTGCCTATAGGCTTAGTTTTTATTGGAAGTCCCAACCAGTCTTGGCATGGCCTCGATAAAATCATTCAGCTCGCACGAAAATTGGGAGACGACTTTTTAATTCATCTCGTAGGTCCTCAAGAAAAGGATATTGCTGATTTCAACCCTCCATCAAATGTCATAGCCTATGGCTATCGCACGGACTATACGGATATCCTGCGCAAGTGCCATATTGCCATCGGCACGCTGGCTCTGCACAGAAAAAAGATGGATGAAGCTTCTCCACTAAAGACTCGAGAATATCTTGCCTGCGGTTTTCCAATTATTATAGCCTATGAGGACTCGTCTTTTAAGAACCTTCCCCAACCACCAGACTTCTTATTATCTGTTCCTAACACGGAAAATAATATCATCTCATCAGAATCAATAGAAAGAATTCGTATTTTTTGTTTAAAAAACCGTGACAGAGTCGTTTCACATAGCGAGATACAACATCTTATTGACAGCAATATATTTGAAAAAAAACGTATTAAATTTATGGAAGAGTGCGTTCAATGAATGGACTATCATTTAACTCTGTTATTTGTCACTGTCTTTTCAACCTCGGTTGTGGTGGCGCGGAGCGCAATCTGGTAACGACCGTCCGGCAGCTCCATGCCCGTGGCTTTCATAAGCAGCATATTGTTATTTCCGACTTTTCAAGCCCGGTGGATCTTCATTACGAAAAAGACTTGGCCCTGCTGGCGACTATCCATCGAGCCGATGATATTTCAGGATGTCTTCGAGGCAATATTCCCCGGCTGCTGCGGATATTGCCGCAACGGTTGCAACGCAATATCATCAAGATACAGAACTGCCTGGACGCCATCCAGCCGGATGTTGTGCATGTCTGGTCAGACAACGCATATGCGGTTGTTGCAGCCTCGCTCCTACCTGTCCGGTGCATTGTTCTGACGTGGCAAAGTATGCCGCCGGTATTCTGGCACAAAATGGGGGTTCGCTCATGGCGGCAATGGCCCAAGACCATGCTGGACTGCCTGCTGTTCCGCATGGCCTTGCGTAATCCGGCTGTGCGTACGGCCTGCGTCTGCCAAGCGGGCGGTATGGCCTATGCCCGCTGGCTCGGCCTTGCGCCGGAGGCCGTGGTTCCCCTCTACCACGGTATGGATACGACACTCTGGCAACGCGCTCCCGAAGCCGATATCCTTGCGGAAAAGCAGCGTCTTGGCATCCCTGCGCAAAACAGGGTCGTACTCGGCCTCATGCGTTTCGATCCGGCCAAACGACCTGAACTCTGGCTGGACGTAGCGGCACATGTCCGCGAAACATACGGGAATGACCTCAGCTTCCTCTGCTTTGGTGACGGCCCCTTGCGCGCCGGCATGATGGAACGTGCCCGGCAGGCGGGCGTCATCTGCCCCGGTGTTACCCGCAACGTGCCGCTGGCCCTGGGCATGGCAGATATCTTTCTGCATACTGCGCGCATCGAAGGTCTGCCCACCGTTCACCTGGAAGCCCAGCTCATGGGCACCCCCATCGTAACGACGGACGCTGGGGGCACCGGGGAGACGGTGCGTGAAGCGATCACGGCCCGCCTTGTACCAGAGCAGCCGGATATGGTGAGCGCACTGTCTGATACATTGATTGCAGCCCTGCAAGACAGGGATTTTCTGGAGCGAGCCTCACAGGAAGGCCCGCACTTTGTAAAAGAAAACTTCAGTATCGAAAAAATGATTCAGACGACGCTGGAGCTTTACCGGTAAACAGCCTCCCATGCCCAACACACTTCTTTACCTGACCCACATCTTCCCCTATCCGGGGGAGAGCTTCCCGGACGACGAGCTTCCCATTTTGAGTCAGCAGGGCTGGCAGATCAGCGTCCTGCCCTGTGGTCAATACCACGGTGAAAAGCCGCCCCTGCCCCTGCCGCCCCATGTTCGTGGTGATTTTCGCCTGCTGGGGCATCCACTGGCCAAGCTGCTGCATATTCTAACGCCTACGGGCATGCGCCTGCTCTGGCAGGAATGGCGGCATCGCCGCCAGCGCGGGCAGCCCTTTGCCTGGCCAGGCGCCATCAAGGCCTGTGCCTCGGCCGCCTTTGCCCGGCACAGACTGCGACAGCTTATCCGGGAACAACATCTGGAAAACAGCCCGCTGGTGATCTATTCCTTCTGGTTTTCCCATCACGCCATGGCCATGCCTCTCCTGCGACGGGAGTTTCCCCAGTTGCGCTATGTGTCGCGTGCTCATGGCATTGACGTCTATCCAGAGCGTCATCCGTATGGGCACCTGCCCTTTCATGGCCTGCGAGCCGTGACACCGGATATACTGGCTCCCTGCTCTCTGCACGGGGTGCAGACATTGCAAAGGGAAGGCATCCCTGTGGCACGACTTATGCTTGCCCATCTGGGCGTTCCTCAGGGGCCGCCGCAGCCCTGCCCGGCATCGGCTGATGGCGAACTGGTACTGGTCTCCTGCAGCGGCATGCTGCCGGTCAAACGCCTTCCCCTGCTGGTTCGGCTTTTGGCCGATCTGGCCCGCCAGCGCCCGCAGCTGCGCATTACCTGGCATCACCTGGGAGATGGCCCGGAAGCTCCGCAGGTTCATGCCGCCATAGAGCAGTCTCTGTGTCCTTTGCCAAATATCACGCCTGTCCTGCATGGCCAGCTCACTCCTGAAAACGTGCGTACCTTCCTCACGGGCGCGCACGGCCCACTGGACGCACTGATCAACGTCAGCAGCAAGGAAGGCCTGCCTGTCAGCATGATGGAAGCCCTGTCTGCCGGACTGCCTGTGGTAGGACCGGATGTAGGTGGTGTGGCGGAAATCATCACCCCGGAAACCGGAATCCTGCTTCCTGCGGATTGTAATCTCGAGGCATTCCTTCAGGCCATGGACGCGCTTTCTGGCTGGAAAGCACCAGAAAAAAGAGCACGCAACCAAGCGATTTTTGCCGCATCTTTCCAAATGGATACCAATTACAGGCAGTTTGCGGAAACCATCCTCGCGCAGCAGTTTGCCATCTCACAGGCGTTGCTCGCCCCCAACCCCTCGCAGGCTTCCGGTACCTGATCGCTATTGTCTGCCAGCAACAAAAATCGTATATCGTTTTTCTCTGTACAGCTGCCATTCAACCATGAGCCAGAACGGATATTTCATGCAACACCACGATTCTTATCAGATATGTACCCGCTGCGTTATGGATACCAGTGACCCGGAAATCAGCTTCGATGCACAAGGTCACTGCAATCACTGCACTTCCGCACTGCAACGCCTGGAGCAGTCCTATTTCCCTGACGAGCGGGGCCAGTACAAGCTGGAAAAACTCCTTGATGAAATTCGTCAGGCGGGCAAGGGCAAGCCTTACGACTGCCTCATCGGCATCTCCGGCGGTATCGACAGTTCCTGGCTCACCTACAAATCCAAAGACTGGGGACTGCGTCCCTTTATCTTTCATGTGGATGGCGGCTGGAACGCCGAAGTGGCGGAACGCAATATCGGCCGCCTGCTCGACCATCTTGGTTATGAACTCCATACCTACAAGGTGGACTGGGCCGAGATGCGTGATGTGCAGCGTGCCTACCTCGAATCCTCCCTGGCCAATCAGGACGTCCCGCAGGATCACCTTTTCTTTGCCGTCCTCTTCCACCAGGCGGCGCAGATGGGCATCAAGTACTGGCTGTCCGGCTCCAACCTCGTCTCCGAATCCATCCTGCCGCGCGCCTGGGGCTACATGGCCATGGATGCCCGCCAGCTCAAGGCCATCCACAAGCGTTTCGGCCATATCCCCCTGCGGACATTCCGTACTCTCAGCCTCTGGGACTGCTTCAAGTTCTACGGCGACATGCGCTGGCTGCCCTCGGTAAAAACCGTTATGCCGCTCAACCTGATGCCGTATAATACATCTGAATCACGCGCTGTCCTGACACAGAAGGTCGGCTGGGAATATTACGGCCGCAAGCATGCAGAATCTCGCTTTACCAAATTCTTTCAGAGTTATTACTTGCCGGAAAAGTTCGGTTACGATAAACGCCGCGCACACCTCTCCAGCCTCATCGTTTCTGGGGAAATCACTCGGGAACAGGCTCTGGAGCAGCTGCAGGAACCGCTGTATGATCCAGATGAGCTGCGTGAGGACAAGGCCTTCATTCTGGAAAAGCTGGGTTATACCGAAGCGCAGCTGGACGAGATCATGGCCCGTCCCAACAAAACCTACCGGGATTATCCCAGCTGGGCCGACTGGCTTCTTGCCGGTAAAAAGATCAAGGGCTGGCTGCGCAAAATGAAATTGGTCCCCTAGCTGCCTATATCAGAATAACTCTCTCGTAACTGGTACAATATGAAGATCGTTTCTCTCGTGGGCGCACGCCCCCAGTTCATCAAGGAAGCCCTTGTGGGCGCGGCTGTCCGGCAGAGCCAGGCCTGGCAGCATGTGCTCGTCCATTCCGGTCAGCATTATGATGCCAACATGTCCGACATCTTCTTTGAGGAACTGGGCATCCCCCGGCCGGACTATCACCTCGGCATCGGCGGCGGCAGCCATGCACAGATGACCGCAGCCGCCCTGACCGGCATGGAGGACATCCTGCTCAAGGAAAGCCCGGATGCCCTGCTGGTCTATGGCGACACCAATACCACGCTGGCCGGCGCACTGGCCGCAGCTAAGCTGCATGTGCCCGTCATCCATGTAGAGGCCGGCATCCGCATGCTGCCCAAGACCATGCCCGAAGAAATCAACCGCGTACTGACGGATCGTATCTCGGCCGTCATGTGCTGCTGCTCCGAACTAGGCCGCCGCAATCTGGCAGCCGAGGGGCTGACCGCCGGCGTCAGCGTTACCGGCGATGTCATGTACGATCTTTTTCTGCGCATGCAGCCGCGTTTCACGCCGGAGGCGACCTGCGCGGGCATGTCTCTTATGCCTGGAGAATTCGTCCTCGCCACCCTGCACCGTGACTACAATGTGGATACGCCCGCGTCCCTGCGCGGCATGCTGGAAGGGCTGACCGCCGTACAGGAAGAACTGGGCCTTGCCGTCCTGCTGCCCCTGCATCCGCGTACCCGCAAGCGGGCAGAGGAATTCGGCCTCACCGGCCTGCTGGAACGCCTGCATACCTGTGCTCCTGTGGGCTATCTGGAGGTCATGTCCCTGGCCAGTGCGGCCCGTTTCGTCATCAGTGATTCCGGCGGTCTGCAAAAGGAAGCCTATTACGCGGGCAAGCGCTGCGCGGTCATGATGCCCGACACGGGCTGGCGCGAGCTTGTCGAATGCGGCTGGAATGTCCTTTGCTCCCCCCAAAAGGAAAGTATCCTGTCGGCGGCGCAGAGCATCCGTAGTCCCCTGCCCTATCCCGCACACATATATGGCTCCGGTCAGGCAGCCCGCGAGGTTATTCAGGCCGTAGGAAGCAGCAGCCTCAAAGCCTGAATCCTTGCCCCTCCTGACAGAAAGGATTATCGTTTTTTCCTCAAGAACGCCTGAGGAGTGAAAGATGTTCCCCACCATCACCGGCAGAAAAATCAAGAATGCCATCATCGGCTGTGGTCGTATTTCCAAAAATCATTTCGGCTCCATCGAAAAGCACGCTGACAATATGGAGCTGGTGGCCATATGCGATAATAACCCCCAGGTTTTGGCCGCCTACTGCGAACAGTATCAGGTGCCCGGCTATGCCTCGCTTACCGAGCTGCTGAAACGATCCGACTGCGACATGGTGACCATCTGCACGCCTAGCGGTCTCCATCCGCAGATGGTCATCGAGGCCGCCCGAGCCGGCAAACATGTGATGACTGAAAAACCTATGGCGACGCGATGGAAAGATGGCTTAGCCATGATCCAGGCCTGCGATGAAGCCCACCGCCGTCTGTTCGTCATCAAACAGAATCGCCGTAATGCTACGCTGCAGCTCCTCAAGCGGGCTATAGATGAAAAACGCTTTGGCAAAATTTATATGGTCCACCTCAACGTCTTCTGGACTCGCCCCCAAGCATATTACGATTCCGCCAAGTGGCGAGGGACATGGGAGATGGATGGTGGAGCCTTTATGAACCAGGCCAGTCACTATGTGGACCTGCTAGAATGGCTCATCGGTCCCATCGCCGATGTGCAAGCCATGACCGGTACTCTGGCACGTGATATCGAAGTGGAAGACACGGGTGTGCTCAATGTGCGCTGGCGTAATGGTGCTTTGGGTTCCATGGCCGTGACGATGCTCACCTATCCCAAGAACCTGGAAGGTTCCATCACCATCATCGGTGAAAAAGGGACCGCGCGAGTGGGAGGGGTGGCCGTCAACGAAATCCAAATCTGGGATTTCGCCGAACCGAAAGATTATGACGCTTCCGTCCGGGAAGCCAGCTATGCGACCACCTCGGTGTACGGCTTCGGCCATCCACTTTACTACAAAAATGTTATCGATGTGCTGCGTGGCGAGGCTGAGCCGGAGACCGACGGCCGCGAAGGCCTTAAGTCCCTGGAAGTGCTCATCGCAGCCTACCGCAGCGCACGGGATCACAGGACCATCTCCCTGCCGCTGGAATACTAGCTACTGGGATGGCGGCTGTAGCCGCCATTCTTATTTTCTCATAGGAAATCACCCATGCAATTTATTGATCTCGCAGCCCAGCAGGCTCGCATCCGCAGCAACATTGACGCCCGCATCAAGGCCGTCCTCGATCATGGAAAATACATTATGGGCCCGGAAATAGCTGAGCTGGAAGAACTCTTCTGTGCTTTCACGGGTTCCCGTCACTGCATCACCTGCGCTTCGGGCACAGATGCCTTGCTCATGCCCCTGATGGCCTGGAATATCGGTCAGGGGGACGCAGTTTTCGTACCGCCCTTCACTTTTTTCGCGACTGTAGAGGAACCGGCCCTGTTAGGGGCGACCCCAATTTTCGTAGACATAGATCCTGTCACCTTCAATATGCGCCCTGACCTGCTGGAAAAAGCTATCGAAGCGGTACGCTCGCAGGACAGTTCCCTCTATCCTCTGCCCAAAGCTGCGCTTGAGCGCAAGCTGACACCGAGAGCGGTTATTCCTGTGGACCTTTTCGGTCAGGCGGCCGACTATGAAAAGATCCTTGATATCGCAAAGCGACATGAACTGGTTGTGCTGGAAGACGCGGCCCAAGCTTTTGGCGGCAGCCGCCACGGCAAACGGAATTGCGCTTTGGGCTGCCACGCCGCGGCCACCAGCTTTTTCCCTGCCAAGCCCTTGGGGTGCTACGGTGATGGCGGCGCCATCTTTACCGATGACGACGAGCTAGCTGCGCTATTGCGCTCGATTCGGGTACACGGCAAGGGAGGAGACAAATACGATAATATCCGCTTAGGCCTCAATGGACGCCTGGACACCCTGCAGGCCGCCATTCTGCTCGCAAAAATGGAAATCTTTCCTGCCGAAATCAACGCCCGCCAGCAGGTAGCTGCCTGGTATGCAGAACAGCTGCAGAATATCCCGAGCCTGGTCCCCCCTAGCGTCGCTGAAGGCAATGTCAGTGCCTGGGCGCAGTATTGCATCATGTTGCCTGACGGTGCCCGCGCGCGGGTCATGGCCGCCATGAAGGAAAAAGGCATCCCCACCAATGTCTACTACCCCAAGCCGCAGCATTGCCTGGCGGTCTTTGCCTCCCTGGGCTACGCTCCGGAAGATATGCCCGCGGCCCTGCATGCTTCGCAAAACATCATGGCGCTGCCTTTCCATCCCTATCTGGAAGAGGGGCAGGTGCAGCAGGTAGCTATCGCCCTCAGGGAGGCTCTGGCATGAGCGATACTTCCTGGTTTGCCCACGAGACCGCCTGGATCGACAACGGGGTCAGCATCGGCAACGGAACAAAGATCTGGCATTTCAGCCATGTGATGTCCGGTTCCGTCATCGGAAAAAACTGCAATATCGGCCAGAATGTCGTCATTGGCCCTGATGCAGTTATAGGCAGCGGCTGCAAGGTGCAGAACAATGTCAGCGTCTACAAGGGAGTTACCCTGGAAGATGACGTTTTTTGTGGCCCAAGTATGGTCTTCACAAACGTTTTCAACCCTCGCGCCCATATCCGGCGAATGGACGAAGCCCGACCGACCCTGGTCAAAAAAGGAGCTAGTCTGGGGGCAAACTGTACAGTCGTCTGCGGGACGACCATCGGGCGCTATGCCTTTGTAGGGGCGGGCGCCGTGGTCACACGCGACGTACCTGACCATGCCCTCATCTACGGCAATCCGGCCCGCCAGCACGGCTGGGTCTGCCAGTGCGGCGAGAAACTGGGGGATGAGCTGGTCTGCCCGGCCTGTCACCAGCGATATTGCCTGGATGGCTCTGTCTGCCATCCTGCAAGCTAGCAACACCATCCGTTCCCAGATAGGTGCAAAGTGAAAACGGTCTCATTTATTACCGGACATTACTACCCGTCCAAACGTCGCGCCGGATTTCACAATCTGGCAGATGCCGCGCTCAAACTGGGCTACCATGTCAACTTCATCACAGTCGGTTACAGCCTTCTGTCCTATCTGCGGAACGATTATCGGATCCACAGCACAGGCATCCGTAAGAATCATAACCGCGTTGTTTCCCTGCGGGAAAATCTCGACTCCTACGTCTATTTTACTCCCTGGCACCCCATGACATTGCTGCTGCCATTCCTGAATCGTATGAGTATGCGCTGGATGGATCGCTACGGCCAGGGAGACCTGGGGAATCTGCTTCCCCTTGTCAAAAAGACAGATATCTTTGTCTTTGAAAGCGGTCCCGGCCTGTTCCTGTTCCGTCGGTTCCAGCAAGCAAATCCTGCCGCGCGCATGGTATATCGCGTGTCGGATGACATCAGGATCCTGGGATCGACCCACCCCCGGCTGATCGAATGGGAACGGGAGATCGTCCCCGATTTTGACTACATCAGTGTTCCCAGCTCCGTCATGCTGGACATGTTTCCAGGTGTCCCCGTTGCTCTGGATCGGCATGGTCTTGATATGCAAGCCTATGATGCCTGCATTCAGTCCCCGTATGAATCGGGTACACATAATGCCATCTTTGTGGGGACAGGATACATGGACAGCGATTTCTTGCGTGCGGCTGCGACGGCACATCCCCAGTGTCTGTTCCACATTATTGGCCCCATGACTGATACTCTGCATCTGGACAACGTCCGCTTCCTTGGAGAAATGCCCTTTAAGGCAACACTTCCCTACATCAAGTTTGCAGATGTGGGGCTGGGCATCAGAACGTTCCGAAAGGGCTTCGCATCGACACTTACCGACTCCCTCAAGATCATTCAGTACCGCTATTGCGGCCTGCCTATTGTCTCACCGGACTTTCTTGACCTGCACCGCGAAGGCGTCTTTTACTACCATCCTAGCGATCCGGCCTCTTGTGCCGCAGCCATGGAGCATGCTCTGCAGCATGGCCGGCATAGTGAATACGCCGACGAAGTCCACTCCTGGGATGAGGTGGCACGCAACATTTTGGAGTTCTCCTCCCACCATTGAGGACAACTGTTCGGAAGACCGAATCCCGCCCATCAGGTTCCAAAGGTTTTCTGAAAATATCAAACGCATCAGGATCTGGCCATCGTCCATCGGCAGGCGATGGCCAGACGACGTATATGCCGGTCTTCATCGGGAACCGCTCTAAAACTGCGACGTTTTGCTCTCGGGCTGTACCGTACACGTCCCGGGAACTTCCCCTCCAGCCCTTCTCCCGCCAGTATTTCCCGCCACCGTCACCGTTTTGTAACAAAACCTGCCTACACAGAATATGCCTCATTCTCAGACTATTCCGCAGGAGACGGGACGTGGAAAGCATCTTTCTACTCATACTGGTATTTCTGGCCATCCTGGCCGCAGTGGACCTTTTCGTGGGCGTCAGCAACGACGCCGTCAACTTCCTCAACTCGGCCATAGGCTCGCGCATCGCCAGCTTCAAGGTCATCATGGTGGTGGCCAGCATCGGTGTGCTGCTGGGCTCCACCTTTTCCAGCGGCATGATGGAGATCGCCCGCAGCGGGGTCTTCAATCCCGAGATGTTCACCTTCAACGAGATCATCATCATTTTCTTTGCCGTGATGATCACCGACGTCCTGCTGCTGGACGCCTTCAACTCCATGGGCCTGCCCACCTCCACCACCGTGTCCATCGTCTTCGAGCTGCTGGGCGGTGCCGTGGCCGCGGCCCTCATCAAGATCTCCACCTCGGACATCCTGCTCTCCCAGCTGGGAGACTTCATCAACAGCCAGAAGGCCCTGGCCATCGTGTCCGGCATCCTCATCTCCGTGGTGGTGGCCTTCGTGGCCGGTGTGGTGGTGCAGTACATCACCCGTCTGATCTTCACCTTCCACTATGAGCGCATGTACCGCCGCATCGGCGGCATCTTCGGCGGCCTGTCCCTGACGGCCATCTTCTACTTCCTGATCATGAAAGGCGCCAAGGGCGCGTCCTTCATGAAGCCGGAATATCTGGCCTGGATCAATGCCCACACCCTGCCCATCCTGCTGGTGCTGTTCGCGGGCCTGAGCGTGGTGCTGCACCTGCTCATGGTGCGCCGCGGCGTCAACATCTTCAAGGTGGTCATCCTGGCCGGCACCTTTGCCCTAGCCTTCGCCTTTGCCGGCAACGACCTGGTCAACTTCGTGGGCGTTCCCCTGGCCGCCTGGGAAAGCTGGCAGCAGTTCACCGCCAGCGGCATGGCCGCCGACGCCTTCACCATGGAGGGCCTGCGCAAGGCCGTGCAGACGCCCACCTTCTATCTGCTGCTCTCCGGCCTGATCATGGTGCTGACCCTGTGGTTCTCCAAAAAGGCCCACCGCGTGGTGCAGACCTCCATCAACCTGAGCAGCAGCACCCGCGGCGACCAGGAACAGTTCGGCTCCTCCCTGCCCGGCCGCCTCATCGTGCGCGCGGGCCTGAGCGCCAACAAGACCCTGCACCAGATCCTGCCCAATTCGCTCTTTACCGCTCTCGAGAGCCGCATGCAGCCCGTGGAACAGGTCAAGGGCGCGCCCGTGCTGCCCTTCGACCAGGTGCGTGCCGCCATCAATCTGGTGGTCTCCAGCATCCTCATCGCTTCGGCCACGTCCCTCAAGCTGCCCCTGTCCACCACCTATGTGACCTTCATGGTGGCCATGGGCTCCTCCTTCGCCGACGGCGCCTGGAACCGTGAGAGCGCCGTCTACCGCATCTCCGGCGTGCTGGCCGTCATCAGCGGCTGGTTCCTGACCGCCATGTGCGCCTTCAGCGCCTGTGCCCTGGTCACCTGGGCCCTGTTCGAGGGCGGCAGCGTGGTGGCCGTCCTCTTCATGCTGGTGGCCGTGGTCAGCCTGGTGCGCTCCAACTTCTTCGGCAAAAAGAAGGAAGAGAGCAGCTTCGACATCGTGGCCGACAACACCGACAAGGACAGCATCCGCGCCAATATCGGCGCTTCGGTGGACGAAAGTATCGATACCGCCGTGCGCCTGATGCGCGAAGGCCTCACCGCCTTCCAGGCCGAGGACGAGAAGGTCCTGAACCGCTGCAAGAACGAAGCCGTGAACCTTTTCGAAGACATCTCGCGCTCCCGCGGTTCCTACTACCGCATGGCCCTGCGCGGCGGTGGCGACGATCTGGACAACGAAGCGCGGCACATCTACTACCGCATCTTCAACGGCATGAAGGAACTGAGCCATGAGCTGCGCTCGGTGCTGGGCATGTCCGCCAACCACATCGCCAACCGCCACCGCCCCTACAGCGGCGCGCTGGGCGACAATCTGGAGCAGATGCTGGGCATCCTGGAAGACGCTGCCCGCCACTTCCGGGCCTATGCCGCGGGCGAAGGCTCCCGCGCCGAGCTCTCGGCCTATGCCGACCACTGCTCTTCCCGCATCAGCAAGATCCAGATCGAGCTTTTGCAGCGCATCGATACCGAAGGCCTGTCCATGCGCAGCAGTGACCTGTATCTGAACTACCTGCAGTTCGCCCGCGCCTTCATCAACCGTTTCACCATCGTGGCCCTGCTGGAACGCGACCTCAACGACGCCTGCCGCCGCAACGCCGCCCGCAAGGAAGAAGAAACGGCTGCCGCTTCGGCCCAGGCCTAAGACCGGCTACAGACGAAACGAGCATCGACGGAAGGGGCTTCTCCCGCATGAGACGAGAGGCCCCTTCCTCCCGAACCTCGCTCCCATCAGACCCTTCTTCAGACAGTACGGCATGCATGCCCGGTTGCAGACATGACCGTGCGCCCTCCCGAGGACAGTCCCGGAAGCCTGTCCGCCATCGGGAATGACGAAGCCCTCCGCATGGAGGGCTTTTTTGCGGCCTGCGGCCTACCGGACATTCTGGAACGCTCCCCGCGTGGAGAAAGGCCGCACGGCTCCGAAACATCCTCCCTTCCTGATGGAGGGCCGGGGCAAACCTTGCTGAAAGTCCGGAACGGCATCCGCCTTCCCTGCCGGAGCATCCCCAAGCCCGAGCATCACGGACCGTTTGTCAGACAAGATGGCCTTCCGCCCCCTCCGGCCAGCGATCACCACGAAACGGGCAGGCTGCCGGGCAGCTTCCGTGCTTCCTCCCGGCGTCGTCCGCGTCCCGGCACCTCCAACACTCCCTTCACTTCCCGTCAGCCCTAAAAGACCGTCATCTGCCCGGATAGCGTCCCGCCCTGCGGCGTGCCATGCCGCCAGCCTTATCAAAGCGTATGCCCGACGGGATCCGCCTCTTCATCGCAGGAAGGCCCTTCCCATACTTTCCGAGCTATTCCAGCGGCCGGAAGCAAGCGCGAGAAAAAAACTCCGTCCCTCTTCACTCCCCGGCATCCCCTCCCTCCTCTCCGGCCGTATGGCATGCCTTATTCCAAACAGCCGCCAGACAGCGACGGGGACTTTCGCCTCGACCTGAAGAAAGTTTTTTCGGGGATGGGGAGAGCACGAGAGGGGAAGGGGCAGTTTTTACAAAAAAAGCCCCTTC
>ERZ772893.1838-NODE-1838-length-19081-cov-3.338747_pt1 | contig 19081 bp, 16 predicted proteins | sample MGYA00511482_ERZ772893 | MGnify/ENA primary metagenome ERZ772893 (study PRJEB29015, sample SAMEA2737687) | human gut metagenome | biome: human gut; feature: human-associated habitat; material: faeces | place: China | collected 2012 ... | reverse complement strand
GATACCCGGACTCTTTCAACCTCACTTTTTTACCACAAAATATCCCCAATCGTTGCCCATATTCAATTAATTCCTTGGTTGTAGGGGCTATTCCCACAGCTGCATCATTCAGTAGTGGAATCTTCCCATCACTATAAACAACTTCTTTCAACCACCCCAACATAACCTCTGCCTTTTCTTTCAGAGTATCTTCCAACTCCTTTCCAAACAAAGCATTATTACGCACTAAATTATAGCAATCTAACACCCGATATAACATGATACAATGATACATTGGACTCCTCTCAAAATGCCCTCCATCACCCAACACTTGTTCCTGCAACTCCGGTATCAGTATCGTTTTTGCCTTCTTATAGAAAACAGGATCATTAAAATAATAAGCCCCGAACAATAATGCAAAACCATTTTCCAACAAATGGTTTCCTAACAAATGATATTCAAGTTTATGGATTAATAAATTCAATTGAGCGTATAGAACTGCATCAATATCAACATCATTTATACCATTACACGACAAAAAACGAATCCAATTTATAGACCTTAATGACAAAGGGTAAGGCTCCATCCCCATTCTGGCTTTCGGAAAATGTTGAATGAAATCTTGAATCAATTTTTTCCCTTCCCTCACGTCCATACCTTTTTGATTCAAAAACTCAAAATAGTTCAAATTATATCCCCACAATCTTCCAAACTCAACAAATTCCCAATCAATTTGCTCTCCAAAAGATTTCTGCAAATTTAAAAATTGAAAAGTATTGTCACCTAAATACGTGATTTCATTCGGGATCGACGGTACAAAATTCAATATTTGCCTATCAGGAGTCGTATCTAATGATTGCAAATTTTGTGGAAAGAATCGTTGCCACCACAACTTAGCACGATAACGCCACTGAATCGGTTTTAAGTACTTAACCGTATTCCATAGTATATCTATCTTACTGAAAGTTGACATTTATTTCAAAGAACAATCCTACAAAATTATCTGATCTCAACCCAAGCCTTCTTCTTTAAACTTTCGATACAAGCAAAAGAAGCACGAGTCGTATTGACAATACTTTCAAATGGAATTAACGCCTCTCCTCCCTTCTGTACCCGCTCATTCAACAAAGCAAATTGACGTTTATGTCCTTTATCCATAATCCCCGTCATTTTGGAAAATCCTTTCACGCCAAACCCTTCCAGTCTCCTCCAATTATCCAACACCAACACCTTTTCTTGCGAGAATACCTCAACACGCTCTTTCGCATAAGATTTCGACCCATTTGCAAAATAATTAATCACGGCGTTCGTCCCATTTTCATATTTCAATAAAATCGAAACGTTATCTGTATTCTCTTGCGGGTTCTCTCCCAATGCGTTCATACAAACAGCAATCACCTTACTATCGGCAAGGAAAGAACACAAATCAATAAAATGACAAGCTTCACCTATAATACGTCCTCCCCCCACTTCCATATCTTGCACCCACACTTCTGGCGGAATATATCCGGCATTCATCGTTGCCACAATATTTTTAGGTCCACCACCAACCAATGCTTTCATTTTTACCGCAAACGGAGAAAAACGACGATTAAAACCAACGGTCAACGTTATTTTGTCGTTCGCCTTCATGTACGCATTTTCTATATTTTGTAATTCCTCCTCGTTCAAACAAAGCGGCTTTTCAACAAAAACACTCTTACCCGCCTCCAAAGTTTCCATCACCATCGAAGCATGCAAATTATGTCTTGTTGTAATAATTACCGTATTTACTTCCGGATCATTCAACATGACACGATAATCAGAGGTCGCATTCTCCGCTTTGGCTTTCTTAGCTAAAACTTTCGCCGTTAATCCCTGCGCACTGGCAATATATTTTATTGGTGCATTAACTTTTTGCAAAGCAGGAATAATTGTTGCTGATGCAAAATTCCCAGCACCAATAATTCCTAACTTACCACTTCCAACCATCGTACGATTCTCCCCAACAGGAACAACTCTCTCAATAGTTGAATCGACTGGAAATTTTAAGATCGAAGCTATCGAGCCATGTTTACGCATATCTCCATAGATCTCGGCATAATTTGCCAATTCCACCTCTTCCGTTATCAGAGGTTGTACATCCAATATCTTGGATGATATTGCACCAAGTATCGTTTCAAAATTTCTCTTTTCCGTCCATCGGACATAAGCTAACGGGTAATCATGGCCTTTATTTTCATACTCTTCATCATATCTTCCGGCACCATATGAACAAGACACTTGAAAAGATAACTCTTTCTTATAAAAATCATCTCTTCTCATATTTAACCCGATCACACCTACCAACACCACCCGCCCTCTCTTGCGAGACATTAAACAAGCTTGATGAATCACTTCATCTCCTTTAGCTGAAGCTGTAATAAGTACTCCATCCGCACCAACACCTCCGGTTATCTCTTCAACATATTTCACAGGATCAATCCCATTCTTAGGATTAATTGCATATATACCTTTATTTTTTGCAATGTCCACTTTCTGTTGATCAAAATCTACTCCGATCACCTTACAGCCATTTGCCTTTAGCAACTCTGCTGCAACCAATCCAATCAATCCCAATCCAATCACCACAACACATTCCCCTAGTTGAGGATTCAACAAGCGAATCCCTTGTAAACCGATAGAACCAATCACAGTAAATGTTGCCTCTTCATCCGTTACATTATCTGGAATTTTAGCCACCAAATTCTTGGGAACACAAACGTATTCCGCATGATTCCCATTAGAAGCAACCCGATCTCCAACCACAAACTCCGTTACCCCTCTTCCCACAGCCACAACTTTCCCCACGTTACAATATCCTAATGGAAGCGGTTGTCCTAGCTTATTAAACACAGCTTCCAATGTCGGTTGCAATCCATCGGTCTTAATCTTATCCAACACCTGTTTCACCTTATCCGGTTGCTGCCGAGCCTTATCAATCAAATTCGCCTTTCCAAACTCAACCAACATCCGTTCCGTTCCCAACGAAACTAACGTTCTAGTTGTTTGAATCAACACATATCCCGACTTTACTTGTGGAACCGGAACTTCCTCCAAAACCGTCGCTCCAGACTTAAGGTCTTGTATAATTTGTTTCATACTATATTTTTAATTTCAACTTACCTGCTTTAGTCTTAAAAGGACTATTAATTATCTTTATTTCATAATTAATATTTACATTAGATAAATCTAATAATTCAGTTCCATCTAAAATGTTATCATTTTCTGTTACTAAATAAAATATAACTTTTCCTCTATCAAGTTGTTCTACTTGAACGAAATTCACCAAATTAAAAGCTTTATGATGTCTTCCAAAAATCAAAGCTGTCAAAGCTATTCTATTTCCATCCAAATCTGTAATATAATCTGCATTACGCCCTTCTGTAACACTAAAAGATTCCAGTATCCCTTTTTCATCCTCAACCCCCTTTACGATATCTCCAGTACTATACCGAATCAACGGCATATCAAAATTATGATAAGAAGTTCCTATCAAATTACCATCCACAACCTCAGGATATCCATACGAAATAAATGGTTTATACTTATTATTTTTAGCCTCGTCATAAGCCAACACACACATTTCACTATGACCATACCAAGAAATATAATCCAAATTCCACACTTTAGTAAAATACTCCGTAATATTAGAGTGAGGAAATTCAGAAGCTAACAAACAAGCAATTAAATTTTTACGAATAATTTCTTGCTCTCGAAAATCACAAAATAGTTCTATACTCTTAAGAAACTCAAAAATAGTAGATGGATAGCCATGCAAATATTTTATTTTTCGAGTTTTAAATAAATTAACTATTTCATCTTTAAATGAATCTACCCCCTTATATGTATTCAGTACAAATTCATTATGAACAGCATTATACACAAAATTTTTATCCCCTAAATTTTTCCCTCTTAAGGTTAATTTCAAATCTGTATAATAATAACCTTTCAATTTCCATATAGTATGCATATGTGCCCATTCTCTTGCAAAAGCATTCTTATCAACATAAAAACTAAATGGTTCTCCTGTCGTTCCTCCCGTATTTAGCAACATTGATCCGTTAAATTCATCCACATGATTTTTCAACATTGTTTTAGTAACAATAGGGACTTTTTTTATATCTTCCAGACTCGTTATCTTCAAATCATATACACCCATTCGTTTATAAAGATCTCGATAAAAAGAATAATGGCTTTTAGCAAATTCAAAGATTTTTGCAAAATGATTAATTATATACTGTTCTTTATCAAGTTGTCCATCATCCAATTTTTCTATAATATTCAAAAATCTCGGATAAATTGCTCCAAACCGAAGATTAAATGGAATCTTCGCTAAGAAATGTCCTAAAGGATAAGAAATGTTTTGTACAAGATTTCTAATTTGCTGTTTTACCATAGCAACATTAAACTAAAATATTTATAAGAGATCACCTTTTCACAGTATCATCAAATACAATTAATACATTTTATGAATAGCAAATAATTCTATTTCCCTTCTCCAAAATTACTTGAATACAATTTAGGTATTTCAATATTATAAAAAAAACCAGATAAAAATCCAAATAATATAGCAGTATAGGGAGCTCTTACAGGAACATTTACATTAAACGAAATAAAAAGTAAGCACAAATACACAACTACAAAACTATAAATTACATACCTTATTATAGTATATCTATATTGTTTTATATTAATAAGCATATTTCTCAAAATCCCTATAATAAAAACAAAAAAAAGACTTAATCCTATCGTACCAGATCGAAGTAAAATTTCTGCATATTGGTTGTGTGGAGAACGAAAATCTCCTAAGTTCATAGAATAACCGGTTCCAATTAAAAGATTAAAATCAGCCGCCGAGTTACCAAAAACAGTATGAATAGCCCCAGTTCTACCCGCAGTTATATCACTACTTTCACTCAAATTTTTTAGCTTAGTTATTAAAGGTGCAGATTCATATATTTCTTTTATCGGATCTATAAAATAGATAATTAGAACACATATAACAAAAAATAGTAAAAAATATTTTAATATATTATTCACAGATTTTACTTTCTTGCTCAATAAGGAAGAAGATATAATCCCAAATATCGAAATCAAAAGAGCTTCCCTAGCACCAGTCATAAGAATAACAAGCAGCAACATTGTGGAATATATATATTTATATTTCAATGTTGTAAATAATGATAATATAAAAAAACATGATACCATTGTAGGATAATATACCAATTTTTGATAAACTGAAAAAAATCCAAATACGCTATCTTCTCCTCTATTAACAAATGTACCAACTACCCCCAAAGAAACAAAAGATGACAAAAGATGAGCCATACAAAATAGTGAAAATACAAACACAACTTTATTTACAATTTTTATCAAGTTTCCTCTAATCAAATAAGGCTTCAATTTATATCCAAAACAAAAAGAAACAAGCAATGGCATTGTTGATACAAGTAATAAATTAGGATTCAAATCACTCCCACAAAAAATTATTTTCAATACAAAGATCAATATAGAATATAACAAAAATATTAATAACAGGATCGTTCTTCTTCCCAATAATACACCTATATACTTCGTACTACAAAAAAATACAGCAAAGAAAACAATAATTGAAATCGGTAAAGCAAATGTATCGTCATTTAATGCACTACCCCGATAAATACCTGTTGCTGTAAAAAATACAGGCATTGGTATAAAATACAGAAGATTATATAATTTTAATTTCCTTAGCATTATTTGCTAATTAATTGTTTAATAGTCGATCATTCTCAACAAGTAATCGTTTTAGAGATCTTTTTACAAGTAAATATGAGTATAGCGTTACACATAAATTTACTAATATCATTCCAATAATCATCACTTCAACAGTAAAGAATAATAATGCCACAAAAACTGTCGCTGCTGTAAAAATCATATTTACAAAATTCACTAAATTAGACAAGTGACTTTTTCCACTCGCTAAAAAATAGGCACTATTAATAGCATTCAAACATTTAAAAGCCCATACTCCTAGTAAAAAAATTAAATAAAAAAGTCCTTTAGCGTATTTATCTCCATAGATCCATTCAATCCCAATAGGAATAAAAACATACAATAATAACAACAACAATACGGTACTCCAAAAAAGGATTCTATTGTATTTTTTTAACAAACAACTAATTGTACTATAATTATCATTGTATTTTGCTAAATAAGGGACTGTTACTTGCACTATTGTACTTTGTATCATACTAAGTCCCATAACAATAATCGCAGCAAAACTATATTGTCCTATAATATTCAATTGATTTGTCAAGAACAAATTCATAAAAATAATATCCAAATTAGAAGCTAACATCCCAAAAATATTAGTACCCAAACCATGTATGCCTAATTTAAATTGTTCTTTTATTTTGAAAGACAATCTATTTATTTTTTTATTCAAGTAAAAATCGAATTCATTCTTTACAAAAGAAATATTGATGATCAATGATAAAACTAGTCCAACACATGTCCCTTCAAAAAAACCATAAAAACCTCGCCAATAGGTAAATAGCACAATAAAACCAATAGATACGAACTTTGTTAAAATAACAAGATTTGAATATTTCTTGAAAATCTTTGATGATTGTATAAATGCAGTATAAACAGCTATTATTGCAGTGAAAACAACAATATACGAGTATTTATCAAATAACAACTTAACTTCAGATATTGGTGTCCATAAATCAAATTGATTAATAACAATAAATAATGCTAATACAATTATTGAAATCGGAACCACTGCATATAAAGCGACCGAAAGATGTTCTAATTTTTGCTTTACATTTTGAGTGCAAGAACAAACTATAAGAACAGAAGTACTAAACCCCATTCCTGCAAATAGGGACAAAATTTGAGTGAAACTTTGGAAGATTTTAATATATCCTAATTGAATATCTGTTAATACTTTGGCAACAAATAATTGCGAGCCAAACGCAACTAGTGCAATCAAAAAGTTTGCAATTAAAACATGAAAGAATCCTTTATCCCATATAGAATGTAAAAAATTAAATACCTTTTTCAAACCTCAACAACAATTTTTCAATATTACTTTCAAAAGAATATTTTTCTTTTATAGCTACTTTTATTTTTTGTTTCTCTTCTTTACTTCTTGTATTAATGTTAAGAATCTTATTTTTCATTTCCCGAGCTATTGCTTGTGCAGTTAAAGGAGTAAGATTAAACTCTACTCCAAAATAATCATCTAAATATCTGTATGGAGATATGTCAGAAATAATCAACTCTTTTTCATTCACCAGAGGTTCAAATATTGTAGTAGATAAACCATCATGTTGTGCAATTTGTAAACCACAATTCATTTTTCCCCATATTAGATTTAAATCTTCTGTTTTAAAAAAGATCGTTTTCTGTAGGAAAATTATATCCGAACATAAATTATATGTAGATATTAAACCTTGAAGTTCTTCATACCTCTGATTATCTTGTTCATTCCCTCCCAAAAAGTAAACCTTAAAAGGAGGCAATTTTTCACCATTTTCTTTCAATATTTTAACAGCTTCTATGACTAAATCATGACGGCTAACCTTCAAAAAAGATTTTGGATAATAAAAATTATATTCATTCTCATTTATTATCTCTAGTAATTTACAAATTTCTTTATGAGGATTAGTTGAAACTTTGTAAAAATCCTTATTGATTCCCATAACTTGTATCAATATTTTAGATTTAAGTTTAGGATTTAACAAATCTGCAATACCATACCAACCACAATGAATACATGTAAAACAGGATAACACTTTCCGAAGAAACCACCCTTTAATTGTTTTTTTATTTGTTTCTCTTGGTAATCGTTCTCCATAAGGGAAAATAACTAATTTACTATTTTTCTTCATGAAAAAGCTCATAAAGGCAATAACGTAGAGTAACCGCCCTCCCCCCATAAGCCATACAACATCGTATTTTTTCGCATTAAAAAATAAATGTAGCAATTTATTAGGAATTGGTAAAAAACTTATATTAGTATATTCATCACTAAATGAATCCTTGTGATGATAATAAAAATCTACTTGATCTTTTTGCCAATCATTAAAAAACATTAAATAAGGCTTAATATTATGCCCGTAACCAGGTCCAATTATAGCTAACTTCATTTCCGCTAATTAATATGTAAGTTCTTTCAGATAAACACTCCATTCGCCTATATCTTTCCAAGATTTTTCACTTACAGGGAAAACTCCTACTCTCCCTCGCCTATTTTTTACTTTTTCAATAAGTTGTGTGATATGAAAGAACTTATCATTCGGAATCTCGTCAATTAAATGAGGTTCTAAAATATACATTCCACTATTTATTTTAAATGTAAAACAGGGTTTTTCTATTAATTCCTTTAATTCACCTTTTTCTCCTGACTTAATTGTCCCATAAGGGATATTATAACTTTTCAATGCTGCAACAATAGTTATTTCATTATTATTTCGTTTATGATACTCCAAAATTTCAGAATAATCTTCTTCTATAAGGATATCACAATTACTTACAAAAAAAGTATCCTTTATTTTTCCTTTTAATAATGATAGACTCCCAGCAGTACCCATCGGTACATTTTCTTTAAAGTAAACAATATTATATGGTAAATTTTGCTCATCAAGATAGTATTCAATCAATTCTGCTTTATAGTTTACAGAAATATAAAAACTATCACAACCGTGTTCTCTAAAACGATCAAATATATGTTCTATAATTGTTTTTTCATTTATTGGGATAAGAGGTTTAGGAATCACATTTGTTAGAGGCTTTAATCTTGAACCTAACCCTCCAGCCATAATCACAACAGGTACGTGAAATTGTTTTTTAGGTGGAAGTATTGGACTACCAAACAAATCTTCCCAAAAAATGACCTTCACAATCTCTCGTCTATCATTTACCACGGGCATAAATTCAGCCCGAATTTGTAACATTTTACTTTTTGTAGATTCTATTCGTTCTCCCTCGTCTGCAACTACAATATCCTCACGTAAAATTTCTCCGACATGAGTTATCAAATCTATATTGTTAATGATAGCTCTTTGTAAATCGCCAATACTTAATAAACCTATAAACTGACCTCTGGAAAAAACCATAAGAAGTTTCTTTCCCACAACGTCCATTTGTTTTAAAGCATCTGTTAGTGATTTATCAGATTCTATTTTTAAATTTTCAATCATTTGATTATAACAATAGAGTTAGTTTATCCGTAATTATCTACTAAGACGGATACAAAGTCAAAATCATCCAAAATTTGTTTACTATAATCATTTTGCAGGAATTCCTTTCACAATAATATTTTCGTCCACAATATTTCTTGTAACCACAGCTCCAGCCCCCACAGTTACCCCTCTTTTTATGTCTATTTCGGGTAATAATGTTGAATTTGCTCCAATATAAACTTCATCTCCAATATGCACCCTTCCCAATAAGACAGCATTCGGGGCTACTGTAGAAAAATTACCGATTTTACACTCATGCATCACGTTCGCATTGTTATTCAATTTTACAAAATCACCGATACAAACTTCTGCTGAGACATGTACACCAGCTTGAATTATGGTTCCCATCCCAATGACTGCAGAATAAGAAACATTAGCCCTTGGACTTATTAATGTCTTGAAAGTAAATCCATAATACTTATATAGATCGTATAACTTTTTCCTTATGTGAGGCTTATCGGGAGTTATAATAACAGGTATATGTTTATAATTAATTAAATTTCTTAAATCATCATCAGTTCCCAATATGGGATACCCTCTATAATGCGATTCTCCCAAATTATCAATACATCCGATAATCGTACAACCACATTCTTCACACAACTCGATTATCTCACCAAAAGCCCCAACAACTATTACAGGATCCTTCATAAGTATATAACAACATTTCGTTATGCATTCACGATATTAATCACAGTGTCGACAATTGTATCAATCTCGTTATCAGTCAATTTTGCATACATAGGTAAGGTAATCTCATTATCTGAAACATATTCTGTTTTAGGAAGTACTCCCCCTATATTTTTATAAATAGAAAATTTGTGAACAGCAGGATAATGTACACTTGTCTGTATTCCAGCAGCATGAATCTTCTCCCGAATTAAATCTCGTTTTTCTCTCGTTGAATTTATTAATACTATTGGCATTATATAATTAGATACAAACCCTTGATGATCTGCAAAAGGGACTATAATTTTATCCAATTGAGATAATTTCTCCACATAACGTTGACGAACAAGAGCACGTTTTATCAAATCTTCCTGAAGTTTTTTCATTTGCACACACCCGATTGAAGCTCGAATGTCATCCATACGAAAATTATAACCTAAATCTACAATATCATAAGCTGTGGCATGACCTTTAGCACGTTGATAAGACATCGTCGTCATCCCATGTGAACGCAGTAAATACGCCTTAGTCGCAAGTTCTTCACTATTTGAAACAAACATTCCCCCTTCTCCCGTACTAATATTTTTATTAGAGAAAAAACTAAAAGCAGCACAATCACCTATTGTTCCTAATTTTTTTCCGTGATATTCAGATAAAGGCCCATGACACGCATCTTCAATAACCTTCAATCCATACCTATGCGCAATATCCATAATATTGTCCATATCTGCGGGAAAACCTGCCATATGAACAACGATAATACCTTTAGTCTTACTCGTAATTTTTTTTTCAATCTCTACTGGATCGATATTTATATGCGTTGGACCTTTAATATCACAAAACACTGGAGTAGCACCAACATAACGAATGCAATTTACAGAAGCTGCAAAAGTTAAAGAGGGGCATAACACCTCATCACCAGGACCAAATCCACAAACAATACAAGCCAAATGCAATGCATCAGTACAATTCGTTACTGAAACAGCATACTTTACATGTAACATATTAACAAAAAGATTTTCCAACTCTTCACATTTGGGACCTGTTGATATCCATTTTGAACGAATTGTTTCCGTTACAGCTTGAATCTCTTCCTCCCCAAAATTTAATTGGAATAAAGGGATCTGATATTCCATAATATATTCGAAATTAATTTTTATTTGTTAATCACATTTTCTGATCTAAATTTTTACCCTTTTCTTCATGTTCGAAATTAGGTAAGAATTCTTTCAAGGATATAACAATCTCCGATTTATCAAAATCTGGTTTTAAAAAGATTGTTTCTAATTTGTAAAACAAAGCCTCTAATTCTTTTATAGGACGTTTCTCCCCCCTCTCGATAACTCCTAAAGAAAAAAAACGTGTTGTGTTTAATTTCTCTCCAGGTACATAAAACTCTTCAAATTCTTTTTCTCCTGTTGTATCACTCTTGAAATAAACAACAGGATAAATTTTACTATTCATCGGCATCTCGAAAGCAAACTTTTTGGCCTCTTCATCAGTTGTGCACTCGTGCTTCTCATAACCAAGGCTTGCTAGAAAACGATCACAAATGGAAGAAAAAGTAATCATCTTTTCTTCACCTAATTTTGGAAAAAAGATCTCACCATTTTTACCAAGAATACAAGCTAACATACAAATTTGACCACTTTCTTCTGGAGAAACAAAATAACGTCGAACATCCACTGGAGCTACTAAAGGTTGTTTTTTCATCAAACGATTAATAAAACCAGCCAATAAAGAACCATTAGAAAAAGCAACATTAGCAAAACGAGCCATCGTAACTTTAAATTTATCCGTATAAGCCATAACCATATCTTCCATCACACGTTTGCTTGCCCCCATGATATTTACAGGATTTGCTGCTTTATCTGTTGATACACAAAAAAAATGACGAGGAGGATATTCTACTAATAAATCAAGAAGCTTTTTGGCCTTGAGTACATTGTTTTCCAATAAAGCTTGAACCGAGTACTTATCTTTCTCACTACGAACATGTTTATGGGCAGAAAAATTAGCAACAATGTCAAAACCACGTTCTTCTCGGAAAATACGTGCGAAAATTGGATCTGTAAAACTAAACGAATAAGTCCTATATTCTGAAGGTACAAACATGTCCCATGTTGAACGTAAATCTCTCGTAAGTTCAGCAAGACCATTTTCATCTAGATCAACAACAACTAATTTTGAAGGTCTAAATGGTAATATTGCACGAATATAGGAAGAACCTATTGAACCTGCTCCTCCAATAACCAAAAGACTTTTCCCTTCAATCTCTTTTTGTAATTGTTCCCTATTCGCTTCAATATCCGATATAAACATACTTTCAGAGCGAAAGGTTATATCTGTTGAAATAAATTGATTAATATTTATCATACTATTCTAATTCCATAATAATTTGTCGACATGCTAAACCATCCCCATAAGGATTTACCGCTTCGCTCATTATTCCATAATAACTTTGATCTTCTAGTAAACGAGAAACTTCCTCCACAATTCTATTAAAATCTGTTCCAACCAATTTCACTGTCCCAGCCTCCAACGCCTCTGGACGCTCCGTTGTATTTCGCATAACTAGAACAGGTTTTCCTAACCCTGGAGCTTCTTCTTGAATTCCACCACTATCTGTCAATACAATTGTTGATTTTTCCATCAAGTACACAAAACTCAAATACTCTAATGGTTCAATAAAAAACATGTTCTTCAAATTCGACAAATCTTCCCCGAACACCTCATGTATAGGCTTTCTCACATTCGGGTTTAAGTGCATCGGGTAAACAAAATCCACATCCGGGTATTTCTCTGACAATGTTTTTATCGCTTGACACATGTTAATGAATCCATCCCCAAAATTTTCCCGCCTATGTCCGGTTATTAACACCAATTTCTTACCATCATTCAAACGATCCACGTCATACCCAGCCTTTATCAAGGAGCAATTTAGACCAAACTCCAACGTTTTATCATTCTTTATCCGCTCCACTACCATATATAAGGCATCAATAACTGTGTTCCCTGTTATCGTAATCTTTTCATCACGAATTCCTTCTGCTAACAAATTTTGACGACTTAAAGGTGTTGGTGCAAAATGATAAGCGGCGATTCGCCCTGTTATTTGGCGATTCATCTCTTCCGGCCAAGGACTATAAATATTATGTGTTCGCAAACCAGCTTCTACATGTCCCACCGGGATTTGCTGATAAAACGCCGCCAAAGCCGCCGCAGTTGAAGTCGTTGTATCGCCATGTACCAAAACAACATCGGGTCTCGTCTCTTTCAACACGTCACGCATTCCGGTTAAAACCCGTGCCGTCACGTCGTACAGATCTTGACCTTGCTTCATGATGTTCAAGTCATAATCAGGCTCGATTTCGAATATATGAAGCACTTGATCCAGCATCTCTCGATGCTGACCCGTCACGCAAACAATTGTTTGAAATTGTTCCGGATATTTTTGGAATTCCTTTACCAGAGGAGCCATTTTAATCGCCTCCGGGCGAGTTCCAAAAACTAACATTATTTTTTTCATCAAAACAATTTATTTCTTGTAAATACCACAAAAATCAAGAATCACTTTCCGGTCTGTCCACGGTAAAGTCTTAAATTCATCATGAGCCACCAGCATTACCACGATATCCGCTTGCTCGTAAGCCTCCCGGTATGCAGTCAATTTAAACACTTTATGTTCTTGCACGTTAGGCTCAACGACAAGAATATCCGCATTACTACAAGATTGCATCACTCTAGTTGTAATATATTTTGCCGGGGATTCCCGCAAATCATCAATATTCGGTTTGAAAGCCAACCCCATCATGGCGATAACAGGTTTACGATGATGTCGTAATTCAAATTTCAACATCTCGTTTTGTACTTTCTCCGCACACCAGAACGCTTTATAATTATTTATCTCCCGGGCATCAGCAATAATCTTGGATTCCATCGGAAAATCCGCTGTAATAAAATAAGGATCAACGGCTATACAATGTCCCCCTACACCACAACCGGGTTGAAGAATATTCACACGAGGATGCTTGTTTGCCAGGTTAATCAATTCCCATACATTGATTCCCGCTTTATCACAAATTAAGGATAACTCATTCGCAAAAGCAATCTGCACATCCCGAGAAGAATTTTCTGTCAATTTACACATTTCAGCCGTACGAGCATTTGTTTTATGTAATGTTCCTTGAACAAATTGTGAATAAAACTCGATAGCCTTATTTGTTGCCTCTTCATCAATTCCTCCAATCACCCGATCATTATGTACTAATTCATAAATCACGTTTCCCGGTAATACTCGTTCCGGGCAATAAGCTATATATATTTTATCTTTTAATTCTGGTCTTTCACCATAAATCAAATCCCTCATTTTCTCTGTAGTTCCAATGGGGGATGTAGATTCTATCACATACAAGTCTCCAGCTTTTAATAGAGGTAATACAGACCGAGTTGCAGCCTCCACGTAAGAAATATCCGGCTCATGATTTCCTTTAAAAGGAGTGGGAACAACCATAAAATAAGCCTCACAAACTTCCGGCTTCAGAGAAGCTTTTAAATTCCCCGTTTTTACAACTTCTTGTAAATATACCTCCAATCCCGGTTCCACAATATGGAGTTTTCCTTGATTTGTCAACTCAACAACACTAGGATTTATATCAACCCCAGTAACTTCAATACCATGTTTTGCGGCAATAATTGCCGTGGGCAGACCAATATAGCCTAACCCCATGAAACAAGCTTTCATAAATTATTTTAAATTAATATATTCTTTTGTTGCTAATACATCAAAACATGAAGAAACGCACCTCAAATCTAGCTCCTCAATCTTTAGCCCAGCCAAAAGGTTATTCCCAACAAGATTCATATCTCCTAATTGCATCTCCTGCCTCTTTTCCTCAATTATATTCTCATAAAACTCCTCAGCCTGAAGCCACTTCCATACATTCAATTGTTCTAGATCCCTAGTAGCTTTTTTCACACAATTTTCCCATTCCATTATTATATCCTTTGCCAACTTTGCACATTCCTCCTCTCCCGTAAAATAATAACAGCTACACAACAACCTACACATCTCCGGAGTCCGACAAGGTAACACGATCTCTCCATTCCTCTCCGGGGATATAATCCCGTAAGCCGCATCCAACGCAATATCTAGGAAATCCATATCGGAATAAGTCAAATAAGTTTCCATCAAGTCAGCAACATACCCTACTCGATCTTCCAATGTCACAGACGGATCTTGTATCAAATCCGCTAACTCTCCCGCTATTTCTCGAATCTGTTCATGGATGTCCCATTGGCTACCATACACGTCTTCCAACCACGGGTTTACTCGCACGATGGAATAAACCGAGATATACCCATGCAATAAGCCGGACAACGCAGATGGGGGAAAATCCCCGATCGGGATGGCCGATACTTTCTTGTACAAATCATTAAGATTCATCGCCACTATCTCTATTTTATTTTTTCTAGGAATGAACCCGGAATGTAAGAGGTTGCCACAGAAACAACCCCTTCCAGGCGTACTATTATGCGTTTATGCCCCTTTATGCGGAGCAATTCTCCTTCAAGTCCAATTAGCGGACCTTTGATTACCCTTACCCGATCGCCTCGCTTCAACTCTTCATTGATCACCTCCACGGTGGAATCTGAAAAGTCAAGCAAGAACATAAAATCACGCATTTGCTTATCGGGAACTATCAGCAAATGACGAGTTTCTAAGTCTTTCAGGTAAACGACGCTTAAACCATGTTCATTAAGTAACGAGAAAGCTGTTGTTTGATCCGTTCGAATAAAAATCAAATGAGGGATCAAGATTACCCGCACGTTTTTCCTCCCGGAAGAAGTTTCACGAACTTCATCACGCATGGCTAGATAGTTTTCTATCGCCAAGTGATCTAATCGCTTTTTAATCGTTAATTCCTGATTGATTTTAGTGTACGCCGCATACCAATGCATTTTTCTCGTACCCTCTGACATATTTTATAGCTTGTGAAATCTGGAAATTCTCGTGATTGATTAATAAATTCTATATCACACGATTGATGTAGATACGCTTCGCGCACTAACCTTTAGAATCAGGCTCAACTTTTTATGCCCATGTGCCTCACGCACCATCCTTAAACAGGTACAGCACGTAAAAACTGTCTTTGGGAAGAATTACATTCATTCCCACGCAAATAATCTGATTATACTGATTCTAGATATTGATCTAAAAAAACGATCGATTATTGCGTTGCAAATATACTAATTTTTCATGCTTACAAATGGAATGCAGATATTTTTTTCTTTTTAACCATCAGGAGGTTGACATATTTGCCCAAAATGAAAAATTATTAAATGTGTTAATATCATCAATCGATCGTTTATTAACACAATAAACATTTTAAAATCAATCCTTTTTATTCTAATTTTCCCCTAGACAAATCTTTCGTTTCCCTATTGATACACAAATTTTAACTCACAAAAAAAAACGGATGAGAAACATTACAATTATTCCCTCATCCGTGGTCATTTCTTAATTAAATATCCAGCCTCACGTTAATCTAAAATACCCCGAATCCGAAAAATGAGTACAATCCACCGAGCCAAAGAAATAAAAGAGATGGGCAGGATTTTGTTCCTGCAAAGGAAGCTCTACTATAGCACCTCCATCTCCCCGGCAATCGGGCAAGCGGTCGAATAAAGAGAAACGAAACGTCTCGTCATCATACATCAGGAATAGATACAAACGATCGGTTCCCTCTCCCTGCAGTTCATCCATTCCCGTTTTCCACGTGATAACAATCCCTCTCCTATCTTCCACTTTCACACACACGCCCAACGGTAAACGCAAATCCCCATAACTCATTTTTAAACGAGAAAAATCAAGGATACCCCCTTTCAGATTAAAAGCCGAATAATTCATCCGAATAAAGTTATGATACCCGGTCATGCCATCCGGACGGGGAGAAACCCGCCAAATTTCCCGCATAAATGTACCTTTAATAGCTCGATACAACATCACGACACACCGGAAACGAGCTCGCCCCAATTGTTGGCGGGGACTCACCACTTTTTTCTTTTTCGTATCATGTTTGATCCGCCGCACGTAACGACGATGATTCCGACAATAAAATAACAAATCGTCGATTCGCCCCAGAAAATTTTCCAAAGAAATAATATTCTTCTTATTCATACCATTATCAACTAAATAATTAAACTTACATCTATTCGTTATCTCCTCGTCATACTATCGCCAAAGCTGCCTTCCATAGAAACGAATAGATAACGACACCTTAACGAAAAGGATAACGAACAGATGTAAAAGGGAAACAAACCCAAGAACGTTCCTACCCAAGTATTACACAAAGGCAAGAATCTCCAAACACGAGGTCATTCTTTCAATAAATCATGAAACCGTTCCCACGGGAAAGCCGGACCCGGATCAAGTTTACGAGAGGTAATATCGGAATGGCCCACGATATACCGGATCGGGTAATTCCGTTTCAATACCCGACACGCTTCCACCAATGCCTCGATCTGCACCGACGGGTAGGAATGCCAATAGGATGCACGTCCCTTTTCAACAGTCGTGAAGACTTCATCAGGCATGATCTGTTTGTTGAACCAAGTAAACCACCCCTGTCCCCGACGATGCAAAGGTCCGGCATTATCCAATTCGATCCCGATCGAGAAATTGTTCACGTTCTGCCGTCCCTCCAAAGAACTATACCCGGCGTGCCACGCTTTCACGTTGAAAGGTAATAATTGTAGGATCTGTCCCGAACGGGCAATCACGAGATGAGCCGACACGGAAGTATCTGCCCTCGCCAGTAATTGAGCCGACGACATGGCATTCCCACCTCCGGTGTAGTGGATAACAATGGTGTCCGTGACGGGTAGCAAACTTGATTTTTTGTTACAATGCATCTGTTTCACGTTAGGTGCTACTAATTTGTGATTCTCAACTTCCATACTCACTTCTTTAAGAGGTTCTTGATTCTTTTACCTAATCCTTGAGATACCGATTCGAAGCTCCGACCGACAACATAACCACCTAACCCGATCTCCAACAGATCCCAGAAACGGGAACCATTATCAGGCAAAGGAAGCGGGGTGAATATCCCCAGTAACACGACAGAGGAAAACACGAGCATCACGATCGGACGCCACGAACGTTGCAGCCAGTTCCCCTGTGATTCGGAACGGATCACGGAAGATTGTTCCCGCTGCAAATCCGCCTCAAAACGGGAAAGCACTTCCGTCAAATTGGCTCGTAATTGCATTTTCTCTTTTGAAGAAAGGGTAAGCGAGTCAATCACGTCGCCGATCTCACTTACCAAATTCGATAACATTTTCATCTTTTCATTTTTAAAAGTTCTACATTCGAGTAATAATTTCATTCCCAAAAATAGAACCCGTGAAAAGGGAAAATTGTATCATTTTATATTAAACACGCAACACCATGAATATTATTACATTACATGCAAAAAGTGATACATTCACACTCCACGCTAACTAATTGCCTTTCTGCACTTCTTCCTTATATTTCCTACAGAAACGGTCCAAATTCAGAAAACGATTTTTACAATTAAAAACACGTTCTACCAGCAAATCCGGACGATCAGGTACTTTTATATTGAGTAAACGGCAAGTATCTTTCACTAATTGAGGCAAATTTATCTTACCGGAAATCCCTTCCAACTTTCGACACGCACACAACGCCACGCAAAAATGTGTTACCTCGGAAGTTTTACCGACAAAACGGTACGGGTAATCCGGAAAACGATCGTCTTCCCCGATAAATGTCCGGATACGGTTAAGCGATTCCCACTGAACCTGCAGGAAAGGAAGGACCCGCTTTTGTAGTGCATCGGAAGGAATTACCCAAATGCCATTATTTTTCCTGCAAATCAAATCCGGACGAGTTATTCGTCCATTCTTTTTCTGTTGAAATTGATTCCTAATCGTCAAAAGATGAGGTACTAGCATCTGTCGGTACTCCTTACCGATCACGCCACAAGGAAAAAACTCCACCAATTCGTTCATCAATTTCAACTCCAAGATCATCAAATGGGTCCTGTAGGCAGCCACATCCCGATGATGGTTAAACACATAGGTACACGTCGCATCCCTCGTCATCAAAACATTAACAACGAGTAATTCCCGCTCATAGTCCTCGAAAAAATTTGTATTCATAT
>ERZ772893.1836-NODE-1836-length-19086-cov-43.210341_pt1 | contig 19086 bp, 20 predicted proteins | sample MGYA00511482_ERZ772893 | MGnify/ENA primary metagenome ERZ772893 (study PRJEB29015, sample SAMEA2737687) | human gut metagenome | biome: human gut; feature: human-associated habitat; material: faeces | place: China | collected 2012 ... | reverse complement strand
CCCTTGTAAACAATGTAAACAATAATTTAGGAGGAAAACCTGAATAGGGAATATGAGGAAAATTATGACCAATTTAGGAAATGAAAAATCACAAAATAGAGTGCACAGAAACATTGTTTACATTGTTTCTCGGGAGGAGAATTGGGGACCTAATCAATTGAATATCAATCACTTAGGTGAGAAACAATAAGAAATTTTATTGTTTACTACTGGTCAAATATTGTTTATTATGGAAAAAACTGAGAAATTGGGGCTACCCCCAACTGGGAAACTTGGAGTGTTCCGGCGATGGCTGGGGATATACTCAAAAGAGGAGCGGGAGGTCCTGGACTACGCCCGCAAATTGAAAAAGACCACCATGCAAATAGCACGGGGTCAGCTGACTCTGTTATCCCGTCCGGAATGGATGCGGCACGAGGACTGGGTTGAGGTCCGCAAACTACAAAACAAATTAGAAAGGAGGCGCAGAAAATGATTGCAATTTACCTGTTGGCCATCATCGGACTGTTCGCTGTTATCGGGGGAATTCGCCAATGGTGGATCAACCCCAAACGGAAGTTGAACAGATCCATCAAACAGATGGAGAGAGCGGAGAGACGGATTCAAAAATTCAAAAAGAAGTCGTAGGCGAGTAGAATTGGTCCAGTAGAATTGGTCCAGCAGAATTGGGCCAGTAGAATTGGTGCCAAATTGGGCCTTCTCTCGACCCACAAATACTGGACGGCACTCGCGCATACGAAATTAAAACTCAACAAGCATGAAAGCAAAACACTTTAAGCAGCTCGGGAAGAACTGGGCTTTGTACTCGGAGATTAACACAAAGTACTGTAATTGGACCCCTTCCATCGCCACGGTCCACGAAGGTATGATTTGGCCAAACGGCATTTCGGTCAAGTTCCTGTGGTTCGGTGTGACCCTCATTCGCGTAAGCGAATAAATAAAGATCCCCGGGGCCAAACGCTCCGGGGATTGTTGTGCAGAAATAAATTTTTAATTTGTATAAGGTTTGATTATATTTGAGGCATGGCACGAAGTACATATAAAATGAGTCCGCTCGCCTATATGGAGGAGGGACAGAAAAGGCGAGACGCTGGAGAATTTGTAAAGCCCACCGATGCGGAGGAGCTTTATTTTGCATTCGTCGAGTATTGCAAATTCATGCAGGATAACTATTTCTCCCAGGCTCACAAGAATAAGAATGGCGAAGACTGTAGCGTATACATTTCCCGCCCGATGACCATCGAATCATTTAGGCTGTTTGCTGGCATCAATCCTGTTGAGTACGAGGAGCTCACGGGAGACCCGGTAGCAGCTGCAATTGGTGGCACCATCGAGGACGCCATCAATTCCCAGCAAATTGAGGGAGCACTGGTTGGCAAGTACGCTGCCAGCCTCATCCAGGTGCTTCAAGGACGCAAGACCAATGTCAACCTGACGGGAGGCATCACTCTCGAACAGATAACCGGAATGGAGGTAAAATAGAATGGGACGCCGGCTTCAATTTGACACCAAAGGCAACGAGAAGCAGAAGGAAGTGGCTCGGTTATGGCTTGATGACTCAGTCACTGACATTCTGTATGCTGGCACGAAAGGTGCTGGCAAATCGTACCTCGGGTGTTCCTTGATAGCCGGCGATGCCCTCACCTATCCGGAGACATTTTATTTTATTGCGCGTAAGACGGCCGCCGACTTAGTCCGATACACCATCCCCTCCCTCTACGAGGTATTCGCCCATTGGGGTATCACGGAGGACTACTACCACTTCAATGGTCAATACAATTTCTTCGAGTTGTACAACAAAAGCCGCATCTACCTCATCGATGCCAAGTACAACCCCAGCGATCCCATGTATGAGAGATTCGGGTCCATGCAGATGACTCGGGGATGGATCGAAGAGGGCGGAGAGTTTATCCGCGAGGCGAAGACCAACCTCCAGGCTTCCATCGGTCGATGGAAGAACGACGTCTACAAACTGGCTCCCAAACTCCTCATCACCTGCAACCCGTCCAACAATTTCCTCTACACGGACTACTACAAGCCATGGAAGGAGAACAAGCTGCCTCCTTGGCGTCGGTTCGTCAAAGCTCTGCCCCAGGACAACAAGACTCTCCCGGACAGATACATCGAAGGGCTTCTCCAGAACCTGACCCAATCGCAGATCGAGCGATTGGTCTTTGGCAACTGGGAGTATGACGATGACCCGAATTGGCTGGTCGACTATGACGCAGTGTGCGACATGTTCAGCAATGAGTTCGTACTCCCGACGGGCGACAGGTTCATCAGCACTGACCTTGCCGGAAAAGGCCGAGACAGTTGGGTGGTTGGAACCTGGGATGGCATGGTCTGTCGGATCCCCATTGCCAAAGGCTTCTCGGAAGGCAAGGAGATGGAGGAGAAGATCGCCAAATTAGCTACTGGTTTGAAAGTCCCCCGGTCCAGCATCGTCTCTGACGCTGACGGACTTGGGTTCTACCTGGAGAGCTACCTGAAAGGCATCCGGGAGTTTCATGGAGGACAGTCAGCTATTGACTCAAAGACGTACAACAACATCAAGTCGGAGTGCGCATTCAAGCTGGCGGAGCTCATCAACAAGCGCCAGATCCACATCATCTGCTCTCCCGAAGTTCAGGAGAAAATCAAGCAGGAGATGACGGTCCTCAAGTCTAAGAACACGAACTCCGCTGAGCAGAAGCGGGAGCTCATTTCCAAGGACACCATGAAACAGCTCCTTGGCAGGTCCCCAGACTTCCTGGACATGCTCATCATGCGAATGATATTTGAGATAAAGCCGAAGGCGACTGGCATGAAGTCCGCCAAAATCATAATCCCTGCAAAACGATGACATTACCTATCATAGAACACATACGCTTGATGCTTCAGGATCTTGCTCCTGGAGCAGTGTTTGAGTGCGATCAAGCCCGGATGCTGAATGTCAAAGTGGACACAATGCCTCGATTTGAGACTGGGCTCAACGGAGAGGTCATCAAGGACTCAAACGGGAATCCGGTCAGCACTACGTTCATCTACATCGAGGAACCGACTCAGGGGTACTATGACATCCCGTACAGAGGCCACCAGAGACAGCGATTGCCTTTGATGATTTATTTCTGTAAGTTCGAGCCAATGGGCAATGACGCCTACAAAGGTGACACCCCATTCAGTGCTGAGTCCAAGACGACATCGAGGCTCATCCTGAGAGACGAGCTGGAGAGGACGCTCGTAAGGCCCTTCCTCCTTCGGTTGAAGACTTCCAGACTTGGCATGCTTTACCCGGAGATGATGAACACGGTACGAATAGTCTACCCATCTGCCAGATTTGATGCTAACGAGGTCAGTGTGGGCATTGAGCTGACTACATATTCCGACTGGTGCATTTGGTCCGAAGATCCCGGCATGGATCTCATAGGCAAGAGATTAATAGACTTGCCTGTTGGTACTGACCTGTCCGGCAGAATGATCCGATGCTTGGTCCCCGATAATACATTCCCAGCTGCCCTAGACGTTCCGAGCTATGCCGATTGGATTTTTGACAAAGCGAGTAGACTTCTTACAATTGTCAGGACTGCGGGGGGAGCTAACGATTACGCATACTTAGAATTTAACATTAGGGATAGGGTAGGATCAGGATGGATCTCGTTGTATTACACGGCCCTAAGGTCTAACACGGGGGACAGGAACTTGTGGTATAACCCAGTTCTTACAATCAAGGCCCCCAAAGGATCGACGGTCCTTACCCCGGCTCCCGAGATATTTAAGCAATATCCATTTAACACGCTCACAATAGTAGGATGATACAGCGAATCGACATACAAGGTGGTCAGATGACGTTCGGCCAACGCATAGAGCTTGGCCGGATCATCACTGACAAGGAGATGACCGACATAGACAAGATGAAGGAAGGCATGCAATGTCTCGGCGTCAAATGGAATCTGAGGAACACCTCAGAAATTGTCGAGTACTGGTACGAGGTTCTCATGGGCATTAAGTACTGGATCGAACGAGAACAGACGGAGCTCAAGTACGAGCCCAGTGCTGAGGAGAAAGCAGCCGGCATTGCTCAACTCTCTTTGGTGGTTGGCGAGATGGCCACCATCACTGCACTGGCCAAGGACTACTCGAAGGACCCGGACGAGATCCTGGAGTGGAAATACGGAAAGGTATACAACCTCCTTTTCACCAACTTGCAGAGTCACCTCTTCCGGGAGCGATTGAACAAGGAACTGGAGCGTAAGGCTCAGCAGAAAGCCAATGCTCGCAAACCTCGAAACAAATGGCGGTAGGACTGGAACAGATATTGGCTGAGGGTCTCACCCAGATGAGGGACGAGATCATCCGGGCATCACAGGACGCCGGGCAGGAAGCCTCCGGCAGAACCTATGCTCAGATAACAGTCCAGACGGGACGAGAAGGGGAAACAGTTTGGGGAACGATCGAAGCCCCGAACTACTTCTACACTCTCATCCGGGGGCGAGGTCCTGGAAAGATCCCCGCCAATTTGGGACAGATCATCATGGAGTGGGCAAAGCTCAAAGGCATCACATTCTCGGATCCCAAGGACCTGGTCCGATTCGGAAATGCCACTGCATGGAAGATAAAACGAGAAGGCTCAGAGCTTTACCGCAATCACATTTACGTTGACTTGGTCGACACTCCCGCTGATAACTTCGAGGAGTACCTGGCTCAGCATTTGGACAAGACAATGGAGGTCCTCATTGAAGAGGCATTCACCCCAGACAACAATATGGACCACGGATATATAATATAACGCGATATGGCAATTACCAATCAACCGGCTGAGGATTCTTTATACTCAGCATATTCGCAAATACCAGTTGAGACTGACGACTTAACATCCGGGCTTGAGATCAAGACTCAGAACTTCGATGAGGCCAACATGATCTCGCTTAACATCATTGACAACGAGCAATCCGTGAGGATTGGTGGCGGCTCGGATCAAAACAAGTTCAGAGAGTTCGTAATACCCCGTAGGATGGTACCCGGGGAATGGTATGCTTTTCGGGTTGGCTTTGGCAGATCGAACATAGCAACTTCCCTGACGGTAGCATTATACCAAGGTAACGCAGAAGGCCATGGGGTGGTCGAGGTTGCTACGACCGACATAGCTATTGGATCTTCTATGACATGGCTTGTCCAAATCCCTAATACTGAAAATGTGAGATACCCTAACACGGTGTTAATCGTATACGCCGGGAAGAAAGGAGACACAGCGGGGGTGACGGTAACACTGGACAACATGTCTTTGACCTACGGGAAGAATTTCATCGACTATAGCCCCAGTTCAGTGAAAGCAGCAAATTCACTAACTGAAAGCATCGACATCTACAGAGACTCGGGATTCGGGACGACGAAGAAATACGACCTCAGTTTCTTGGCAAAAGCCGGATTCCGGGACGACAGATTAAGAACATTTCCGTACATAAACCCATTCATCGGCTTTGCCATTGACTACAGTCTCATATCGGCATATGCTTACAGAGGCATCGGCGAACAAAACTTCAATGTTCGATATGCCTCCCGGGGAGTTAGGGCTCGAGGCTACAACGCTAATTTCTCCGAGTCATACTTAGGACTCGTACTGACTGACCGGGTTCCTGACAACGACAGGAATCTGTATGTAAAAAAATACTACGGGTATCCGTACTACGTCACCCTATTCCCGAGAGGGTTTTGGAGGTCACAATATTCCGCTACACCGGTCGACGTTCGGGTTAAACTGGAGGATAGTGACGAAAATCAATTTGATATTTCTAGCCGACTCAACATCCCCCTTGTGCGCGAATTTGAGGATGAGACTAGCGATAGAGCCGACTACGTAAAACTCAGCCCTTCTGGAGGAGCACACTCTTCTCAAGCATGGAACATCATATTCGTCGATACGGAGGTACCTTGCAACCCATTCTACATTCGCTGGATAAACCAGAAAGGCGGATGGGACACTTACATGTTTGAGCAACACAAGAAGTATACGCAGGAGGTTGACCGGGGAGACCAATACGTATTAGCGAATTCCAGAGACCCCTATGCCTCACAGACGAGAGGCGAGTTAGCTCCGGAGTTTAAGAACATAGTCCAAGCAGGAGCAGAACAGCTTGATGAGAACGACTTCAACTTGCTCAAAGGAATTGCTCTCTCCCCTCTTGTTCAAAGGTACAACTACCCAGTCGGGGCATGGCAACGAGTCCTAGTAAATGACACGGACTTAACTTGGGACACCAAGACTCCCCGGAACACTGTTAGCTACGAGTTCCAGCTTATTGACGAACAAACTCAGTGGTAATATGAACTACGAACTACTCATGAAAGGCATTGACGGCGAGGTCTGGTCATTGGACCTCCCGCTTGATGCTCCTGCGATGAATTACCAGATCAACAACCTGGCGGAGCTGAAAGACCGGAATGCCTCATACTCCCAGCGGATCAGCCTTCCCCGGACGACCCACAATGAGCAAGCATTCCAGTTCAGTTTTGTAATTGGCTCGGGTTCGGATGTGCCATACATGAAGTTCCCTTGCCAGCTATTCTATGAGGGAGCACTCATATCCCCGGCTGGAGCAGTATTGAACATCGTAGACGTATCAGATACATCGATCGGTGTCCAGATCCTTGGGGCAACCGCTGACCTGTTCGACACACTAAACAACACTGACGCGAAGGACCCCGGGGATGGTATGTTCCTCCTCAAGTGGTACACGGACACAATGGGACAGACTGAGCGATACCTCTCCGGCCCCGAAGAGGTTAAAGTCCTGTACTTTTGGCTGTATGCAACTCTCCAGAAGAATCCGAACGTCCCTCCGGTCTCCATGGAGGCAATCAGGCAAGTCAGGGAGTTGGACAAGTTCTACCCCCACCTCAACTGGTATGACTTGGTGACATGGATCTTCGATCGAGCAGGCTACAGTCTCGAGACCGACGTGGACCCCGTCGACCGAGCCGAAATGTTTTTGCCTTGCACTTACCCCGTTTTGGCAGACAACCCCAAGGCCCCGAAAGCATCCGGAACTGGCTGGATCCAGGATCCCGCGGTTGGCACCACGGTCGGTGTGATATGGGAAGGCTACCCAGGGGTAACTCTCAGTGACCCGGTCGCCGGACGTTTGATTATTGGCACCGAATCCGGAACATTCAGCTGGATGACTCTATGGGACACGACCATCACGTTTAGTTTCTCATGGTCCAATATTTCTGTCATCCAAAATGGTGCGGTGGCAGTCAAAGTTACCCACTACAAGAACGACGGAACCAGTGCTGTAGTGTTGAACAGGTCCTGGACATCGGGGTCTTCTGGCAGCGTTTCGGTTGACATCCCGATGGAGGCAGGGGAGCACATACTGGTGGCTGGAACTCTCGCCGTAATCCGTCGCCCTGCCAGTCAGTTTGACATGAGATTTCCGGTCAGCATTACTGCTCCTCCCGCGCCGGAAACTTCCCCGGGGGATAAGCCCCAACCCGGACTAACCTATGACCTCCTGGCCTCTACTGGATTCAAAAGCTTGGGGGACATAGTCAAAGCATTTGTCCAGCTGTTTGGTCTAACCATCGACGTTAATCCCGGCACAAAGGTAGCAAGAGCATACTCTATTCAGGAGTTTTACAACAGACGAAGTTCGTCCGGGAAGAATTGGTCTGACAAGCTGATAAAAGGAAAGGACACCAAACTTACGTTCCAATTGTCCAGCTATGCCCAGTCCAACGAGATAAAACTCGAGGACAACAAGGACAACAATGTTACTGACTCGTACAAGTTCAGCATCCCGGACGTCAATCTCCAGCCCACTAAGCTCCTGTTCCAAATTGGGTTCTTGGCAGGGCTCAACCAAGACCTCTATGATGCGGACACTACAAATAAGATTCATACACTTGCTAACTACCCCATATGGACCATCAATAGAGGTCGGATGGAGAACGGGGAAATGACCGAGACGACTTGGGAGTACAATGCTCTCAGTAAGCCGATGGTCGTCCACATCAATAAGTCTGACTATATGTGGCCCCAGGTAAGTGTAGGCTACACCCTTACCCGAGTACGACTATACACGGCATATTTCAAAAATTTGAATTACTACGTTCCGAAGTACTACGACAAGCTCATCAACAATATACTCAAAAGACCGAAGATCCTACAGACCCAAATTCTTTTGGACTCGCTCGACATCCAAAGCCTGGACCTGTTCAACCCGATATGGCTGGAAGAGCATGGGTTCTGGTTCTACGTCTCAAAGATAAACAACTTCCAAGCTGGGAAGATAACCAAAGTGGACCTAATACGAATGTGATATGGCCGAAGAACAGAAAAGTACAATCTACAATGTCCGGGTAACAGCTGAGGATGCCCTCAAGACGTTAGCCGAATTGAAACTCCGGTCCCAGGAGCTGAGGGATCAACAGAAGGCTCTGGGCAAAGTGACCGAGGAGAATGCCCAAGAATACTACGCACTTGACAACCAGATCAAGGCAATCAACAGCGAGGCGAATAAGTACCAGAAGCAAATCCAGAATAACATTAAGCTCCAGAACCAACAGGAGGCCAGTCTGAACAAGCTCAGAACTCAGTTGGCTTTGGACAATGCCGAGTTTGCAGAGTTGGGCAATTCGATGCAGGACGCAGCTCGTAAAGCCGAGCTCGGAAAGCGTATTGCAGAGACCACTGAGGAGCTCAAAGCTCAGGAGGAGGCACTCGGGGACTACCGCCGATCCGTTGGTAACTACGAGAAGGCAACGGATAACCTGAAACAGGAGCTCAACGACTTGACAGACACTCTGATCCGGATGGCTCAAGCCGGGGATACGAGTTCAGCATCCTTCAAGGAGATGGTCAAGCGAGCTGGGGAGCTCAAGGCGGCAGAGGACACGGTCAATACAGCCATCGACCAGACTGGACGAGGAATCGACACACTGGTCGCTGTCACGGATGCAACTTCGGCAATCACTTCCGTCTACGGTTTATGGACCACAGCCACTCAGGTACTGGGGAGCGAGAACGAGGAGCTCAATGCTACCATGACGAAGATGATAACCATCATCACGGCTCTCTCCTCCTTGTCTTCTCTCCAAGCAGCTCTCTCCAAGACCGAAGCCACGTATCGTGCTGCATCCAACTTGGTTCAGCTGGTTGGCATCAACCAGACTCTCGCCGAGACAAAAGCTATAGCTGCTAAGAATGCCGTTCAGGGAGCTGGCAATATACTCACCAAAGCAGCAGCAGCTGCCACATGGCTTTGGAACGCGGCTTTAGCTGCCAATCCTGTTGTGTTGGTGGCAGCGGCAGTGGGCGGATTGGTAGCTGGAGTGGTTGCTCTTACGAACGCATTTAACAGTAATACGGAAGCTCAGGAGAGAGCAACACGGGCAATGGAGGCATACAACCGAGCTGCCGAAGCCTCCACATACGTACTGGATCAGATCGAGACTAAACGAAATACTCTGTCCAAAGCCGAGGAGATCCGGGGCAAGAGAGAAATAGAAAATCTCAAAGCCAATCATGCCACGTCGGAACAGATCGCCGAAGCTCAGCTTAAAACAGCCAACAAGCTCCGCGAGATTGAAATGAATGCAGCTCGTCAAAGACAGATGGCTGCAATGGATGAGTTCGACTCCTTGAAGAAGGTGATTGCAGCCAAGGAGGAAGAGCTCAACACGTGGTCCGGAAGCTTGGACAAATACAAGGAAGCCAAAAAGGAACTCGATGACCTGAAAGGTCGATACCAGGAACTGTTCCGGACAATCGAGAATGAAGGAGCCGCAGTTGCCAACTTGGCTCTTGAGACTGCAATAGCCAACCGGGAGGCTCAGCAGGCCATTGCCGATAAGGCTCTGGAGGTTGCTTTGAAGAACTCGGAAGCCATGCAGAAGATCCGGGAAGACGATCTCAGGTTCCAAACAACATTCCAGTCTACGAGCATCGCCATCCGGATGGAGTATGAGAAAAAGCTCTACAAGGCAGCTCAGGATGGAGCCCGGGAACGTCTGGCTCTCCAGAAAGCTCACGGCAAAATTACTAATAAGGAGTATCAGACGGCTCTGAATGCCATGGCTCGGTCTGACAAGCAGTTCTACGAGAATCAAGCCAAACAGCTCAATGACTACCTTGCGGGGGTGAGAGCAAACATATTGGCTGTAGCTTCCGGAGGCACAGTCGATATGCAGATTGCTCAGGTTACTCAGAAGTACCAGGACGCCATGAAGGAGCTGGCCAACATTCAGCCTCCCCAGTTCGTGAGAGGTATGAGCGAGGAGGAATACCAGAAAGAGTATGCCGCTTATGAGCAGTTCCTGGTCAACAGAGCCGAACTCGAGAAACAGATTCAGCAGAACCTCCAGGACGAAATCAAAAAGATCCGCGAGGACGCTACCAAACAGCAACTTGACCGGTTCAACCAAACTCTAAACGAACAGTATGCCGAGGACCTCTCGAAGGCAGCGGACAACGAAAGGAAGAAGCTGGAGCTCGAGAATGAAATGCTCCAGAAGCAAATCGAAGCCAGGAAAGCTGCCGGGGAGAAAACCTATGAGCAGGAGGCCCAGCTTCGAGCCAACAATCTCCGTCTCCAGCAAATGGACCTCGACAAGGAGCTCGCTCAAGCCGAGTTAAATCACAAGTCCAAATATGAGATCCGGAAAAGGTATCTGGAGGCAGAGTTGGCAGCAGCTCAAGGAAACGAGGACGCCATTGCTCAGATCCAACTTGAGATGGCCGAGAATGAAGAGGCTTTATGGGAGGAGCGAATTGAGAAGCTCAGGGAGTATGCTGAAATAGCATCCGGCTTTGCTAATGCTTTCAATGACTTGGCCAGTGCTCTCGGGGAGCGCCGGGTTCAGGAGGTAGAAGAACAATACAGCCGGGAGGAGCAGGCATTGGCAAACATGTACGCTAATGGCCAAATCACGGAGGCCCAGTACAACGAGAAGAAAATAAAGATGGAGAAACAGAAGGAAAAGGAGTTGGCCAAAATCGAACGGGAACAAGCTATCCGGGAGAGGGCAATGGGGTCCTTCGAGATTGGCATCAATACTGCCATCTCCATCATGGCATCGGCTAAAATGGGATTCCCTTTGGCTATCCCGTTCATTGCAGCAGCTGCGGCTTTGGGAGCAGTTCAGATGGCAGCTCTTTGGGCAGCTCCTCTGCCGAAAGCCGCAAGAGGTAAATATATTGAGGGCCCCAGCCATGCTGCTGGAGGAGTGCACATTGAGGCGGAGGGAGGCGAGACCATCATTAACAAGAAGTCGAGCCGCATGTTCCTGCCTCTTCTGTCAGCAATAAACGAACTCGGTGGCGGAGTACCGTTCACTAAAGTTGGATCGGACGGGGGATATGCTATCCGATCATTCGCTGAGGCGTCGGAACCTATGAATCGGCTTGACATGGAGAGGGCAATTCAAAAAGCATTTGGCCAGGTGAGAGTTATTGCTACAATCGAAGATATTCGGAGGGAAGATGCTAACTACGTGCAGATTCAGGACCGGGCTAATTTTTAAATAGTCCAGCACAAATAGTATTTCAATATCTATTAGGAATAATTATATTTGTATCGAAATAATTTGGCACATGATATTCATCAACTTAAAAGGCGCAATTGACTCCGAAGAGAATCGGGTCATGATGGAGCTTTGGGGCGGGACCTCAGAGATCTGTTCCGTAGAGACCTTCCGCCGGGTACTTGATGAACACCCCGACGAACAGGAGGTGTGCATCAACATAGACTGTGACGGGGGCTCGGTTGAGGAGGGCTTCAAGATTTACGACCTTCTTCGCATGAGCGGGAGGACTATATACACAAATATTGTCGGGGGATGCCACTCGATGGCAGTGTGCATCCTGTTGGCAGCTCCGGCAGAGAACCGGTCGGCAAACAGGAATTGCCGGGCACTTATCCACCGGGTATACATGCCTGTCGGGGATTGGCTCACTTCCGACGATGCTCGCAGCATTGCCGAGGAGCTTGCTCTGGAGGAGGAGGCTATTCTCGACGTGTACGTCGAGAGGACAGGTCAGGACCGGGAACGGCTCCGCAATGTCATGCATGAGGAGCGCATCCATGATGCCAAATCACTTCTTGACTTGGGATTCATTTCCAAAATCAATTCATACAACACAAACCAAATTTTTAATGCTATGGCAAAAAACGAAAAAAGCGCTTATGAAAAATTCATGAGCAAAGTCAAGGCATTCCGGAATGGCAAGAAAGGCGCTCCCGCCAACTTCGACTATCTGGATGCTGAGGGTCAGGTCGTTCTCCAGACCGTAGGCGAAGAGGACAATCTGGCCGAAGGTGTAGAGGCAACTCTCGCCAACGGCGAGACGTCGGGCACTGTCGTTCTGGAAGACGGACGGGTGGTTACCGTCGAGGACAACATCGTCACCGACATCGAGATGGAGGACACCGAGTCTCTCGAGGACCGCGTTGCAGCACTGGAGGCGATGCTCGACGAGGCAACGAACCTCATCGAGGAGCAGGAGAACGAACTCCGCAACCTCCGTGGTAGCAACTACCGCCCGAAGAACCGCAAGACGGTTCTGCCCGGAGGAAAGAAGCCCGAACCCTCGGCAGCTGACCTCAAGAACGAAGCTCGCGAAAAGCTCCAGAAGGTCAACGCTGCCAAAAAGATTCTCAAGTAGTCAAACTCAAAAACTTTAAGAACTATGGCAGCTAAAAATGGCGGATTCCTTGACATGGACAAGTTCACTTTTTGTGGACGTGTCATTCAGGCAATCTCGGAGATGATTATGGAGGACACCATTCAGGGTCCTGACATCAACTCCATTCACACAGTCTTCCCCGACATCGTCACTAACACCGAGGTGGGTTACATCGGTGAGGGTGGCATGGTCGGCGTGGTCAACACAGGGTGTAACCCGACTCCTCAGCCGTGGAACACCAACACCCGCAAGCTGAAATGGGAACCCGGCATCTGGGAGATCTTCCTGTCCCAGTGTTACACTGACCTTCAGCAGTCGGCAACTATCTACTCTCTCCGCACCGGCGTCGACATTCCGGACTTCACCGACACGGACTACATGAACATCGTCATTGAGGTTCTGGAGCGCTCCATTATGGACTTCTGGTACCGCCTGTTCTGGTTCAACGACAAGGACGCAAAGAACGTTACCAACAGCGGTATCATTACGGATGGGCTCGACCTGAAATTCTTCACCATCATCAACGGTTTCTGGAAACAGATTACCACACAGGCTACAGCCAATCCGTCCCAGCGCGGAGCAACAATTACGGAAAATACTGGGGCATCTTATGCAGCTCAGAAGCTTACTCCGGCTAAGGCAAAGGAGTATATCCAGTCGGTCGTGTTCAGTGCCCCGCTTCTGCTCCGTCAGCAGTCTGACAAGTTTATCCTCGTTACCCAGTCGGTCTACGATGCCTATCAGCAGTCTCTTATGGACGCTTGCTGCCTCGAGTCGGCTCGCTTGGCTCTGCTGAATGGCATGGAGGCTCTCAGCTTCAATGGCATCCCTGTCATCGCAATGCCCATCTGGGACAAGATCATCGCTACGTCGGAAGACACTGGCACGAAGCTCAACAACCCCCATCGAATCCTCTTCACCTCGAAGAGCGTGCTCGGCATAGGTGTTGATGCAATCGACAGCTTCGAGAAGATGCGGATCTGGTACGAGTACAAAGACCGCGTAGTCTACGTAGAACTCATGGGTCGGGCGGATGCCAAGCTCACTAACCCGGATCTGTTCTCGGTAGGTATCTAATCCTCAAAAATCTAAGAAAATGGCAGGACTTGATTGTTCTAAAATCAAAACAGGATTCACCAACCAGGTGTGTGGTAAGCCGGCAATCGCCGGCACCACCGCCAGGGTGATTCTCCTCAGCTACTCGGACGTCGACAAATCGAAGTCTGTTGTAACTGACAACGTTATCTCTTCGCTCATCCTCAAGGCCGGTGCCACTGGTTACGAAGTCGACTCGCTGCCCAACGCAACAGTTGGCTCGGACACCATCAATGCTGGCACGTATCTCAAGACCCACCAGCACAACGTGGTCGTCCGGATCTTCAAGAAGTCGGAAGCAGCCAAGAAGTTCGTGAACGGTCTGACCAATGCTCGCGTCATCGCCATCGTCGAGAACAACGATACCGGCGACAACGGGGACACCAAGTACGAGGTGTATGGCTGGGACTCGGGTCTGGAGCTCACCGAAATCACGGTCACGACCGAAATGACCGACGGCGTCGCTTACCAGGTAACTCTGGCCAACGGTACCATCGCTCAGGAAGGTTCGCTCCCGATGAGCCTCTTCAACACGGACGAGAAGACCACCGACCTCATGGTCGAGGGACTCCTTGCCGGAGGCAGCACCGGGTGTACGGTAAAGGGCATGATGGAGTTCCTGAATGACACTGAGGAGACCGTAGGAAACAGGGTTCCCATCACATTGACTCGAGACAACTGTCAGTCATTCGCCAAAGTGAACATGCCCGCAGCTCCTGCGTCTCCGAATCCGGCTGTTGCATTCCCGGGATCGGGACTTCCGGCAAACTACATCTTCGTCAATGGTACTACAGGAGACGCAGCTAATCCGCCCAAACTGTACTACGTCAACAACTCTGGGCCCTCCCAGACGGAAACCCAGTGGGGTGCCAAGATTGACGACGCAAACATCCGGAAGCTGTACATCAACGGAGAGTATGTCATCGTTCTGAGCACCTATGTAGGTGCCCCGAAATCGTAGCACTCATGACTGACATGCTCGAAAGACTGAGAGCTTACCAATCCAAGTATGGGTCCCTGAAAGGCGAAGCCTATCGGGCCCATACATTGGAATTGGAAAAGAATCCCGCTCTCCATCGAGAAGTAGACGAACTTTCTCGGTACTTTTTGAATAAGTCAGTTTCCCGATGCGGCTTCTGCCTGATCGAAGCCGACTTAGCACTAAGACGAATAACAGAACAACAGATGAAAAACGTAGCACACCCCGATTACGAACTCCGAGCAGGTACTCTGCTCCACGACCCAATCAACAAAGAGTTCAGCAAGATCCTCACTCCGAGAAACATCACGGAGGAGCTTTGCTTGTACCACATCGCATTCAACAAGGATGCTCTTTCGTACTTCACCCGGGTCCCCGAAGATCTGAACGACCGGCTGGAGAAGTTCATGGCACGTTACGGCAAGGAAATGCCGGACAAGGACGTGGAAATCAAGAAGCGCCAGGCTCAGGTTCTGAGCAAGCAGATTGAGTCCGTGAAAGCAGAACTCGAAGAGCTGAACAAGAAACAGACCGAGCTGAACGCCAAGCTCGATGAGTACTCCAAAGCCATGGGAGCAATCCACGCTATTCTCGATTCTGCGAGGGCCGAGGAGAAGACCGAGGAGAAGACCGAGGAGAAGCCCGCCGACATCGACACCGAGGTGAAGGAGTTCATCGACGCCGACATCGACACCGAGGTGAAGGAGTTCATCGACGCCGGGATGGACCTGGAAGCCATCAAAGAAGCCTATGCAGACTCGCAAATGTCTGCCGAGGAGATCGAAGAGGCTTACAACCGGGTAGTCAATCCCGTTTCGGAGGCTCCCAAGAAGGGGGCCAAAAAAGGAGGGTCCAAATAGGACTGGTAATAGGACGGGGTCGCTTCCCGTCCCTCCTACTATTAAAATTACGCCAGTATGAAAGTTGCACAGATCAAATCAGCTCCTCAGTTCGTATCCCGGGACTGGAGACAATATGGCATCCAGACATACGGAGATACCAATGATTTTCCCCAGACGGTCAGCGAGATTGTTCAAGCCTCAAAGACCGGCAATGCCTGTGTGAGCATATACAATGACTTCGTATACGGTCACGGATTCAAAGATCCGGGTATCTACAAATTGCGGGTCAACAAAGAAGGGGAGAAGCTCGACAAGATCCTCCGCATGGTATGCAAAGACTTCACGTTATGGCATGGGTTCGCCATCCATGTTAACTACAATATGAACTTCCGCGTCAGTTCGATCCACCACATTCCGTTCGAGTCCCTCCGACTGGAGAAGGCGGACGACAATGGGTTTATTGGCCGGACGGCATACCATCCGGATTGGGGTCACCGAGACAAGACGAGGTCCCGGTGGTCGCCGTCTGACATTGAGTGGTTTCACCTCTTCAACCCGGATCCGGAGGTCATTCTCAACCAGGTGGAAGAGGCTGGCGGATGGGACAACTACAATGGCCAGATCCTCTACTTCTCCGGGGACTCGGAAGGTAGCCCCTCTTACCCAATCCCCATATTCATCGCGGAGATGACTGACATGAGGACTGAGGAAGCACTTGCTAACGTAGCCGGTCGAAACGCATGCTCCAACTTCCTGACGGCGGGAATTTTGGTAGACATCAAAGACGAGACCCAGGACGAGTCCCAAGTCAATGAGACTCAGGAAGAGCTCAACAAATTCCAAGGAGATGAGAACACCTCTCAATTGTGGTACATCCAGTGCAAGTCAAAAGACGAGGTGCCTCAATTCATCAAGTTCTCGGGAGAGAACTACGACAAAGCATTCGAAGTAACGCAGAGAGTCATCCCGGAGAACATTGGTCAAGCCTTCAAGCAGCCTCCTATTCTTCGAGCTGTTGACGTGGGGGCTAACTTTGGGGCTGATCTCATGACCAATGCCTACAAGTACTACAACTCTGTTACAGTCCGGGAGCGTCAGCAGCTGGAGGAGACTTTCGTATCGATCTTTGAGTACTGGTGGGCTCCTTTGGAAAATCCCGACTTCGCTATTCAGTCTCTCACTTACAATGCCGGCGAGTCTATAGCAGACAGAATTGGCAAGGACAACATGACTCAGGTACTGGAGATTATCCGGGACCAGATGCTCTCCACTGTTCAGAAGAGAAACATGCTCAAGCTCATTTATGGGCTTTACGACGAGGAGATTATAAAACTCATGCCCGATGATACTCAACTCTAACGACCTTCGGAATGTTCGGCCGATAGCCGAGAACATCAACGATCCGGCCAGACTGGAGCCATACATCCGGGAGGCTGAGACCCTCAGATTGGTAGATGCCATAGGAGCCAACCTCTACAGATGGCTCGACGAGACAGACTTTTCTGGCCCCGGTCCTTTCCAATACGGGGACGTAACCATTACAAAAGATCAGTACACTGCCGCCATGGAAGGCGGGTATTATGATGGTGGCTGTTCCGGGGATGGTCGAAGCGAAGGACTCAAGATCGCCATTGCATACATTGCGTATTCCCGATTCATCGTCAACAATCCAATCAACCCCACTGCCTTCGGGGTGAGGTACAAAGATGGCGAATTCAGCACTCGAGTAGAAGACAACATCATCATCCGTAGCTCGAACGAAGCACGGAACATCGGGGAAGCCTACCTCGAGAAGGCTATAAATCACCTTAAAGCTCTGCGGTTACTGACTCCATGTACTGAATACAAGGAGTCCCCGTCTAGTAAAATGATTATAGGACGTAATAAATTATAAGTTTAACAGATATGGAGGAGGAAGTCATGAGAGCGGGAAAATGGATATGCGGGAGCATTGTAGGGTTTTGGGGTCTTTTAGCTCCGGTCCAGGTCCTTATCCTCTGTGTCTGTATTGCCATTATCGTCGACTTCATAACTGGAAATATTGCTGACTACAAGCGCCACAAACGAGCTCATCAAAAATATGTGTTCAAAAGCGAGAAAATGTGGGACACGTGTTGGAAGTTGGGGCTCAGCATTATCGGTATTGGCATGGCCTACATGCTTGACATGCATGTCCTCCCGAACTTGGGGGGTCTCAATCTTGCCAACTTCTTCGCTGCTTTTGTGGTCGGGACTGAGTTTTGGAGCTTTCTGGAGAACTCCGCAATCATTTCGAATCACCCCATATTCAGAGCTCTCCGGTCATACATGGAGAGATCGGTCAGCAAGAAAACTCAAATAGACTTTGAATGCCATGAAGACAAGTAAGTATTTTAAGCCCGAAGAATTCGAGCGATGCAATCCGTCTTGCTCCATCGAAGACATGGACCAGGACTTCCTCGATCTCCTGGATGACCTCCGTGAAAAGGCAGGCATCCCCCTCGTCCTCAATTGTGCTTATCGTTCCAAAGAACACGATAAGGCTAAGGGACGGTCCGGTAACAGTGCTCACACCGAAGGTTTGGCAGTGGACATCAGGTGTGCCTCGGGCCCCAATCGGATGAAGATCCTCCGGGCAGCCATTGCATTGCGGATCCGTAGGATAGGCATCGACGGGAATTTTATCCACGTAGATGCTTCTAAAACCCTCCCGCAGGACACGATATGGACTTACTAAAGAGAGTACTCTGCACAATAGTTCTTGTAGGTATAGGCTTTATAATCGGGCGTAAAACAGTCGAGGAAAAGACCGTTATAAAGTACGTCGATTTACCCCCAATTCAGGGGGAGGTCAAAGTCCCGGATTTGGTTCCAAAATGGGAGGGTTTTAGGAATCCAATCAAATTGATATATATCTATAAGGGCCAGGAGGAAAAGGTTCCCCAAACACCCCCAGAAATCACAAATAGTGGGGGTTTTGGGGAGGACCAAAAGGAGGTGGATACTCTGGAGAGCGTAAAAAGGACAATATTGGACTGGAATACGACCAGGAAATACGCTGGAACATTCTTCAAAGATCCCAAAATTGGCCAATTTGACTGGGAGGCTACAGTCCAATACAACACTCTCCAGCATCTTACGTACAAGTATATTCCCGTCCGAGAACAGATCAAAGAAACGAGGTCCTCGAAATGGTCCCCCTTTCTGAGAGCTTCTGCTAACTCATTCGGGCAGGTTGGGGCTGGGGGAGGCATATATTATAGGAATTTCGGAGTAGATGTATCCTATATGCGGGACTTCGAGCTTACTCGATCGGGGTATGAGGTCGGCTTTAGCTGGAAATTTTAGGAAACTACTCCGTCCCGGGCTTAGGGAAGCCCGGGTTTTTTGTGTCCACAAGCCTGGGATATTGGCCCCCGTGGCAGGGACCAGCAGTAAACAATGAGAAACAATAATAAACAATCATTGTTTCTCTATAATCGATTGAATATCAATGATTTAGGCCCTTGTAAACAATGTAAACAATAATT
>ERZ772893.1834-NODE-1834-length-19102-cov-5.579199_pt1 | contig 19102 bp, 16 predicted proteins | sample MGYA00511482_ERZ772893 | MGnify/ENA primary metagenome ERZ772893 (study PRJEB29015, sample SAMEA2737687) | human gut metagenome | biome: human gut; feature: human-associated habitat; material: faeces | place: China | collected 2012 ... | reverse complement strand
ACTGCCAAGAGGCACCACCGCTCCCCTTGCTGCACACGCCATCGCCGCCGGCGAGGCCTGCGATGTGTGCCGCCCGCGAGCTGCACACATCTTGATAAAATTTTTCCGGCTCCTCTCCCCGCAGCGACCCTGTACGGAAAGGACGGGGCAGCACTCCGGCACTCCGTATCTTCCGCCGGGCACGTCGCGCGCGCCGAGGCCGGGCACGGGCGAAAAAATTTCCCTCTTCCCGGCTAGGCCCGGAAGGCACTCTTTGCTATAGCAAGGCAAAGGTGTTCGTCATGGGAAGATACGCAGACCCCACGGAAAAAGCCATCCGCTGCCCGCTCAAGGGGCATCAGCGGCCCCTGCTGGCCTGTCTGGCCTGCCGGCATTTCCCCTGTCGCGCCATGACGGAAGAACGGCTGGCTCTGTTGCGCACGTCGCCCTTTGTCCAGCTGGATACGAAAAACTCAAAACTGCTGCCACGGAGGCACGTCATGTATATTTTCAGGATGACTTCTGGAGAACTGCGGGACGCTCCCGAAGATTTCAGCCCCGATGCCCCGGACTTCGAACAGCTGGCCGATGTGGAAGAAGTGCTGGTCATCGGCAAGGTGCTGGTCAAGCAGTTGCGCCTGGTGGCCAAGCCCCGGGAAGAGCGCGACCGCATCCGGGAACAGCTCTCCACGCCCGACCTGCCTGAAGAAGTGGAAGAAGAAAAGCCCCGCCGCAGACGCCGCAGCAGCGTCCGGGACGAGGACTGATGCCTTTGGGGACTGCCATCCGTGCGGTCCCTTTTTCTTTTTCCCTTGCTGATTTTCCTTTTCGGGATGCAGGTCAGTTTTTTCCATCACCGGGATCCGCCAGCCCCGTCCGCCTTTCGTCCGCCTCTCTTCCCCTGCCCTGGCGTGTCTTTCTCCTGACGGCGATCTTTTTTGCGGCGTCCGCCACTGCCAAGGGTACGCGCCCTCCCGGCCCCTGATCCCGGCCTTTCCCGTCCCTGACGGGCTGCATGCCCCTCTCCGGACCGCAAGAGCAAGGGCGCTCCCATCCGCTCATCCCGGGGCAGGATTTTTTCCATAAACGGCAGCCAACAAGCCGGCATCACGCATATTTTTTTGCTCTCCACGCTATGCTTGGGAAATGATTCCCAATCAATTCCGGCATGGACATTTTCCGCGTTACGGTTTAATGTCGCACATGCATAGATAAATCGACGACAACCATAGCGAACAGCAACAGCGCCCCTGCCCGCCGGACACCACCGTACCGGCATCCGTACCGGGCCCACCCCGGAACGAAAAAAGGACGCGCTGTTTTTTTGGCCCCGTATGGATGCAGATCATTCATCCATACATGAATCTCGCGAAGGTTGCCGGGAACATGACACCATCATTCCATATTCGACATGCCTTGCCAGACGACGGACGGACACGGGGTTCTCCTGCCGGATGACATGCAGGCCGGATAGCCTGAGGGGGAAACCATGGAAGAATTGACGAAACTTGTCTCCAACATCAACAGCTTCATCTGGGGCATGTACTGCCTTATCCCGCTGCTGTGTGGTGTGGGCATATACTTCACCATCCGGCTGAAGTTCATCCAGGTCCGCAAGTTCGGACAGGCCGTGCGCATGCTCTTCGGTGACCTTTCCCTGAAGGGCAAGCGCGCCGACAAGCACGGCATGAGCTCCTTCCAGTCCGTGGCCACCGCCATCGCCGCCCAGGTGGGTACCGGCAACCTGGCCGGTGCCGCCACCGCCATCGCCATGGGTGGTCCCGGCGCCATCTTCTGGATGTGGATCGCCGCCTTCTTCGGCATGGCCACCATCTTTGCCGAAGCCGTGCTGGCCCAGGTCTACCGCACCCGCGACGACGCCGGCCACATCACCGGCGGCCCCGCCTACTACATCTCCAAAGGTCTCGGCAGCCACAAGCTGGCCGTGTTCTTCTCGGTCTCCATCATCATCGCCCTGGGTTGCATCGGCAACATGGTGCAGTCCAACTCCATCGCCGACGCCTTCAAGACCGCTTTTGACGTGCCGCCCCTGGTCATGGGCCTGATCATCGCCGCCTGCGGTGCCTTCGTCTTCTTCGGCGGCATCGGCCGCATCGCTGCCGTGACCGAAAAGATGGTGCCCCTCATGGCCCTGCTGTATGTCATCGGCGGCCTGTTCGTGGTCCTCAGCAATGCCGACCAGATCATCCCCGCCTTCAAGATGATCTTTGTGGGCGCCTTCGATCCTTCGGCCGCCACCGGCGGCATCATCGGTGCCGGTGTCAAGGAAGCCATCCGTTACGGTGTGGCCCGCGGCCTGTTCTCCAACGAAGCCGGTATGGGTTCCACGCCTCACGCCCATGCCGTGGCCAAGGTGCAGTACCCCGCCCAGCAGGGCCTGATGGGTATCGTCAGCGTGTTCATCGATACCTTCGTCGTGCTCAACATGACCGCCCTGGTCATCTTCGTCACCGGCGCTCTGGACGGTACCACCACCGGTATCGCCCTGACCCAGAAGGCCTTCTCCACCGGTCTGGGTGCCTTTGGTATCAAGTTCGTGGCCATCTGCCTGCTGTTCTTCGCCTTCTCCACCATCGTGGGCTGGTATTTCTTCGGTGAGCAGAACGTCAAGTACCTGTTCGGTACCCGCGGCGTGACCCCCTACCGCGTGGTGGTGATGTGCTTCATCGTCATGGGTTCCCTGCTGCAGGTGAACCTGGTGTGGGAACTGGCCGACATGTTCAACGGCCTCATGGCCTTCCCCAACCTTATCGCCCTCATCGGTCTGGCCAAGGTCGTGAGCAAGGCCCTGGACGAATTCGAACAGGCCAACCTGGCTGACAACAAGTAGGGTCCCTGCCTGAAACAAAAAGTCCCCTGACCATCGTGGCCAGGGGACTTTTTTCATTTTTTTTCAAGGCCTCGCAGGCAGCCGCAGGGCCATGCATCAGGGAAAAAAGCGTACGGGAATCAAAGCGTGGTCCCGATGCAGCCATCATGCTTTCAACATACTGCAACAAAAAACAGAAAAAACAAATGTAACACTACATAATAATGCCATTTATGGAATTTTTTTTCATCCATCGCACAGGATTTTTTTATAAAATTAGATAAAAAATAAAAAATTTACTCACTCTTTTTCTTAATGTATTGCCTTTATGCAGTAAAAAATATCCCCCATATTCCCTGCTTGATTTCACACTATAATAATTATATGCATACCGGACATTTTTTGATTCTGACCGGCCCTGCCGGGCCGAAACAAAATTTTTCTCCCACCATAGCTTCACGGAGGTATCGAAAATGGAGCTCATCTACACTGGCAAAACGAAGAACGTCTATGCCCTGGAAAACGGCAACTATCTGCTGAAGTTCAAAGATGACTGCACCGGCAAGGACGGCGTTTTCGATCCCGGCGAGAACTCCGTGGGCCTGACCATCGACGGCGTGGGCGACGTGAACCTGCGCATGTCCATCTACTTCTTCGAAAAGATCAATGCCGCCGGCATCAAGACCCACTATGTGAGCGCCAACCTGGCCGACACCACCATGGAAGTCCTGCCTGCCAAACCCTTCGGCAAGGGCCTGGAAGTGATCTGCCGCCACAAGGCCGTGGGCAGCTTCATCCGCCGTTACGGTGATTACATCGAAGAAGGTGCCGACCTGCCCGCCTATGTGGAAACCACCTTCAAGAACGACGCCCTGGGCGACCCCCTGGTCACCAAGGACGCCCTGGTGGCCCTGGGCGTGATGACCGACAAGCAGTACGACGACATCAAGGACATGACCCAGAAGATCACCCAGATCGTGGCCGACGACCTGAAGGAAAAGGGCCTGGTCCTGTACGACATCAAGTTCGAATACGGCTATGACGCCGACGGCAAGGTCATCCTCATCGACGAGATCGCCTCCGGCAACATGCGCGTCTACAAGGACGGCAAGTACATCGATCCCATGACCCTGTCCAAGATGTTCTTTGCCTAATCGGCAAGGACCTCCCCGCCGCGGCCTGACGGGCTGACGGCATCCGCCTGCAAGGCACGCCCGGTATGGAATGCTCCATGCCGGGCTTTTTTTATGCCGGATGCAGCTGCGGGACGGGACTTTTTCCCTCTCCGTCATGCGCAGGGCAGACGATCCAGCAATCTTTCCAGCCTGTCGGCGCAGCAGTGACGCACGACGCCCTTCCAAGCCCCTCACACACAACGCGACAGCCTTCAATAATCTGGAATCACAGAAGAAAAACAAGACATCACAAAGCCGGCATGATTTTCTCCAGCGTTCGCATTGCAGCCATTACAAATAAAATGATACAATAAAATAAAGACACATATATTTTTCCATACTCTCGGGAGGGACGCATGCTGTACGCGCATACGCTCGCCGGCCATCCGAAAAAAGACTGGCAGACCTTGCAGGAGCATCTGGACAACGTCGGCAGGCTGGCAGCGGACTTTGCCTCCTTGTTCGGAGCCGCCAGGACAGGGGCGACGCTGGGTACCCACCACGATGCCGGAAAAGCCACAGAAGGATTCCAGCGCAGGCTGGAAGGCGGCCCACGTGTCGATCATTCCACAGCAGGGGCCGTACTGCTCGGGCAACGCTGGGAAGCGTCTCCATCCCGGCAGACCGCCGCCCTGGGCACCATGCTGTCCCGTTTTCTGGCCTATCCCATCCTCGGACATCACGGCGGCCTGCCCGACGCCGGATCCGAATACGGTACCGGTCTCGACCACCGCCTTGCTCCCGGCAATATCCAAAAGCTCCCCTCCTGGGACCCCGCGGCCATCCCGCTTCCGGCCTCTCCCATGGACGTCTACCAGGAGATGCTCCCGCTCATCTGCAAGCAAGGACGCCATCCTGATCCCTTCCGCATCTGCTTTGCCCTGCGCATGCTGTTTTCCTGCCTTGTGGATGCCGACTATCTTGATACGGAACGTTTCTGCACCCCCGACATCTACCGGCTCCGGCCAGCGGTCCCCGCCCTGTCGCCGCTGGCCGCCCGTCTGGAAGACTATCTGCATCGCAAAGGATTCCTGCACGCAAGCCGTGTGGCCCCGGAAGAACTCGAGGCAGGTGCGGCCGCGCCCTGCGGCAGCAGTGAACGCCAAAAGGCCATCGCCCTGGCCCGCTCCTTCATCCGCGAACAGTGCGAACAGGCTGCGGCCGCCGCTCCCGGCCTGTTCTCGCTCACAGTCCCGACCGGAGGGGGCAAGACGCTCTCCTCGCTGTCTTTCGCCATACGGCACGCCATCCGGCACGATCTGCGCCGCATCATCTTTGTGGTGCCCTACACCAGCATCATCGAGCAGAACGCCCAAATATTCCGCGAGGCGCTCGGCGATGAGGTGGTGCTGGAACACCACAGCAATTTCGTCCATCCCGACGAAGGCGATGACGAAAGTACGGCCAGCCTGCAATACCGGCTGAGTACGGAGAACTGGGAAGCAGCCGTCATCGTCACCACGTCCGTCCAGTTTTTCGAATCCCTGTTTTCCTGCAAGCCTTCCCGCTGCCGCAAACTGCACAACATCGCCCGCAGTGTGGTCATCCTCGACGAAGCCCAGATGATCCCCGTGCCCTTTGTCGCTCCCTGCGTGGAGGCCCTGCGCAGCCTTGCCGGGCACTACGGGACAAGCATCGTCCTCTGCACGGCCACCCAGCCGGCCCTGCTGCGCTCCACGGCCCTGCCTTGCGGGTTTGAGCCGGACGAAGTCCGCAGCCTGGTGCCCGAAGCGACCCTCCCGGCCCTGTTCAGGATCTTTGAACGCGTGCGGACGACCTTTGAGCCCATGCTCACCGATGCGGAACTGGGCGCACGCCTGCTGGCGGAGCGCCAGGTGCTCTGCATCCTGAATTCACGGTGCCATGCCCGCGCGCTGTTCGAGCGATGCGGCAAAAACGAGGATCTTTTCCATCTCAGCGCGTACATGACGCCCTGCCACCGCAGCCGCACCTTGCAGACCATACGGGAAAGGCTGGCCAGCGGCCTTCCCTGCCGTGTCATCAGCACCTCGCTCATCGAGTGCGGCGTGGATATCAGCTTTCCCGTGGTCTACCGCGAACGCAACGGCCTCGATGTCATTGCCCAGGCAGCCGGGCGCTGCAACAGGCATGGAGAACGGGAGCTTGGGCAGGTCTGCGTCTTTGACGGCGAACAGCCCGTTCCCCTCCGGGCCGCCGACCTGAACCGCAGACGCGAGGCCTGTGCCCTTGTCCAGGATGCGGACGACCTGTTCGGGCCCGCGACCATCCGGCGTTATTTCCAGGCCCTGTACAGCCACCCGGAACTGCTCGATGAGCACGCCATCCTCCGGAAGATGAAGCTCGTCACCTCCTCCAATGCCGCCCTGGACCCGCGCTTTTACCGCATCCCCAAGCTGGATGCGGATTTTGCGGAGATCGACAGAACATTCCAGTTTATCGAATCTCAAACGGATAGCGTGGTCATCGAATCCCAGCTCCCGGAAGAGTTGCGCACCTGCCTGCGCAACGAGCAGGCCCTCCCCTCCCGGGTGTTCCGCAGGCTGCAATCCTACAGCGTCCAGGTCTATCGCTGGGAACGGGAAGCCATGGAACAGGCCGGCCGGCTGGAGTGCCTCCATGACTGCGTGTACCTGCTCAGCGGCGGTCTGGGCTATGCGGAGGACACCGGACTGGATGTGCGGATGGCGGACGGCATCTCCTCGGCAGATCTGGTTTTCTGATCCGCCAGACAGGCCGGGAAGATCCCGGCAAGGACAGCAACTGAAAGGAGGCTCCCATGATCGGAGTCAGATTACGGGTCCGGGGCGACTATGCCCTGTTCACCCGCCCGGAAAACAAGGGGGAACGCTGCAGCTATGATGTCCCCACGCCATCGGCGATGCGCGGCATCCTTGAAGCCATCCACTGGAAACCGGCCATACGCTGGCTCGTGGACAGGATCCACGTCCTGAACCCCATCGTGTTCGACAGCATCCGGCGCAACGAGGTCTCGGAAAAGGGCCCCAGCGTGAAAAGCGTCAAAAATGCGGCAAAGAACGGCACGCCCCTGTACCTGTTCGCCGACGAATGCCGCCAGCAACGGGCCACCCTGCTGCTGCGGCATGTGGATTACGTCATCGAGGCCCATTTCGAGCTGACGGACAAAGCCGGCCCGTCGGACAACGAAGGCAAGCACATCGACATCTTTCGGCGCCGCGCACGGAATGGCGAGTGCTTCCAGCAGCCTTGTCTGGGTTGCCGTGAGTTCCCCGCCTATTTTTCCCTTCTGGAAGAAGAGGATGCGATGCCCGCCTCCAGCCTGGTCCACGATGCGCCGCGCGATCTCGGCTATATGCTGTACGACATCGACTATGCCCACGGCATGAAGCCCCTGTTCTATCGTCCGCGCCTGGAACAGGGGATCATCGACGTGGCCCGCTGGAAAAGGGAAACCCTATGTATCTGACAGAACTGTACCGTTTTTACGAACGCATGACGCAGGATCCCCAGTCCGGCATGCCGCCCGAAGGCATGAGCGCCGAAGCCATCCACTTTGCCCTGGTCATCGGCGAAGACGGCAGCCTGAAAGGCGTGCATGACCTGCGCGACAGCAAAGGCAAGCCGCTGCGCCGTTTCGTACCGGCGGCGGTCAGCCGATCGAGCAATGTCGCCGCCAACTTCCTGTGGGACAAGACCTCCTACGTCCTCGGCATCGACGGACGTGACGATTCCTGCCCCTCCCCGGAAAAACGACAGGCCTTCCTGGCGTTGCATCATGAGCGTTTCGATGCCTGCCCGGACAGACACGCCAAAGCGCTGCTGGCCTTTCTGGATCACTGGCGGCCGGAGATGCTCCACAGCCTGCCCGAACGTCAGGCCCTGCTGGGCAGCCGCCTGGTCTTCCAGCTTGAAGGCGAAGACCGCTTCCTCCACGAAGAACCGGCCATGGACGCAGGCCCGGCAACGGGCAGCGCGGAGATCTCCTTTGCCCTGGTCATCGCTGAAGACGGCAGCCTGAGATCTGTCCGCGACCTGCGTGACAGTAAAGGCAAGCCGCGCAAGATGTCCGTCCCGGCGGCACGGCGGCGGAAAAAGGAACTGCTCCCGAACATGCTCTGGGATGACGCGGCGTATGTGCTGGGCGTTGACGGAAAGGACGATACACGCCCCAGCCCGGAGACCGCGGCAGCCTTCCACGCCCTCCACAGGAAACTGCTGCAGGATGCGGACGACAAACACGCCCGCGCCCTGCTGGCCTTTCTGGACCGCTGGCAGCCGGAGATGCTCCAAAGCCTGCCGGAACGTCAGGCCCTTCTGGACAGCAACCTGGTCTTCCGGCTCCAGGGCGAAGAGGGCTTCCTGCACGAACACCCCGCCCTGCAGCGGATCTGGCTGGACAATCTCGACGGACAGGAATGCCCGCAGGGCCAGTGCCTCGTCACGGGCAGGGAAGGCCCCATCCTGAAAGTGCATCCCGTCATCAAAGGCGTCATAGGCGCCCAGACCTCGGGGGCCCGTCTCATCTCGTTCACCTGCAACTCGTTCCAGTCCTTCGGCAAGGAACAAAGCGAAAATGCCCCTGTCAGCCCGCGCGCGGCCCGCGGCTATACCACGGCCCTGAACTACCTGCTCCAAAAGGAGCACAAACAGGTCGTACGCCTGGGGGAAGACAGCATCGTCTTCTGGACGGACAGGGCCTGCGCGGAGGAATCCCTGCTCGGGGCCCTGTTCGACGGTCTCGACGCCACCGAGCAGACGCAGGACAGCGCCCTGCTGCACAAGGTTCGCTCCCTGCTGACGGCCATGGCCTGCGGCCGCCCCGTCAGCGAAGATGACGGTATCGACACCAGCGTGCGCTTTTTCGTACTCGGACTTTCCCCCAATGCCGCCCGGCTGGGCGTCCGTCTCTGGGTGACGGACACCTTCGGCAATCTGCTGCAACGCTTCGGCCGCTGGTATCGCGACCTGGCCATCGAACGCCGCTACCCCGGCGAAGAGGAGCACCCCGCCCTGTGGCAGCTGCTGCGGGACCTTGCCCCCTTGCAAAAATCCGAAAACATCCCGCCCCTGCTCGGCGGGCAGCTGCTGCGCAGCATCCTGCTGGGGCGTGCCTGGCCGCAAAGCATGTACACTGCCGCCCTGCAGCGCATCCACGCGGACAAGAACGTCACCTATTACCGGGCCGCGCTCATCAAGGCCCATCTTTGCGATACGACAGCAAAAGGAGCCACCATGTCACTGGACAAGGAAAAACAGAACAAGGGTTACCGGCTGGGCCGCCTGTTCGCGGTCCTGGAAAAAGCCCAGACCGACGCGCTGGGCAGCGTGAACGCGTCGCTCCGGGAACGCTACATCGGCGCGGCCTCGACGCGGCCCTGCCTGGTGTTCCCGCAGCTGCTGAAGACGGCCCAGTTCCACATCTCCAAAAGTGCCAAGCAGCATCCCGGCTACGACATCCGCTTTTCCCGTCTGGTAAGCGAGATCATGGACGGCATGACGGTCTTTCCGCCTGTGCTCTCGCTGGAGGATCAGGGCCGCTTCATGCTGGGCTACTATCATCAGAACAACGCACTCTATCAGAAAAAGACGGCTGACGACGCCGAAAACTAAGGAGAACTGCCATGCCTGCCATCACGAACCGTTATGACTTCGTGCTTTTCTTCGACGTGGAGAACGGCAACCCCAACGGCGATCCCGACGCCGGCAACATGCCCCGCATCGACCCCGAGACCGGCCTGGGGCTGGTGACGGACGTCTGCCTCAAGCGCAAGGTGCGCAATTATGTGGAGCTGGCCAAGGAAGGAGCCACCGGCTACCGGATCTATGTGCAGGAAAAAGCCGTGCTCAACCAGAAGAACCAGGAGGCCTACACGGCCCTGTCGCTGAAGGCGGAATCCAAAAAGCTGCCCAAAAAGCCTGACGATGCCCGCGCCGTCACGGCCTGGATGTGCGAGAACTTTTTCGACATCCGTACCTTCGGCGCTGTCATGAGCACGGAAGTGAACTGCGGTCAGGTACGCGGCCCGGTGCAGCTGACCTTTGCCCGCAGCGTGGAGCCCGTCGTCCCTGCCGAGGTGAGCATCACGCGTATGGCCGTGACCAATGAAAAAGACCTGGAAAAAGAGCGCACCATGGGCCGCAAGTTCATCGTGCCTTACGGCCTGTATCGTATGGAGGGCTTTGTTTCCGTCCCGCTGGCGGAAAAAAGCGGCTTTGCCGATGACGACCTGGACCTGCTGTGGGAGGCGCTCAGCAACATGTTCGAGCATGACCGCTCAGCGGCACGCGGCAAGATGGGCGCCCGCAAGCTGTTCATCTTCAAGCATGAAAAACGCATGGGCAACGCGCCCGCACAAAAGCTTTTCGATATGGTGCACTGCCGCCGCACCACTGAAGGCCCGGCCCGCGGCTTTGCGGATTATGCCGTCACGCTGGAAGGCACCTGCCCTGAAGGCATCAGTGTGGAAGAACGCCTGTAGCCATGCACGACATCCTGTTGTCCGCCCTGCAGCATTATGTGGTCTGTCCCCGGCAGTGCGCGCTCATCCATATGGAACAGATATGGACGGAAAACGAGCACACCGCCGCGGGACGCCTGCTGCACGAGTCCGTCCACAGCGGGGAGACCCGGCTGCGGGACGGCGTCAGGATCGTCACAGACCTTGAGCTCCATTCCGCGCGGCTGGGGCTCCGCGGCAAATCTGATGCCGTGGAGCTCCACCGCGACGGCCGAGGATGGCGGCCCTACCCGGTGGAATATAAAAAAGGCTCTCCCCATGGAGACTGCCTGGCGGACAGCATCCAGCTCTGCGGGCAAGCCCTGTGTCTGGAAGAGATGTTTGCCACGTCCATCCCCGAAGGGGCCCTGTTTTACGGCACGCCTCACCGGCGTACGGTGGTGCGGTTCAGCCCGGAGCTTCGGGAAAAAACGGAGCGGACCGTCGCGGCCGTGCGGGAGATGCTGGCAAGCGCCCGGCTGCCCTCCGCACAAAAAAGCGCCGTCTGTTCTTCCTGCTCGCTTGCGGCCTGCTGCATGCCCGGTTCGCCGCCTGCTGTTTCCGTCTATCTGGACAAACTGTGTGAGGAAGAGGGATGAAACGCTATCTGAATACCTTGTTCGTCACCACGCAGGATACCTGGCTCTCCAAACAGGGGGAATGTGTGGAGCTGCACCATGACGGACAGCGCCTTGGGACCATCCCACTGCATACACTCCAGTCCATCGCCTGCTTTGGCCGGGTAAGTTGCAGCCCGTATCTTCTGGAACATTGTGCGGCACTGGGCGTCACGGTCTCCTGGTTTTCCGAGAGCGGCCGTTTCATGGCGTCTGTCCAGGGCCCGACCAGGGGGAACGTGCTCTTGCGCCGGGCCCAGTACCGCGCGACCGACAGCCCCCGGCAGACGGCCGACCTTGCGCGCTCCTTCCTGATAGGCAAGGTGGCCAACTGCAGGACCATACTCATGCGACAGGCGCGCAACGCCCCTCTTCCGGCCCTGTCCGCCGCCATCGAATCCCTGGGCCATACCCTCAGGCAGCTCCGCCGGGAAGACGACCTGGAGACCCTGCGAGGGCTGGAAGGCGATGCCGCCCGGACATACTTCGGAGCCTTCGATCTGCTCATCCGTCCCCAATGCCGTGCCGGGGGCATGGTCTTTGAACAAAGGAGCAGGCGCCCTCCCATGAACGAGGTGAACTGCCTCCTTTCCTTTCTCTATACCCTGCTTGCCCATGATATCCGCAGCGCGTGCGAAAGCGTCGGCCTGGATCCGGCCGTCGGCTTTCTCCATCGGGAACGCCCCGGCCGGGCAAGCCTGGCGCTGGACATCATGGAAGAATTTCGTCCGTATCTTGCGGACAGGCTGGCCCTGTCGCTCATCAACCGACAGCAGCTGACGGCAAAGGACTTCATCCGCGCACCGTCGGGAGCCGTCACCATGAAGGAAAAAAGCCGAAAAAAGGTCATCGTTGCCTGGCAGGAAAGAAAAAAGGACGACGTGGAGCATCCCTTCCTCCATGAACGCATGGCGGTCGGCCTTGTTTTTTTCATCCAGGCCCGCCTGCTGGCCAGGACCCTTCGTGATGATCTGGAAGCCTATCCCCCCTTTGTCGTGAGGTGATCATGGTCGTCCTTGTCAGTTATGATGTGAATACACAGGATGCCGCAGGCAAGCGCAGGCTGCGCCGCATAGCCAGGCTTTGCACCAGCTGGGGGCAGCGGGTCCAGTTTTCTGTTTTTGAGTGCCTGCTCGATAATGCCCAATGGCAGGTCTTGCGTGCGCAGCTCCTGGACGAGATGGACCCGGAACGGGACAGCTTGCGCTTCTATTTTTTGGGGAACCACTGGCGAAGCAAGATAGAGCATATCGGCGTCAAGGCAGCCTACGATCCGGAAGGTCCGCTGATATTCTGATCGAGGACCTCTATGGGGCGTCTTTTCCCGGCAGGATATCGATACCTGTTATATATTGATATCATTAAAAAATATATTTCCAGTTTGAAAAAACGTCCTGCCTTTGCCCTGAATCTTTTTTCATCCTCGAAAAGGATTTGCTAATCACGGGAATCTACTGGATAAAACATGGAAACAGTCGCACCCCACGCGGGTGCGTGGATTGAAACCGGGATTTCTTCGGTTATTAACTCCCTGCCCCGCTTGTCGCACCCCACGCGGGTGCGTGGATTGAAACCCTGATCAAACACCGTATCAGGTTTGACAGGGAAGTGTCGCACCCCACGCGGGTGCGTGGATTGAAACTATCTGACCGTGCCCGGCCTCTACAACAGCCCGGTCGTCGCACCCCACGCGGGTGCGTGGATTGAAACAATTAGGGGGGGACATGCAGGAAATACCGTTGCGCGTCGCACCCCACGCGGGTGCGTGGATTGAAACCGTGCTGCGGCCTGTGACGCCCGGATCGGGATTGTCGCACCCCACGCGGGTGCGTGGATTGAAACTCCATATCGAAGAAGAGTATACGTTCCGTATGCAGTCGCACCCCACGCGGGTGCGTGGATTGAAACGGCAACAACGACGAGGCCGTGGTCGTACTGGCGGGCGTCGCACCCCACGCGGGTGCGTGGATTGAAACTCCGCTACCTGGCACGCCACCACGTCCCGGAGCTACGTCGCACCCCACGCGGGTGCGTGGATTGAAACCTCCCTTGCCAGTGATGAAATCCCAGAGGTCCGCCGTCGCACCCCACGCGGGTGCGTGGATTGAAACCGGCATATGGTAGACCGGATAACACTGCCGCCGGATGTCGCACCCCACGCGGGTGCGTGGATTGAAACACATGACGATCGTCTTCCCACACCCTGGCTTCGGGTCGCACCCCACGCGGGTGCGTGGATTGAAACCAGCTCCTTGCGGGGAATGCCAAGCTTGCGCTCGTGTCGCACCCCACGCGGGTGCGTGGATTGAAACCTGTCTGGGGGTGAAGGTCAGGCGGCGGGCGGTGGTCGCACCCCACGCGGGTGCGTGGATTGAAACTGATTCTCAGCCTTGAGAGCAAAAGCGGCGTCCTGTCGCACCCCACGCGGGTGCGTGGATTGAAACTTGCTGATAACCCCGACATTAAACGGCAGCTTAAAGGTCGCACCCCACGCGGGTGCGTGGATTGAAACGTTACGAACAAGTCCAGACCATGCACGACAAATTGCTGTCGCACCCCACGCGGGTGCGTGGATTGAAACATCCTCTTGCGGCGCTTGGCGCGCAGTCGAGTGGAGTCGCACCCCACGCGGGTGCGTGGATTGAAACCGTGCCTATGCCCTTTTGTACAATGAATGTTATCGGTCGCACCCCACGCGGGTGCGTGGATTGAAACAAGTATCAGTCTACATGTCCAAATCCTGCGGCGATGTCGCACCCCACGCGGGTGCGTGGATTGAAACAGTCCGGCAATCCTGAACTCGGCTCCGTGGACATGTCGCACCCCACGCGGGTGCGTGGATTGAAACAGGCTCGTCGTCTCATGAGTAAATACGGCAATCCGTCGCACCCCACGCGGGTGCGTGGATTGAAACCGTTTCAACATCGGGAACTGACGATCTTCGACAGGGTCGCACCCCACGCGGGTGCGTGGATTGAAACAGATCCGTCATCCAGTCGCCCAGATCCATGAACCGGTCGCACCCCACGCGGGTGCGTGGATTGAAACAGCGTGACCGTGACCTTGTCCCGCACATGGACGCGTCGCACCCCACGCGGGTGCGTGGATTGAAACCGGTCCACAGCGGACGCGCGCATGAGCGAGTGGGAGGTCGCACCCCACGCGGGTGCGTGGATTGAAACCTAAGTCTTTTAAAGAACAATTGAAGAGCGCGCTTAGTCGCACCCCACGCGGGTGCGTGGATTGAAACAATGAAGAGTTGAAAGGGAAGCAGCTCCAGAATCAGTCGCACCCCACGCGGGTGCGTGGATTGAAACTTCCCTCCGTTCGGAAATCCGCTTGTACTGCCTTGTCGCACCCCACGCGGGTGCGTGGATTGAAACACGGTGGCGGACGCCATCAGCGCCATCGAGGACGGCGTCGCACCCCACGCGGGTGCGTGGATTGAAACAGGGACAGAAGTTCCATCTTCGCCTCTTGTCCTAAAGTCGCACCCTACGCGGATGCATGGATTGAAACTGATGCGCATAGTTTGCCTGATTGAGAGCTGCGGGTCGCACCCCTCACAGGTGCGTGGATTGAAATGGGGAGGCTCGAGCGCAGTTGCAAGCCCGCATGTCATGACGCTCCGTTGCGGATACATGACTTGAAGCTCCCTGCAAAAGAGTATCCGAAAGCTGGCCTAAACAAAAAAGCCCTCACGGAGATTTCCGTAAGGGCTTTTTGCTTTTTCCTGGAGCTGGTGAAGGGACTTGAACCCATAACCTGCAGATTACAAATCAGCTGCTCTACCGATTGAGCCACACCAGCATCTCTCCTCTTTTAGATGAATCCTGACCGCTTGGCAAGGGCTTTCGCACAGGGGGCTTTTCACCGGCCGGCTCTCCTGCCTCAGCATATGAAGGACAGCAGACGGCTCTTAAGCGGCTAGCGCTCTGCCGCTGTCAGCACGGGGACGAGCCCTTCCCGGCCGCAAATAGCCAGCGTCAGATGCTCCCGGGCGCGCGTCATCCCCACATAGGCCAGACGCCGCTGGCGGGGCTTCTCCGGCTGGAGGCGATCCATGCCCAGCAGGAAGACATGGGAAAAATCCAGACCTTTGGCGCTGTGAATGGTGGAGATGCAGACGCTGTCCGTGGTGATGTCGAAATAGCGCTTGCTGGTCGTATCCCGGGCCACCCAGCGGGCCATGACGCCCCGGGCCTCCACCGCTTCCAGCAGGCTTTCCGGCAGGCTGGACGCCAGCTCTTCCATGCGGGAATGGGCGTAGAGGATCGCTATCTCGCTCATGGGCACGCCCTCCCGTACCAGAGTGGCCACGGCATCCGCCACGTCGCGCACCAGCGCAGGCGCATCGGCGCTTTGCAGCCAGCAGGGCGCTTCCCCTTCCGCACCTGCCAGCTCCGGCACGGGCTCACCTTCCGGCAGCAGACGCAAGGCCATCCGGGCGATGGCCCGTGTGTTGCGGTACTGGCGTTGCAGGCGGCGCAGCCGCAGACCGGCGATGCCCATTTTCTCCCAGCCGCTGTCCTCCGGCTGGTACAGGCATTGCTGTTCATCCTGGGCCACGGTCAGCACCCCATGCGGCGGCAGCAGGGCCAGCAGGACGTGCGCCATCTCCGGGGAAAAATCCTGCCCCTCATCGACCAGGATGGCATCCCAGTGCCCTTTGAGCGGATGTTCCCCTTGCAGGCGCTCCTGTGCCTCCTGCACGATGATGTTGTAATACTCGCTCTCCTCGGCATGGGTCAGCGGTTCGCCCAGGATACGTTCGCAAACACTGTAAAACGGCACCACCTCCACCCCGTCTGGGCCAAGGCTGGCGCCCTTGCGGGCCAGCAAGCGGCGGATGTAGCCCACCAGCGAAAGATTGAAGCAGGTCACCAGCACACGGCGGATCTTTTTGTCCACCCGCGGCAGGTTCCAGGCCTGATGCGCCAGGATGAGCGTCTTGCCGCTGCCGGACGGCCCGATGATGAGCTGTTTCCCGGCGCCCATGCCGCGTGCCAGATTTTCCTGGTCGCGGTCCAGAGCGCGGATGGTCTCGTCCTGGGCCGAGGCATGCGTCCCGCCGCGTACGGGCAGTTCCAGCCGCACCACGGGGAAGATCCGGGCCCGCAGCCAGTCGATCTGGGAACCCGAGAGCTGGAAAGGGAACAGGGGCGGGAAATGCTCCGCGAGCCAGCACGCGAAACTGCGGCCCGAGGCATCCCGCCGCAGCGGGGACTCCTCGTGCAGTTCATCCCAGAAGATGATCCGCCCCTCCTCCATGACCTCGCCCAGACCGGCCGCCCGGAATTCCTCACGGCTGATGTGCGGCAACACGGCCCCGCCGGTGACGGGACAGGGCAGCAAAGGCTTGCCGTCCGCCATGCGGGGCGCGTGCTTGTTCAACAGGGTAAGCAGGCTGCCCACATATTCCCGCGCCTGGGCCAAAGGCTGCTTGCGCCGTTCCTCCCGGCCGTTGACCGACAGGAGCACGCTTTTGCCGTCCACTTCCAGCAGCTGGTCGATGAGCCAGTCCTTGACCTCCAGCACCACTAGGCCGCAATCGGGCGACAGCAGGATGAAGTCCGGCTCGCGCTCTTCGATGTCCGGCGCGTACCAGCACAGGAATTTGCCGTCCGGCCGGGCCGTGCGTTGCAGAAAACTGTACGTTGCCTCTTCGCCGGTCGTCAGGAACGACGTCACATCAGCAGGAAACATGGTCGCCATGGCGGGGGCCCTCCCCCTACATGATATACATGACGAACCTTTTCCCGCAATCCTTGCAAGCGAGGATGATCCTGCCCTGCGCAGGACAGGTCCCGGATACGGGCAACAGACAGCGCAGCCACTCCGGCAAAAAAGGCAGGCTTGCCCGGCTCAGCGTCGTGTGGCGGGAACCGCAATGCGGACAGGGAAACACAGGCCTGTTCCTATCCATGAGGACCTCCTTTTTTGCCTGTTATCACGCTTGTCCGCTCCATAAAATGGAAAAGAAAGGGATGCATTCCATCGGGCAGCTCTGACGGCTGCCCTTCTTCCGTTGACATTAGTTCGCCCACGAACTAAAAACGCCCGAATTCCTGCACGGAGGCCCCATGCCTGCCACCTCACCTGATGACATCATCGACCTGCTTTCCCGTATCCGGGAACGGGCCAACCAGCATATCTGCGACGAACTTGCCCGGCGCGGCATCACCGATCTGCTGCCCGCCCACGGGGCCGTGCTCCATTCCCTGTTCGAGGAATCCCCCCAGCCCATGAGCACGCTGGCCCGGCGCATAGGCCGCAAAAAAAACACGGTCACGGGCCTGGTGGATACCCTGCAGGAGCGTGGTTACTGCCGGCGCCGTCCCTCGCCGCAGGACGCACGGGTGCAGCTCGTGTCCCTGAGCGACAGGGGCGAGGCCCTGCGCCATGTCCAGACGGACATCTCCACAGCACTGCACAGCAAGCTCTGGCAGGACATCCCGCCCGCGGATCAGGCTACCTGCATGGCTGTGCTGGACAGCCTCCTGCGCAATCTGGCCCGCTGATCATCTGTCCCAACGCCCCGCCACTTTCAGCCATTCGCGGAATCCCCATGCTCAAGACCGCTTCCCTTATCGGGCTCGTCCTCTATTTTGCCGTCCTGTTGCTGGTCGTCCTCAAGGAAAAAAAGAACAGCGACGTGGAAGACTATTTCTTTGCCGGGCGCAGCCTGCCGTTCTGGGCCCTGTCCATCACCTTCATCGCCTCATGGTGGGGCGGGGGCTCGGCCCTGTCCACGGCGGATCTGGCCTTTGCCGACGGCATGGGGGCCTTCTGGTACTACGGCGTGCCCGTGCTGGTGGCCACCCTGCTCATGGGCCTGGGGGCACGGACCATCCGCAGCGTGGGCTATCTGACCCAGGGGGCCATGATGGAGGCCCGCTATTCCCGCCCCGTGGCGCGGCTGCTGGCACTGATGATCCTGTTTTTCATGCTGTTCTCCGCTGCCTCGCAGATGGTGGCCGTGGGGGATTTTTTCGGGACCTTCCTCGGCATGGGCTATGAGGGCGGCGTGCTGGCCGGGACGCTCATCGTGCTGGTCTATTCCATGTTCGGGGGCTTTCGCGGCGTGGTGCTCACGGACATCATCCAGTTCGTGCTGCTGCTCCTGTCCGCCCTGGCCGTCTTCGTGGTGGCCATGCAGGAATGCGGCGGCCTGGGCCCCATCGCCGAGGCGGCGGCCCGCAGCGGCAGGCCGGAATTCATGAGCCTGACCGCAGGCGCCCCCAAATACCTGATGTACGTCATCACCTTCGGCTGCTCGTGGATGATCCAGGCCAATGTCTGGCAGCGCATCTCGGCCACACGCGACACGCGGGACGCCCGACGCATGACGGTCATGAGCTTCTTCGTCTACATCCCGCTGTACCTGATCGTGGTCCTTACCGGCATGGCGGGCATCGTCCTGTTCGATACCCTGCCCAAGGGCGGCGTGGTCACCGCCCTGGTGGAAAGCTCCATGTCGCCCCTGCTGGCGGCGGTGGTCTTCGTGGGCATCTCGGCGGCCATCATGTCCACCATGGACTCCCTCATCAACACCGGCGCCATGACCCTGGTCATGGACCTGCTCCCCGGCAGCTACGACGAAAAGACCCGCTTGCGCCTGTCCCGGCTGGCCACGCTGGTCATCGTGGCCGTGGGCATCCTCATCTCCCTGCGCATCCGTTCCATCTTCGAGATCACCTGGATAGCCTCGGACATCATCACCACCGGCGTGTTCGTACCGCTTGTCCTGGCCTTTTTCTGGCGGCGCGGCACCAGCAGGGGCGCCCTGTGCTCCATGCTCTGCGGCCTGGCCTACTGCCTGTACAATCTGGCCATCTTCCTGGGGATGCCCTTGCCCGCCTTCTGGGAGCAGCAGTCGGCCCTGCAGGTGATCCTGGGCGTCTGCCTCTCCCTGCTGGTCTTTACCGTGACCAGCCTGCTGGATGAGCCGGAATACCACAAGGCCGACGCCTTTCTGGCCCGGACCCGGCAACAGGCCTGCTGACGGCATGCCGTGCCGTGACGCGCCTGCCGGGGACGCAG
>ERZ772893.1815-NODE-1815-length-19334-cov-10.568546_pt1 | contig 19334 bp, 17 predicted proteins | sample MGYA00511482_ERZ772893 | MGnify/ENA primary metagenome ERZ772893 (study PRJEB29015, sample SAMEA2737687) | human gut metagenome | biome: human gut; feature: human-associated habitat; material: faeces | place: China | collected 2012 ... | reverse complement strand
GGGCAAGGCCCTCCGTGTCGTCCCGGCGCAGCCCCAGCGCCGCCGCCAACAGGCCGACCACGCCGCTTTTGGTGGGTTCCCGGTCGGTCTTGCGGGTCTCAAACTTGGAGTCCGAACCCCAGGACTGCAGGGGTGCAGCCAGCCGAAGCAATAAGGTCGCCATGGTCACACCTCATTCCCGGACAGCTTCTCCTCTACGGCTTTTTCCAGTGCCGCCAGCATGGTGTTCAGCGGCATGGGCTGTGCCAGTTCTTCCAGCCCGGTACCCACCGTAAAGCTCTGCTCCGGTGCCTCTGCAAAGGTATTGTAGAGTTCCTTTGCATACTGTTTCAGCGCCATCTTGGACGGTTCTGCATAGCCTTCTTCGCTCTTGCGCACCGGCTTTTCAAAGGCACCGCAGAGGTTCACCGGCTGGTCCTGCCGCAGAGTGACGTAAACGGCATCCGGCAGAGTGCGGTTGGCAAAGCTGTTCTGCTTGCCGGTGGGCATGGAGCGGATGAACGCCTCACCGAACGCCCGGACCGTCTGTGCCGCCTGCTCTGCGCCCAGCGTGCGCACCAGCTCCAGAACATTGACCGTCGCATAGCGGTACAGGGTGGCGGAATTGTATTCCACCGTGCCCAGATGCCCGGCACCGGCGTTGTCCTCCGGGGCACAGTCGTCCACGGCGGTGAAATAGTCGAACTCGTTCTGCACGGTGTGGGTGGAGATGCTGTGGGCCACCTGTGCGGCAGCGTCGTAGTTCAGCGACGGGTCATCTGCCACCATGCGGCCAAACAGCGCCATGTCCGCAGAGGGAGCCTCTTTCAAAGCCTCCTTATACCGATTCTTGTCCTTGCAGCCTTCCACCGCCAGCTTTGCCAGCGCCTTTGCCTGTGCATCGCTCAGGAAGAACAATGCTTTGGTGCCATCCTCGTCAGCCTTGATCTTCAGCATCTTAAAGATTTCCTGTGTCAGCTTGAAGGCATCCGCATCCGGAGCAAGGGCTTTGATCTGCTTTGCCACCAGATCCGTGCCCTTCTTGGTGCGGTAACCGGTCTCAACTGCATCGCTCATTTCCCCGGTGAACATCACGCGCATGGCGTGCTTCCACGCCTGCGAGGACACCCGGGCACGGACGGCCCCGCCATAGACAGCGGTCTTGGGGCTGCCGGTGTCGTCGCGGTTGACGCAGCTGGGCGGCACGGTCTGCAGAACATGAAAATCAACATACAGGCGTTTGGTATCCATTTCAATTCTCCTTTTCGTTCTCTTTGGTTTTCTCCGTGGGGCTCGCATAAAGGTCCCGGCCCCACCGCAAACGGACATTCGGCGCACCGTCCACAAACTGGTATTGATACAGATCCTCGGCCAGCTGCGGATAATCCAGCGGGATCTCTTCCCGCCGCAGCAGCTGGATCATCCCGCGCAGGTGGTGCGAGACTTCCGGCATGGAATCCGCCGTTGCCAGTGCGTTGAACCGCCGGAGCACGCTGCTCTCGGTCCAGTCCTGCCCGGCAGCCGTTTTTTCGGCCAGCTGCCGCACTGCACCGCCCAGCGTTCTGCCCGGCTGGTTCATGGAAACACCGGCTTCCCCCTGCTGGTGCAGGGCAAACAGGGTCAACGCCGTATAGACGGCCCATTCCGCCTTTGACGGGCCATTGCTGCCCTGCAGCTGCTCCGGCATGTCGGCCAGCAGAGCGCCCCACAACGCAGGCAGGTCTCCGGGCTGACGCCCCACGCCCCGGCGCAGCTCGGCAAGCTCGGCCCGTCTCTGCGGCTCCGGCAGAACTTGCAGCCGACGCAGCTGCTGTGTCACGCAGGCTTTCACCTCATTGGTTTTCATTCTGTCCCTCCTTCATCCTGTTTCGGGTACAGCTTCCGCAAATCATACAGAAAGCTGTTGTAGGCCTTGGGCGCTGTATACAGATAACTCTTTTCCCGATTCTTTTTATCCGGAATGCGATGCCCGATGAATGCAGCGGTCCCCGCCTGCTCCACCATCTGTCTGCCCAATTCTGCCGCAAGCCGGTATGCCTGCTCCTGCCACTCGACCGCCTTCTCGACCGGTTCATCCGTCTCCGGGTCAATGCCTTGCAGCCACCGCCGGAACGGCTGATCGACCGCAAAATAGAACTGCGCGCGGGCGGCTTCGGCACCGGTGTCGTTCTTGTCCCCTGCCGCAAGGGCCAGGTTTTGTGCCAGACGACCCACGATCCGTGCAGCCTGCTCACAGTTGTTCACCTCATCGTCAACACAGATCTGCCATGTACGGCCCAATTCATTTAGCAGTTCAAGATTCATCGAAAGCGCATCTGTGTAACAATCTTTCATGGAGGCACTTTGCGCTCCGTATTCCACCCCAACTGCACAAACCTGTAGAATTTCTTTTCTGCTCAGCAATTTCCGGCCCTGCAAATAGGTATTCCACCAGATCACGCCGGGTTTATGGCCGCCCCTATCACTGATAGCGGAAAACTCCCGCCAGAGCTGTTTTCCCATCTCATGTTTCCGCGGATCGTAATACACCAGCCCTGTCTTTTTGTCCTCTTTTTTATTCCAGAGCGTCATCGGTTCTGCAAATGCATTCGTGGAATCAAAGAAGTCTCCTCCCAAGACCGTATAGCCCACAACTTTGTTTTCCTTCCGCTCCAAAAGGGCCCTTCGGAACTGCATCGTCATCAGCTCCGCAAAGTTATCCGGGCATGCCACCTCAGTTCGTTCGCCGCTTCTTGCATCCTCAAGCTCCCAACACGGAACATCCGGTTCCCAGAGCTCTCCGCCATCTTGCAGGAACATCAGGTTCCGCATCAGTGTTTCAAACAGATTGCTGCCTTTTACATAGATCACACCGATCCGGCCGAGCCACCCCGGCCCCATCGACGGCAGCGGCCGGTCTTTTGCCTTTTTCTTAGCCGCCGCATCGTCATAATTGTTTAAAGACACAAGCCATCGTGCAGCCTGCGGGTAGTCCATGCTTTCCTTTCCTGTTCCCGCACAGGCAGAAAATAGGCTGCTTTTATTCTCGCTTTCAAACACTTCTCCGTTCAGCTTTTTCGCTCCGAATGGACTGCCGATCTTCGCTTCCGGCACCTGCCAGAAGGGGCGCTCCGGGTGGAACAGCCAGAAACGGTCCTGCCATTTGTCCAGATAATCCCGGATCGGCTGTTCCGGGAAGTGCCCCAACTGCCACAGTTCGCTCCAGCGCAGCAGGGCGTCCTCGGTTTCTTCAAACGGTGCCGGTACACCGTTCCCATCCACGCGGGAGAACACCGTGTGCAGCACCGCCAGCTGCAGCCGCAGCATGGCGGCGTCCTGTGTGGGCATCTCGCCCGCAAGGTCCACATACGCGTGTGCATGGAGCAGGGCGTCGGTCAGCGAGACTTCCTGCACAGTGCAGTCCTGGGTCCGCACCCGGACCCACCGTTCCTGCAGCAGGTTAAACTCCATCGTCTCCATCCTCATCCTCCTTCTGATAGGTCAGGCCGTTCTCACGGTCGTAGTGCAGCACCTGCCCGGCAAGGTGTGCCGTGCGGCGCTCGTCCAGCAGCAGGACCAGTTCCCCGCGCAGCAGCGGGGAGAGCTGCCATGCCGCAAAATGCTTCCGGGTCTCGGCTTCCAGCGCGTCAATGGTTTGCTGCACGCTCCATCGCTTGCTGAAGTACCCCGGCAGACGCAGCCTCTGCCGCGCGATCCGCAAGGCTTCTTCCGGCTGCGGGGGCTGGTCCACCGCTACACAGGGCCCGGCTGCTTCTCCCTCTCCGGGCAGGAAGCGGACATTGCCTGCGCCGTCCTGCATCATGACCAGCACCTCAATGGACGGGTCGCCGTCGCGCACAGCGGCACGGGCACCGGCGTCGCTGGTCGCCCCGACCTCATTCATCCAGTCGTCCAGCGCATCACCGCATGCTCTCGGCGACGAAATGGCAAAGGCCTTGGCGCTGCGCTGCTTCTTGGCCTGTTCCAGCTCATATGTTCCCCGTGCCGCTGTGCTCTGCGGGTCTGCGGGCAGGCAGTCCGGCTCCCAGCCGTAGGTGTCCTGTACCAGCCGGGCGATATCCGCAGGCAGCTGCACTTCCTGCGGCAGAAGCTTCCGGGTACGTCCGAGCAGCCATTCGCCATAGATGGCTGCACTGCCCTCGTCAAATTCCCCGGTCCCGGTGTCCAGCACTGCACAGCGGGCTTCCTGCACCGGCTGCGGACGCGCCCGGCCCGGATGCCGGTGCAGCCGTCCGATGCGCTGCAGCAGCAGGTCCATCGGGCACAGTTCCGTAATCATGTAATCGAAATCGATATCCAGTGACTGCTCGAGCACCTGCGTACCCACCACGATCAGCCGGTCGCGCTGCGCCGGGGTCGAGCGCTTGCCGATGCGCTCCATCAGGCGTTGTTCCTTTTCGGCGCGGTCAGGCATCAGGAATTGTGCGTGGAACACAAGCACTTCAAATTCCGGCAGTTCTTCTCGCAGGCGGGCCGCAAGGTCCTGCGCTTTCCGCACCGTGTTGACGATCACGCCTGCACAGCCACCCTCCCGCAGCGCGTTCTGCAGCATTTCCGGCAGATGTTCCTCCGTCAGGGATTCCATCGTCACCCGGTGCGGCGGTGTGTGCAGCGGAATTTCGCATTGCTGCACCTGGTCTCCGTCCGTCCAGGTCAGCAGCGGGTAGCCGCGGCAGGTTTTCCAGGGTGCATCCGGCAGCGTTTTCCGGTTGAGATATGCGGTCACAAGTTCGGTGCGCCGCTTGGCGGGCAGCGTGGCCGAAAGCAGGATCACCGGCACCCGGTACTCTCCCAGCCAGTTCAGTGCCCGGTCCAGATAACAATTCATGTAGGCGTCGTAAGCATGACACTCATCGATCACCACCACCTTGCCCGCCAGACCGAGATGCCGCAGCATCACATGTTTTTGCTGCAAGGCCGCCATCAGCAGCTGATCCACCGTGCCAATGACAAAGTTGGCCAGAAGCGCCTGTTTGCTGCCCTGAAACCACTGGTGCACCATCACCCGTTCCTCCGGGTCGTCGGCGTCATCCTCCACCGGCACCGGCTCCTGCTGCAATTTCAAATAGTCTGTATTCAGCTGCGCCATGCCGTGCGCCAGCTGGATGGAGTGTTCCAGCCCATCCGACTGTTTCTGCGCCCAGTCCAGCAGCCGCCCAAAAATACCGTTGGCGGTGGCCTGGGTCGGCAGACCAAAGAAGATGCCGCCCTCCCCGCAGCGCTGTGCCAGAACCTCCGCCGCTGCCAGTGCGGCCTCGGTTTTGCCCGCGCCCATCTGGGCTTCCAGAATAAAAATGCCCGGTTCCTGTGCGTTGTTCACAGCCTCCAGCATAGCCTGCTGCACTTCGTTCGGAAGAAAGCCGAACCGCTCCCGGAACTCTGCCGGGTCCGCTGCGGCCTCCTGCACTTCCCAGGGAAGGGTCGGCGCAAATTTCTGCCATGCCCGTTCCACGCGGGCCGGATAAAGGCTCTCGTCGCCCAGTTCCTCTACCGGGATCAGCGGGAAATACCGGGGATTGCTGGCGATCCAGTCCGCCATGATGAGCAGGCCGGTCAGAAGGAGTTCCGTCGGGACCGACAGCTCCGGCAGCTCTTTCACGTCAGAAAATCCGCTTTCCTGCAGGGCGTGATCGAACAGTTCCTGCCAGCAGCTCCACCAGAATGTTTTCCGTCCTTTGGGCCAGTAGTTCGTTTCGTACACTCCATCCTCCAGCTGGTCCAGAACATTATTTGCCTCCTGCGGCTTGCCGTGGTGCGCCCCCACAATCGAGGCCAACCCTTCCGGGCAGTCCAGCTCCCGCAGGATCGCCTCCCCGGCCAGCGCATGGTGGGAAAATTTCTTTTCCTGCTCGTTCCAGCGGAGCTCGGTATCCTCCTCCAACCGCTGTTTTGCCTCCGGCAGCAGGCTCATGATCGGGCCGGCAAAGGCCAGCGTAATTTTCCCGATATCGTGCACCCACCCCAGAAAAACGACAGTCCGGGTCAGCAGTTCCTCGTCCAGGTCCAGATTCCGCCGCACACTTTCCGGCAGCCACTGCTGCACCAGAAACCGCATAATGCCTGCTGTGTCCCGCAGATGCATCCAGAGCGGCAGCCACAAACTGCTGTTGTCCGGGTCTGTTTTGCCTGCAAAACGCCGTACCTTGCAGGATCGTTCCGGTCGTTTCATCGTTCCACCTCCAAAGCATCGTTCCCATTGGCAGCCGGTGATTTTCTGATACGCAAAGAATAACAGACATGCCATCCTATAAACAGGACTTTCACGTTTTTCAGCGATTTTTACTCTGTTTTTCTTCTGTTACCCCCGCAAATGCGGGGAAAATCCCTCATTGTGCTAAATCATTGGAGCAATCCCGCAAATGCAGGAAGCGGATTATTATGCTATATCATGTTCTCTTTTTATCCGCATCGTCATTATAGCAACTATTTCAGTCATTTTCAACATTTTATTGTATTTTTTGGATATTGTGAGGCATGTTTTTATTGATCCGCTCCATTGGCCGGGTCGCGGCAGTTTTCTTCCGACGCAAAAATCCCACCGACTTCCTGCTGCGGAAATCAATGGGATTTTATCAGCATCTCTTCAGTTGAAGGCACCGTTCTGGGCGGCATACACCGCAATGGTGCTCAGCAGGTCCAGTTCCGCTTTCTGGTAGGTCGTGCGGCCGATGTGCAGCTGTTCCAGCACGTCGGCCTCCTTGCGGTGCTGCAGATAGCGCAGCTGCAGCAGATCGGCCCGGATGGGATCCGCTTCCTTGTAATAGGCCATGCTGTCCTCAATGGCCTTTTCCCACCGGCGGTTCACCGGCGACCGCGCCCACTGCCGCCGGCCATAGGCCAGCAGGGCGCTGCGGGTGGCATCACGCTGTTGTTTTGTCATTTCGGCTTTCTCCTTTCTGCAGCGGCCAGGCTGCGCTCATAGCGGTTCTGGGTGTCAAAAAAGCAGGCATCCCGCTCCGACATCGTCATTCCCAGCATCGCCGACAGATTTTCGGCTTCGTTCAGTTTGAACTGGGTCTGCCCCTGCAGTTTGCTGTGCAGCGCGCTCTCGCTGATGTTCAGCGCGCGGGCCACATGCCGCAGCTTGTAGCCGCTGTCGCGGATGTATTCTTCGATCAGTCTGGTATTGGCCATGTTCTCCGCTCCTTTTTTGTCGGTTTCACGTCGTTCAACAATCTTTGGTTGTAGTATAGTCGCAAGTTGATTGTCTGTCAACCGATTTTCAAAAATCACGCGAAAAAAGTTGATTTTCGCCCACTTTTCTGGTATACTGCCTCCAGAAGCACCCATTTCACCGCACAACCATTCGTTTTTGAACGGAGGCATCTATGTCCGAACTTTCCACCCGCGTCCGGCTGCGGCGCGAAGAGCTGGGCCTCTCGCAGGAGCAGCTGGCCCAGCGCATGGGATACCGCTCCAAATCCTCCATCACCAAGCTGGAAAAAGGGGTCAACGACATCCCGCAGGCAAAGCTGGAAGAGCTGGCCGCAGCGCTGGAGACCACCCCGGCCTATCTGCTGGGGCTGGACGTGCCTTGCCCGCCGCCGGGCTTTGAGCCGCTGCCCGCCATGGCCATGGTGCCGCTGGTGGGCTCCATCGCCTGCGGCACCCCCATCACCGCCGAGCAGAACATCGAGCAGTACATCGGCGTTCCGGCGGCGTGGCACGCTGACTTTGCACTGACCTGCCACGGCGACAGCATGGCTCCCACCATCTGCGACGGCGACATCGTCTGCATCCGCTGCCAGCCGGAGGTGGAGCAGGGCGAGATCGCCGCGGTGCGCATCGGCGAGGAAGCCACCCTCAAACATTTTCACCGGCAGGGCGACACTGTGATGCTGCTGGCCGACAACGCCGCCGTCTGCCCGCCCATGGTCTACACCGGTCCCCAGCTGAACGAGATCCGCATTGAAGGCCGGGCCGTGGGCTTCTGCCGCGGTTTATAACTTATCATATAGGGAGGGTCTGCCATGTTCTTTTCCAAAAAGAAACCGTCTGCCGCCTACGACCCGGCCGTGCAGCGGCCCGCTTTGCGGTGCAGCATCTGCACCGGGGAGCAGGTGGCCGGTTTTGTGCACCCGGACGGCCATTTTGAGGACGTCCAGCTCATCCGCACCCCGCAGGAACTGGCGGCCTTCCGCACCCGGTACGGCATCCCGCCGGAGACCGTCATCGAAAAAATCTACTGAACAAGGAGCGTCCTATGCCCACAGCACCCGAAGAGATGACCCTGAAGGTCATTGCCCACATCCACACTGCCTTTCCCACCAAGTTCGGCATCCCGCGGCAGAGCGGGCTGGTGGACAGCCTGCGGGGCGAGGTGATCTTTACCCCGGAATACCGCAGCGCCGACGCCGTGCGCGGGCTGGAGGATTTCAGCCACATCTGGCTGGTGTGGCAGTTCTCCGGCGCGGTGCGGGACAGCTGGTCCCCCACCGTTCGGCCGCCGCGTCTGGGCGGCAATACCCGCATGGGCGTGTTCGCCACCCGGTCCCCCTTCCGGCCCAACCCCTTGGGCCTTTCCAGCGTGAAGCTGGAAGGCATCGAGATGCGCCCGGAGGTGGGCCCCGTCCTGCTGGTGCGTGGGGCTGACCTGATGGACTGCTCCCCCATCTATGACATCAAGCCCTATATCCCCTACGCCGACTGTCACCCGGACGCGGCGGCAGGCTTCACGGCCCAGACCCAGACGCACAAGCTGCAGGTCGAATGCCCGCCGGAGCTGTGGGAATCCGTGCCCGCCGCCGAGCGGGACGGCCTGCGGGGCGTGCTGGAAAACGACCCCCGTCCCTCCTACCAGCACGACCCGGAGCGGGTATACGGAATGGAGTTTTCGGGATTGGAAGTCCATTTTGTCGTAGATGGTGCTGTTCTGACCGTGACCGGCATCACCCGCCGCTGAGAGGTGCTGCCGTGGAACTGCGTACCATCAACACCTTTTTGCATATTGCGGAGCTGCACAGCTTTTCCCGCGCGGCACGGGAGCTGGGGTATTCCCAGTCGGCGGTCTCCGCACAGGTGGCCCAGCTGGAAGCCGAATTGGAAACGCCGCTCTTCGACCGGGTGGGCAAAACGGTCCGCCTGACCGATGCCGGACAGACCTTTCTGACCTATGCCCGCTCCCTGCTGGCCACAGCCGAGCAGGCCAAAGCGGCCCTGCAGCCTGCCCGGCAGGTCAGCGGCACCCTGCGGGTGGCACTGGCGGATTCGGTCTGCAGCACCTTTCTGCCCGACCTGCTGCAGCGGTATCACGCCCTCTGCCCGCAGGTGGAACTGGTGCTCCGCACCGCCACCGACGATGAGATGCTCCAGATGCTGGGCTCCAATCAGATCGACCTGGCTTACACGCTGGACAAGCCGCTGCTGCAGCCCAGCTTTGTGCTGGCTGTGGATGAGCCGGAGCCCATCTGCGTGGTGGCCCCCGCCGGGCACCCATTGGCCGGGCAGGCGGAAGTCACGCTTCAGGAACTGGCCGGACAGGAGTTCCTGCTGACTGAGCGGGGTATGAGCTACCGCGATGCCCTCGACCAGTGCATGGCAGCACAGGGGCTGGCCATCAAGCCCTTTCTCGAGCTGGGCAGCGCTTCCCTGCTCTGCCAGATGGTCGAACACGGCATGGGGCTCTCCTTCCTGCCCGAGTACATCGTGCAGAATGCCCTCGCCGCCGGAACGCTGTCCCGCCTGAATGTCCCCGCCTGCCGCGTGGAGATGCGGCGACAGCTGTTCTACCATAGGGATAAATGGCTCACCCCCCAGATGAAAGCATTCATCACGCTGGTGCAGAGATAAAGACAGCGATTAAAAAAAAAGCCTTTCCGTTGGTGTCACACTGTGAGGTGTACCACACGGAAAGGCTTATTTCTTCGTTACTTTTTCAACAGGTCGGAAAGGCACTGCACCGTCCGGCCATGGTAGCCGGTGACAGTCTCGGCGTGGAGCAGGCTGCTCAGGACGCTTTCCTCCACACACTCGGCCACCGCCCGGAACAGCGGGTTGATGGCATCATCGTGGAGCATCTCCATGGGCAGGAGGGCTTTGTCCGAGTAATGCGGCATCCGGTTGGCCGTGGTAAAGGCCAGAACGATCTCACCCGAACCGTTGCCGCAGGCACTGCCGGTGCGGGAAAGCCCCACCAGCGCCCGGTGGCAGAGCCGCCGCAGCTGGCGCTCGCTCAGAGGGATATCTGTTGCCAGCACCGTGATGATGGAGCCCTTGTCCTCATGGGGCGGGATACGGGCTTCCAACAGCTCGTGGATGGGTGTGCCCGCCACGATGAGGTCATCGAAGGTGGCGTGATTGGAGAGCACCAGTGCCCCGATGGTGTAGGACTTACCGTCCAGCTCCACCAGCCGGGAGGCAGAACCGATGCCGCCTTTCAGCCCGTGGCAGCGCATTCCGCGTCCGGCACCCACTGCACCCTCGGCGAAATCAGCTTTACAGTCTGCCAGAGCGGCAGCCACATGCGCCTCGGTGACATGCAGGCCCCGGATATCGTTCAGGCCGCTGTCGTTGCACTCGCAGACGACCGGGTTCACACTGCCGGTGGTCTCGCAGATATCGGGGTTGCGCTCCAGCATATATTTGACCAGCGCCGTCTCCACGGTGCCCACACTCAGGGTGTTGGTAAACAGGATGGGGGTCTCCAGCGTACCCAGCTCATCGATCTGGACAAGGCCGGTGGTCTTGCCGAAGCCGTTGATGACATGGCAGGCCGCCAGCACCTTATCATGGAACACATCCCCGGGGTGGGGCAGCAGCGCGGTCACACCGGTCTGGATATCGCCATCCGCCAGTGTGCAATGGCCCACCGTCACGCCCGGCACATCGCTGATCTTATTGCGCTCCCCGTGGGGCAGATGTCCCACCCGGAAGCCCCATTCATTCTTATCGATTCCCATAAATACCTCTCCGTTATTGCTTTTCAATACCGCCCCTCCTGATCCGAAAGGCAGAAAAACAGTCGTGCGTAAACCCGGCTTCCCCATGGGGGAGCTATCGCCGCAGGCGGTTGAAGGAAGTCACTCCTCAGAGTGCTTCACGCGCTGCATCTCTCCCAGATCATAGGGGGTGTTCTGGTAGACGTAGTAGTTCAGCCAGTTTTCATACAGCAGATGGGCGTGCGCGCGCCAGCGGAAGAGCGGCGGCTGGCTGGGGTCATCGTTGGGGTAGTAGTTTTTGGGCACTGCAATGGGCAGGCCCTTGGCAACATCCCGCTTATACTCCGCATCCAGCGTGTATTTGTCGTACTCCGGGTGGCCGATGACAAAGATCTGCCGGCCGTTCTCGGTGCTCATCAGGAAAGGCCCTGCCTCATCGCTCTCGGCAAGGATGCGCAGCGCACCGCAGTGGTCGATATCCTCCCGGCTCATGGCGGTGTGGCGGCTGTGGGGAGCATAGAACACCTCATCAAAGCCGCGCACCAGCGGGTTGGAGGGCCGGATGACCCGGTGCTCGAACACGCCGAACATCTTGGCAGGCAGCAGCTCCTTGCGGATGCCGTAGTGGTAGTACAGGCCCGCCTGAGCACCCCAGCAGACATGCAGGGTGGAATAGACGTTCGTCTCGCTGAAATCCATGATCTCGCACAGCTCCGGCCAGTAATCCACCTGCTCAAAGTCCATGGTCTCCACCGGAGCGCCGGTGATGATCATGCCGTCGTAGCGGTTATGCTTCACCTCGTCGAAGGTCTTATAAAAGGCCTCCAGATGAGCCGCCGAAACGTGCGTTGCCTCATGGCTCATCGTCTGCAGCAGGGTCATGTGCACCTGCAGCGGCGTGTTGGCAAGCAGCCGGGCAATCTGGGTCTCGGTGGCGATCTTGGTGGGCATCAGGTTCAGGATCAGGATCTCCAGCGGGCGGATATGCTGGGACGCTGCCCGCTCCCGGTGCATGACAAAGACGTTTTCCTCGTACAGGGCATCGTAGGCTGGGAGCGTTTTCGGGATGATGAGGGGCATAGATGGTTACTCCTTTGGTGCGGATATTGATAGCGGCCTCGCCCTCTCCGTCACGGCTTACGCCGTGCCACCTCCCCCAAAGTGGGAGGCCTTGGCAAAACCACAAAGTTTATTTTTCGCCAGAGGCTCCCCCTTTGGGGGAGCTGCTGAACGAAGTGAAGCTGAGAGGGCGAGCCCGTTTGCCTTTTAAATTTTATCCAAAGCCTGTGCGATATCTGCGATCAGATCCTCGGCGCTTTCCAGACCGCAGCTCATGCGCACCAGCTCTGCGGGCACACCGGCGGCTTTCAGCTGCTCATCGTTCATCTGGCGGTGGGTGCTGGAAGCCGGGTTCAGGCAGCAGGTGCGAGCATCGGCCACATGGGTCTCAATGGCGGCCAGCTTGAGCTCTTTCATAAAGGTGCTGGCAGCTTCGCGGCCGCCGGCCAGACCAAAGCTGACCACGCCGCAGCTGCCATTGGGCAGATACTTTTCAGCCAGTGCGTGGTAGGGGCTGGACTCCAGGCCGCAGTAATTCACATAGGCCACCTTGGGATGGCTTTCGAGGAACTTTGCCACGGCCATGCCGTTGGCGCAGTGGCGCTGCATCCGGACATGCAGGCTTTCCAGGCCGAGGTTCAGCATATAGGCATTCATCGGGGACTGCATGGAGCCGAAGTCCCGCATCAGCTGAGCCGTTGCCTTGGTGATAAAGGCACCCTCTTTGCCAAAGCGTTCGGCGTAAGTGATGCCGTGGTAGCTGTCATCCGGGGTGCACAGGCCGGGGAACTTCTCGGCGTGGGCCATCCAGTCGAACTTGCCGCCGTCCACGATGGCACCGCCCAGCACTGCGCCGTGGCCGTCCATGTACTTGGTGGTGGAGTGGGTCACGATATCCGCGCCCCACTCAAAGGGGCGGCAGTTGACCGGCGTGGGGAAGGTGTTATCCACGATCAGGGGCACGCCGTGGGCGTGAGCAGCCTTGGCAAACTTCTCGATATCCAGTACGGTCAGGGCGGGGTTGGCAATGGTCTCGCCGAACACCACCTTGGTGTTGGGCCGGAAGGCAGCGTTCAACTCCTCCTCGGTGCACAGCGGATCCACAAAGGTGGCCTCAATGCCCATCTTCTTCATGGTGACAGAAATGAGGTTGAAGGTGCCGCCGTAGATGGTGCTGGATGCCACGATATGGTCACCGGCCTCGCAGAGGTTGAACAGGGCAAAGAAGTTGGCTGCCTGACCGCTGGAGGTCAGCATGGCGGCGGTGCCGCCCTCCAGCTCGCAGATCTTCTTGGCCACAAGGTCACAGGTGGGGTTCTGCAGGCGGGAGTAGAAGTAGCCGTCGGCTTCCAGGTCGAACAGCTTGCCCATATCCTCGCTGGTGGCATATTTGAAGGTGGTGGACTGAATGATGGGGATCTGGCGGGGCTCGCCATTGCCGGGCGTATAACCGCCCTGCACACAGATGGTATCACGGTTCATTGCAACATACTCCTTTACTGGGTTTGTCCGAATAGTACAATTCCCCGCAGGAGCACATGCCTCCGGCGGGGAATTGAAACGTTAAATTTTACTTCCCGTCCGGGACGAAATGAGGAGGGAACTCCTTCCGTCAAAGCCTTTCGGCTTTGCCACCTCCCTCAAAGAGGGAGGCTTTAAGGCTCCCTCTCCGAGGGAGCTGGCGCACGAAGTGCGACTGAAGGAGTTACTTCCTCAGCCTCTTATCGCTTCTGGTGGCCCAGAAGGTGCCAACGGTCTGGAAGATCTGCACCAGCAGCACCAGCAGGATGACACAGACGATCATAATGTTGGTCTGGTAGCGGTAGTAGCCGTAGGAAAGGGCGATCTTGCCCAGGCCGCCGCCGCCGATGACACCGGACATGGCCGAGTAGCCCAGAATGGTGGTCAGGGCCGTGGTCATGCTGGAGATCAGGCCGGGCAGGCACTCGGGGATCATCACCTTGGTGATGATCTGGAAGGGGGTCGCACCCATGCTCTGGGCAGCTTCCACCACACCCTCATCCAATTCGCGCAGGCTGGTCTCCACCAGACGCGCCACAAACGGGAAGGCCGCCACCACCAGCGGGACGATGGTGGCCTTGGTGCCTACGGTGGTGCCCACGATGATACGGGTCAGCGGAAAAACGCAGATCATCAAGATCAGGAAAGGCACACTGCGCAGGATGTTGATGATGATATTCAGCAGGTGCATCAGCCAGCCGGGCAGGGGCAGAATGCCGTCCTTATCACCGGCCACCAGCAGCACGCCCAGCGGCAGGCCGATGACCAGAGAGAACGCGGTGGAGAGCACCGTCACATAGAAGGTCTCCCAGATGGCAAAGCCATAATCTGCAATGGTCATTCTCCGGTCACCTCCTCCACCGTAATGCCGGGCTGTGCCCGCATGTAGGCAGCAGCCTGTTTTGCTTCATCCAGGTCAGCGGGCAGCTTGAGCAGCATGGAGCCGTAGCACTGGCCGCTCAGGTCGCGGGTATCGGCGCTGAGCACCGACACCAGAATGCCCTTTTCGGCGGCAAGGCTTGCCACCAGCGGTTTTGCGGCGGAAGAACCGTTGAAGGTCACACGCACCACATGATCGTCCGGCGCAAAGCTGGACAGGTCGCGGGCGGCGCTGCCGCCGTTGGGAGCCACCAGACGCTTTGCCGCGGCGGTCTTGGGGTTGGCGAAGATCTCCTTCACCTCGCCCTGTTCCACCACAACGCCGCCGTCCAGAATGGCAACGTGATCGCAGATCTCCTCCACAACGCTCATCTGATGGGTGATGACCACCACCGTGATGCCCAGCTTCCGGTTGATGTCCTTGATCAGGGTCAGGATGGAGTGGGTGGTGTTGGGGTCCAGCGCGCTGGTGGCCTCATCGCAGAGCAGGACCTTGGGGTCAGTTGCCAGTGCGCGGGCAATGGCAATGCGCTGCTTCTGGCCGCCGGAGAGCTGGGCCGGGTAGGCGTTGGCCTTATCGGGCAGGCCCACCATTTCCAGCAGTTCCTTGGCGCGCTTTTCGGCTTCCTCTTTCTTCACACCTGCCAGCTCCATGGGGAAGCAGATGTTCTTCAGGCAGCTGCGCTGCATCAGCAGGTTGAACTGCTGGAAGATCATCGTGATCTCCCGGCGGCGCTGACGCAGCTGGGCGGGCGTGAGCTTTTCCATCTCCACGCCGTCAATGACCACGCTGCCCTCGGTGGGGCGCTCCAGCAGGTTGATGCAGCGCACCAGCGTGGATTTGCCCGCACCGGACATGCCGATGATGCCGTAGATGGAACCATCCGGAATGGTCAGGTTGATGTCTTTCAGCGCGTTCACCGCGCCGTCCTTCATCTGGAAGGTCTTGGAAAGGTGTTTGATCTCGATCACAGAAATTGCTCCTTGCTGTTGAATAAGCTCCTTCAGTCAAATCCTTACGGATTTGCCAGCTCCCTCATAGAGGGAGCCTGAAACAGAACGGTCAGGCAAAGGCCCCCTCCCCGAGGGGGCTGTCACCGCAAGGTGACTGGGGGAGTTCGCTTAACCCTCGATCGGGCTCAGGTCACTCTGCTTGCCGCCGTAGATGCCCATGGGCTCAACGTGGATGCCAGCAACGGAGACCAGGTGGGTGCCTTTCTCCTCATTGAAGTTGTCCAGGTAGGGCTGATGCTGGAAGTAGTTGGTGTCGCACTGGCCATCCTCAACGATGGTGTTGGGAATCACATAGTCATCGTACTCCTGGATGTCCAGCGTGATGCCCTTGTCGGCCAGGATCTGCTTGCAGACCTCCAGGATCTCGCAGTGGGGGGCGGGGGTGGCAGCGCAGCTGACGGTCTCGCCGTTCAGTGCGTCATAATCGATGGAAGGATCATAGCCGTCGGTGGGATTCTCCACAACGGAGACCACAGCGCCGCCGTAGCTCTCGGTCATAAAGTCCTTGACCTGCTGGCTCTGCAGGGCAGCGACCAGAGCCTTGATCTTGGGCTCCTCCTCATTGCCTTCCTTGCAGACCAGAACGTTGACGTAGGCAGAGGTGCCATCCTCCATGGCCAGAGCGTCGGTCATGGGGTCCAGACCGGCAGAGATGGCGTAGTTGGAGTTGATGACAGCGTAGTCCTCATCCTGCAGGACGTTGGGCACCTGAGCAGCCTCGACCTCGTCCACATTGACGTTCAGGGGGTTTTCCTCGATATCATTCTTGGTGGCGGTCAGGCCTGCATCTGCCTTCAGCTTGAAGAAGCCGTTCTTCTCCAGCAGGGTCAGCGCGCGGGCCTCGTTGGTGGTGTCGTTGGGAACGGCGACCTTGATCTTGTCCAGCTTGGCAGCGGTGGAGGCAGCCTCAGAGGATGCAGCGCCGGAAGCGGCGGAGCTTGCGGTGGAGGAAGAGCCGCCGCAGGCGGTCAGGGCAGCGGCAGCAGCGGCCACGCCGGAAACTTTCAGAAAATTACGACGAGTGATCTTAGACATTTTGTTTTCCCTCTCTACTTTTACAAAAATGTTTTTGTGCGGTGCGGCACAATCCGCACCCTTTTGCACCGGAAGCAAAATAAAAACGCTTCCGTCCTCAGCGGGCATACACCCACAAGGACGAAAGCGTAAAACTTCCGTGGTACCACCTTGGTTTACTGTCCCCTCACAGAGGCAGCCTCACTGCTGCGGCGTTTTGCAACGCGACAACCGGACGCTGTAACGGGCGCTCCCGTCGCAGGCTTAGCACTCTTGCACTTCGCCCCCGCGGCTCCGAGACCATTTTCAGTTCCCTGTTTCCTGCCCTTTTCCACCGCCCGGGCTCTCTGGAAGGATCAATGCGAAAACCTACTCTTCTCTTCACAGCCATTTTTGTGATATTGCATACATAATACCCCACTCTTCCGGGTTTGTCAACCCTTTCAACGAAGTTTTTCAGTAGGGAATTGCCCGCTTACTGCTGGCCGGCATCCTGCTCCGTGCTGTACAGCACCATCAGGTGGTTTGCGCTGGCTTCCAGCTGGGATTTTGCCTGACGGAGGTTCGCCTCCTCGGTCTCGTTCATCTTTTCAGGCTTATCCTTGCGCAGGCAGCGGCGCAGGCTGGCAAGGTCGTTCTTGACTCGGTTCTTCTCGTCCTTGTCCAGTTCCTTTTTGCACTTGGAGAGGGCCTCATCCACCTTGTAAGCCAGCATCTCGGCCTGATTGTGGAGCTCCAGCCGCTCCCTGCGGCGGGTATCCTCCTCCTCGTAGGCAGCGGCATCGGCCATGGCGCGCTGGATCTCGTTCTCAGAAAGATTGGTGCTGCCGGTGATGGTGATGTTCTGCTCCCGGCCGGTGCCCAGATCCTTTGCAGACACCTTGACCACGCCGTTCACATCAATGTCAAAGGTGACCTCGATCTGGGGCTTGGAGGAGAAGCCGGAGCGGATGCCGGTGAGCTTGAATTTACCCAGGCTCTTGTTGTCGCGGGCAAAGTGGCGCTCCCCCTGCAGCACGTTGATCTCCACGCTGGTCTGCATGGGGCGGGCCGTGGTAAAGATCTGGCTCTTGCGGGTGGGGATCATGCTGTTGCGGGTGATGAGGGGGGTGGCCACGCCGCCCAGTGTCTCAATGGACAGCGTCAGCGGAGTGACATCCATCAGCACAAGGCCCTGCGCGGCCGCACCGGTGGCACCGGCCAGCTTTCCGCCGCCCTGCAGCAGACCGCCCTGCACGGCAGCACCCATGGCCACGCATTCATCGGGGTTCAGGGTATGGCTGGGCTCACAGCCCAGCAGCTCCCGGACCTGCCGCTCCACAGCGGGCATCCGGGTGCTGCCGCCCACCAGCAGGACTTTGCCCAGCTGGCTGGCGGAAATCCCGGCATCCCGCAGGGCGTTCTGCACCGGCTGAACGGTGCGGGCCAGCAGGTCGCCGGTCATCATCTCAAACTGGGGGCGGCCCAGGCTCAGATCCAGATGGTGAGGGCCATCCTTGCCCACCGCGATGAACGGCAGGTTCAGCTGGGCGGAAAGCGCGCTGGAAAGCTCCTTCTTGGCCTTTTCCGCTTCCTCCTTCAGGCGGCCCATGGCGGCGGGGTCCTTGGTCAGATCGATGCGGTCAGATCTGCGGAACTCCGCCACAGCCCACTCAACGATGCGCTCGTCAAAGTCATCGCCGCCCAGATGGGTATCGCCGCCGGTGGCCAGCACCGTAAAGGTGCCGTCCTCGATCTCAATGATCGAAACATCAAAGGTGCCGCCGCCCAGATCGTAGACCAGGATCTTCTGGGGAGCTTCGTTGTCCAGGCCGTAGGCCACCGCGGCGGCGGTGGGCTCGTTGATGATGCGCAGAACATTCAGGCCCGCAATGCGGCCCGCGTCCTGAGTGGCCTTGCGCTGGCTGTCGTCAAAATAGGCAGGCACGGTGATGACGGCCTCGGTCACCGGTTCGCCCAGGTAGCTCTCGGCATCGCGGCGGATCTTGGTCAGGATCATGGCGCTGATCTCCTGCGGAGTCAGGTCTCTGCCATCGATATGCACCCGGTGATCAGAACCCATGTGCCGCTTGATGCTGGACACCGTGCGGCCGGAGTTTGTGGCGATCTGGCGCTTTGCCGCGCCGCCCACCAGACGCTCGCCATCCTTGGTAAAGGCCACCACGCTGGGGGTGGTGCGCTCGCCTTCAGCGTTGGTGATGACCACAGGCTTGCCGCCCTCCACCACCGCCACGCAGGAGTTGGTGGTACCAAGATCGATTCCGATCACTTTGCTCATAGTGCTTGTCCTCTTTTCTTCGGCGCAGAATATTTCCTTGAATATCTTACCGGTTTCCTATGACGATTTCTTAGAACAAATGTAAAGAAACTGTGTTTCAGGCGTTTTTATCGTCGGCCAGCAGCTGATCGGTCAGCAGTTCAGCCTCCCGCAGCCAGTCGGCAGCATCCGTTTCGCCCTCAGCCTGCAGGATCCGAAAGCCCTGCACGGCTTCGGCCACCTGCAGCAGCGCCTTTTTGCGGGAGAGGTACTGGGTCTCGTACTGGGCAAGGCGCAGGCAGACCTGCGGGGTGTAGGCGATATCCGGCACCTCCCGGGCAGCGCTCTGGGCGCGGCGGTAGTATTGCAGGGTCTCCGCCATCTCCCCGCCCGATGCGGCACAGTCATCCCCCAGGGCGATCATGGCCTGCACTTCCCCGGCCTGTGCGGCCTTTTTCCACATCCGCCGGGCCTGGGTCTTATTCTTCCGGGTGCCCCGGCCATAATACAGGCAGTCCCCCAGGGCAGAAAGCGCCTCTGCGCTGCCCGCCTCGGCGGCGGCAGTGTAGCGTGCCGCCGCTTCCTGCCAATCCCCGGCCCGGGCGGCGGCGTGCCCGGCTTCCAGCTCCTGAGCGCCGGTGTTGTCGCTCCCCCGCTCCGATCTCAGCAGCCCGCTGAGCAGGGAGACATCCAGCGTGGCAGAGCTTGTCCACGGGTCCAGCACCACACCATAG
>ERZ772893.1812-NODE-1812-length-19359-cov-10.472545_pt1 | contig 19359 bp, 15 predicted proteins | sample MGYA00511482_ERZ772893 | MGnify/ENA primary metagenome ERZ772893 (study PRJEB29015, sample SAMEA2737687) | human gut metagenome | biome: human gut; feature: human-associated habitat; material: faeces | place: China | collected 2012 ... | reverse complement strand
CATTTTGGTCTGGTGTTCCAGAACTTCAACCTGTTCCCGCAGTACACGGCCTTACAGAACGTGATGCTGGCAGGAGAACTGCTGGCAAAGGAACGTCCGGAATATCAGGCAAACAAAAAGGCCATCCACACGGAGCTGGAACAGCAGGCAAGAGAACTGCTGGCGCAGATGGGCCTTTCGGAGCGGGCCGCCCACTACCCGCATCAGCTCTCCGGCGGCCAGCAGCAGCGTGTGGCCATTGCCCGCGCACTGGCGCTTCACCCGGATATCCTCTGCTTTGATGAGCCCACCAGCGCCCTTGACCCGGAGCTGACCGGCGAGGTGCTGAAGGTCCTGCGTGATCTTGCTGACCGTAAGACCACGATGATCATTGTCACCCATGAGATGCACTTTGCCCGCGATGTGGCCGACCGCATCCTGTTCATGGATGGCGGCGTGGTCGTGGAGGAGGGCCCTGCCAAACAGCTCATCGACCACCCCCGGGAGGAGCGTACCAGACAGTTCCTCGCACACTATTCAGAATGACCCGCCGCTGAGCGTTCCGGATGAGGAGACCCCGCCTTCGGGCAATGCCGGAACAGGTTTCTGGAGCGTTTTGTTCCAGCTGCTGAAGCATCTGGCCGGGAAGCACTGAAAAATTTGAAAAAACCTCTTGAAAATTCATCGCAACCTGATATAATACCCACATGAACAAAAACGTCCTGCCCATTGCGCGGCAGGGCGTTTTTGTCGGAAAAAAATTCGTGTGATAAGGTCTGTGATGCTTTCCCAAGGAGGAACGTGCGTATGACGAAAGATATGACGCAGGGCAGCCCGCTCAAGCTGATCCTTGCCTTTGCGGTGCCGCTGATGCTGGGCAGCCTGTTCCAGCAGTTCTATAATCTGGCGGATACCATCATCGTGGGCCGCTTTGTGGGTGTGGAAGCCCTGGCGGCGGTCGGCAGTGTGGGCGGTCTGAACTATCTGGTGCTGGGCTTTGTCAATGGCATTGCCTGCGGTTTTTCCATCCCCATCTCATGGACATTCGGGGCAAAAGACTATGCGGAGATGCGCCGCTACACCGCCAACGCCGTCTGGCTGAGCGTCTTTTTTGCCGCAGTGCTCACCGTGGTCACGGTGGCCATGACCCGTTCCATTCTGGTCTGGACCAATACCCCGGACAACATCATTGATCTGGCGGACATCTACATCCGCACCATCTTTATCGGCATTCCGTTTACGCTGCTGTACAACATGACCAGCGCCCTGATGCGCGCTCTGGGCGACAGCAAGCGGCCTCTGTACTTCCTGCTGGTGGCAAGCTTTCTGAACATCGGGCTGGACCTGCTCTGCATCATCACCTTTAAGATGGGTGTGTTCGGTGCAGCATTCGCCACCGTGTTCAGCCAGGCTGTGGCCGGTCTGGGCAGCCTGTGGTACATCCTCAAGCATTATAATGAGCTGCGCTGGAACAAAGAAGAAAGCCGCCTGAGCAGACAGCACTGTGTCAAGCTGTGCGGCATGGGCATCCCCATGGGTCTGCAGTGCAGCATCACGGCCATCGGTTCCGTTGTGCTGCAGGGTGCAGTCAATGGTCTGGGCAGCGACATCGTGGCAGCACAGACTGCAGGCGGCAAGGCGGCACAGTTCCTGTCCGTCCCGCTGGAGAGTATTGGCACGGCCATGACCACCTACGCCAGCCAGAACATGGGTGCCCACGACCTGAACCGTGTGAACAAGGGCGTGAACACCGCCCTGGGCATCGGCTGTGTGTACAGTGTGGCATCCTTCCTGATCCTGCGCGTGCTGGATAAGGCTTTGATCGGCCTGTTCCTTGAGAGCAGCCAGACCGAGATCATGGCCAACGCCCAGAGCTTCATCTTCTGGAACAGCGTGTTCTATATCCCGCTGGCGGTCCTTATCATTTACCGCTACACCATTCAGGGTCTGGGTTATTCCAGCCTGGCCATGTTTGCCGGTGTGGCAGAGATGATCGCCCGTGCTATGGTGGGTTTCCTGTTCGTGCCGCTGTGGGGCTATTTTGCCGCCTGCATTGCAAATCCGGTGGCCTGGTTCTTTGCCTGCTTCTTCCTGATCCCTGCATATATCGTTGTGTTCCGGAAGCTGAAACAGGAAAAAGCAAGACCGCACGCAAACTTGTAAAAATTGAGCCGCTCTTTTGCGAAACCGCAGAAGGGCGGCTCTTTTGTTGCCTAGTAGGGGAGGCCTTGGCAAAGAGGAAAAGCCTCACGCAACGCCAAAGCTGAGAGGCTGTATAGAGCAGGGCCTGCCCAATTCCTTTACAAATAACACCAAAACGATTATACTATAAATAATTATGTCACAAGGTGGTGAGGAGCATGGAGCTGGAACAGATCGAGGGCACGGTGGAGGATATCATCTACGAAAACCCGGACAACGGCTACACGGTGTTTGAAATTTCCGGCGGCGGCACGGTCACCGTGGTGTGCGGGATCGTGGGCGAGCTCCATGCGGGCGAGAGCGTGGTCTGCCGCGGTAAATATGAGAACCACGCCACCTATGGCCGCCAGTTCCACGCCCAGGAATGCGAGACCGATATGCCGAAGGATCTGGAAGCGGTATACGCCTTTCTTGCCAGCGGCTCTCTGCCTTACATCGGGGCGCGCACGGCCAATAAGATCATCGACAAATTCGGCGCGGCGGCGCTGGAAGTGATCGCCAACGATCCCGCCCAGCTCACCCTGATCCCCGGCATCTCGGCAGACAAGGCCGACCGCATCCAGCAGGAGTTCAAGCGGATGTTCGGAATGCGGGAGCTGATCGCCTATCTGGCGCAGTTCGAGATCAGCCCCCGCCGCGCCATGGAGGTGTTCCGCGTCTTTGGCCCCAGTGCCATGCAGGCCATCTCCCAGAACCCTTATCTGCTCTGTGGGGAACCCCTGCAGCTGGATTTCCGCCATGCCGACAGCATTGCGCAGTATTACCACATGGAAGGGGACTGCACCCAGCGGCTGGAAGCAGCGCTTCTGCGCACCCTGCGCCACAACGCGGGCAACGGCCACACCTGCCTGCCCCGTGCGCAGCTGCTGGACACGGCATCCCACTTCATCCAGCAGCCGCCCGAGAAGTTGGCCCGCGCGCTGGACCACTGCATTGAGACCGGGCAGCTGGGCGTAAAGATGCTGGAGGCGGTGCCGTATATTTATCTGCCTGACCTGCTGGAAGCAGAACAGGCCATTGCCGACCGGCTGGCCCTGCTGGCGAAGCGGGAAAAGCAGAAGGTGCGGGACCTTGATAAAAACATCCAGGTGCTGGAGCTGACCCAGGGCTTTGCCTATGCGCCCCTGCAGCGGGAAGCCATCCGCAAGGCCATGACCGAAAACTGCCTTGTGCTGACCGGCGGCCCCGGCACCGGTAAGACCACTACGGTCAACGCCATCCTGCAGCTGCTGGAACATCAGGCCGACCGGGTGGCACTTTGTGCTCCCACGGGCCGTGCGGCCAAACGGCTGAGTGAACTGACCGGCCGCAAGGCCTCTACCATCCACCGCCTGCTGGAGGTGGACTACTCCGGCGGCGTGGTCAGCTTTATCCACAATGACAAGAACCTGCTCAAATGCGATGTGGTCATTCTGGATGAGATGAGTATGGTGGATGTGAAGCTGTTTCAGGCGCTCATTGCAGCCCTGCGGTACAGCTGCCGCATTATTATGGTGGGCGATGCCGACCAGCTGCCCAGCGTGGGGCCCGGCAACATTCTGGGCGAGGTCATCCGCTCCGGGCTGGTGCCCACCGTCTGCCTGAACGAGATCTTCCGGCAGGCTAAACGCAGCCTTATTGTGGAGAACGCCCACCACATCATCAGCAGTGAGCCGCTGCAGAAAGGCGGCAAGACAGACGATTTCTTCTTTCTGGAATCGGACGGCGATGCGGCACAGAAACTGGTGTGCGATCTTGTCACCACCCGTCTGCCCCGGAGCTATGGGTTTGACCCTGTCCGGGATATTCAGGTGCTCTGCCCCACCAAGCTGGGACCCACCGGCACCCAGGCGCTGAATGTGGAATTGCAGAACCTGCTTAACCCGGAGCAAAAGGGCAAACCCCAGCTCCAAAGCACCTCCCGGGTGTTCCGGGTGGGCGATAAGGTGATGCAGGTGCGGAACAACTACGAGATCGTCTGGAACCGCATTGGCGGGGAGCAGGGCGTGGGAGCCTATAACGGCGATATCGGCATTGTGGAATCCATCAACATGCGTGACCGCTCCATGGTGGTGCGGATGGATGACCGCCGCCTGCTTTACCCGGCGGAAAACCTGAACGAGCTGGAGATCGCCTACGCCATCACGGTGCACAAGAGCCAGGGCAGTGAGTTCCCGGCGGTGGTGCTGCCGGTGGCGCAGGTGCCGCCAAGACTCTGCTACCGCAACCTCTTCTACACCGGCGTGACCCGCGCCCGCAAATTGTGCATCGTGGCCGGGCGGCGGGATGTGGTGAACCGGATGATGTCCAATGTCCGGCAGAACCTGCGGTACAGCGGCCTGTGCGAATTGCTGAAAGAGAATCTGCCGCCGGAACAGATGGCGGCAGAATAACCTCTCAGGCGCTTTGCGCCAGCTCCCCTAATAGGGGAGCCAGGCTGCGGACTTGCCTCTCCTATTAGGAGAGGTTTGGTCTATACTTTTTTACTGGCTTATGCTACAATATAAATTGATTTGATTTCCCGCCCGAACGGGCATTTACGATAGAAAACAGGGGAGCAGAGAAAGGAACGTTTCATTATGGCACAGAATGACATCGGCATCGATCTGGGCACAACGACCATTATCATTGCACAGGCAGGGCAGGGGGTCGTGCTCAACCAGCCCAGCGTGGTGGCAATGGATACCCGCAAGAACTCCGTGCTGGAGGTGGGCGACAAGGCCCTGGCCATGGTAGGCCGCACCCCCAACTATATTTCCGCCATTTTCCCGCTGAAGGACGGTGTCATCAGCGACCACACCATGACCCGGGAGCTGATCTGTCGGTTTGTGAATCAGGTGTACAGCTCCCACATGGTCAAGCCCCGGGTGGCTGTCTGCGTGCCCGCTGCCATCACCGGCATTGAGAGTGATGCCGTGGTGGAGGCCGTGATGGCCGCCGGTGCCCGTCAGGTCTACCTGATCGATGAGCCCATTGCCGCTGCACTGGGTTCCGGCATCGACATCACCCAGCCCGATGGCCGGATGATCATTGATATCGGCGGCGGCACCACCGATATCGCTGTCCTGTCTCTGGGCGGCAAGGTCAAGGCCACCAGTGTCCGTGTGGCGGGCAACCACTATGATGACGAGATCCTGAAGCATGTCCGCAACAAGTTCAGCATTGCCATCGGTCAGCGTACCGCAGAGCAGCTGAAAAAGAACGTCGCCTGCTGCCCCCAGAAGGCTGATTTTGACGAGACGATGGAGGTCAAGGGCCGCAGCCTGCTGACCGGCCTGCCCATCAAGGTGAATGTTTCCACCAGCGACCTCTACGAGCCTGTGATGATGCTGAGTGAGCAGATCGGCACTGCCGCCCATCAGGTGCTGGAAAAGACCCCGCCCGAGCTGGCAGGCGATATCTTCCGCAATGGTGTGGTGCTGACCGGTGGCGGCGCACAGCTGCACGGCCTGCCCGAATACCTGAGCCAGGAGCTCAAGGTGGATGTGACCGTCTCGCCCGATCCCGTGAACTGCGTGGCATTGGGCACCGCCATGAGCCTGGGCCTGAACGATAAGCTGGAGACCGGCTTCCTGGATGCGACCCCCCGCATGGGCCGCCGTTAACCGGGGCCCTGGCCCGGCTTGTTAAGAAATTGGAAAAGTTGCAACAAAATTTTGTTCATACTTGTTGAATCAGGTCGGGAAATATTGTATAATGTTTTCAAATCGCTTTTTGCGCGCCGGGGTCTGCTCCGGAGTGCGGAGTAAATTATTATTAGGAGGAAGACCATGAATCTGGGTTCTGATGTGGTTATCACCATTACCGGTATCGTGCTGGTGTTTGCCATCCTCGTCCTGCTGATGCTCATCATCATGCTGGAAGGCAAGATCTTCGACGGTATGGCCGCCAAGAAGAAGGCAGCCAAGGAGCCTGCTGCTCCCAAGGCTGCCGCAAAGCCCGCTGCCCCCGTACAGCAGGTTGCTCCCGCCCCTGTGGTGGAGGAAGGCATTCCCGGCGATGTGGTTGCCGCGATTATGGCTGCCATCCATGCCATGGGCAATGGAAAGTACACCCTGAAGGCCGTGCGCCGTGCTGCAAATGGCTGGAGCAAGGCTGGTGTCAACGACACCACCGCACCTTTTTAACACAGGAGGAAAAACATGACACAGTTTATCGATACTCTGGTCGGTATTTTCCAGAGTTCCGGCTTTGCACGGTTCGGTGAGCCGGGCGGCTACCTCTACGCGATCATGATCTGCGTGGGCTGCTTCCTGCTGTACCTGGCCATCGTGAAGGAATTTGAGCCCCTGATCCTGCTGCCCATGGCATTTGGCATGATCCTTGCCAACCTGCCCGGCAGCGGCGTTATCCACATGCAGTACTTCGTTGGTGATGGTCTTGAGCACCCGATGTGGATCGAGATCCTGAACAACGGCGGTCTGGCCGATATGCTTTACATGGGTGTCAAGCTGGGCATTTACCCCCCGCTGATCTTCCTGGGCATCGGCACCATGACCGACTTTGCCCCCCTGATCTCCAACCCCAAGAGCCTGCTGCTGGGCGCTGCCGCTCAGTTTGGTATCTTTGGTACTTACATGGGCGCTCGTCTGCTGGCCGCTACCGGCATTGTGGACTTCACCCAGAAGCAGTCCGCTGCAATCGCCATCATCGGTGGTGCAGACGGCCCTACCGCCATCTTTGTTACCTCCCGTCTGGCACCTGAGCTGCTGGGCAGCATCGCCGTTGCGGCATACAGCTACATGGCTCTGGTGCCCGTGATCCAGCCGCCCATTATGAAGGCGCTCACCACCAAGAAGGAGCGCACAGTCGTGATGAAGCAGCTGCGCACCGTGTCCAAGACCGAGAGGATCATCTTCCCCATCATGGTCACCATCATTGTTTCTCTGATCGTTCCTGATGCTGCCGTTCTGGTCGGTATGCTGATGCTGGGCAACCTGATGAAAGAGTCCGGTGTTGTGGATCGTATCCAGAAGACTGCCGGCAATGAACTGATGAACATCATCACCATTTTCCTGGCTCTGTCTGTTGGCTGCACCACCTCTGCAAACACCTTCCTGAACAGCCGCACCCTGTTCATCATCGTGCTGGGTCTGATCGCCTTCTCCTTTGGTACCGCTGCAGGCGTTCTGTGCGGCAAGGTGATGTACGCCCTGACCGGCGGTCAGGTCAACCCCCTGATCGGCTCTGCTGGTGTTTCCGCTGTTCCCATGGCCGCCCGTGTTTCTCAGAAGGTCGGCCAGAGCGAGAATCCCTCCAACTTCCTGCTGATGCACGCCATGGGCCCCAACGTCGCTGGCGTTATCGGCTCCGCTGTTGCTGCCGGTATCCTGATCAACATCTTCGGCTAAGCTTTATCTGAACACTGCCGCCCCTCCTGTGCTATGCAGGAAGGGCGGTTTTTTATGTACAACCCTCTTGAATTGTGATATACTTATAAAGTAAGTGATTTTATAGAAGAACAGGTGAAACAATGGCAGCAAGTCTCCAACAGGAATTCTGCGCTCTGCGCGATACCTATATTGAAAAGCAGTTTGGCCGCCTGAACGATATGCAGCGGCAGGCGGTATTTACCACCGACGGCCCGCTGCTCATTCTGGCCGGTGCAGGCAGCGGCAAGACCACTGTTCTGGTCAACCGCATTGCAAACCTGATCCGGTTTGGCTCGGCCCACGGTTCCAGCTGGACCCCCCGTGAGGTGACCGAAGAGGATGTCAAGGCCCTGAAAACGGCAATTATGACCGGCACCGATGCGCCCGCCTGGCTGGACGGGATGCTGCGGCAGAACGCTGTCCGCAGCTGGAACGTGATGGCCATCACCTTTACCAACAAGGCGGCAGGGGAGCTGAAAGAGCGCCTGCGCAATATGCTGGGCGGCGAAGAGGGGGACGAGGTGTTTGCCTCCACCTTCCACTCGGCCTGTGTGCGCATCCTGCGCCGCTGGGCAGAATCCATCGGCTACCCCCGCAGCTTTACCATCTATGATACCGATGACTCCCAGCGGGTGATGAAGGCGGTCTATAAGGAACTGAGCATCGACGACAAGTTCTTCCCGATCAAGAGCGCCATCAACCAGATGAGCCGCTGGAAGGATCAGCTGGTCAGCCCGGAGGAGGCGCTGCGCACCCCGGCCCGGGACACCAAGGGAGCCATTGCCGCCAAAGTCTATGCCGCCTACGAGAAAAAACTCAGGGAGGCAGGAGCCTTCGACTTCGACGACCTGATCTACCAGACCGTGCAGCTGCTGGCGGAGCACAAGGATGTGCGGGAGTTCTACCAGAACAAGTACCGCTACCTGCTGGTGGACGAGTATCAGGATACCAGCGTGGCCCAGTTCCGGCTGGTCAGCCTGCTCACCGGCCCGGAAAAGAATATCTGCGTTGTCGGTGACGATGACCAGAGCATCTACCGTTTCCGCGGTGCCACCATTGAGAACATCCTGAACTTTGAGCGCATCTTCCCCGGCACCAAGACCATCCGTCTGGAGCAGAATTACCGCTCCACCTCCAACATCCTGAATGCTGCCAACTGCGTCATCCAGCACAACACCGAGCGCAAGGGCAAGACCCTGTGGACCCGGAACGACGAGGGCGACAAGGTGCAGGTCTACACTGCCGAGAATGAGCAGGACGAAGCCATGCACATTGCGGATGTCATCGGTGAGCACCTGAAAGAGGGCGGGCATCTGGCGGACCATGCGGTGCTCTACCGTATGAATGCCCAGTCGGCCCCCATCGAAAGCTACTTTACCCGCGCGGGCATTCCCCATAAGATCGTGGGCGGCCAGCGCTTCAATGACCGCAAAGAGGTCAAGGACATTCACTCCTATATGTCCATCGTGGCGAATGCCCGGGATGATGTGCGCCTGCGCCGCATCATCAACGAGCCTGCCCGGAAGATCGGCAATACCACCGTTGACGTGATCGCTGACCTTGCCGCCCAGCAGGGAATCAGTATGCTGGAAGTCATCTCCCACGCGGATGCATACGCCAAACTCAGCCGCGCCATCATGCCGCTGCTGAAATTCTGGCAGATCTACGAAAAACTGCAGGAATCGCTGGAAACCAGGACACTGGACGAATTTGCCCAGGATGTCATTGAGGTGACCGGCTACAAGGCCATGCTGGAAGCCGATGCGGCCAAGGGCCACGAGGATGCGGCAGACCGCCTGCAGAACCTGGGCCAGCTGGTCAACAACGTCAAAAACTACTGCGATCAGCACGGCGAGGAGGCCTCACTGGAAGGCTACCTGGAGGATATCGCCCTCATCAGCGACATTGACAGCTACAACGAGAGCGCTGACCAGGTGGTTCTGATGACCATCCACTCCGCAAAGGGTCTGGAATTTCCCTATGTGTTCCTCATCGGCATGGAGGAGGGCGTGTTCCCCAGTGAGATGAGCAAATACTCCGAGGCAGATCTGGAGGAAGAGCGCCGCCTGGCCTATGTCGGCATCACCCGCGCCAAGAAAGAGCTGTATATCTCCAACAGCGTCTCCCGGATTCTCTACGGCCGCACCCAGCGCAACGAGCCCAGCCGCTTCCTGCGCGAGATCGAGCCGGAGTATATAGAAGAGACCCGCAGCCCGGCACTGGAACGCCGTTCTTCCATGGGGTGGGGCTCCGGTTACAGTGATACCGTCCCCGGCGGGGCTTCGGGCTACTCCGGCGCGTCCGGCTGGGGCCGCAATTCCAGCAGCTTCGGCGGCCGCACCGGCGGCAGCTACCTCAACCGTGAATACAATGCCTCTGAGCGCGGTGGTTTCGGCTCCGGTTATGCAGGCCGCGGCAGCAGTGCTTCCGGGTTTGGCAGCGGAAGCAGCGCCCCGCGCGCGTCCGGTTCCTCCGGTTTTGGTGTGGGCTATGGCCGCCCCGCGGCCCCCAAGGCAGCGTCCAAACCCGTGAGCTTTCCGGGGAGCCCAGCAGCTTCCCGCCCGGCATCCAACGGCCCAAAGCATTACGAGGTGGGCGACATTGTGGAGCACAAGGTCTTTGGCCGGGGCAGGGTGCTGGCGGTCAAGGCCGCTGCAGGAGACCAGATCGTGGAGATCAACTTTGAAAAAGTCGGTGTGAAGAAAACCATGGCAAATTTTGCGCCGCTGACGAAAATTACGGAGGAATGAGAAAACTATGATGACCGTTCGATTGATCGCACATACCCCGGAACCGGAAAAGGTGGTGGCGGCAGCGGCCAAGCTCTGCTACTCCGATGCCCATATCACCGACCTGCTGGACGGCCTGACTGAGGAGAAAACGGCCAAGTTCCTGACCATGCTCAGCGACCTGGGCCATGCCAGCCCCATTGAACATGCCAGCTTCACCTTTGGCATTGAGGGTGTGAGCCGCACCCTGCTGGCCCAGATCACCCGGCACCGCATCGCATCCTTCAGTGTCCAGAGCCAGCGGTATGTCCGGCTGGACGACTTCAACTATGTCATCCCGCCGGAGATCGAGGCCATCCCTGAGGCAAAGGCAGCCTTTCTTGAGAGCATGGATGAGGATGCGAAGCGCTACCTGGACCTTGCAAAAAAGCTGGAGGACGGCCACACTGCCCGCCTGATGGCGGAGGGAATGCCCGAAAAGCAGGCCCGCGCCAAGGCCTCCAAACAGGCCAACGAGGATGCCCGCTTCGTGCTGCCCAACGCCTGCGAGACGAAGATGGTCGTGACCATGAACGCCCGCAGTCTGCAGAATTTCTTCCATCTGCGCTGCTGCTCCCGCGCTCAGTGGGAGATCCGTCAGCTGGCTGAGAAGATGTTCCGGCTGGTCTACCCGGTGGCACCCCATATCTTTGCCAAGGCCGGCCCGGCCTGTGTCAGCGGCCCCTGCCCCGAGGGCAAGATGTGCTGCGGTAGAACTGCCGAAGTCCGCGCAAAGTATGAGGCCATCAAGCAGGAGGCTGGTGTATGAGCAAAGGCAAGCTGATCGTTCTGGAAGGGCTGGACGGCAGCGGCAAGGGCACGCAGGCTAAGCTGCTGGCAAAGCACCTGACGGTGACGGATCATCTGGTAAGAGAGATCACCTTCCCGGATTATGACAGTGATTCCAGTGCGCTGGTCAAGATGTATCTGGCCGGGCAGTTCGGTGACAAGCCTGACGATGTCAACGCCTACGCGGCATCCAGCTTTTATGCAGTGGATCGCTATGCGGGGTATAAGTCGGACTGGGGCGAGTTCTATGAGGAAGGCGGCATCCTGATCGCTGACCGCTACACCACCTCCAATGCCGTGCACCAGTGCTCGAAGCTCCCGCCGGAGCAGTGGGACACATTCCTGCAGTGGCTCTTTGACTATGAATACCACCTGCTGGGCCTGCCTGCACCGGATAAGGTGATCTATCTGCAGGTTGACCCGGCGGTGAGCCAGCGGCTGATGACTGCCCGCTACCATGGCGACGAGACCAGGAAGGATGTCCATGAAAAGGACACCGAATATCTGGCCCGCAGCCGCCGGGCGGCAGAATACTGCGCCGCTCACCTCGGCTGGGATACCGTCCACTGCACGGCAGGGGAGAAGATGCGGAGCATTGAGGATATTCAGGGAGAGGTCAGAACTCTTGCTCTCGCTGTTATTTGAAACAAAAGGAGGCATCCTATATCATGTACCGTTTGATGCAGCCGTCCGATTGGGCGGAGGTGCTGGCCCTGTGGCAGGCCCAGCGCGGCGACACGGAGGAGTTTGTCCGTGGCGCTGTGGAGCGCTTTGCCGGGGTGCAGAATGTCTACGTCGCGGAGGAAAACGACCACATTGAGGCTGTGGCACTGGCTGTGCCGGTGACCCTGCAGGGCCGCCCGGGCAGCTATCTGTTCGGTCTGTGCGGGCAGGGCAGCCTGCTCCTTGCGGGCCTGGTGGATACCCTGTGCGCCCAGCAGAAACTGCGGGGCGCAGGATTTGTGGTGGCAGTGCCCACCAGCCCGGAACAATCAACGCTGCTGCAGGATAAAGGCTTCCAGAAAGCCTTTGCCTTGCGCTGCCTGCCCCGGGAGGTGGAGCGCAACCTGTGGAGCCAGGCGGAATTCGATTCCGTGACGGCGAAAAAACTCTGCGAGCTGCGGGCAAAATACTGGCCCGACACCGTTCAGCTGCCGCCGGAGCAGATGGGGGAAGTTCTGCGGGACCTGTATTCCCGTGGCGCGACCATCGTATCCAGTGAGCAGGGCTACGGCATCTATTTCCGCAGGGAGGATACCCTTTACTTTGTGGAGATGATGGCGGAAAATGACCGTGCTGCCGAGGTGCTGATGGAAGCCGCCCGGGAGAAAGAGGTCATTGTGGAAAAGGCTGTCATCACGGTGGGGGCTGCCCAGAATCTGTTCCTGGGCGAGGGAACCCGGCAGGAGTATGGCCTCATCCGCTTTGAAGGAGAACCTTTTGATGTTTCGGAGAGCTACATGCGCCTGATGATGGATTGAAAGGAACGTGGATATGGCAGAGAAACACCAGAAAAAGAAAAAAGGCAGTGCGCTGAAGATCCTGTTGGTCGTGCTGTTGCTGCTGGTACTGACAGTCGGTGCAGCAGGTGTGTTTGCGTATAACGAGATCAACGGCAATGGAGGAAAGCCCGGTGCAGAGGTGACCGTCAGCATCCCCCAGGGCAGCGGCGTTGCTGCCATCGCAAAGGAGCTGAAGGAGGCTGGAGTGATCCGTTCGGCCTATCTGTTCCGCTGGTATGTGGGGCACAAGGGTGCCGCCGGAAAACTGCAGTACGGTGATTTTACGCTGCAAACCGGCGGATATTCCTACGATGGCCTGATCGCAGAGCTGTCCACGTATGCCAAGGCGGATTCGGTGCGTCTGACCTTCCCGGAGGGAACCACCGCCATTGCAATTGCCCAGAAAATGGAGGAAGCCGGTCTGTGTACTGCCGAGGAGTTTCTGGAAGAAGCCAACACCGGAGATTTCAGTGAGTACACCTTCTGGCAGTATGTCCCGGACGATGCCGATGCCCCCAATCGCTTTATGAAGTGTGAGGGCTACCTCTTTCCGGACACCTATGAGTTTTTGACGGACGATACCGTGCATCATTATGTTGCAACGTTCTATGCACACTTCGATAAACAGTTCACAGCTGAGATGTACAGGGAACTGGAAAAGCAGGAGCTGACCCTGCCCGAGGTCATTACACTGGCCTCTTTTGTGCAGGAGGAAGCGGGCAACGATCAGGATTCCAATGTGGCGCAGGTATTCCGCAACCGGCTGGCCGAGGGTTCGCCTTACCCCAAGCTCCAGAGCAACACCTCCAGCTATGTCCAGAGCGATGAGGACAACAACTACCTCTGGAACTGGGTGGCTCCGTATTATGGCGGCTGGGAGAATATCCCCGAGAACATCCGGAATGCCTACGATACCTACACCTGCACCGGCCTGCCCGCCGGGCCCATCTCGAACCCGGGCCTTGCCGCGATCCAGGCTGCTCTGGCACCTCAGTGTGATGAGGAAGTCAGGGACTGCTATTTCTTTGTTACGGACCTTTCCGGTCACTACTATTACGCCAAGACCTATGCTGAACATCAGGCCAACTGCCGGAAAGCGGCTGAAGTCAATCAGAGTTTGAAGAAGTAAGTCTCTCTCAGTCCGCTATGCTGAAAGTTCTCCCAAGGGGAGTGCCAATTGCGGCTCCGGAGTCAGGTTTGCAGAAACCGATCCGGTGAGGCGGCATCGCATCAGCGATGACAGAGAGGGTGCTAAAAAGAGAGGACGATTTTATGTTACAGATCCCGGAACTGCTGGCCCCGGCAGGCGACTTGGAGCGCCTGCGTTATGCCATCAACTATGGAGCAGACGCTGTTTATTGCAGCCTGCCGGAGTTCGGTATGCGGTCGGCTCCTGCCAATTTTACGCCGGAGCAGCTGGCCGAGGGTGTGATCTATGCCCATGCCCGCGGCCGCAAGGTCTATCTGACCATGAACACGCTGCCCACCAATGAGGAAGCTGACCGCCTGCCCGAAGCCATCAAGGCCGCGGCTGCCGCCGGTGTGGATGCCTTTATCGTGGCCGATCTGGGCGTGCTGGAAGCCTGTAAGCAGTTCGCCCCGGAGATCGATGTCCACATGTCCACCCAGACCGGCATCACCAACTGGGCCGCTGCGCGTGCCGCTTACAACATGGGTGCAAAGCGTGTGGTGCTTGCTCGTGAGATGAGCCTGCAGGATATCGCCACCCTGCGCGATAAGACCCCGCCGGAGCTGGAGATCGAGGCGTTTGTCCACGGAGCCATGTGCATGAGCATTTCGGGCCGGTGCCTGCTCTCCAATTACATGGCAGGCCGGGATGCAAACCGGGGCCAGTGCGCCCAGCCCTGCCGCTGGAAGTATTACCTCAGCGAGGAGACCCGCCCGGGCCAGCTGTATGAGATCGGTGAAAATGAGAACGGCAGCTATATCCTCAATGCAAACGATCTGTGCACCGCTCCCTTCATCGACCTCATCTGCAAGGCAGGTGTGGACAGCCTGAAGATCGAGGGCCGCGCCAAGACGTTCTACTATGTCGCCAGCGTCACCGCCGCCTACCGCAAGGCTCTGGATCAGTATCTGGCCGACCCGCTCAACGATAACTTTGAGCTGAGCGATGACGTTCTGGCCGAGCTGACCCGTACCAGCCACCGGCACTACTCCCCGGGCTTCTACTTTGGCCGCGAGCAGGCCCGCCAGGCAACCGACAGCGCTACTTATATCCGTGAGTGGGAGTTTGTGGGCACTGTGGAAAGCTGGGAGAATGGTGTTGCCTCCTGCCAGCAGCGCGGCAAATGGAGCCTTGGGGATACGTTGGAGGTGCTCTGCCCGGATGGGCGCAGCATCCCGCTGCACCCGGAGTGGATCAAAAACGAGGCAGGGGAGAGCGTGGAATCCACCCCCCACGCCATGGAAAAGTACACCATCCCCACCCCTGAGCTGCCCCCCATGAGCCTGCTTCGCCGGAAGGTAGAAACTCTTGACAAATGATTCCAGAAGCAGTAAAATAATAAAGTCAAAATGAACGATGTCCTCTGGCTCCAGGAGTCAGAGGACAGATGAGGGCTCGTAGCTCAGTTGGGATGAGCGTTCGGTTCGCATCCGAAAGGTCGAGGGTTCGACTCCCTTCGAGTCCATACAGCAGAAAACCGCTCTGTCGTAGCTATACGGCAGAGCGGTTTTCTTGTTTGCAGTTCCATGAGACGGTGAAGATTATTCTGGCAGATCTGGAGCCGGTTCAAAGGTGGAAAATTACTGCTCTTCAAACCTTGAAAGTGCTAGAAATCAAGGTTTCATGCGGGTTAATGCCGTGATACACTCAACGTGATTTCCATTGTCCAAATATAAATCTGCGTCATTTTCAATGATAGGTAGTCGGAATTTGATGGACTTGAGCCACTGACCGTTGGCTTGACGCTCCGGGTAGATATGGACTTCGGAAATCAGGTGCTCCATCAGCTTTTTGCGTTCGACAGGATTCATAACGTTGTAGAGCTTCTCAAAGCAGATGAGAACTTTGTAAATGTTATCGCCCGTGATTTTATCCGCTTCGATAGCCTGCTTCTTTGCCCGGGCATCCATCAGGTTATTTTCTGCTTCTTCGATTTTATCGTACATCCTGTAAAGCCGCTCGTCAAGGTCGGATTTGCGGATGATATAGTGGCGCTCATCCGGGTCGAGCGTGTCGATCTCCTCCATAATTTTGGACTTGATGGAATAATACTGCTGCAACTGCTTTTCAGCGGCAGCAATTTCCTGTTCAATGGCAGTGGTGTCTACTTTGCTGTTGATCTTCTCCTGCATCATGGCGGAAAACTTTGGATTGCTGACCAATTTGATGATAACCTCCACCACGGCGTTGTCCAGAACTTCTTCCTGAATTTGCTTGTTGAAATCGCACTTCTGCCCACGTTGCATCTTGCGGTGCTTGCAACTGTAATAAGAGAAAGATTTATAGGGTGTGCCATCTTTCTTTCGTTTGGTGCATTTGTTGCTGTACATTCCAGCACCGCAAATGGGGCACTTGACAAGGGCGGATAATAAATGCGCCTGTTCCGTCTTGCTGCGGTTGACTGGCTCGTATCGTTTGGATTGCGCCAACAGCTTGACTTGTGCAGCGTTCCACAATTCTTCTGATATGATGCCCTCGTGCAGGCCGTCCACCAGCAAATAATTCTCCTGTGGAACCTGATGATATTCGTTCCGGGTGCCGTGGATCTTTTCAAGCTTGCGGCGACCAAATGCAATCTTACCGCAGTAAATGGGATTGTCCAGAATACCTCTAACAAATACAGCAGAAAACTTTGGGATAGTTCCATTCTGACGGAGCTTTTTCACATAGCCATGGGTGTTCAGATACCGGGCAATGCCTGCTACACCATCGTTGGTATGGATAAAGCGGTCAAAAATAACACGGACAACTTCCACTTCATCGTCTGCAATCGAAAGCTCGCCATTTTCCAGCCTATAGCCATAGGGTGCAAAGCCGCCGTTCCATTTGCCCTCACGGGCTTTCTGTTCACGGCCGGCCATCGTTTGAGCACGGATATTCTCACGTTCGATTTCAGCAACAGCAGAAAGAACAGAAATCATTAACTTACCGGAATCTTTGGAACTGTCAATGCCATCCTCTACGCAAATCAAGTTGACACCAAAATCCTGCATGAGCTGCAAGGAGTTCAAAACATCGGCGGCATTGCGTCCAAAACGGGAGAGCTTGAATACCAGAACATAAGAAACGCCGTCTTTACAGTCTTGCACATCTCGCAGCATCTGTTGAAATTCGTGCCGTCCTTGAATGTTTTTACCGGAAAATCCTTCGTCAGAATATTCTCCGGCAATGACCATATCCTCGTAGTCGGCATATTTGCGCAGCTTTTCACGCTGGGCATCCAGACTGTAACCGTCCACCTGCATGGCCGTGGATACGCGCGTATAAATGTAACACTTGGTGCGTGCTTTTTTCATAAGGCCCCCTCACTTTCGGCGGTTGGTTGTTGTGCGAGACTTTCATGCTGGATGTAATACTCCAGCAACCGGAGTACATACTCCGGCGCATGGCGGTGGCCGAGTTCCCATTCTGTTACAGTGCGGTAGGGGATTTGGAAGAAGGTGCAAAACTCCCGGCGGTTCATCCCGGTCGATTCGCGCAGTTCGAGGATTTTGTCTTTGCAGTCCATAAAGTTGTCCTCATATATGTAAAACACGCTACGCAATTATTTTAACATAAAAATAAAAATTACGCAACGTGTAAATCTGCTTATGCAGCTTTACTGTTGGTCGCGCAAAGCAGAGACTCCTTTTGCTCCAGTACAGTTGAGCCATATTTTTGAATCAGCTTTGCCATAACATCGATACAGCGTACAAAGGATGCGTTGTCAGTTTTGGCGTCATAGTATTTTTTCAATAGGCAACTCCATTTCCTTGTAGCAGAACTTTGACTGTCCTGCGAATTTTAGAAACATCCCTTGATTCATCCGATTAAAAGTTTCAGTCGCTCCAGCTTTTCCAGCGCTGTTTCTTTGCGGAAACTCACGCCGATGCAGGAGATGGGAACGCACATCTCTAGCAGGCGGTCATAGATACGGGCATGGGCGGTATCCTGCGGATGCCGGATTTCGTCCAGCGTCAGATTCGTGGTAACGATTAAAGGCTTCCGGCTGCGGTAACGGCTGTCTACAATGCTGTAAATTTGTTCCAGAGCATACTCCGTACCACGCTCCATGCCAAAATCATCAATGATGAGAAGAGGATAGCGGCATAGCCTGCCCACCACCTCATTCCGCCCGGAGAAGCTGTTGTTCAGTTCGTTCAGGATGCGGGCAAAGTTCGTCATGCGCACAGGCACTTCCTGAACCATCAGAGCATTCGCAATACACCCGGCAAGGAAACTTTTTCCTGTGCCGACACCGCCCCAGAGGAGCAGCCCGATGTTCTCTGAGCGCATGGTCCGCCACTGCTCCACATAGCGGTGTGCATGGTGCATCTGTGGGCTGCGCCCATTGTCGTTTGCAAATGTCCAGTCCAGCATAGCTGAATCAGAAAAGCCGTCTGCTTTCAGCCGCCGCACAAGGTCGAGATGCTTCCGTTCATTAATCGCTGCTTCCTGCTGTTCCCGCTCGGCTTTATGGCAGGCACATTCTACCGGATGAATGTTCTTTCCCATCAAGACAAGACCATTGGCAAAGAAGGTTTCTTTTGGAGTGCGGCACTTGCCGCAGTAGAGCAGGCCATCTGCATCATAATAATCGGTGGCATTTTGGGGAATGCTGGAAACAGACTGTTCTAAAATCTTCTCAAGCGTCTTTATAGGCTTTCTCCTTCCGCAAAGGTGTAGTCCGGGATACCCGGTGCTGTCTTTTTCTCCGCATTCTGCCGCTTCGCCCAGATACTCAGCGTTGCGGCATGGTCGGCATACTTCTTTCCAGTAGATTGGATATAAGCGGATAACTGCTCGATCAGGCCATCCAACCCTGCAAAGTCAGCCTTGAGCCGTTTGTACTCCTTTTCCGTCAGAAAAACATTCTGGTATTCTCCCAATGAAAGACGAGAGCTGTTTGTTCTTATCAGGTGGTTATCATTCAGGTTGTTCTTATTACGTTGGTTAGATGTGCATTTTTGCATGATCATGCTGGTCATTTCTGCACAGTCGGACTGCGCACTGGTGCATACTGTGACTGCGCAATTCTGCGCAGTATGGGGAATCCTGAGCAGAATGTGGCTGGGCTTGGAAAAGCCACTGCGTACTCGCTCGGCAAGTTCCGCTTTTTCCAGTTCAGCAAAAGAGCGTGTCACACTGGAGATGCAGCAGTCTAAATCTTTCGCCAGATGGGAAAGCGGATAGATCACATAAATGCGTCCATGCTCGTCCACCCAGTTGTTTTTCTGCGAGAGAGTGGCACGGTCGAGCAGGAGCGTGTAGAGCAATTTTGCAGTGTTGCTTAAATCGGTATTCAGAAGGAACCGGGCGTAGGGCAGATACTGCGGCAATGGCATATTGGGTTTCAAATAGTCTGAAATAATCTTCACCTCCAATTTTTACGTCCTATCATGGTGCTTTAGGGGTTCGAGAATTACAAGCGCAAGATTCGCCCGTGTCGCCTCAAAACTCACTTTCGTGATTTTGGCCGACGGCGACCTTGCTGGAGGTTTCGCTCCCCAGTCCCTCGATGAAATCTGAAAATCTGCAATTTTCAGATTTGGCTCCCCATAAAAATGGTGAGCAGCCGAGATGCAGGGCATCATCGGGAA
>ERZ772893.1804-NODE-1804-length-19429-cov-6.084753_pt1 | contig 19429 bp, 15 predicted proteins | sample MGYA00511482_ERZ772893 | MGnify/ENA primary metagenome ERZ772893 (study PRJEB29015, sample SAMEA2737687) | human gut metagenome | biome: human gut; feature: human-associated habitat; material: faeces | place: China | collected 2012 ... | reverse complement strand
AAATCTTTTGTCCTTTGAAACTAATTTCGTTTCTTCGTTCTCTCATGGCTATCGTTATTTTAGTTATAAAGGTTTCACTGCTTTAATCTAACCAAAATCTCGATAGCTTTTTTAATCTATCCGCTATCATTGCGGTCTACTCGGATTGTAAACATAGGGATTCTGTATTAACGATCCTAAATTGTTTTTCATCGTATTTAAAACACATGGCCCAAATTTCAGCATCCTCGGCAGAGTTAAAAACCGTATAATCTTTTAAACACTGCACCAAGTTATTACCTCGCAGTATTTTGATCGGACATTGGTCCCATGCCAAGTGACATTTTTGTGGCAGCGGCATGTAATTTAGATTGTAGCCTCTTTCTTGGTAAACCTTTCGTGTTTGCATCGTTTAAAATTTATTTAGTGAATAATGTGTAAATGATATATCCGGCAACGATCAGCGGCATAAGCCGACATGCCAGCCGGAATAGGAACCGCAGCACCCACAGCCCGGCGATAAGCATCAGAATCCAGTGCAGGATCGTTTTCCAATAATAAATCGTCAACCCGATTACGGCAGCCGCTACGATCCATGTAATTAACTTTCTTTTCATATTAATAAATGTTTTAGAATTAATTAATTACATTGTTTAACATCATTTTTTAATTTTGCTGTTTAACAACGCGATACACGCTGTATCAAGGGGGCGATAAGGGCATGCAAGCCGGGGTTTCCGGGAAAAAAATACCGGAGCGCAGCGAGGATGATTTTTTTCCCGGAAATATCGGCGGATGCCCTGCCCCCTTACCTTTGTGTTCGCGTTCGTTTAATGGGATTCAGGAAAAATAAAGACCGTATTGGGAAAATAGCAGCACAAGACCAAACGAAATATTTTCACTCCCGCGCTTGTTTGTAGAAATATCTTCGGGTAAATAATTTACTTTTTCGAATATTGTTTTTTATAATAATAACTGTTTCGCAAACAGAAAAAAACGCCCCAGAAGACATTCAGGACACGAAATCAGAAAACGAACCTATACAACATGCGTCACTTGTCTACCGTTTGTATAGCGTATGTCTAAAAAAGATGTGAGACTGACGCTTGTAAAAGCGCAAACAGATATTCATGTATCGTTACCATTGGCCGAGGGCGGCATATCGGCGGGTTTTCCCTCTCCGGCGGAAAACTTCATCGAACGCCGCATCGACCTGAACCGGGACTTGGTTAAGGACCCGGAATCTACGTTTTTTGCGTGGGTGGACGGACAAAGCATGAAAGACGACGGAATCAACGACGGGGATTTGCTGGTTATCCGCAAAACTCCCGTACCCGATAATGGCGATATATGCGTTTGTTTTTTGAACGGGGAATTTACGCTAAAACGGGTAAAGAAAGAACAGGGTAAATTATGGCTGCTCCCGTCGAATGAGAAATACCGGCCTATCGAAGTGCACCCGGACGACGAGTTGACCGTCTGGGGTAAAGTGCTCGCGTCGATCAACCTTTTCGTAAAGTTATGGTAGGTATCTGCGACGCGAATAATTTCTATGTTTCGTGCGAACGTGTCTTTAACCCGGCTTTGAACGGTCGCCCGGCGGTGGTGCTGTCCAACAACGACCGTTGTATCATCGCGCGAAGCAATGAGGCGAAGGCCATCGGACTAAAAATGGGCCAACCGATTTATCAGGTGCGGGACACGCTTCGCACTTACAACGTGGCGTTGTGCTCTCCGAATTTTCCGCTGTATCAGGATATGTCCGACCGGATGCAGGCAATATTGAAACGTTTCGCCCCGACAATCGTTTATTCGATTGACGAAGCCTTTTTGGATTTCCGGGGCTTCGATCCCGGCAAACTGGACGCGCTCGGCCATACGATCAGCCGGACGGTACGGCACTCGACCGGGCTGCCGGTCAGCATCGGGATCGCACCGACCAAAACACTGGCAAAGATCGCATCGAAGCTGTGCAAGAAGTATCCGAAACTGAACGGCTGCTGTTTGATGCACAAAGCGGAAGATATTGAAAAGGTATTAAAGAAATTTCCCGTCGGCGATGTATGGGGCATCGGGCCGAGGTATGAAAAAATGCTGAACGCCGCCGGAGTGAATACGGCCTATGATTTTACGCAGATGTCCCCGCAATGGGTACGCAAAAAAATGTCGGTCGTGGGACTGCGGACGTGGAAAGAGCTGCGCGGAGAACCCTGTATCGAGATCGACGAGATCGCCCCCGATAAGCAGCAGATATGCACGTCGCGTTCGTTCCCGTCCGAAGTGTCGGATTTCGACATGCTGCATACCGCCGTTGCATCGTTTACGGCTACCTGCGCCGAAAAGTTACGAAAACAAAAGAGCGTTTGCGGGGAACTGTACGTGTTCATCTATACCGACTGGCACAAGGAGCAATCGCAAAGTTTCGAACGGCGCATCGTAAAACTCGTTACGCCGACGGACAGCACGTTGGAATTGACCGCTATGGCCGCCGACGCTCTGCGGCAGATTTACAGGAGCGGTTTCGGTTACAAAAAAGCCGGAGTGATTTTAGGGGATATTTCGCCCCGAACGGGCGTGCAGACAGCATTGTTCGATCCGATCGACCGGGGTAAACATTCCCAGCTGATGTCCGTCATGGACGATCTGAACCGCAAACAGGGGCGCGGGACGGTTGGCGTTGCGGCGGGGCGGCATAAACTTTTGGAGACGGTGCACGAACATCTGTCGCGGCAATTCACGACCGATATATGTTATTATTGCCAACCTACACAGGGCACGTAGTCGGGAATGCAATCCCCGCCCGGCCGTTTATTTCCGACCTTTCTTCCCACGTTTCACCCTTTTAATTAACGCTTCAGTCAGACTGTCGAGGTAGGATTTCAGAACTCCGTGCCGCTGGTTCATCTTGATATTACCGGCTTCCTCAGGACTCATTTGATACCGTTGCGTTCCTGCATCAAATGGCGATGGTAGGTACTGACATAACGGGAAAATCCGTTGAGAGTCCCCCGCACTGCCGGCATATCTCGATATAGGAGAGGTCGGTGGCTGCGTACAATTCAGTGTCGGATGATATTTTGCTTCCATCTCCAGCTTGCACTCTCTTGTCCGGTTACATTTGTTCTCTTTTAAGGCTGCTCCGATTTTATTCTACTTTTCCCGTTGATACACAATTTACTTACATCACCGCTAATCGTCAAATTTGATTCTTCTCCCATGATTATGGATCTACTACGCAACGCACAAAGCAAGCATCCGAACCTCCGGATCTAATTAGGTTGTCCGTACTGATAAAATTGAAATCAAATGAAAAATAGTTGATATCCCATCCCAGGCTGGCACCATCCGTCGGCGTAAAGTAGTCTTTAGGAATCTCCGCGTTTAACCAATAGATGGCTCCCGGTCGTTTGTATATGTCGTAAAACAACGGACGATCTTTAGGATCTGGATATAATTTTGTTCGGCCGCCAGCATATCTTAATACTCCATTGAGGATTTCAGGATCTCCCCAACTGGCAGTATAGCTTTGTTTTCTGTGTCCGTAGCCGGAGGCGCCAATGGGGAAGAACAGATTTTTGCCCGTATCGCTGTTATACGCGAAACAGCCTCTCATTCCACGTCCAGACGTACTGTGTTCATAGTCATAGCCGTAAGCATCTACGATATCATCGGCCGTTTCCGTGGCATCATCTCCGTACAATACACCGTATCCCTGCTCTACATTATCCGCCCTCAATTCCCAAAAGTCTGCGGCTGTAGCCACCCTGGCATTCGCCATTTGAGGAGCACCGAACTTATTGTCCTTACCAAGATTAGTAATGGTTGTCCACTCCATTTTGACTCCAGTTCCTGCATTGGTAAAGCCATCTTCAGGATATACTTTGAAATCTTCCGGCGTGACATTTATCCACGGTTCAAATGGGTTTTTATTACTCAATGCGTCTATCGGCTGATTCCAATTTCCGAATTTGAACAGCGACCCTTCGTCCAACGGAGTGGAAGCCAGGTCGGTCGAAGTCTTCATATTCTTGGCATACCACTTCACGCCGCCTGTAACCAAATCGTCAGGCTTGTCACCTTGCCGTATGAAAATCAGATGCTGGCAGGTATAATTGTGATATTCCACGCGGATAATAGCGTAACGGTTCTCTGTCGAACTCCCGGAGAAATCCACGCTGAAGTCAATCTCGCTGCCGGTTTTACCATATATGGCTTTTCCATATTCCGGATCATCCTTTAACTCTGTTTTGTCCGATGTTACCGACAGGGTGATTCCATCTCCGTTATATCTCTTGATGACATAGGCTTTCCATGGGCCTTCGGATTGGAATGTCTTGAATATTTGGTCATTCTCTCTCGGCAATCGCTTCAACACGACATGAAACGACTTATTATTTTCGGAAGATCGATATATGCCCTTCGGATTCACGACACGACGTACCTGGTATATCGGAACTTCATTATAAAAGCACTCATCCAATCCTTCCAGCTTAGTTGTAATCTCGACTCTCGCCAATCTCTGATATGCCACGTAAGGATTGTTTCCGGTGTATCCGGTCGTTGATATCATCTGCTTGGCGCGCGTGTACATAGGAATATATATGTTGTATGTATTCTCTTCCGTAGGATGTTTCTCTACACGGTATTTATCGTCCGATTCAGAACCGGCAGTCGTAAAATTTTCGGATATTTTACCGTCGGGCAAAGTAAAATCTTTATATTCACGTTCTCCACGTTTAGGAACAGTATTGTAGTATAGCTTATTTGTTCCGATTTTATCTGCATATAGGACCGTTTCCGTCGTTTTATGTAATGACAGGAAACCGTTCCACGGCTCTGCAACGCCATTCGGAGCACCTGTATAATAAATATCGCTGCTGGCGTTATGGGGCGCCCAATTGTTTTCCTTGATTTCCGCTTTTATGTACTCTATCTTTCGACCGCCAGTATTCACTTTGATGGGGTACATTATGGAGTGGTTATAAAGGTAGGAGATATAATACGGCTCGGGCGTCATCACGCCCGGCTCCGGCTCCTCGTACTCGATATGCCAGTCCGCCTCGTTCGCGAAGTTTTTGAATTTCAATGTCAGCTTGTAGTGGCAGTTGCGCTTGGCGTTATAATCCTTTATCACGTCCTGTCCCAGCATGAAACGATAAATGATGTGCCCGTTACCCAATCGCTCGGAATTGTTGGAGATGTAGTGCGCATGTACCTCAATGTATGTACCGTAAGGTACGTTATCTTTTAGGCGGTAATCAGGGTATTTATCCGGCTTGTTCGGCAATCCGGGGAAATCCAATATCCCGTTACCGTCTGAATCCTGCCTCTTGTCAGGCATACTACTACCCGCTCCCTGTATATTCTCGTAAAAGTATAGTGCGGGAGCTGTTTCATCGTGAGAACCGAAATGGGGACTACCTACCGTGACACGATGGTCTGCACAGCCTTCTCCGTATTCAAAACCTTCTGTTATATCTCCTTCATGATAAGTAATGATTTCTCCATCAATCATATCAGGCCCGGTCTCTGGCACACTCAAGGTGTACCCCTCTTTTCCCACATTATTTTCCTTTCCCAAATAGCATTGCAAAGGAATATCTTTAATCTGCACGGATTGGAGATAGATAAACACTCCTTCTTTCAATGCGCTACCGTCGTATGCCACGGTCACTTTGGAAGCCGCACGGCGTAGCCACGCGTGGAGTTTTACGCTTTTTTCATTTACTACAAGAGACTCGTCGTCCGCCGATAGAGCAGGAACGGAGCTTTTTGTGAAAAAGCCAATCATCTGACCATTGTTAACCACGTCTTTAGAGTCCCATGTGAGGGGAATACTTTTGAGCTCGTCTATCGTTTGTATGGCATCAGAATAGGCCGTATTTGTAAGCAGGTCTGGGATGTTCGCCACGGCATACATATAATATTTGCCGAAGTTGATTTCCTCCGGCAGCTTGAAAGTGGCGCGTTTGGTACTTGTTTCCGCACTGTTCCCGTTTTCAGCATTCGTATCATCACGTTTTTCATCGGACACGGAATATTCTTCTATCTCCCAACTGTTTATTAACTTCTTTGTACTATGATCATACAACAATATATGCAAGCTATTGATACCCTTTAATGCATCTCCGGCAGCCCGTGTCCGGCTCAGTGCCGAGGACATGGGTTTGAAGTCCAGCGTGGCAGATATACTTGCCTTGCCTTCACCTATGGTTTCTTCCTTCATAAATTCGTCATAACAACCTGTAACGGTTGAAATCATCAGGAAGAGAACGGTATGTCGTACAAAATGCTTCATATACTTATTTATTGTTTTATAATCCGAATTCCGGTTCAAGGATTACCTCGCTATATGGAATCACATCCACTATGATTTCATTACTATTATACATTGTTATATCCACCACGACATGGGTGTTGCGGAAAAGTGCCTTCAAGTTGGGTAACTTGCAGACGAAAGGTTCATCCCTTCCGGTTATCTTGATTGTCAGGGTGTACTCCTGCTCGCCGTCTGTTGCTCCCGCTTTGGGGCTTTTGCTTTCGGGCAGGTAGAAAACGGGAATATTCTTCGCCACACCCGGTTTCGAGTTATCGGGGTTGTCTATATCCACTGTCGGTTTTCCAACGGTAACCGTCCCGTGGGTATAGGTGATTGCCTTATCCGCTTGTGCCGGCAGTTCGTAGTCTTTCAGCCAGCCGGCGGCTTCCGTGACGGCGTAATCGTCATTTTCGGACGAGGCGTCGGAAACCTCCTTCAACCAATCTATCCAAGTTTTTCCGTTGAAAAGTTGCTCGTTTTGTTCGCTGTCATTGACATGCGCCATCAGAAAGTTCTTGTCGGCATGGCTCGCTATGGTGAAATTGTCCACAATTACTTCCTCTCCACGCCAGTTCATAAAGTTCACCATGAATTTGGTGGCGACACGTACCACGTAGAACGTCCCGTCGAAATTCCCTTTTTCAGGAAAATCTATCTCGTACATGGAAGACATCGGGATGGGTTTTCCGCCCGAATAGTCCGGAGCGAAATAGAGGTTGTTCACCGCGGCTTCAAAGCCGGGCATTCCTTCTGTATAACTGTTGAAGAAAGCGGTCAGCGTTTGATTTTCACCCTCTACAGTTACACCTTCTACCGTGGACACGCTCTCTTCATTGGCGAAGAGGAATATCTTCTTCTTTTCGTTCGGTGTTACCTTGAGTAAGATGGTTTTCTGTGCCTGCGCACCCTCCAGCGAAAAGTGGCGGTTATGTTCCACCGTTCCGTCAGCCGCATGTAGTACAACCACGCGTACACTGTTCATCTTCTCGTTGTCGGGCAGTTCTGCCGTACTCGCCCTTGTTTGTCCTATGGTGGCGATATTCAGATACAGGGCAGCTTCCGTAACGTTGTCCGGCAAGGATTCTTCCTGACTGCTGCACGCCACCATAAAAAGCAATGCGAATGCCGTCAGGCAGATTACAATGCTATGTATAATGTTCGGTTTCATCAGTCCAACCCTTCTTCCTGATTATTCAATTTCAATGTTACTCGGCACCACACGCCAAGAGTGAATTAGTATGTAGCTGTTGATCCACTGGTTGTCCTCGTCAAGGAAGAATGTCATCACATAGTCGTCCTCGCGGTCCAGGAACTCCTGGTCGGTCATCGAACGGTTGTACTCTTCCTCGTAATAGTCCTTTGCCAACAGCGCATAGTCTATCACCGGGATGCGGGCCACCGTTTCGCCGTCTTCCTTGCCGGCGATGGTCAGAAACATCTTCTCACGATGTGTTTCCATCATACGTCCCACGGTCAGGTCGGCGATGGCCCCCTTTACTTGGATGACGGCACGGGTATCATCTTTTCCTACGCCAGCCTCGCCGTTCTGCGTTTTCCAAGGACGGTAGGTAATGTTCTCGTCTTCCATCAATTCATTGTCATGAGCCATCAAACCGTTCTCGTCCTCTATACGGAAGGTGAATTGATTCACATCCACATCCTCTCCCGAAAGGTGATGCAGTATGACGCGGACATGATTGGTGTTCTTGGTCAGGCACATGGTGTAATCGTAACTGTCCCCGTCATCGTTCGAAGGCAGCGACACATCCAAAGTGCCATGAAAGAGCCGGTAAAGCCTTTCTTTGCTGTATGCGCCGGACTCGTCGTACTTACGGTTCAGGGCACACTGCAACTGCTTCATACGGGTCTCGCCGACACGGGCTTCGGGTACGGAGAAAGACTCTTCACGCTCGCCATCGTTCCGGAGACCGCACCATGCCAACAGTCGATAATCGCCGGCGGGTAGGTCGAGCGACATCGAGTAGTTCTCCGCCGTAGTCGGATCTATCCGTTCTTCACGCTGCCATACCAGTACACCCGATTTGTCGAAGGCATACAGGTGAACTGATGAGACCTCGTTGGCAAAAGCGTCCGCCCACTTCAGATTCATATCGTAGCGGAACTTGAGGCGGTAATACACCGAACAGTCGCCTTCTTCCTCGTAGAACCATCTGTCGCAGGACGGAAGAGCCGACAGGCAGACTGACGCCATGCAGACCTTGGCTGCCAAATTCCTTATCATTGCCCGTATATCCATATCGTTTACTCTTTCTTGATATTTATATATTGTGTGCGGAATTTCCGCATCCGGATTTTCTCGTCAAATGGGATACCTGTCTTGCGTTCAGGTCTCCGATGCCGCACCTCCCTTGTGTACCGGTGGGCGGGTACTGTATTCGTTATTCTGTTTGATTAATATGTGTGGGAGACGGGAGCCGCCTCCCACACTGTATGTATCAGGAACGCCTTCGGGCGTCCGGGTTCATATTACCACTTCAACTCATAGTTGTTCTCGACAATGCGCCAAGACAGGATATCGATTTCAGCAGCGATGTAGTGGTCATTGTCTTCGGGCTTCTCGGGATAAATTACCTGGTCGGGATCGTAAACAGGGGTGCCGAGACCGGCGATCTTAGTCACGGTTGTTTTATATATGTGATTGCGAACTATACCTTTGGTAGCCGTTTCGTTAGTTTGATTAGCTTCTTTATGATGAATAATCTCATAGTAATAGTAGGTCATACCGGACTTCCAGACCAGAGCCCTGTCAACTATATCCTTGTCTGCAAGTTTGCCGTTAATGACATCGGATGAAACAGTTGCCGTCACGGCGGTGTTTGAAGAAGTGTACCACTTCTTCGCTTTTGCGACATCTGTCAACTGGGCATATACATAGCAGTTGCGCGCTTTTCCATCGCTTGGCTCGGATGTTGCCTGTCCCACGATTACAATCTTAAGATCGCTGGCACTAAGCCCTGTACGTGTCGTGTTGTCTCCCGAATAGTAAGTATATCTACCGGCTGTCAATTGATTGAGAATACTTGCCTTCAATACGGGGAGGTTTGAAGACTCGGTCGTAGAATATGTGTCGGCAGAATAGATACCCAAGTGTCTTATAATAGTGAAAGGCGTTGTACCGTCTGCCTTACAAAGAGTCCCCTTGAGGATAACCTTGGTGCGGTTGATAGAGGAACTCGCATAATCCAAAGCATTCTCATTGGTGTACAATGAAGTGCTAAAGGCATTATTGATAGTGTTGTTGTAAGTATCATAGTCGTTCGCGGCATCCTCAGAATTGATGGCCCAGAAACTGCGGTGTGTGCCGTTCCACCAACTACTTGTCCATGCGGGATCAATAGCCTTGACCAATCTGCCCTCATCGGTTTCGGCGGTCAGGCTCCAACCGTTGAGTTTCAGGTAAACCTGTTCTCCACCTACTGGTACTTTGAGGTCATTACCATCCTTATCTTTCAGTGCAAGTTTGTCACTGCCGGCAGCACTTACAGCAGAACCCAGGGCAACGCTGACCTTGGCCACGCTACGCTCGACATAGATTGTGACGGGGTTGGCCTTGGCAAGGGCTTCGGTCTTCTGTAGATGGTCAGACTTGATAGGGACAGCACATACCTCTGCGCTATTTTCCCCATATACGGAATTGAACATCACGAATTTGCCTTTTGTGGTCAGACCGGTGGCGGCATAATCGGCGGCAACAGCCTTCAGATTGGTAAGGCTCATTGATGTGTTACCTAAAAGGACATTACCATCATCATCTCTGGGAGGATTCAGCACAGCCGCAATTCTCTGCGGAAGTTTGTCTCCGTCCTTGGTACTGATGACAATCGTGGCCTTGAGTTTACTTCCGATATCATCGTTGCCATTTCCGTCAGGAAACGTCTGATCCGCATCAGTGGGTTCCCAGTCATAGAAGTTTACATAGCTGCCGTTTAAAAGTTTAACGTTAGCAACGGCGCCGTTCGCGGTGAAGAAATAAAAACGGACTTTTTCAACATCGTTTTCGGCTTCACTTCCATCCTCGTAACCGGCAGCGGCACGAGTACCTGTCACATCAGAGGACATCAGGTTTACGGCCATATAGCTGGTATTGGCCTCACCGTTACCGTTGTCCTCGCCGTCAGGAGTAATTTCCTCCTGTGAGCATCCTGCCATAAACAGGGCTGCCAGCATGGACATGAATAAAAAATTTCTTTTCATTGTCGATAAATTAAAATGTTTGAAAATATTGTTCCTTATCTCTTGGTTTATCCTGTCTATTTGAGGTCATTGCAATCTTTCGTTCAGTTCGTCGAGCGTCCTGCCGGCCTTTTCAAATCCCATCTCTTTCGCCTTGTTCAGGTACCTGCGTGCCGTTTCGTAATCGCCCTCCCGCACGGCAAGAGCTCCGCGGGCATATTCGGCTTCCGGCGAGTCGCCCGCCTTGTCGAGATACCTGCGTGCCGTCCCGAAATCATCACGGCGGATGGCGGCATTGGCGGCATTGAGGTTTGCAATCTCATCGTTCGGAAACATACGCACGGCTGTTTCAAAGACATCGGTAAACTCATCCGTGCCTGGCTCATACTTTCCGGCAACGAGGTAGAACTCATTCTGACTTAGCTTCTGCGGCTGCTCAGCCATAATGCGCTTTATCTCTTCCACTTCGCTGAACGTGCGTATGGCGTAGTCTATGCGGTAGTCCGTATGGCGCAACGCCGGATAGAAATGTTGCAGCATGAAGCGATATTCTTCCGGGTAAGTGCGCTTGATCTTTGCCTCTTTGGCATCCGGTTCCATATCGCTGTCTATCAAAGCCAGAATCTCCCCGCGATGGTTAATGTTCGATTGTTCCACCTGACGGCGCAGGCCCGCCCAGTCCTCAGGTTCGTACTCGGTTCGGATGATGTTATCCGCAAAACGGTATAACTGTCCTATGTGCTTTTTGAGCGCGGCGGTACGTCCGATGGCAAGTTCCGTGTTGTGCTTGTAGGGACTTTCCGGCGAAGCGAAACCTTTCAGCCACACGGAAGTGATGGAGACATCCTTGTCGTTGCGTACGGAGTCGATAGTCGCCTGTATCTTGCCCAATTCGACCGTATTGCGACGGTAATCGGGATAAATCGCCGTTTGGTCGACCGGGAAGTCTATGTATGCCGATCCGGATAACGAACGGCTTTTCATGATTTCCGCTTCGGGTTGCACAAATATCAATTCCGGGAAGAAAGCCTCTCGATGACGCCCCAATACGCCTTCGTATTCCGCCAATATCTCGTGACAACACCCCCAATCGCTGCGGTGGAATTTAAGCGTTGCCCCGTCCATCCAGTCTTCGTACTCCGTAAGGTTATTGTATGCCAGACTGTTCGGTTTGCCCGACGCGCGATAGACCGTTTCATTTTCACCCGAGATACTGCCTATGCCGTTCCGTACGTAATAGTAATACCGCCTGCGCCCGTAAATTCCCACCGAGGGCAGGTCAAGAGAATCCGTCCCGTTGACCAAACGCGGCGTGAGCAGCACGGCACGGTTGGCATCCACATCGAGTTTGTTTATATCCAAATTTATCTCCACGGCAAGGTATTTTCCCTCTCGATTCATGTTGGAATTTTCGACGGAAACACCAGGTATGACAGTATCGGTATTTTGTCCTACCGCTTCTGGCAAATGTCCCAATCCCAACAGGATTACCGGTATGAGTATTGTTCTTTTCATGTTAGTTGCATTTTTTAGAATAGATAAACCAGGTTGATGGCCGCTTTGGTGGGGCCCATGTAGTGGTGGGGCTTGTCCGTTTCCACCTTTTTGCCGCATCCGGTACACCGATACCTGTCATAGCGGGTATAAGAATAGCCCAAACCGATTTCCGTTTCCAGATTCCAATGGCGGCCAAGGATAAAGGCGTAGCCGTATGATACGCCCGCACCGATAAACCAGCCTTGATAGCGGGTATCTTTCAGCTTCCGGAAGTCAGTGCCCAACATATTGATTTTCCCGTCGAATCCGCCGATGTTGTATTGTCCGCCATGTAAATGCGCACCGAAAAAGTGTCCGCCAAAGCGGTCGCATAGCCAATAGCGAACTTCCGGCTGCACTGCCCAGTGCTTCCACCGCCTGTCATGCGAAAGCGTCCATCCGTTGAACTGTCCGCTCACGTCCAATGTCCACCTGGGGGCGAACCCTATTTCAACGCCCAGATTCGGGCTGAAAAAAGCATCGGAAAGCAGGTTGGTTTTCACCGCCACCTTCTGCGCATAGAGTTCCTGCGAGACACAGGAAACGACTATCGTAAACAATAAAAGCGCGCGTTTCATTTTCTATCTTCTATTTATCGTTTTACCATATCATTTATTCAAATATCTAACTACGATGCTTCAGCCCAGGCAATAAAAAGCGGCAATACAGACGGACACGGCAACTCCATGGTCTGGCATGTATCGTTGATAGGTATGATGATAGACACCTCCGGAAAGCGGCGGGAGTCAATTGATACAAAGGACGCCTTCGTTCCGGCGTACAAACATTGCCGGCACAAATCGCATTCTCTAAACACCGGTACGGACCCTCTCCCGAGAACCGTACGACATGCGGTGTCTTTCCCGAACTATATCGGAAACTGGCATTCCCACCATGCAAGCCGGTGGATTCGAAAAAAAACTGTGATTTTTTTATAAAAAGACTATAGATACCGGTAACCGATCGGTATCCGCTGACAGCACTCTCCGTACGATAGATCGGCCTTGACGCCGACTGTTGGGCGCAAAGGAGATTGAAAGCCCCTGCACCTATGAAACACAGGCAGAGAGTAAGCCATAGCATATACAGCCTTTTCTCCATATACGGGTTTCGTTTTGTGTTAAAAACTAACCGGTTATGGTGCCGTGTGCCGCAATCTAACAAAGGCCCGCAGAGGGACTGTACAACGATTCGCTATGTTTAGCGAAAAACCAGAAACGATTGCTGTGTATAATGCGCTTATACGCAGCCTGAAATATCACGGACAATGTTTTACCGGAACGAAATCGCATTTCCGGGTAAATGATACGGGACATAATGCATTGGTTATAACCCGACTGCGGGAGACCGGCAAATATCGAAACGGTAAAACAATGCGCTGCAAGACGGCTCGGAGATGTACGAAAAAAAAGCATCCCAGACCGCTTACTGTGCGGTTTGTGGAGGGACCGGTTGCATGGCGATAACAGGTACGAATAGGACACGATGCGGTAAAACAATCGGGGACGCGGTAAAACGGACGGACTTATCAAGAAAGCTCCGTACCCGGACTATTCTGATTTACTGTTTGTATATTTTTTCTTGCATAAAACGCAGATAATGTATATTTTTGTATCATAAAATGAAGACCAGTCCGGTTTTGTCTGTTTGTTGGCAGCAAGGATACGAAATCAGACAAGATTCGCTAAACATAGCGATTTTATCTTTTGTTTTCGCTAAACATAGCGAATCGCATGCTTAGGGCGGTTTCCCCCGTTCCCTCTTTTTCAATACAGCTTCGTGACTTTTTCGTTGATCCGGTCCACCGTGCCGCTGTCGAGTTGCGCCAGGTAGCATCGCGTCGTCCGTTCCGAGGTGTGGCCCAGGCCTTCGCTGATATGCGGCATCGGGACGCCCATGCCCCGGGCCTCGGTCGCCCACGTATGCCGGGCCACGTTGAAGGTCAGTCGGCGGCAGCCCACACGCCGCGAGACTTTCTTCAGTTGTGTGATATAGTATTGCAGGGCCATGCGATAAAAGGTATATAGTTTTCCGGGCGGCATGTCGCCAGCCATCTCTTCGTTTCTGAATGCCGAGCGGATCATGCCTCGCCCCATGCAGGGAAGCACCCACGGGGAGGCGGGATCGTCGTAGCGGGAGATGATCTCCTGCAGTTGCGGCGTAAGGGCCACGCTGAACGGCTGGTGCGTCTTCTGCCGCTCGTAGTGCAGCGTGCCGCCACGGATATTCTCCTTACGCAGATAGCATATATCGACGAAAGACATGCCCCGTGCGTAGAAACTGAACAGGAACATATCGCGAGCCTCGTTCAGTTCGCGGTCCCCGAAATCACTGGTGGCGAGGATACGCAGCAGACTGCGGTTGACGGCCAGTTTCGGGGTTCGGGCGGGCTTGAACGACACGTTCGGAAACGGGTCCCGGTGGATGGGGGCGCAGCCGTACACGCGGGCGCGGTTGTAGAGTGCATGCAGGGTCCTCAGATAGAATGTTACCGTATTGCGCTTGCGGCCCCGGCTTTCGAGGTAGGCCGCAAAGGCGGAGACCGTACCGCCGTCGAGCTGCGAAAAGCGCCATTGGCGGTGGGCCGCGAACTTGACCCACGCGCTCCGGAGCGAGCGGTACGAGCGGGCCGTGCCGAAGCGTTCCGCGTTTTCGAGTTCGCGGGCAACATGCTCTGCGAAGATATCCACGTAGCGGTTGTCGCCGCCGAGCTTATACGTTCCAGTGATGTCCGATACCGTGTAAGGTTTGCCGGTCTCGTGAAGGCGGTCGGCGATGGCTCGCAGTTGCCGGATATACTCTTCGATGCACTCATTCGCATCGCGGATCAAGGTGAGGTGGGCTTTGCCGCGGTTCGTAGCCACGGCACGCCCTCTCCGGGCGTCGAACTCTTCGAGGCGCAGGCGGTAAGGGGTGGTCAGGATGCTGCGGCGGCGGTTGTGGATCACCTGGACGATGAGCGCACGGCGCCCCGCCGAGTCTGGTCGGTAGTTGAGCCTGGGGGTAATGGAGGTTTTCATTGCGTTGTGCTTTGATCGGTTTATAAACTCTTGCGATAAACACCGGTAAAGCACACCCGAAAGCATAAGTGCAGGTGTTCCCACTACGGCCCTTCGAATGGAAGCATCGGGAATTCTGCATGATGGTATTTGTAGTTTTCCATTTTTTCTCTGTTTCCTTGCGGCATTACCCGTGTCTGAAATGATACATAAGGGCCCCAAGATACGCTTATTTGTCTGTTTGTCGACATGCAACGGAGGGTCTGACATCTGCGGCCGTCTTCTTCCGGACAATCGAACGGCCCCAGAAGAATCGTTTTCGAACGGGAATCGGTAAAAAAGGTAATTTGCCGGGCAAGGTACATACTGCAAGTTGTCACTGTTTCCAATAATCCGACACCGTTTAATAACGCTATTTCAGATGATTGCGTTAAAGTGCCAGCCGGATCGCTCACCGACTATCAGACCGCTGGGAGGAGGATTTGGGGCGCATAGAGGTTATAACGGACCACATACCCTTGCTAACCGAATAACCTGAAACACGAAGACCTGGGACGCATAGGGGTGCATTTTACCCTTGTGTTTCGGTTTTGCTACATATGGTGAATTCATAAAAAAATCCATCGGAGAAAATTAAAATTTTAAAAGATGATTCGTATAGAAGTATGTATGAATACATTTTAAATTATACAAAAGCCACACAATAACTTCTTACTTAGTTTGACATTAAAAACGTAAAATCATGAAAACTATTCAAAAACTCAAGAAGCTTCAGCTTACCTCCGATGAACTCTCCAAATTAAAGGGGGTATTGTAGAATTTAGAATCAGCATGTATTCCGACGTTGATAAAAATAAAGCTTATCACAGTGTTCCTGCGCTCCTGCGGAAATAACAAAACAAGTCCTCTGGTTGTAGTTGTAGATAAAGATAAATAAAAAAGTTATTGTGTAGCTTTTATTACTAGATGAATACTAACAATAAACGGATCAATTTGCTAAAACCCTCTGTATTTAGAGGCCCAAGTAACATTTACCTTAATTCTATTTCCCCAGCACGGGAATCTGCACCTTTCCTTCGTCCCAGTCGCTGACCGTAACGGTAATTTCGGAGGATGTGACGTCGATGTGGATCGGAATTATCACCTCTTATTTGTTTGTCCGACGGTAAGCAGACATGTCAGCCAGGAACTATCCATACGATTACGGAGGATCATACGGGGCATTATCATGCCAGATAAGAAAAGCGGCTTATTTTGACAAACCGTTTTTATAAAGCAAGTTGAACGAAACAGAGCATATCAAAATGCTCTGTTTCGTTTTTTTAGCGATGAACAATCGAATACTCCTCTACCCATGAGGCCTGCCTTTTTCGTTGAAAATTGTTAACTTTGCGATTGAGATTTTGAGGAGGATGAGAATAGATAAATCGGTTCGGGTAGCGTTGGTGGTGGCCATTGCGTTTTTCATGCAGTTTCTCGACACCACGGCGGTCAATACGGCTATTCCGGCCATGGCGCGCGCCTTCGGGACGGATGTTATCCATTTGAGTACGGGCATCACTTCGTACCTGATCGCGCTGGCGATCTTTATTCCGGTCAGCGGTTGGATCGCCGACCGGTTCGGGACGCGCAACGTGTTCTGCGCGGCGATCGTGTTTTTTATCCTCTCCTCGACGCTGTGCGGGACGTCGCAGTCGCTGTTGCAGTTCGTGATCTACCGGGTGATGCAGGGGATGGCCGGGGCGATGATGTCGCCGGTGGGCCGCCTGGCCGTGCTGAAAACGTCGTCCAAAGAGAACCTGCCCGTCGCGATGAACTACATCACGATTCCGGCGCTGGTCGCGCCGATCGTCGGCCCGCTGGTCGGCGGCTATCTGACGACTTTCCTGACGTGGCGGTGGATTTTCTACCTGAACGTTCCGATCAGCATCGCGTGCGTTCTGCTCGCCTGGCGTTATATCCCGTCCGAGAAGCGCGGCGAGGGTTCCCGCAAACCGTTCGACGCTCCGGGGTTCGTCCTGAGCGGCCTGGCGCTGGCCGGATTCATGTACGGCGTGGAGCTGTTCAGCAAAGAAGGACTTTCGTATTACGTGCCGCTGGGGCTTATCGGCGGAAGTCTCATTATACTGTTCGCCAACGTGTTTTATTCGAAACGGATCGACAATCCGCTGATCGACTATTCGGTGATGAAGTACAAAAGCTACCGGATCACGATCTACGCCGGTTCGGTTTCGCGGATGGTGATCGGTGTGTTCCCGTACCTGGTTCCGCTGATGTTCCAGGTCGGGTTCGGGCTCAGTCCGTTCGAGGCGGGACTGCTGTTCCTGTCTACGATGGTCGGCAACCTGTCGATGAAGTCGGCTACCGTGTGGGTCATCCGCAGTTTCCGTTTCCGCAACGTGCTGATCGTAAACGGCTGCCTCGTAGCCCTGTTCACTTTTCTGACGGCCCTGCTGCTGCCGACCACGCCGGTGTGGATTATCGTGCTGACGCTGTTCCTGTCGGGACTCGTGCGCTCGATGCAGTTCAGTTCGCTGACGACGCTCGCTTTCGCCGATATCCCCGAACACGATATGACCTCGGCCAATACGCTGTACAGCACGATCCAGCAGATGTCGATCGGGATGGGGATCGCCATCGGCGCCGTCGCGCTGCGCTTTTCGAACGTACTGAACGGCGGCGTGCCGGGACAATACACGATCCCGGATTTCCGGCTGGCGTTCTTTTTCGTCACGGCGATCGGGTTCCTGCATCTGTTCGGTTACCTCGGGCTCTCGCCCGACGCCGGCAACGCGGTGCGGATCAAAAAAGACCATTCGGCGGACGATGCTTCCGGCGCGGCCGGACGGGGAACCGCTCCCGGCCGGTAGCCTGTCCCCTACTCTTTCGTACGTGTTCGCCGGATCATTTCATACGGACAGAATGCCGTGTTTCCACGCATACTCCCTGGCGGCCGGTACGGTGATCGGGTAATTGACGAAGTTGAACACGGCGAACGGGGGCACCTCGATCCGCTTTTCGCGGAGTCGCGCGACGATTCGCAGAATCTCCTGGTACAGCAGGAAATTCCGGTTGACCGTGGCGGCGGGAGTATGAAATTCGCGTTCGAGCATTTCGGCGTACGACCGGTCGTGGCGTTCGTGGGCGCGGGCGAAGACTTCGTACGGCATCGTCTCGTTCGGTCCGGCCGAGCCGTCTGCCATTCTAATCAGCAATTCTTTCGGGCCGGGCGCGATCCATGTCTGCAACAGTTCTGCGGGAATCTCGTTCGCTCCGATATCCATGACCGGGCGTGTGTGCAGAAAGTCGATGCTCTGTTCGAGGTGGTATGCGGCATGGGGCGACAACAACCAGCTTTCATTCTTTTCTTTCATGGCGGCATTCGGATAATGATTGGATGAGATACGTCCTGTCCGGGACGTAAAACTGGGACATATCCTCGCCGCCGCTGCGGTAGAACAATAAAAAAGGGGCAAGGACGCTCAGACAGCTCGTTCAGTCGGCCTTAGGATGCCTTGTGTGGAAACTGCCCTTGCGCCCAAGCCCCGCCCCGGTATTTCGTACCGGGGCATGGCAAGGGTTTCGGACAAGATTTACGCCACACTAAACCTGCTACATAATAAATATAACAGTTCCTAAGTTTACTGAACGACGCAAAGGTTGTCTTAACCTTTACTGTGTATGTTACGGTTTAAACCGTATTATGCAGAAACAAAGATAACATAAAATTAGATTTTAGTGGAAAATTTTTTAGATGACAAATATAATGTAAATTTTATTTACCACCAATAATGGAGTAAAATAATACTACAATATTGTAGTCCTTTGTTATATGGGTAAGAAAACAAAGGACATAGAGTTAGCCGAAAAGATAGCTGAACGCTTGAAGGACGTTCGCATAAAGAAGGGCCTTACCCAGGAGAACGTGCGTTTCGATCTGAATATGAACATAGGCCGTATCGAGATTGCAGAAAATTGCATATCGCTCCCTACCCTGAAAAAGTTGTGTAATTATTACGGTATTACTTTCGAGGAGTTTTTCAGAGGAATTTAGCCTGCCTTTAAAATTTGAATCTACAAAAACGTATTCGGCGAGTATAATTGCCGTTCCTTGCTGAAATAATCGACTTTATATTTTGCCTGCGCCGGGTGGCGCCGAACCTTTTATTGCCGGGAAATCGTTATTTTTGTACCGACTGAAACGATGCCTTTATGAAAGCGATGAGTTTGGAAGAACTGACTAAGGAACAACTCGAAGAATTGGTGCGGATCTATGCCCGCAACCTGTTGGCGCTCGACGGCGTGTGGTTTCAGTCCGTCGAACGCGGACGGGGCATGGACGAGGCGATGCGCCGCGACCGCGAGGCATGGGAGCGCTTCACCGTCAGCGAGGCGCGCCGCA
>ERZ772893.1801-NODE-1801-length-19452-cov-19.406815_pt1 | contig 19452 bp, 19 predicted proteins | sample MGYA00511482_ERZ772893 | MGnify/ENA primary metagenome ERZ772893 (study PRJEB29015, sample SAMEA2737687) | human gut metagenome | biome: human gut; feature: human-associated habitat; material: faeces | place: China | collected 2012 ... | reverse complement strand
GCTTAGCATCTGCCGCACCTCGCTCGCCGTATCGGCACTTAGAATTATGCGGTATCGCCTAAGGTATATCTGAAAACAAAGGAAATAGCGGATATTTCGCAAACACAAGCAGGATTTAAGGCATAGAGCCGCAGGAATCCTTTGTGGCTTCCAAGGCTTTTTAACGCAAAATCCGGCTGCGTTTGTAGAAACAGACGATATTTTCGACTTTTCTGATACACCCCAGTTTTACTTTGTTTCTTTTTCCACTGCCGGTTCAAAGCGGTACAGCTGGGCGCTGTAGGGGGCAAGTGTCAGCTTTACGCTGCCGGTGGTTGTTTTGCTGCGCAGGGCTTTGGGGCGGGCGGTCCTGCCGCCAAAGCAGTTCCAATCGCTGTTCAGCAGCGGGGTGATCTTGCCCTTGCCGGGCAGGGTCAGCTCATAGTCTTTCAGCTCGGTATCACCAAAGTTGAACGCCGCAAACACGGTGGCTTCCTGCCCTTTGCGCAGGATGGCGCAGGCATCCAGTTCCGGGTGGTCGCAGTCCAGCCACAGGAAATGGTCCGGGTTGTATTCTCCGCTCCAGAACGCATCATATTTCCGGTACAGTTCGTTCAGGGTGCGGCGGTAGTTGGCGAAGGCCTCGTGGATGGGGTAATCCAGCAGCAGCCAGTCCTGCTCGCGGCTTTCATCGTATTCCCGCAGCTGGCCAAACTCGTTGCCCATAAAGTCCAGCATCTTGCCGGGGTGAATTGCCATATACAGATAGAGCGCACGCCCCTGGGGGAACTTATCCTGATACTCGCCGTACATCTTTTGCAGGATGGTCGCCTTGCCATGAACATTTTCATCATGGCTGAACGGCAGGATGTAATGCTCCCGCCAGAAATACATCATCGAGAAAGTCAGCTTGCCCAGGTTGGATTTGCGTTCTTCCGGTGTTTTTTTGAAGTAGTCCAGCGTATCGTTCATCCAGCCAAGGTCCCACTTGTAGTCAAAGCCCAGGCCGCCGTATTCCACGGGGGCGGTCACTTTTTCAAAGTTGGTGGAATCCTCGGCAATCAGCATGGCGGTGGGGTGGCGCTGCTGCAACCCCTGGTTCATATTCTTCAAGAATTCCAGGGTAGAGCCGTTCACACCGCGGGCGGGGTCGCCCTGCCAGTAGATCAGGCGGCTGACGGCATCCATGCGCAGGCCGTCTGCGTGGAAGGTGCGCAGCCAGTAATCAGCGGCCGACTGCAAAAAGCAGCGGATTTCGCCGCGGGAGTGCATGAAATTGCAGCTGCCCCATTCGCTCTCCCCCACCGCTGCGGCGGGGTATTCGTACAAAGCGGTGCCGTCAAAGCGTTTCAGGCCGTATTCATCCACAGCGAAGTGGACCGGCACAAAGTCAAAGATCACGCCAATGTCCGCCGCGTGGCAGGCATCGATCAGGGTACACAGCTCGTCCGGCGTGCCATAACGGCTGGTGGGGGCAAAAAAGCCGGTGGTCTGGTAGCCCCAGCTGCCGTCAAAGGGGTATTCGCTCAGCGGCATCAGCTCCAGGTGGGTGTAGCCGTTTTCTTTCAGGTAGGCGGGCAACTGTTTGGCCAGTTCAGAATAAGTATAGGGGGTGCCATCCTCCTTGCAGCGCCAGCTGCCTGCCTGTGCTTCGTAAATGTTCAGCGGAGCATCAAAGTTCTTGCTGCGCTTTGCCATCCAGGCGGAATCCGTCCACTGGCAGGTGGGTGCGCCCCACACAATGCTGCGGCCATCGGGGCGCAGTGTCATGGCCGCACCGTAAGGGTCGCAGTGGTCCACCACACTGCCGTCTGCGCCACACACACGGTATTGGTAGCAGGCGCCGCGCGTTACCCCGGCAGCGTCTGCCTCCCAGCAGCCGGAATAGCTGCGGTGCATCTGCCATTCTGCCCAGCTGCCATCGCTCAGGCCGCTGGTGATAACCTTTACATCCCGTGCAGATGGTGCCCACACAGCAAAGTGGGTCCCGCCCTCATAGGGGTGCGCACCAAAAAAGGTATCCGCGTCAAACTCCCTGCCGGTATAAAACCCCTGAATATTCATAAAGCATATTCCTTCCTTTTGTATAGTAGCATAATAATGCAGCACCGGCAGCCGCCAGGCCGTGCAGTGGGCATCTATTGTTTCTTTCCAAATTATCTTCTACAAAAAATTATACCATGCCTTGCGGCATGGTACAATTAACAGTTGTTCGACTTTGTGTTCAAAAACTCTGCATCAGATATGCAGCACCATCTTGGCCACGTTGAAGTAGATCAACAGCGTGGTGGTATCCACGATGGTAGTGATCAGGGGCGAAGCCATGACTGCCGGGTCGATCTTGAACTTTTCCGCAATCACCGGCAGCAATACGCCGATCAACTGGGAAAGCAGCACGGTAAAGATCAGGGTGACGCAGACGACCAGCGCCACCGGAGCCGCGATGCGGTCCAGCAGCAGCATTTTGAAAAAGTTGCACACGGCCAGCGTCACGCCGCACATCAGGGCCACGCGGCATTCACGCCAGATAATACGCGGCAGATCGTGGGGGGTAATATCGCCCACCGCCATGCTGCGGATGATGGTGGAGGTACTCTGGCTGCCCGCGTTGCCGCCCGCATCGGTCAGCATAGGGATATAGGCGGTCAGCACAGTAACGGCGGCCAGCGCGCTTTCATACCCGCGGATCACCAGGCTGGAGAAGGTTGCGCTGAGCATCAGGAACAGCAGCCAGGGGATACGGCTTTTGTAAACATCCCGCATGGACTGCTTGAAATATGGCTTATCGCTGGGGGTCATAGCGTTCATCTTCGCGATGTCTTCGCTGGCCTCATCCTGCAAAATACTGATAGCGTCATCAACCGTCAGGATACCAACCAGGCGGTTCTCTTTATCCACCACCGGCAAAGCCAGGTAGCCGTACTTTTCAATCAGCTGGGCGGCATCCTCACGGTCAGTGCTGGTTACAACGCTGACCACATTGGGGTTCATCAGCTCTTCAACCGGGCGCTGCTCGTTCTTTTCCAGCACCAGGGCACGCAGGCTGACCACGCCAACCAGGGTACGGTCCTTGCGGGTAACGTAACAGTTGTTGATGGTTTCCTTATCAATGCCGTTCTGGCGGATGGCGTCCATGGCGCTGCGCACGGTCCAATCGGGGGCAAGCTCCATGAACTCGGTCGTCATAACACCGCCGGCGGAATCTTCCGGGTATTTGAGCAGTTCGTTGATCATCTTGCGGGTGTCCGGCTCTGCCTGGGCCAGGATACGCTTGACCACGCTGGCAGGCATTTCCTCCACAAGGTCGGTGGCATCATCCACGCACAGCTCCTCCACCACGCTCTTCAGCTCGCGGTCAGTCAGGCCGCGGATCAGCGCTTCCTGCGTTTCGGAGCTAAGCTCCGCAAACACATCGGCCGCCAGGTCCTTAGGGCACAGACGGAACAGCACCGGCATTTTTTCTTCGGGCAGGTCCTCAAACACGGCGGCAAGATCCGGCGCGTTCATGGTAGACATGACATCACGCAGGCTCTGGTACTTTTTGGCATCGTCAAGGCTGGCCAGCATCTGGCGCAGCACAGCAATGGTGTTGTTTGCCATAAAAAATCCTCCCTGTGCAGCCGTTGTTTCAACGCAGACGCACAAGGAGGGTGAAATCTTTCAAAATGAAGCAAGCGTGCCGTGCGCTAAAAATGCGCGCACAAACAGCAAGTGGCTCCGCATAGAGCCACCGCCTGCACCTCTGCACCGAAACAACGGTTGCCATTATATTCAGTTTTACATCGGTTCACAGGACTACCGGGAATCTCCATGCTTAACCACCTGCCTTTTGTGTTGGATTTTTATCATCATGGTTCCATGTTTTGCTGCAAAAGCGCTATGAAACCATTTAAACTTTACCATTCCACCGCGGGTTAGTCAACCCTTTTTGTGTGTTCTATATAAAAAAATAATGTCAGCGGGCTGGTAATTTCTGCCGCAGGAATTTGGGGGCAACATAGCACAAAAAAGCCCCCGCACCCAATCGGATGCAGGGGCTTGCTTTGGCCAGCTCAGCAATTTTCAGCGCAGGCAAAAACTTCAACTTCCGTGTCAAAGCCATTGACCAGGTTAATGCTGTAAGCGATCTGAGCCATACGTTCCATAAATTTTTTCATAACTGATATACTCCTCTCGGCACGGCAGCTTTCCCGGCTGCGGTGCAGGTGCCGCCCTCTATTGCAGCACCGTCAAGTTTTCTTTCTTGACGGCTCTATCATATCAGTTATGCACAAATGATTTGTTATCTATTTGTGAATTATGCTGTAAATTCGAGATATTTTCCGGTTTTACAGGTTTCACGGCCCAGTTTTCACCGCTTTTTTGTGTATTTTCACCTCGCTGCACACGCCCGCTACACATCATTTTTGAATGCAGCAATTAAAAAGGGGCTGCCCCTGCACGGTTCCCCGTGCAAAGACAGCCCCAGTAAAAGCTGTTTTGGTTGATTATGCCATCAGTTCCTTTACGGTTGCAGCGATCTTTTCATCCTTGCAGTCTGCAAAGAAATGCTCGGCAAAATGCTCCCCGGCAAAAGCGCCCTTGACCAGATCGCGATCCAGATCTTTCAGGATATCGCACAGGTCACGGAACGCCACGGAACGCACGCCGTCCAGGATCTTCTTGTTGCGCTGTTCGGGCACAACGCGCTCCTTCGGGTAGCCCTGACCATGGCCAAAGCCGAACAGTTTTTCAAACACATATTCCAGGTTCAGCTCGCCGCCCCAGCCAAAGCCTTTGGCAAACGGCAGGGCAACAGCATTGCCATCGTTCACATGAGCAAAGGTATAGGCATCCACGGGATCTTCCACATGGCCGCAGATCACGCCGGGGAAGCTGTTCAGCGCCAGCATGGCACCCTCGCCGGTGCCGCAGCCGGTGATAACATAATCCGCTGCGCCGGCGTTCAGCAGCACCGCTGCCAGAATGCCGTTCTGCACATAGGTCAGCTGGGCGGCATCATCGGCTGCGTACATACCATAGTTGACAACCTCATGGCCCATCGGCTCCACAACCTTGCGCAGGGTGGCTTCGATCAAGGCGTTCTTGGCGGCCTGGCTGTTTTCATTGATCAGTGCAATTTTCATGGCTTGATTTCTCCTTTTTATTGTATCCTTGAAGGGAGCAGGGTCGTCTGCAGTGGCAATCCCATTTATTACATTACAAGTTCGCGAAAATATTTGGTATTCACCGTCTGATCCGCTTCGGCCAATTTGGCAATACAGCCATCCAGTGTTTTGGCAATATCGTCCAGCGTATGCCATCTGGCGGCTTCGGGCTTGACGTACTGCTCCAGATATGGGGCAACCTCAGTATGGGAACAAGCGCCTTCGATTAGATAGGTGCCGTCCCTGGCTGGCTGGGTCTGCGGGGCATAATCCTCCGTGCTGGCCAGCATCACCAGTTGGAAATCACCCTTGCGGCCGCGGCCGCCCACCAGCAGCCGCACCCCAACTGGGGCACAGGGCGTTTGCTGGGCTGCCTGCTGCAATACCTTGACCGCCTTTTCCAGCGTCATATACTGCACATCGTATTCATCCAATTTATTGATGATCTGGGCTGCTGCCACAGCATCCCCTGCAAAGCCGACCAGCACGTTGCGGTTCAGCTTGCGCACTTTGGGCAGTGCATCCGTCAGCACCTTGATTTTGCCGTCTGTGATTGGTTCTTCCACCATGCGGCCATCGCTGACCATGGCACAGAACGCCGTACCACATACTGCAAGAATTGCGCTCATGTTATCGTTCCTTCCTGTTCCGCCGGGTTGTCGGCGGTGTATCTATCTGTATCTTACCATAGTTTTGCCCCAATGGGAAGAGCCGCGCATCAAAAAGCCCAAAAGCCCAAAAGCGGCACAAGCCCAAAGCCTGTGCCGCCTGTATTTCTCAAATCTGCCGGATTACTTGTTCACCTTCATCATGTCATCGCCGGGGTTGACATTGCCGGAAGCAACCACATCCACGCTGGCAAAATCATCGGTGTTGGTAACAACGGTGATAACCACCGCCGGGTGGCCCGCTGCTTTGATCTTATCCAGGTCCATCGTCAGCAGCAGCTGGCCCTTGGTGACTTTGCTGCCCAGCTTGACCTTGGATTCAAAGCCGTCGCCCTTCATTTCCACGGTATCTACGCCCACATGGATCAGCACTTCCACGCCGCCGGGGGTGGTAATGCCAAAGGCATGCAGGGTATCCGGTGCCTGGGTGATCTCGCCGTCACAGGGGGCGTACACCTTGCCCTCCGAAGGGTCAATACCGCAGCCCTGGCCCAGAATGCCCTGTGCAAACACCTCGTCCGGGATATCTTCCATCTTGACAAAAGCACCAGCTGCATCCGCTGCCAGCACAACCGGGAAGGACGGTGCGGCATCCTTCTTTTTGAACATATCAAACAGTCCCATATGAAAATCTCCTTCTGCTCATGGCTCGCTACGCAGGGCGCGGCAAAGCCGGATTTATGCCTTAATTTATCACGGCGCAGCCGCCGCACGCACAGCGCGCACAGCCTGCCATGTGATATCTGCCATTTCATCTACCGTTTCAGGCTTACCGTTTTGCAGCCACAGGTCAATATTGCCAAAGCACCCCTGAACGGCAAATGCCACCATATAGCGCTGCAGCTGGGTTTCTTTCTCCCGCGGGCGCAGGTAGCCAAGACAACTTTCTTCAATCACGCCTTTCAGCCGGTGCACAAATGCAGTATCCCCATTTGTGCCCAGCAATACACTGCAAATACCATCGTTTTCGTCCAGATAACTGAACAGCGTCCTCAAAGCTTCCGGGGTGGAATCTTCTTCCAGCCGCGGCAGGATATCATCCATCAAAAGCTCCAGCGTGTGGATTTGTTCCCGCTCCACATGGTCCATCAAGTCATAAATATCGGTATAATGGAAATAGAAAGTTCCCCGGCTGACGTTAGCCAGTTCGGTCAGCTCCCGCACGGTGATTTCCCTCACCGGTTTTTGCATCAGCAGCGTGATCAATGCATCGGACAAGCGCTTGCGGGTCAGCCGCACGCTGCGGTTCTCCTCACCCTTGCTGTTCATAAGCGTATGTTCCCTTTCCGTCAGGCACCCACACCGTGCATTCCTGCGCTGGCCGGGCAACTGTTTGGTTAATATCTTAATAGTAAAGCCGCACGGCCTTTTTGTCAAGGAAAAGCTGCACTTTTGTATAGATTTGCACCCAAAGAGGATTATGTTTTTGTGCGCAGTATACGATTTTGCTGCTTTTTGCAGTTTGCGGCGCTGTGCCCACGGATTTGTGCTATAATCACAGCAGAATCAAAACCAATCAGGAGATGGATATCGTGACTGTTGACCGCCAAAAGGTTCTGGATGCTTTTGCCGCCTATATCAGACCCTATGATGCGCAGGACCCCAAAGTAAGCCTGAAAATCCACCACACTTACCGTGTGGCCGCCCTGTGTGAGCAGATTGGCCGCAGCATTGCGCTGGAGGGCACTGCGCTGGATCTGGCCTGGCTATGCGGCATGCTGCACGATGTCGGCCGCTTTGAACAGCTGCGCCGTTTTGGCACCTTTGATGACAGCAAGAGCATTGACCACGCCCGCGCCGGGGTACAGGTATTGTTCGAGCAGGGGCATATCCGGGATTACCTGGACGATGATTCCGAGGATGCCATGCTGCGTACCGCCGTGGAATGGCACAGCGCCTACCGTCTGCCGGACGGCCTGGACGAGCGCACCGTAATGTACTGCAACATCCTGCGCGATGCCGATAAAATCGACATCCTGCGGGTCAATGTGGAAACCCCGCTGGAGGATATTTATAATGTAACCACCGCAGAACTGCTGGCCTCCCCTGTTACCCCTGCCGTGCAGCAGGCTTTTTATGAGCACCACGCCGTACTGCGCAGCATAAAGCAGCACCCAGCGGACCACGCGGTGGGGCATTCCTCTCTGGTTTATGAACTGGTTTACCCCGAAAGCCGCTGCATCGTGGCAGACCAGGGCTGGCTGTGGAAGCTGATGGACTTTAAGACACACAATCCCGAAACCGCTACTGCCTTTGCCCTGATGCGGGAACACATGCACCAATGGCTGGCAGAGAACACCTGAACCCTTAGGCAACACCGCACAATTCCCGCCTTGCGGCTTAAGCACCGCTCCGGCGGCTGCGGCGCGGGGTGCCGCTCAAAATATCAGGGTTATTCATACACAAAAAAACGCCGCCGGGCGGGCATGAAAGCAGTTCTTGCGGCCCGGCGGCGGTTTTGTTTTGGCGTATTACTTTTTCTTTTTGTGGGGGATATGCACCTCTGGGATGGCCACGTTTTCGTAGTGGATGTTTTCTTTCTCCCCGGTATCCTGTTGAGCGGCCTGCTCATGTGCTACCTTGCCGGTATGTACTTCCGGTACGGCAACATCTTCATTGCCAACATGATAAACCGGTTCCTTTTTCTTACTCCATTTCCAAAACATACAGATGTCTCCTCCAAGTCATCTCTTGATGCTTTTTCATGCCGTGCACTGCTTTGCACAGCGTGGTTCAAATAAAGTTGATAAAAAATGTGGTAACAAGGCTGTTGATAAAATCCGCAAACAAACTGCCGACCAGGGGGATTAGCAGGTATGCCTTAACTGAGGGTGCATATTTTTCGCACAGGGCCTGCATATTGGCCATGGCGTTGGGGGTTGCGCCCATGCCAAAGCCGCACACGCCGGAAGATATCACCGCAGCGTCATAATCATGGCCCATCACGCGGAACACAATAAAGTTGGCAAACACAAACATCAGCAGCGTCTGGCCAGCCAGCAGGATCAGCAGCGGCAGGGCCAGTTCGGCCAGCTGCCACAATTTCAGGGTAATCATGGCGATCCCCAGAAACAGCGAAAGGCTGATACCGCCGATATCGTTGATCTCGCCCATATAGATGGTGATTTTTCCGGTATACTCGCCGATATTGCGCATACAGGCGGCCGCAATCATGGCACCGATATAAATTGGGAAGGTCATGCCGGTCAGCGAGAGCAGCTTGGAAACAACGGTTCCAATGCCGATGGCGATGATCAGCTGGAACACCGCGGAAGGATACATGCTGGCGTGGCGTTCGTGCTTGATCTCTTCTTCCACCAGCAGGCTGTCGTCCTCCTGCACCACGGTATCCAGCAGCTTGTGCTTTTCAATCAGGCGGCGGCCAATGGGTCCGCCGATCATGCTGCCTGCAATCAGGCCATAGGTTGCCGCAGCGGTACACAGCGTGGTTGCACCGGAAATGCCAAAGTCCTCCAGCACAGGGCCAAAAGCGCCCGCTGTGCCGTGGCCGCCAACCATCGAAATGGAACCGGTGCAAAGGCCCACCAGCGGGCTGATCCGCATCACGTTGGACAGCCCCACCGCCAAAAAGTTCTGGGCCAGAATCAGCGCAATAACCAGGCTCAGAAACACCAGCATGGATTTGCCGCCGCTTTTGAGCACCTTCAGGTTTGCCTGGAAGCCGACCGAGGTAAAGAAGAATACCATGCAGACTTCTTTCAGGATATCATCAAATGTAAACTCCACAATGCCGGTCGCATAGCACACGCAGGTGAACACGGCAAACAGCACGCCGCCCACAACGGGCGCAGGGATGCAGAACTTTTCCAGCAGGCTGCATTTTTTACGCAAAAACTTTCCCAACATCAGTACCACGACCGCAATGGCAAGGGTCTGGTACATATCCAGCTCTATGATCATGCTGCGTCCTCCCCTGCTGCCATGCCGTTCTCCTGATAATACGCCGCCGCACCGGCGTGGACCGGTACCCCAATTTTATCCGCGGGGCCCAGCTCCAAGGGGAGGCCAAGCTCTGCCTGCAGGGTATCCACCCCGTCATACAGCGTCTTGGTCAATGCTTTTACGGTGTTTTCCGAAAGTTCATCACTTGCCAGCAGCACGGCCTTGACCCCAATGGTCGGCACATCCTGGTCCTGGCCATTGTAGCTGCCCGCCGGGATCACGCCCTGGCTGTACGCCGGATAAGCGGCCAGCAGACGGGCCGCTGCGCTGCCATCCACCGGCAGCAAGGCAATGCCGCAGCTGTTGGCCAGTTCTTCAATCATCGCGGTCTTTACGCCGGACGTACAGAACAGCGCGTCGATCTCACCGCTTTGCAGCTGCTTGGCTGCATCGGTGTAGTTCAGGTTGACCTCCTTGACCAGCTTTTCGTCCAGGCCATAAGCCGCCAGAATCTGTTTGGCGTTCTGCTCCGTGCCGGATTCTTCCTCGCCAATGCTGACGGTCTTGCCTTGCAGCTCCTCCACGGTGTTGATGCCGGAATCTGCCCGCACAACAATATGGCATTCTTCCTGATACAGTACCGCCACGGTGCTGAAGTTATTTTCTACCTCAGATTCCGCAAAAGTGCCGGTTTGGTTGTAAGCATCCTGGGCCATATCCGCCTGTACCACCGCCATCTGCAGGTACCCGCTGGACAACAGCCGCAGGCTTGCCGCCGAACCGGCGGTTTCACGCACTTCCAACTTCCGACCGCCGTTCTGGGCCTGCAGGGCGGCGTAATCCTCACCAAATACCTGGTACACGCCGCCGGTGCCGGCCACACCCAAACGGATGGTTTTGTTGCTGCACGCAGCCAACAGCAGCACCATCATCAGTGCCGCCGCAAGCGCAAAGGCGATTCTTTTTTTCTTCTTCATCGCTTTCCTCCCCTTATATGGTGCCCCTGTCAGTAGCTTCGAAGCGCTAAAAATTATTGTACCACTTTTCCCCTTACAGAGAATATAGGGGGCGCACATTGTGCACCCCTATGTTCTCTACAGGATAAAGTGCCGTTTTTAACGCCTTAAGCCTGCTGTCGGACCACCAAATCCGCAATCATGTGCCGCACAACACACGCTTACTTCTTTTGTTTTGCCAGCCATTCCACAGCCGACAGGGCTGCAACATTGCCCTGCCCCGCCGCCTTGATGTACTGGTACGGCTTCCCCGCCAGATCGCCGCAGGCAAAGCAGCCCGACAGGTTGGTTGCCATGTTGGCATCCACCCTTACATGTGCCCCCTCCACGGCAAGCCCCGGCACCAACTTGTCCGGTGCAACAGCATCCCGCAATACAAACACACCATCCACCGCATAGGTATTCTGCTCCGTCTGCACGCCTTCGGCATGGGTCTGGCCCAAAATGGCAATGGGACGCTCATTAATGACCTGCACATGGTCGTTCACAGCAACCTCGTGGGGCACAACAGGGAAATACAGCAGCCTGCCCGCAGTTTCTGCCAAAAAGTTCGCTTCCCGGCAGGATTCTGCGTTGTATCCCAGGACTGCAACGGTTTTTCCGGGGTAAAAATGCGCATCGCAGGTTGCACAGTAGCTCACACCGCGGCCTAGCAGCTCATCCTCTTTCGGGAACGGTTTACCCATCACCACACCGCCCGCCAGGATCACGCTGGATGCTTCCAACATGGCATCCGGCGTCTGGATGCCAAAATAGCCGCCCATGGCATACACCGCCGTGACCTGCTTCTCTGTGATTGGGATTTCCAGCACATCCAGGTGCTTTTTGAACGCCTGGGCCAGCTGGGCACCATCAATATCCGGCAAACCGGGGTAGTTCTGGATTTTATGGGCCTTGGTCAGCTTGCTGCTCAGCTCCCGGCTGCCAAACAGCAGCACTGTTTTGCCACGTACCTTTGCCGTAATGGCCGCCGAAACGCCCGCCGGGCCGGTGCCGATAATTGCAATATCCGCACGCTCCATCGTTCCTCACCTCTCTGTTCTGCCCTATGCAGGGCACAATTCTATTTATAATTATTGTAAATTATACCACCGATAAGCCGCCTGCGTCAATTTATGGGGGAATTTAACAGAGGGAGCTAGAACTTTCTCCATACTATGTATAGAAATGCACAACTGGACTAAAAAGCAGAGAGCCATCCCCATAAGAGGATAACTCTCTGCTATTTTTGTAAAGCCTTTTCTGCAAGTTTGGTGTCAATGTGGTGTCAAATCAGCCAAGCCAAGTTTATAAAAGGTGTAGAATCAATGCTTTTTAGTCGATGGGCTTCATCGTCGGGATGTTTTCCGGAATCAACTTGCAATGCTTCGTAACGCTTCACAAAGCACTTTTTGTCTGTGTACCCGGTATTCACAATCCTTCGTAATTCGCCGTCATTCTCGTGTTTTTGCTGTCAATTTGCTGTCCTTGGAAGAATTTTGCTGTCAGACAAAACGCTCGGTAAGAGCCCCTCTTTATTATCAAAAAATGTCCAGTGTAGCAGCCAAACGCTCAAATGATTCCTGTTTTTTCTCCTCAGTCGCTTCGGCATAAATGTCCATCGTGGTCTGAATGTCCTTATGCCCCATGACCGATTGGATGACCTTCAGGTTGGTTTCTTGTCCGCAAAGCCTTGTACATAAAGTGTGACGCAGATAGTGTGCCGAGGAATCCGGCAGTAGAACGGCTTCCCGATGCTGCTTTTTCGCTTCCACAGTTTCACTTGCGTTGTAGTCTGCAATAATGCGCTTGATAGCACGATTCACAGACTGCGGATTCGGAACATTGCCGAAGCGATTGCAGAAGATGAAGCCAGACATTTCATCAATTTCCACATTTGACCAGCCGGATTCTTTCTGTTCCTCATGCAGCATTTCAAAAGCATCTTTTACTGTGTCCAGCATTGGAATCGTCCGAATGCCAGCATCCGTTTTAGGCTTTGAGATATGCAGGGCAGAGCTACGGCTTTCGCCCACCGGGTAGTAGACCAAACTGTGATTGATGCTGATGGTGCGGTGGTCGTAGTCCAAATCATCCCAGCGCAACCCAAGAGCTTCTCCGATTCGACAACCCGTTCCCAGTAGCACCGCAAACAGCGGCCACCAGCGGCAGTAAACCGGATGGTTGGCGATATGCTCCATGAAAGCCCGCTGTTGCGGAATCGTGAGAGCATGACGGACACCCGTGGTCTGCTTGGTGCTTTTCTTCACCTCTGCCATTACGCCGTCAGTCGGATTTTTGCGGACAATCTCATCCCGGACCGCAAGCTGGAACGTGGGGTGCAGCAATGTATGAATGCTTTCCAAGGTGTTCGTCTGCAAGCCTTGCTTGTCCAGCAGATAATTGTAGAACTGAAGCACATCGGAATACTTGATCTCCGCAATTTTCTTTTTGCCAAAGGTATCGCGGATAAAGCGGTCATACATATAAAGATAGTTGCTTTTGGTCGTTTGTCTGAGATTGGTTTTCAGGCTCATGTAGCGGTCAAACACAAAGTTTACAGTTGCTTTGCCTGCAACGTAAATGTCCAGACCATCCATCTGGTCTTTGGTGAGCTGAGCCTCCTTTTCTCGAAGAGTTACAAGGTCGTTTGTATAGATGTACTTGCGCCTTCCCAGTGGGTCTGTGTAAGAGTACGCATACCGTTTGTCGGAACTGCGCTGCATATTTATAACTTCGATCATGAGTTCCGCATATTATCCTGCATCATATCGAAACCATTGAGGTGCAGATGAAGTCTATTTATGCCTATGAATTTACAAAGGTATATGGGCCTCTGGGTTATCTGGATGCCGATAACTTTTCCAATAAGACAAAGCATGGAGAAATTATCGAAAAAGCCTGCCAACAGAAGCGACAGAGGTTAGCGCACGAAGCATACTTAAAACATTTTGTCAACGACCTGCATCAGGAAATACCTCTTTGGGCTTATGTTGATTTGCTGACAATTTCGGATATTTCTTTCCTGTACGCTATTTCGGAACATTCGCTCAAAGAAATAATCGCCAAGCATTTTGGACTAACCATGAATCGAGGCCCAGAGATTCTAGGACAGTACATGCACAGCATGACGATCATCCGTAATCTTTGTGCACATGGAAGCCGTATTTATAACCGTTTGTTCGAGCAAAAGCCATCTCTCAATAAAAAGGAACAAGCTCTTTTGATTCACCGCGAAGATGGAACGTTAGACAATGCACACTTCTATGGCTTCTTTCTCATCATGCGAAGGCTTTTGCCAACAAACAGCTTTGCAGAAATGAAACAAGCACTCATTGATTTGACGGAAAAATATCCTTTTGTACGGATGGACTACTATGGTTTCCGGGCAGATTGGAAAGAAAAAATCTGATATTTTCTTTTTATCCTGCATAGAATAAAATAACATCTCCCACAAGCTGCTTTGCAGCGCAATACTGTGGGCGGTCTGGAGCCGGAGTTTTTCTCCGGCTTATTTTATATGATGCGGAAAGATTCCAGATAGCGTTCAAAAATTTCGCAGTTTACCAAAGCCACCTTATCAATCTTGTAAACTGCCTTTGCCTCTTTCGCCAACTCCTGAAATTTTGTCAGACCAAGGCTGTATTTTTCAGCCCCTTCCTGATAGCGGACAAATTTCTTAGCATTCATCTTTGTTCTTTCTACGTCCTTTCGGGCGAATCCCATAAGCAAAAGTTTCATATACAATTTTTTAGGAATTTTAGGATTTTCACATTTTTTCAAAAAGAAAAACGGCAAGGTCGAACAAAGTAAACCTTACCGACAAAATTGATTCTCTGTAATTTTTGTTATCTTTCCCGCTTTATGGCCTCCAGCTCCTGTTTTGCGATATTCCGCCGCTTCACGCCCTTCACAGTCAGCCGCCAGACCCAGAAAAACGGCAGCAGGACAGGGTATTTATATACAGTGGGTGCATACGCTTCGCACCATTCTCTGCCGGGGAAGATACGCGAGAGAAGATACTTCCGCTTTGTGTGCGCTGTGATAGCCCCACCATCTGGCTGCAATTTCTGCATTTGATTCAGAGTCCGATTTTCAATCGTTCCATAGGTAGATGCCCCCAGATAGTATGCAAGCATCTGCTGTTCAGCTTCACTCAAATTGGCTTCCGTGGGCAGTTCAGCGCTCCCAAACAATTTTTGAGCCAGTTCTCTGCTTTCGCGCTCGTAGGAAAAGATGCCCAGCCCTTGCAGCTCAGAATCCACATACTCCCAGTTCAGGGTTCCGCCAAGTTTTTGGTTCATGATGTAAATATCTGCCAGTGTGCGCACGCCCGTGCCGCTATTGCTGTAATGCTTATAGGCGTGCGTGATGACAAACACATAGAAATCTTCCGGTGTGAAATGGAACCGATACGGAACTTCTGCATCCGGGAGCAATCGCTGTTTTACGTCAGCATACTTTTCATTGAATGTATCGTATATCTTCTGATAAAGCTCAACGTGCATTTCAAAGTTATAGATTGGCGGTTTTTCATACTCATCGTGGTTGCTTTTGTTATATCCTTTTACAGTGTATCCCCGGCCCTGAAAAATCGCTTTAACCTCTTTCCGTTTGGTAGCATCAAACAGAATATCATTATCCGCCATTTCGCGCATTCCGAATTTAGGATACCAGTCTTTCAGAATGCTGCCTTTCAGCGGCATATACCAGATACCACGCTCTGCAAATTCTTTTTCCAGCTGGTACCGTTCGGCATCCAGCAGCATATTTTTGCGAACAGCCTTGTTTTTGGCATCCAGCCATTTCAGCCGAGCGGTTTCAGCGGCGTGCTGAAACTCATCCGTCTGTTCCAGCGCCATGCACACCATTGCAGAAACGGAATGCGCTTTCGCCAGCCGAAGCAGTGCCTCCATGTCAATATTTGCAAGCAGTGCTCCTTCCGGCTTTGTGCCTTGCAGTGAACAGGCCATGAGATAAATCAAACGTTCCGAAGTCTTTTCCATATCATGCTCCTTCAATACTCATCCCAACGGCTGTAGATCGCACTGATTTTTTCCTCAAGTTCCTGAATGCGTTTTTCCTGCTCCGCTTCATATTTTTCATAGGATTCCTGCCGCTCTTGCTGGGTGGTATTCTGGTCGGCCACTGCTTGAAAAGCACTGTTCAGGTCAACATAACGCAACTCATTGGCCGCTTTCCGGTCGTCTGCCAGTGTCATAAATCTTTCAACATCTGAAATCTGGAGCGTTCCGCTTTGAATCGTTAAAAAATCAAACGACGCAAGCATCATGGTATGTGCTGTAACAACTTGAGAAATATAGTCTGCGTAGTAGACGGGCTGCTTGAAAAAGCCATAGCAAATGTATGGTTTTCCATTTTCCTGCATACCAGCTTGCAAAGAATTATCATACAAGATCAATTCTGTATAGCCATGTTCATTCAAAAGATTCCGGGTCTCTTCTGTGTTCACATTGTTCCGAAGCAGGAACGCAGGACTTTTGGTATCGTCCATCTGCGCCAACAGGTCCTTCATCTCGTCTGCCGTCTGCAAAATGGATTCGTCAATTTGCAGGCCCGCCAACACAACTTCATAGTCTTTTGCAACGGCTTTTTCCAAAATCTGGGCCAGCTGTTCTTTTTCCTGCGAACAGTCCAGAAGGATCACCGGAGTGATGGAGTGCGCAGAAGCCAGTTTATCGATCTCGGTAAAATCGTCCGCCGATGCAGGAACAAAACCAAAAAGGATGCCGGAAGTATCTTCTTCAATGTTGATGGCACGTTGCTTTTGTGCAAGCTCCAAACGAATATCGTTGATCTCTTGCTCATATGGCATTGCTTCCTTTTGAAGCTGCTGCATATACGCTGTCTGCCGCTGTTCCTGACGGTGGTTTACAAAGAGCAGTCCGAACAGCACGACAGTAAGAAGAAGGACTACGATCGATAATGCTTTGCTTTTCATTTGCACGTTTTCCTTTCCCTCACGCAAATGCCATCCTTCGAGAACGCCAGTTCTGCATCAAAGAACCCGGCCTGATTCATCCGGTGCGTGACCAGAATCACCGTTTTGTCCGTCATCTTTCGCAAATTATTCAGCAGTCGAAGGGCTGTTGCTTCGTCCAATGCGCTGGTCGCCTCGTCCAACAGCAGAATGGGATGGTTGGAATACACCGCCCGGGCAATGGCAATGCGCTGCATCTGCCCTTCGGACAGACCCGCGCCGCGCTCGCCCAGCACGGTATCCAGTCCGTTTTCCAGCCTGCGCACAAAATCGTCCGCGCAGGCGATTTTCAGTGCGTTATAAATTGCATTCTCATCCTGCGCTCGTTTTTCATCCCCAAATGCAACAATGCTGCGGATGGAACCGGACAACAGCTGGTTGCCCTGCGGCACATAGGCAAACAGGCTCTTCCACGCGGCGGTCAGCGGCTGGGTGCCGTTTTTCGCAGCAAGAAACCGCTGGCCGGAATCCAGCGGATACAGGCACATGAGCAGTTTGAGGAGGGTGCTTTTGCCGCAGCCGGACGGCCCGGTAAACACCACATACTCGCCCTTGCGGACGGTCAGGCTGACATCCTGCAACACCACCGGCATGGCGGGCGGTTCGCCCTTGGTCTGCACCGGGGGCTGGTAGGTAAAGCAGGCGTGTTCCAGCTGAAGGGACTGCAATTCAGTCTGATAAAAATGCAAGGTCTGTTCTTCAGGCACCGTTTCGGTGCTGTCCGGCGCAAAGGCTTCCGCTTCCATCAGGCGCTCGGCGCTGGCCAGCATGGAATAATACCGCGGCAGATACCCGGTCAGGTTGGCAAACGGGCTTTGCACCTGCCCCACCAGCTGCATAATGGCCATCAGGTTGCCGTAGCTCATGGTGCCGGTCAGGATGCCGTAGCCGCAGAACCCGATGCCCAGCAGATACGCCCCGTTCATGGCACCGGCAAAGCCGATGTTGCACAGGTTGGAAAAATTGCTGCGCTTCATCCGGGCGGCTTTGTGGGCATCCATCAGGGTGTCTGCCTGCTGCGCCATCTGTTCTTCCTTGGCAAAGGTGCGGACGATGACAAGGCTTTCCAGCCGCTCCTGCAAAAAGACGCGCAGTGCGCCGTCTGTTTCTTGAATCTTCTTATGCAGTCGTTTCAATATCTTGCGGAACGCATAGGTCAGCAGCAGCATCGCCGCACCGCCGGGGAGCAGAATGTACAAAAAGCGGGGTTCCAGCCACAAAATAGCGGCAACTGCGCCCAGCAAGCGCACCAGCATTCCGATCAGCCCGGGCACGATCTGGGTCACGCCGCCCGCCACCACGGTGGTGTCCGAGGTCAGGCGGTTCATCCACTCGCCGGAGTGCACCGCCGCGACCGACGCATAATCGCCGGTAAGCAGGGCGGAGAAGAGCCGGTGCTTGAAGCGGTTTTCCACAGTGGCGCCGGTGTACTCGCTTAAAAAACGGCCCGTCGCGCTCAACATGATCTGCCCCAGCAGGATGCCCACCAGCAGCGCCAGCGATGCCCAAAAACCGCCCCGCGCCCCGTCCACGGCCATGTTGATGATGCGCCGCAGAACAAACGCAAAGGCGATGCTGGAAACACTCAGCACGGTCTGCACCACCACCAGCAGCCCCACCAGCCCTTTGGCACGGCCGGTGACGGCGCTGAGCCATTGCAGGGTATGTTTCTGTTTCATCGGTGCAGTTTTCCTTTCACACGCTTGCAAAAGATGCGCACCGGCTGAAAAAAGACCCAGACGCGGCTGTAAAGCCGATACCGCCAGTCGGACACGGACACCGTATGGCCGTTGTGCCGGAAAGAAGTCAATACTCCCAAAATATCCTCATCCCGGATGCCGTATTCTTTTGCAATGCAGTTGTCGCCCAAAATCACATAGCTGTCCGGGCGCACTTCAATGATGCGGTGCAGCACATACGGGTCCGACGGCCTGCGGTAGAGTACCACATCATATTTTTTGCAGCGTTCCGGGCCTTTTGGGATTACGGTAAACAGGTCGCGCCCCTGCCGGAGCATCGGCTGCATACTTACGCCCCGGATGCGGTAGGTCAGAAAGCCATTTTCCGCAAGGCATTCTTCCAGCGTGAGCTTAGGCATCCAGCGCACCAATTTTTTTCAGGTTGCCCAGCACCATATCCACATCCTCAGCCATCACAGCGCGGGGGGCATCGTACTTTTTGCACATGGCATCCAGAATGGCTTCCTTGGTGGTTTCGGTTTTGAGCTGGTCGATGATAAAGGCGGCGGTGGCATTGCTGCGTACCATGCCGGCAAAGCCGCCGTCCGCTTCCACCATCACCTGCTCGCCGTCCATCTCCTGTGTCACAAAGGTATCTTTCAGTTTCATATCTCAAATCGTCCTTTCTTGGAACGGTGTTTTTCAAGAAAAGGCAGACCGCCGAAACGACCTGCCTTCTTCTGACGCATCATCATTCGCCATAAATCCAACCATCTTCACCCGGTTTGGGAGGCTCATTACTGGTACAACCTGCGTCGGAAACACATCCGATCGGGATGCTGGATGTCGTGATAACATCCTCGTTCTCGAACTCGATGACTTCCATCTGAGCCTTGGTATACTTTTCCATTGGTTTTTCCCTCCTTTCGTGAGAAGATTCTCTATGTGAAGCAGTTTTTACACCGCATCACGCGAAAGAAGGGGTTGCCAGAAAACCGGACTCAGGACATAATTTAACTTGCTTGCTTGCTTGCTTGCTTGCTTGCTTGCTTGCTTGCTTGCTTGCTTGCTTGCTTGCTT
>ERZ772893.1796-NODE-1796-length-19501-cov-17.384501_pt1 | contig 19501 bp, 10 predicted proteins | sample MGYA00511482_ERZ772893 | MGnify/ENA primary metagenome ERZ772893 (study PRJEB29015, sample SAMEA2737687) | human gut metagenome | biome: human gut; feature: human-associated habitat; material: faeces | place: China | collected 2012 ... | reverse complement strand
AGCCGCCGGAGCGGTGCTTAAGCCGTAAGGCGGGAATTGTGCGGTATTGCCTTAACAAAAAGCCTGCGCAGAAACAGTGTTTATGCACGGTTCCTGCACAGGCTCATTTCTCTAACTTTCTTTATTTGTCATTTGCTCGGCTTTCCAGCAGGCTTCTTACTTCTCCTGCCAACGCTTCACTTTCATTTGTCGTAAAGATACAATCAGACTGGTCTTTCCCGATTCTGAAAAACACCTGATAGTCCTTATTTCCGCAGAACGTCAGCACATCCAGCATGGGCTCGCTCTCCCCTGCCTGATAAGTAACCCAGAAGCGCAGCCGCAGTGGATTGGGGGTGATTTTTCCCGCCTGTTCATTGGTCACGCCATTGCGACAGACAAGATATGCGGTTGTATTCCCCTGGTCGGAAGGCAGGTCCACCCGCTGCATATAAACACCATTTCCCATTGTTTCGCAGTGCTGCATCCATGCGGCAACCTCGGGGTAGCTCTGCCATTCCTCCTGCGGCATACTCCAGATGGCCTTGCTTTGGTAGTTTGCTGATGCCACAAAAGCAACGCTCCATAGAACGAGTGCCAGCAGCATTGCCGCTATCAGATACAACATTCTTTTGCCTGTTGATTTTGCAGCCACCACAATACCGCTTTCCCCTATTGCTATCAAAAAGAGCACAATAATTAGAATCAGCAAGAGCAGCAGAAGCCCCACTGCCGCGCCAAGCCCAACAAATTGCAGAGCAAGCCATAGCAAAATTGCCATTACCGCAATCAGTACCCACGTTTGTTTTGCTGTCAGGCTTCCGGCCGTTTCTGCCTTTTCCTGTACATCTGGTTCTCTTGTTTCTGTCTTTTCTTCCAAAGCAGCCTCTTCCGGCGGGATACCCAACAGTTCTCGCAGCATAAACAGGTTGGCTGTGCCGGGCAGAGCTTTCCCTGTTTCCCACCTTGCCACAGCCTGCCGTGTTACCCCCAGCTGCTCTGCCAGCATTTCCTGGGTCATGCCTTTTTCTTTCCGGGCGGATGCAATTTTCTCTCCCAATGTCATGGTGCTATCCCCCTTTCTTTGGGGCCAGCATAGCACAGCTGTACTACTATTTTCAAGCAACTTTGTATCACTTTTCTGCCACTTTTCCGCAATAAGCAGTTTCATTCCCCGCAAAGCAGCATAAAAAATCCCCCACAGTACCCTTTCCGTTCGCAGTTGCCCGTGCGGAGAATGCTGTGGGGGATGTTATGTTTTATTGTCAGGCTAAGCTTATCAGATAAGAAAAGTCTTACTTTTCAGCGTGATCGTAAGCGCTGCCTTCGGCATCGCGGATTTCCTCGGCGCGAGCCAGCTCTTCTTCAACCTCCGGCAAACCGGTTCCGGCGGGGATCAGCTTACCGATGATGACGTTCTCCTTCAGACCGGCCAGCGGGTCAACCTTGCCCTTGATGGCGGCTTCGGTCAGAACGCGGGTGGTTTCCTGGAAGGATGCAGCGGACAGGAAGCTGTCGGTTGCCAGGCTGGACTTGGTGATACCAAGCAGGATCTGACTGGCCTGAACCAGCTTCAGGTCGGTTTCGCCTGCATCAATGCGTTCCTGAATCTTCTCGTTCTCGATCATCACATCGCGGCGGTTGACAACGCTGCCCATGATGAACTCGCTGGAACCTGCATCGTCAATGCGAACCTTACGCATCATCTGGCGGACGATAACTTCGATATGCTTATCGTTGATTTCAACGCCCTGCAGACGGTAAACCTTCTGGACTTCGCTGATCAGGTAGTTCTGGGTAGCAATGCGGCCCTTGACAGCCAGGATATCCTGCGGATAAGCATGGCCTTCGGTCAACAGTGCGCCCTTGACGAGCACATCGCCCTCCATCACCTTCAGGCGGTGGCCGAACGGGATCAGGTAGCTCTTGGTAACCGGTGCGCCGTTATCGTCAACACCGGTCACTTCAACGTGGCGGCTCTTCTTGGTATCGTCAATATGGACGGTACCGGCGATCTCGGACATGATAGCCATTGCCTTCGGGCGGCGGCTCTCGAACAGTTCTTCAACACGCGGAAGACCCTGAGTAATATCTTCAGCAGATGCGATACCGCCAGTATGGAAGGTACGCATGGTCAGCTGAGTACCGGGTTCGCCGATGGACTGTGCCGCAATGATACCAACGGATTCACCGACCTTAACGCACTGGCCGTTGGACATGTTGGAGCCGTAGCAGCGGGCACAGACGCCAACGTGAGCACGGCAGGTCATCACGCTGCGGATCTCCAGCTCGGTAATACCGGCAGCTTTGATCTTTTCAGCGTCGAACATATCCATCATCTTGTCCTTGGACACAATGAGTTCGCCGGTCTTGGGATCCTTCACGTCATGCAGAGCATAACGGCCAATCAGACGCTCGGAGAAGCTTTCGATGGTAGCGTTGCCTTCGCTGATCTCGCTGACGAGGATACCCTCGGTAGCGTGGCAGTCTTCCTCGCGGATGATGACTTCCTGAGAAACGTCAACCAGACGGCGGGTCAGGTAGCCAGAGTCAGCCGTACGCAGTGCGGTATCGGTCAAACCTTTACGAGCGCCTCGAGAAGAGATGAAGTACTCCAAGATGTTCAGGCCTTCGCGGTAGTTTGCACGGATAGGCATTTCCAGGGTTTTACCTGCGGTGTTAGCCAGCAGGCCGCGCATGCCGGCCAGCTGCTTGATCTGGTCCATAGAACCACGAGCACCAGAGTCGGACATCATATAGATGGGGTTGCGCTGGTGGTTGGTCTTCAGGTTGGTAGACAGAGCGTTGGAAACTTCCTCGGTAGCTGCCTGCCAGATCTCAACGGTGTTCTTATAGCGCTCTTCATCAGAGATAAGACCACGGTTGAAGTTCTTCATGACCTTTTCAACCTTCTTGTCAGCCGCAGCCAGAATCTCCGGCTTCTCTTCGGGGATGATAGCGTCAGGCACGGCAACGGTGATGGCGGAAAGGGTGGAATACTTATAGCCCTGTGCCTTGATGTGGTCCAGCATGATAGCGCAGCGCTTGGTGCCATGCTTTGTCAGGCAGCGGCTGATGATGTCGGGCAGCTTCTTCTTGGTGACCTGGAAATCGACTTCGTAATCGAACTTATGTTCGGGGTCGGTGCGATCCACATAGCCCAGATCCTGCGGGATGGGGGTGTTGAAGATGATCTTGCCGACAGTGGTGGTGACAAGGGCGGTTTCGGGGCCGTTGCCAAAGTCCATGGTGCGGCGCACCTTAACGGGAGCCTGCAGGGTGACGATATGCTCGGCGTAAGCCATCAGGGCTTCGTCCTCATCGCGGAACACCTTGTCGTGGCCGGGGTCTTCGGGGTTGACCATGGTCAGGTAGTAAGAGCCCAGGATCATATCCTGCGTGGGCACGGTGACGGGTTCGCCGTCAGACGGCTTCAGCAGGTTGCCGGATGCCAGCATCAGCATCTTGGCTTCGCGCTGTGCTTCGGTGGACAGCGGCAGATGGACAGCCATCTGGTCGCCGTCGAAGTCAGCGTTGAAGGGGGTGCAGACCAGCGGGTGCAGCTTGATGGCGTGGCCTTCGACCAGAACGGGCTCAAATGCCTGAATGCCCAGGCGGTGCAGGGTAGGTGCACGGTTCAGCAGAACGGGATGGCCCTTGATGACGGTTTCGAGAGAGTCCCACACCTCGGTGGAAGCACGCTCGACCTTTTTGCGGGCAGCCTTGATGTTGGAGGCAATGCCCTTCTGGACCAGGTCCTTCATAACGAAGGGCTTGAACAGCTCCAGAGCCATCTCTTTGGGCAGACCGCACTGGTACATCTTCAGCTCAGGGCCGACAACGATAACGGAACGGCCAGAGTAGTCAACACGTTTGCCCAGCAGGTTCTGGCGGAAGCGGCCCTGCTTGCCCTTCAGCATATCGGAAAGGCTCTTGAGGGCGCGGTTGTTGGGGCCAGTGACCGGGCGGCCGCGGCGGCCGTTATCGATCAGGGCGTCAACTGCTTCCTGCAGCATGCGCTTTTCGTTGCGCACGATGATGTCGGGAGCGCCCAGCTCCAGCAGGCGCTTCAGACGGTTGTTGCGGTTGATCACGCGACGGTACAGATCGTTCAGGTCGGAAGTCGCAAAGCGGCCGCCATCCAGCTGGACCATGGGGCGGATATCCGGCGGAATGACCGGAACAACGTTCAGGATCATCCACTCCGGGCGCTGGCCGGACAGGCGGAATGCATCAACGCACTCCAGGCGCTTCAACAGGCGGACGCGCTTCTGGCCGGTAGCCTTTTCCAGTTCCTCATGCAGCTCTGCGGACAGAGCTTCCAGGTCGATCTCAGCCAGCAGCTTCTGGACGGCTTCGGCGCCCATGCCGGCTTCAAAGGTATCCTCGTACTTTTCCCGCATCTCCTTGTACTCGCGTTCGGTCAGGAGCTGCTTTTTCTCCAGCGGAGTAAAGCCGGGATCGGTAACGATATAGTTTGCAAAGTAGAGCACCTTGTCCAGCTGGCGGGGGCCGATGTCCAGCATCAGGCCAATGCGGCTGGGAATGCCCTTGAAATACCAGATGTGCGAAACGGGTGCAGCCAGCTCAATGTGGCCCATGCGCTCGCGGCGGACCTTAGCGCGGGTAACTTCGACACCGCACTTATCGCAGATCTTGCCCTTATAGCGGATGCGCTTATACTTGCCGCAGTGGCATTCCCAGTCCTTGGTAGGTCCAAAAATGCGCTCGCAGAACAGGCCGTCGCGCTCCGGCTTCAGGGTGCGGTAGTTGATGGTTTCAGGTTTCTTGACCTCGCCATAGCTCCAGGCACGGATCTGGTCGGGAGAAGCAAGGCCGATCTTGATAGAATCGAACTCTTTATTTTCCATTCAGCGAACCCTCTCATTTAATCGTGACGTAAACAGCATTCCGATCATTCACCGTCGAACAGGTCGTCGCCATTGTCGGCTTCGATCTGTGCCAGAGAAGCTTCATCCGGCTCCTCATCGCCCAGGTCGTCGTCAAAGCCTTCATCGGCATCCTTGACACTGTAATCATCCTGCAGCTCGCTTTCCAGCAGAACGTTATCACCGATATCGCTGTTGTCAAAGTTGGCATCGTCATCGTCATATTCCTGACGCATATCAACAGCGTTGCCTTCCTTATCCTGAACAACAATATCCAGGCCAAGGCTCTGCAGTTCTTTCAGCATAACGCGGAAGCTTTCGGGGATGCCCGGATTCGGCACATCTTCGCCCTTGACGATTGCTTCGTAGGTCTTGACACGGCCCACAACGTCGTCAGACTTGACAGTCAGGATCTCCTGCAGGGTGTAAGCCGCGCCATAAGCTTCCAGAGCCCAAACTTCCATTTCGCCGAAACGCTGGCCGCCGAACTGGGCCTTGCCGCCCAAAGGCTGCTGGGTAACCAGAGAGTACGGGCCGGTAGAACGGGCATGGATCTTATCATCAACCAGGTGATGCAGCTTGAGGTAGTACATATAACCGACAGTAACCTTGGAGGGGAACTTTTCGCCGGTACGGCCATCGTAAACGGTGGTCTTGCCATCATCGGTCAGGTCGATCTTGCTGAAATCAATGATGTGGCCCTTATCGCCCATCAGGCGGGGCAGCTTGGTGGGATATTCCGGTGCATGGTCGCCATGCCACTTATCGCGGGCTTCGGCCAGGCAGTCACGGATATCGGATTCGTGCGCGCCATCGAACACGGGGGTCTGCACATGCCAGCCAAGGGCCTTGGCAACATAGCCAAGGTTGACTTCCAGCACCTGACCGATGTTCATACGGGAAGGAACGCCCAGGGGGTTCAGCACGATATCCAGCGGGGTACCGTCAGGCAGGAACGGCATGTCCTCCTGCGGCAGAATGCGGGAAACAACGCCCTTGTTGCCGTGACGGCCTGCCATCTTATCGCCAACGCTGATCTTACGCTTCTGGGCGATATAGACGCGCACGCAGGTGCGCACGCCGGGCTGCAGCTCGTCAGAGTTTTCGGGGGTAAAGACCTTAACATCCACAACAATGCCGTAAGCACCGTGGGGAACGCGCAGGGAGGTATCACGTACTTCCCGTGCCTTTTCGCCAAAGATGGCGCGCAGCAGGCGCTCTTCGGCGGTCAGTTCGGTTTCACCCTTCGGGGTAACCTTGCCAACCAGAATATCGCCGGTCTTGACTTCGGCGCCGATGCGGATAATGCCGCGGTCGTCCAGATCCTTCAGGGAATCATCGCCGACGTTGGGGATATCACGGGTCACCTCTTCAGGTCCCAGCTTGGTATCGCGGGCTTCGCTCTCGTACTCCTCAATGTGGATAGAGGTGTAGATATCCTCGCGGACCAGCTTTTCGTTCAGCAGAACAGCGTCCTCATAGTTGTAGCCTTCCCAGGTCATGAAGCCGATCAGAGCGTTCTTGCCCAGAGAGATCTCGCCGTCCTTGGTGGCGGGGCCGTCAGCCAGAACGTCGCCCTTCTTGACAACATCGCCCACATAGACGGCGGGGCGCTGGTTGACGCAGGTTCCCTGGTTGGAGCGCATAAACTTAATCAGTTCATAGGTATCGGCGGAGCCATCTTCCAGACGGACAACGACCTTATCTGCGTCAACGCTTTCAACGGTGCCGTCATGGGCAGCCAGCACGCAGACACCGGAGTCGGTAGCAGCCTTGTATTCCATGCCGGTAGCAACCAGAGAGCGCTGGGTAACCATCAGAGGCACAGCCTGACGCTGCATGTTGGAGCCCATCAGAGCACGGTTACAGTCATCGTTTTCCAGGAAGGGAATGCAGGCGGTAGCCACAGAAACCATCATTCGCGGAGAAACATCCATGAAATCGACCTGTTCACGGGCAAATTCCTGAATGTCGTTGCGATGACGGCCGGAAACGCGGGGACGGACAAAGCGGTTGTTCTCGTCCAGCGGTTCGTTGGCCTGTGCCACAATGTATTCATCTTCAACGTCGGCGGGCATATAAACAACTTCATCGGTAACAACGCCGGTTCCTTTATCCACGCGGCGGTAAGGTGCCTCAATGAAGCCGTACTTGTTGATCTTGGCGAAAGATGCCAGATAGGAGATCAGACCGATGTTGGAACCTTCGGGCGTCTCAATCGGGCACAGACGGCCATAGTGGGTATAATGAACGTCGCGGACTTCGAAGCCTGCGCGGTCACGGGACAGACCGCCGGGGCCCAAAGCGGACAGACGGCGCTTATGGGTCAGCTCAGACAGCGGGTTGTTCTGGTCCATGAACTGAGACAGTGGGCTGGAACCGATGAACTCACGGATGGCAGCCACGACCGGGCGGATGTTGACCAGGCTCTGCGGGGTGATCTCGCCGGATTCCTGGTTCTGCAGGGTCATGCGCTCGCGCACAACGCGCTCCATACGGGCAAAGCCGATGCGGAACTGGTTCTGCAGCAATTCGCCAACGCTGCGCACGCGGCGGTTGCCCAAGTGGTCGATTTCATCGGTCACGCCGATGCCATGGTCAAGGCCCAGCAGGTAGTTGACGGAAGCAAAGATATCGTCAACGGTAACGGTGCGGCTGATGAGCTTATCATGATTCTTGGTCAGCAGTTCTTTCTGCTCTTCCGGATCGGAGGTAGCATCCAGAATCTTACGGATTTCGGCGAAGGAAGCGCGCTCGTTGATGCCGCATTCCTTCACGTCAAAGCTGAAGAAACTCTGGGCATCGACACAGCCGTTGGAGAACACGATCACATTGATCGGATCCTGGCCCTTGCGCTCCACGATAACAGTAACGCGGGAAACACCGGCGTTATCAATTTCAACAGCCTTTTCGTGGCTGATGCGCTCGCCCTTGGCGGCCAGCAGTTCGCCGGTCAGCGGGGCAATGATGTCCTCGGCAGTCTTATAGCCCGCAATACGGCGGAACAGGCACAGCTTGTTGTTCATCTTGAAGCGGCCAAAACGAGCCAGGTCGTAACGGCGCGGATCAAAGAACAGCAGGTTGATGTGGCTGCGGGAGCTTTCCACCGTCGGCGGCTCGCCGGGGCGCAGCTTGCGGTAGCACTCCAGCAGGGCTTCCTCTGTGGAATGGGTGATATCCTTTTCCAGGGTGGCGTTGATTTTGGGTTCAGAATCGCCGAAGTACTGGCGGATCTGCTCATCGGTGCCAAGACCCAGTGCACGCAGGAAGGTAGTAACCGGCAGCTTGCGGTTTTTATCAATGCGCACATAATATACATCGGAAGAATCGGTTTCGTATTCCAGCCATGCGCCGCGGTTGGGGTTCATGGTTGCGGTGAAAAGGTCCTTGCCGGTACGGTCCTTGCTGGAAGCATAGAACACGCCGGGCGAACGAACCAGCTGGCTGACGATAACACGTTCTGCACCGTTGGAGATGAAAGTGCCGGAATCCGTCATGAGCGGGAAATCGCCCATGAAAATTTCCTGTTCCTTCACTTCGCCGGTGCTTTTGTTCAACAGGCGCGCAGTGACATAAAGCGGCGCAGCATACGTTGCGTCACGCTCTTTACATTCTTTAATGGTATATTTGGGGTGCTTGTCCAGACGGTAATCGACAAATTCCAGCGAGAGATTCCCGGTGTAATCCTCGATCGCGTCAATGTCGTGGAACACTTCGCGCAGGCCCTCGTCCAGGAACCAGTTATAAGAGTTTTTCTGGATCTCGATGAGGTTGGGCATGCCAATCACTTCGTTGATGCGGGAAAAGCTCATTCTGGAGGTTCGACCGTTTTGTACGGGCTTGACCTTTACCATAAAATGCGACCACTCCTATTCCGTTCAGATTTGTTTTTGGCAAAAGCGCTCCGCCGAAGCAATGATTTTCTTGGAACATTCGTCGTTTTTAACAAAGTTTGAAAAAATGCGAAAAAATCAAAATTCCTTTAGGGCGCTCTATTCCATTTTGTGATACTATGCCAGTATACCAGCCAAAAAGCTGATTGTCAAGGGCTCTTTTGGCATTTTGCGTGTTTTTTTATCAGGCAATTGAACACCCGGCCTCGTGTCACATTTCTTTTGGCAAAGTGCTATTTTTGCATTTCTTCTGCCACTTGACAAATCCTTGAAATGCCGCTAATTGGCACAATGCCCAATTACCTTGTGTGTTTTTTGTATGGGTTGCAGCCTGCGTTTTTTCTGCATTTTCCCGGTTTTTACGCTTTGCAAACAAAAAGTGCCCTTCCCGCCGTTATCCGTGTGCAGGGTGGGCACTCGTCTGTTTTTGGTGTTATGCGTTTGATGCCGGGCCCGCCACACGGGTATTTACACCAGCTCCACCCGGTATTTTTGCAGCCAGTAATTCAGCTGCACAAACCAGGCAATGGTCTGCGGGGTGGTCATCAGCTGGCCATACCAGGGGGTCGAAGTCTCGGCAGCGGTCAACAGCTGTTCCAGCGCTGCCCTCTTGGCAATACGCAGCAGCGGGGCATCCGGGTCCTGCATCGCACTGCGCAGCATGGCGCTGACAGCGTTCAAATACGCCGGGTTCCATGTTTTAGGGTAGGGGCTCTTTTTTCGCCACAACACTTCCGTGGGCAGCACGCCCTGCATCGCCTGGCGCAACAGGCCTTTTTCGTGGCCCTCGTAATCCTTATATTCCCACGGCACGCTGTACAGGTATTCCGCAATGCGGTAATCGCAGAACGGCACGCGCACTTCCAGCCCGCTGTACATACTCATTCGGTCCTTGCGGTCCAAAAGGGTCTGCATAAACCAGTTAAAGTTCAGGGCAAACATCTGGCGCATCCGTTGTTCCAGGGGATCCAGACCGGGGCGGATGGAAGTTTGCTCCAGCGTAGCGCGGTAGCCTTCATCAATATACGCCGCCGGGTCAATGCTGCCGAACACCTCCGGCTTAAAAAAGCTGCCCCTGTATGCCGTGCTCTGCGCCCAAGGGAAGCCATACCGCTCCCGCACGGTCTTATCCCTGTACCAGGGGTAACCGCCAAATATCTCGTCCGCGCACTCGCCGGAAAGTGCCACGGTGGCTGTTTTACGGATCTCACGGCAGAACAGCAGCAGCGAGGAGTCCACATCCGCCATACCGGGCAGGTCGCGGGCGTCCACCGCTTCCAGCAGGGCGGCGGCCAGTGCTTCGCTGTCCAGCGTTACCCAGGTATGCTGCGCGTTCAAGAACTGGTTCATGGTGCGGATATACGGCGCATCCGGGCTGGGCTGGAAATGGGTGGCGTGGAAGTACTTTTTGTTATCCTGATAACCGACCGAGAAAGTCTGCAGCGTTTTGCCCCGCGCCGTAAAGTGGGAATCCGCGATTGCCGAAATCAGGCTGGAATCCAGCCCGCCGGAAAGGAAGGTTGCCACCGGCACATCCGATACCAGCTGCCGCGTGACGGCATCCATCACCAGGTCCCGCACTTTGGCTGCGGTGTGGGTAAAATCATCGGGGTGTTCGTGGTCGGTCAGCTGCCAGTAGCGGCGCACGGTGAGGCGCGGCGCACCAACCTGTGGCACAGTGTATTCTGCGCAGCAGCCGGGCTTCAATTCCTGCACATTGCGGAACACCCCGCACCCCGGCGTGCGGCCGGGGCCGAGCAGCAGCACATCGGCCAGCCCATGGGCATCCACCTGCGGCGGGATCTCCGGGTGGCAGAGCAGCGTTTTCAGCTCGGAAGCAAAGATCAGGCTGTCCCCGCGCAGGGCATAGAACAGCGGCTTGACCCCGATGCGGTCCCGCGCCAGAAAGAGCTTTTGCGCCCGCTGCTGCCACACAGCAAATGCAAAAATACCGTTCAGCTTTTCCAGACAGTCCGCCCCCCACTGGGCAAAAGCATGTAACAAAACCTCAGTATCGGAATGGCTTACAAAGCGATGGCCCAGAGCCGCAAGCTGGGCGTGCAGCTCCGGCGTGTTGTACAGCTCGCCGTTGTACACCAGAATGTATTTCTCCCCGCCCTGATCCAGCACCATGGGCTGGCAGCCGTTTTCCAGATCCACCACAGCCAGCCGTGCATGGATCAGCGCCGCATGGCCGTGCAGGTATATTCCCCGCTGGTCCGGCCCGCGGCGTGCAAGGCTTTTCTGCATTCGGCAGTAAGCTGGGTAGTTGGCTGCAATCTTATTTGGGTCCGCGCTGATCTGTCCGGCAATTCCACACATCGTTATCCCCTCCCCTATATCATCAGGGTAATCGTATGCTGTGGCTTTGTCATTTATGCCTGCTGCACACAAAAATACACCCGCACCGCCGGGCAAACAGCAGTACGGGTGCAGATGATTTTAATTTGCTATTTCTATTCTATATAAGAATCACGGCATCAATCCAGGAAGTCGCGCAGCTTTTTGCTGCGGCTGGGGTGGCGCAGCTTGCGCAGGGCTTTTGCTTCGATCTGGCGGATACGTTCACGGGTAACGTTGAACTCCTTGCCCACCTCTTCAAGCGTGCGGGGGCGGCCATCTTCCAGGCCAAAGCGCAGGCGCAGGACCTTTTCTTCACGCGGGGTCAGGGTTTTCAGCACATCGGCCAGCTGCTCTTTCAACAGGGTCTGGCTGGCGGCCTCGGCGGGAACGGGGGCTTCCTCATCGGGGATAAAGTCGCCCAAGTGGCTATCTTCCTCCTCACCGATGGGGGTTTCGAGGCTGACGGGTTCCTGTGCCACGCGCATAATCTCGCGCACTTTGTCCACCGGCATATCCAGGCGCTCGGCAATTTCTTCGGCGCTGGGCTCATGGCCGTTTTCGTGCAGCAGTTGGCTGGAAACCTTTTTGACCTTGTTGATGGTTTCCACCATATGCACCGGGATACGGATGGTGCGGGCCTGATCCGCAATGGCGCGGGTGATGGCCTGGCGGATCCACCACGTTGCATAGGTGGAGAACTTGAAGCCCTTGGTATGGTCAAACTTTTCAACCGCTTTGATCAGACCCAGGTTACCTTCCTGGATCAGGTCCAGGAACTGCATGCCGCGGCCCACATAGCGCTTTGCAATGGAAACTACCAGACGCAGGTTGGCTTCGCTCAGGCGCTGCTTGGCGCGTTCGCCGTCCTTGCCGCCTTTCTGGATATCCAGGGCCAGCTGCACTTCCTCATCGGGGGTCAGCAGGGGCACGCGGCCGATCTCTTTCAGGTAAACCTTAACGGGGTCATCGATGGTAATACCGTCCGAGGTAACGGTATCCTCAAAGTCATCCATCCCCTCCTCGCCCATATCGGCCACAGCGGACATATCAGTGGCGTCATCATCCACCACTTCAATGCCGTTGCTTTCCAGCTCTTCATACAGCTTTTCCATCTGCTCCGCGTCAATAACACGGCTGCTTTCTTCCATAGCGTCACTGATTTCGGTGCTGGTCAATTTGCCTGCACGGCGGCCCTGTTCAATCAGGTTGCGAATCGAATCTTTCTTTTCTGCCATAAGTAGTTTCTCCTTTGGTTTTTATTCTGCCCATCTTACTGGAACGGGATAAAACAACATGGTTTTGGCCGGGTGGAAATTATTCTTCCGGCGGGCGTTCGCCCACTTTTTTGCGGGCAAGGGCGGCAAATTTCTGCCGAAATTCATCGTCTGTGGTGCCTGCCACCTGGGCGCTTTCGGGGTTTGCGGTCTGCAAACGATCCAACAGCATATCAATATCCCGGCGGGTCAGGCGGGTGTCGGCGTTTTGGGCCTGGGCCAGCATCACCTGGCTGTAGGCTTTTTCCTCCAGCAAGGGGGAAAGGGTCGTGGCGTTGGCGGGCTGGCCGCGGGCGGCGCAGTCGTAAATCGCCTTGATTGCCTGCTGCATTTCCGGCAGCACCACCATGCCAAGGTTCAGCCGCTCCCGGATGTAGGGGATGGCGCCGGCATCCTGCAGCATAGCCGCCACAAGCTGGCGGGCGGCGCTTGCGGCCCCCAGCGCAGCTTCGCCCCCGCGGTCATAGGGCACGCGGATATCCGCCGCAATCCCCTGGCGGGGAAGTTCGTTCTGCTCTTTGCGGCGCGCCCTGCGCCCGGCCCCGCGCACGGCGCTTTCCAGCTGGACCAACACAGCCTTTTTATCAATGCCGGTCTGCTCCGCAATGCGCCCGGCATACACATCCCGCGCCGTGGGGCTGACCGCGCTGCCTGCCAGAATGCCAATGGCTTCATCCACATATTGCAGGCGCTGGGCATCGTTGCGCAGGTCATATTTTTTCACTGCCTTAGCCAGCTTGAACTCCAGCGGGGTTGCGGTGCCTTCCAGCACGGCTTCAAACCGGTCGCGGCCATAGGTGCGGATAAATTCATCCGGGTCCTTGGCACCGGGGATGTTCAGCACCCGCACCTGCAAATTGGTACCGGAAAACAGCGCCAAACTGCGCTCCGTTGCCTTCTGGCCTGCTTCGTCCGAGTCATAGCTCAGCACCACTTCGTCGGCGTATTCCGTCAGCAGCTTGACCTGCTCCGGCGTCAAAGCCGTGCCGCAGGCACAGACAGCGGTATCAAACCCGGCTTCGTGCATCGAGATGACGTCCATATACCCTTCGCAGAGGATATACCGCTTGGACGTTGATTTTTTTGCCACATTCAGCGCAAACAGCGTGCGGGATTTGTGGTAGACCATCGTTTCGGGCGAGTTGATGTATTTCGGCTTGGAATCATCCATCACGCGCCCGCCGAACGCAATGATATTGCCCCGCACATCAATGATGGGCACCATCACGCGGTGGCGGAAGATATCATACAGATTGCCCTTGGCGCTACGCTTGACAAGGCCGGAGGATTCCAATTCCGGCTCGGTAAAGCCGCGGTGGCGCAGGTAGTGCAGAAGGCCGACAAAATCTTCCGGTGCATAGCCCAGGCCAAACCGGCGGATGGCCGCATCCGAAAGGCCGCGTTTTTCGCGCCAGTAGCGGCGGGCCATGGCGGCTTCCGGCGTTGGGGCGTTGAGCTGGTCATAAAAATAGCGCGCGGCGTTGCGGTTGATCTCCAACAGGCGGGAGCGGGAACGGCTTTCCTGGTCATCCTCCTCCGGCATGGGCATCCCGGCGCGGCCCGCCAGCTGTTTAACAGCTTCCACATAACCCAGGTTGGAAATTTTGCGCACAAAGTTAATCACATCCCCCGCCGCACCGCAGCCAAAGCAGTAAAAACTTTGGGTATCCGGGTAGACGGTAAACGAAGGGGTTTTCTCGTTATGGAAAGGGCACAGCCCGGTATAGGTCCGCCCGCGATGACGCAGCTGCACATATTGGCCGATTACTTCGGTAATATCATTGCGTGCAACCACTTCCTGTATGTATTCCTGTGGGATCAATGGGGCTCCGGGCCTCCTTTCGCGTATATATCGTAATAATTTATAGGTTAGCGGGCGCACAATGTGCGCCTCTTCGAGGCGGGCGGCAGTGCTCTAACATACTGCCAATTTTATAGCACCTGCCACTTTTGCGGCACAAACAACTCCTCAAACAGGCGGGTAGCAAATTCATCGCTCATGCCGGAAATATAATCCGCCACGGCACGGTCCATTCCCTGGTGATATGCCACCTGCATATAAAAATTAGGCATCAGCGTGGGGTCCGCGCAAAGGCGCTCATACAGCGCTTCGATCATCTTGTCCACTTTTTTCTCTTCGCGCTTGGCATCCTTGTCCACATACACCGTGCTGTACATAAAGTCTTTCAGCACACCGTATGCCTCCTCCACTTCGGGGGAAAACTGCATTTTCCCATTTTTGCAGTTTGTGCTGTTTGTCACAAGGTCGGTGATCATTGTGGTGATGCGCCGGGATTTGGTATCTCCCAGCACCTGCACGGCATCCCGCGGCAGGGCGGTGGGGTTCAGCACACCGGCGGCCACGGCATCCTCAATATCATGGTTCAAAAAGGCAATGTGGTCCGCATAGCGCACGGTACAGCCTTCCATCGTGCGGGCCCAGGCGCCTTTGGTGTGGGTAATAATCCCGTTGCGCACCTCCCAGCAAAGGTTCAGGCCCTTGCCGTCCTTTTCCAGGTAGTCCACCACCCGCAGGCTTTGGCGGTAGTGGGTAAACCCGCCGGGGCACAGCCGGTTCAGTGCGCGCTCCCCCGCGTGGCCGTATGGGGTGTGGCCAAGATCATGCCCCAGGGCAATGGCTTCGGTCAGGTCCTCATTCAGCCGCAGGGCGCGGGCAATGGTTCGGGCAATCTGGCTGACTTCCAGCGTGTGGGTCAGCCGGGTGCGGTAGTGGTCGCCCTCCGGCGAAAGAAACACCTGTGTTTTCTGCTTCAACCGCCGGAAACTTTTACAGTGCAAAATTCTGTCCCTGTCACGCTGGTAGCAGGTCCGCAGGTCATCTTCCGGTTCCGGGGTGCGGCGGCCAAAGCTCTGCTCACTTAAAGCGGCATAGGGGCTTAAGGTCAGGCGTTCAATTGTCTGGGTCTCTTCCCGCACAGTCACGGCGCAGCCTCCTTTCCCCTATCCGGTTCCCCGTTGGGCATATCATGCCCAAAAACGGCTCTCTATATTATAAATACGATAAAAAGCCGCCAAACACTTGTATGAAATGTAAAAATTTCATGGGAAATTCTGCTTTCTTGCCAGAAATGACTGCGCAGCATCAAAAAGCTGCGTAAAGTGGTTTGCTGATCGTCACTTCGGCACTGCCGCGGGTCAGCTCGCTCAGGTCATGGCACAGGGCTTCTTCGGTTCCGGCAGGCATGCGCCAGCGCAGGGTCACAGCGTCGGCATACTCCGGTTCCTGCAGTTTGGCCCCGGCGGCTGCGATCATCCGCTGGGCCTGTTCAAACTTGGGGTATGGCACGGTCACGGCGCAATCCGTCACCAGCCGCATGCTGACAATCTCCGCCTGCTGCAAGGCTCCGGATGCCGCCGCGGTGTAGGCCCGCACCAGCCCGCCGGTACCCAGCAGAACTCCGCCAAAGTACCGCGTAACCACCACGATCACATCCGAAAGCCCCGCATGGCCAATGGCTTCCAGCACGGGGGTACCGGCGGTTTTGGCAGGTTCGCCGTCATCACTGTAGCGGGTGCGGCCGCCCTCGCGCAGAACATAGGCATACACATTATGCCGCGCGGTGCGGTTGGCTGCTTTGATGCGGTTCAGGTGGGCAAGGGCAGCTTCCTCGGTATCGGCAAACGCAGCGGAAGCAATAAAGCGGGAGCGCTTTTCTTCATATTCAAAGGTGGAAATACCGCGGATCGTTTGATAGTCCGGCATAGGGGTTCTCCTTTGAGATGCAAGATGATGTATTTGAAAAAAATACCGCAGATGTTGCCATCTGCGGTATACAAAACCTTAATGCAATTACTTGCCAGCCTTGTTGGCGTAGCGGCGCTTAAAGCGCTCAACACGTCCGCCGGTGTCAACCAGCTTCTGCTTGCCGGTGTAGAAAGGATGGCACTTGCTGCAAACTTCAACGCGGATCTCCGGCTTGGTATCGCGGGTATGGATCACGTTGCCGCATGCGCAGGTAATGGTGCAATCCACATAGTTGGGATGAATACCCTGCTTCATTTTCATTTCACCTCTTTCTCGATCATGACTAAAGGGAGCCATACTTGATATATGTGCTCATCACAATCTTCGAATTTCGGCTACCAGCAGACGCCATCCTGTGCGTGTGGAGCAGCCCTCTGAACGATTGCTAGAGTATTTTACCAGAGTTTTTGTGCTTTGTCAAGTAGTGCGGGCAATCTTTTGCGGTGGCAAATTGCCAGCAAAAGTGCAATCATTTATATGCCCATCCGGGACGTCGAGGACGCCGTCTCCTACTGTGGGGCAAAGTACATCACACGTTTTTGTATCTGCTCCGGTAAGTTTCCGGCGGAGTCGGGTACCCCCGCCCTACTGGGTGTTTGTGGGTTGGCCGCACACAATAAAATGCTCTGTAGGGAACGGTCTTGACCGTTCCGGGGCCTTGTAGCAGATGCCGCAACAATTTTCCGCAAAGCCTTTGGCTCCCCTTCGAGGGGAGCTATCGCCGAAGGTGACTGAGGGGTGATTCCCCAAGCGGAGCCTGAAAATGCGCGTTATTTCCTCACTGCGGCGGCTAGGGGGCTGTATACAAAAAAGGCCGTCTGCGTATTACAGCAGACGGCCCAAAAGCGCCAAACCTATGGAATCACATTATGCCAGCAGCGGCTTAACGGCAGCGGCCAGTTCTTCTTTCTTGGCTTCGGCTTCGGCCAGGTCTTTGCCCTTGGTGGTAAAGTAGGTCTTGATCTTCGGCTCGGTGCCGGAGGGGCGCACCACAACGGTGCAGCCGGATGCCAGGGTGTAGATCAGCACGTTGGCGGCGGGCAGACCAGTCTCTTCAGGCTTTTTATAGTCCACAACCTTTACAACGGCGTCACCGCCAAAGTCCTTGGGCGGGTTCTCGCGCAGGCCGGACATAATGCCCACCATCTTGTCCATGCCGGACAGGCCCGGGAACTCAAAGCTGTCAACCTTGTTCAGGTAGCGGCCATACTCGGCGTAAATGCGCTCCAGCTCTTCCTTGATGGAACTGCCCTTTGCGCGGTAATAAGCAGCCATTTCGCAAATCAGCATAGAGCCGATGATGGCATCCTTATCGCGGACGTAAGGACCAGCCAGGTAGCCATAGCTTTCCTCAAAGCCAAAGATGAAGCGGTCAACCTGACCAGCAGCTTCCAGCTTGGCGATCTGATCGCCGATCCACTTAAAGCCGGTCAGCACATTGCGGCACTCAACACCGTAATGCTCGGCCACCTTGTCCGCCAGCGGGGTGGACACGATGGACTTGCACATGACGGGGTCTTTGGGCATAGTCCCCTGCTCAATGCGGCCCGCGCAGATGTAATCCAGCAGCAGAACGCCGACTTCGTTGCCGGAAAGCAGCTCATAGCTGCCATCCTTGCACTTAACGGCAATGCCAACGCGGTCAGCATCGGGGTCAGTGGCCAGCATCAGGTCTGCACCAGACTTTTCGGCCAGTTCAAGGCCAAGGCGCAGAGCCTCGAAAATTTCGGGGTTGGGGTACGGGCAGGTGGGGAAATTGCCGTCCGGCTTTTCCTGTTCCGGCACAACGGTGATATCGGTAATGCCGATGTCATGCAGAACATGGGTGACCGGAACCAGGCCGGAGCCGTTCAGCGGGCTGTAAACCAGCTTCAGGCCGGCGGTCTTGCAGATACCGGGACGGATGGAGCGGGCTTCGATTGCTTCGTACAGGGCGTTGATGCAGTCATCGCCAACGTATTCGATGATGCCCTTTTCCAGCCCCTCGGCAAACGGCATGGTTTTGGCGCCGGTCAGGATGTCGGTCTTCTGGATTTCGGCGTACACGATGTCAGCGGCCTCATCGGTCATCTGGCAGCCATCGGGGCCGTAGGCCTTATAGCCGTTGTACTTGGCCGGGTTGTGGGATGCCGTTACCATGATACCGGCGTTGCAGTTATAATACCGGGTAGCAAAGCTCAGTGCGGGAACCGGCATCAGGGCGCTGTAAATGCGCACCTTTACGCCGTTGGCGGCCAGAACTTCGGCAGCAGCCTTGGCAAACACATCGCTCTTGATGCGGCTGTCATAGCTGATAGCAACGGTCTGGGTGCCGCCCTGGGTCTTGACCCAGTTGGCAAGGCCCTGGGTAGCCTGGCGCACAACATACACGTTCATGCGGTTGGTACCGGCGCCGATCACACCGCGCAGACCGGCAGTGCCGAACTTAAGGGCAACGGCAAAACGATCCTGAATGGCAGCGTCATCGTTCTGAATCGATTCCAGCTCCGGCTTCAGGTCGGGGTCATCCAGGTTGGCAGCAAGCCAACGGCTGTACATTTCTTTATACATTTTGGACACCATCACTTTCTTACCCTGTAAAAGTTTTGGGTAAATTTACTTGTTCAAATTAAATATATCAATTTTAGTTTGCGTTGTCAATCAAAAAAAGCTGGCATTCCGGCTTTTTGCCGGGGCTTTGCCTGTTTTTTACCCTACAGCGTCAAGGCAGATTTTGGGCACAAAAAATATGCTTGCCGCCGCGGGCGGAACAGGATATACTGAAAATAATCAAAGTACGCAATTTGTTGAAAAAAGGAGTTGGCTGCGCCATGTATGCACACGTTGTCAGCCTGGGGGTAACGGGGCTGGATGGCTACCCCGTTACCGTGGAAACCCACATCAGCGGCGGTCTGCCCAAATTTGCCATGGTGGGCCTGCCGGATTCCGCCGTGAAGGAAAGCAGTGAGCGGGTGCGCAGCGCCATCAAAAACCTGAACTGCCCCTGGCCCGCCAGCCATGTTACCGTCAACCTGGCTCCCGCCGATGTGCGCAAGACCGGCAGTTTGTATGACCTGCCGGTGTTCATCGGCATTTTGGCGGCGCAGCAGTACATCCCACAGCCAGAGCCGCACCAGGCATTTTTGGGTGAGCTTGGGCTGGATGGCACACTGCGCCCCATTGCCGGTGCCCTGCCCATGGCCCTTGCCGCCCAAAAGGCGGGCGTGACCGAGCTGTTTGTTCCTGCCGAAAACGCCGCCGAAGCCGCCGTGGCCGAGCAGCTGACAGTTTACCCCGCCCGCAGCGCTGCGGATGTGATCCGCCACCTGGCGGGGCAGGCAAAGCTCAGCCCCGCCAGCCGCACAGGATACGATGCCG
>ERZ772893.1793-NODE-1793-length-19517-cov-27.365070_pt1 | contig 19517 bp, 15 predicted proteins | sample MGYA00511482_ERZ772893 | MGnify/ENA primary metagenome ERZ772893 (study PRJEB29015, sample SAMEA2737687) | human gut metagenome | biome: human gut; feature: human-associated habitat; material: faeces | place: China | collected 2012 ... | reverse complement strand
CGAAATGCAGTGTTGTAGAGCAATTAAGGGATGCTCAATAACTGTTAAGCAAAAACGGCCCTCTGCCAAGGAAAAGGCAGAGGGCTGAGTTTTAATCTAAGGGTTTACATTCAGTTACAGTTTTTAGATAAATTTCGGGATCACCGTTCAAGATCAAGTCTGCATATCCAACCGGATCATTGTAGATTAGATAATCCAGTTCTGACCGTTGATACATATTGTCAGCAACCTCATTCTCCACGGCGATGGTATCAATGGCAATCATGCTGCCATCTAAGAATTTCAGTTCCACACAAGCGGTATCCATGTTAAACTCACAAGAAATCAATCTATCCATAAGAAACCTCCATTTTGCAAGATGTTAGATCATCCCAAAATATTTGAATGCTTCTCGGATTGCTTTCTCTTTTTCCGGCGGACACATGGGCTGTCTGGAATCCTCGGACTTCGGCAAATTGTAATTCTTGCCAACTTCAATCCCACATTTCCTCTTAATCTGTGAGATATAAAGATTGGATACCTTTAACCCGCTATGCTCCAGCACATAGTCTTTGATCTGGGTGTAGGTTGCCCCATCCTGAAATTCGGACATATCCATATCTTCCAAAGAGAACTCAACCCGAATCTTTTTCGAGTCGACCTCTCCCTTGGAAAGCAAGACAACCGTCTCGACTGTACTTTCTTTGTCCCAACTCATTTCGTCGATCTCCTGACCGTTATAGAACACTGGGAACTTGAATTTGATATGCCTCAAAATTCGTCCATCCGGCAGTTCGTCCTCATAAATATCAACACGTTCCACGAAGCTGCTCAGAAACTCTTTCTTTTCAGCATCTGTAAATTTATCATACAGTTTATCAAAGTATAGCAGATATTGATACACGTTGTCACTACCCAGCTTTTGCTGGCGAATGTTTTGAATCCGTACTTCCACCTGAGCGATAGAATCTTCAATCTCGTCGATCTGGTCATAAAAATAATCCAGACGATCCTGCATATCCTGATACTTCCGGTCATAGTAGCGGTCTGTCACATCCAGACTATCCATCTGCTGTGCCAGTTTGTTTTTAGCACCTAATACTTGCCGAAGCTGCTTGCGGAGGTTTTCGATTTCCTGTTCCAACTCTCCGGTATCAATACGGGTGTTGATTTTCTGCCGAATAGCAGCTTCAAATTTCGGATTTTGTACCAGCTTTTTAATGACTTCTGCCACCGCTGCATTGACCTTATCTTCGCCCCATTGCTTTTTATATGTGCACACATGCCCATCAACGGAGCGGCGATGTTTGCAGGCGTAGTAGAAATAGTCTTTGTATCGAGATCCATCCTTTTTCTTCTTACGGTTAACATTGCCGTACATACCGGCACCACAAATGGGACAGCAGAGAATACCAGAAAGAAGATGTTCGTGCTCCAGGCTGTAGGTCTTTTCTCTCTTTACCCCAGTTCTTAATCGCCTGTCGTGTGCAGTGTTCCAGATTTCTTCTGATACAATCGCTTCATGAATACCATCATACAGCATATAGGAATCCTGCTTGACGATATGGTAAGCATTGCGCTTGCCGGGTATCTTCTCATTCTTCCGTCTGCCATAAGCCAGTTTTCCGCAGTAAACCGGATTATCCAAAACACCCTTGATGAATGAGGATGCAAACGCATTTAGCGTATTATTCTGACGTTTTTTCTTTTGGTATCCCTGCTGGTTCAGCCATGCAGCAATTCCGTTGACACCCATGGTCGTGTTGTTGTATTTGTCGAAAATCAGACGGATGATCTCTGCTTCATCTTCTGCGATTTCCAGTTCGCCGTCTACCAGCTTATAGCCGTAAGGAGCAAATCCGCCGTTCCATTTTCCTTCACGGGCTTTTTGACGGCGGCCTTCCATGGTCTGCACCAGAATATTCTCTCGTTCAATCTCAGCAACAGCAGAAAGTACCGAAATCATCAGTTTTCCGCTGTCTTTGGAACTGTCGATTCCATCTTCCACGCAGATCAGGTTCACACCGAAGTCCTGCATCTTTTGCAGTGAGGTCAATACATCAGCGGCATTACGGCCAAAACGGGATAGCTTAAATACCAGCACGAAAGAAACATGATCTTTTCCTTCTTCAATGTCCCGCAGCATTTGCAAAAATTCAGGGCGCCCCTCTACACTTTTTCCGGATTTTCCTTCGTCAGAGTATTCACCGACAATTACCATATCCTGAAAGTCTGCATACTTGCGAAGTTTATCTTTCTGAGCATCCAGACTATATCCATCTACCTGCATGGAAGTAGAAACTCTCGTATAGATATAACACTCCTTTTTCTTCATTTTACGTTGCCTCCATCCTGCATCGTTATGTAAATTGTGCCACTGTCAGTGACACAATTTTTTGATTTTCACAAATTACTAAATCATGTTATTTATTGTCCCAACCTTATTTTATCACGCTGTCTTGTCCTCAGTCAATGAACTTGTTGGAAACTTTTGGGGATTTATACCTGATGCCCCCTGTGTACCTTGTTTTGTTGTATCATTCATATCATTTTCTTCTGTTTTGGGAAGATCCAACTCTGCGCCATATTTTTCAATCATTCTGGCCAAAAAGTCGGTGCACCTCTCAAAATCAGCATTTACCATAGGCGCTCCTCCTGTTTGTCCTGATGCCGATCCGAATGCTGCTGTTCTCGTTCATGCTGTCCTTGTTTGCGCAGCACTTCATCTACCAGAACCTGCAATTCCCGTAGTTTCTTACTCTCTTTCCAAAGCAGGCTGGCCTGTGCTGATTGCTGGCGGTATTCCTGTTCCAATTGGCTCAGTTCATTTTTCCAAACATCTACTGGTGGTTCGCCGTCAGGCACAGCTTCTTTGAGCTTGCGTTTAGCCAAATAAAAACGCCGGAAGTCACTTTCATGCTCTTGCTTGAACTGCTCCCGACGTTTTTTGAATTTGAAAGTATTTAGTTTTTCCTGAAGGGATTTTAGCTCCTCGTAAGCTTCTGCATGACGCAGCAATTCTTTCAGAACTTTGATCCGCTCCTGTTTTTCTCTGGTGCCCTCTTGCAAAATGTGGCGAGCATCCTCCATTTGCTCCATCTCCTTGCGAAGATCTTCCACGGTAAACAATTTGTGTTCGGATAAATAATTCACGGTTTCATTCAACTGTTTCAAATTCCCGACACGAGCCTTTTGTCTGGCGTAAGCGGTAAGATGCAGGGTGCCTCGGTTGCGTTCGCCATAATAGTCCTGAATCAACCGAACCAAATCCTGACTGGTTTGCTGTTTTCCCAATTCCTCCCGAAGGACCTCAATCCACAGCTTTAAGTCAGCAATCCGCTGTTTGAGATTTTTCAAAATACGATTGGTTGCCTTGATCCAGCGGTTCAATTCACCTTTTTCGGTACGGATACCTTTTTGTTCCATCTGGCGTACCACAGGTCCTTCATGAACAGTAGGCAGAATATCCAGTGCTTGATCTTCATAAGAACGGTGGTCGATACGGCAAGACAAGCCCTTCTGCTCAAATTTTACGTTTACCATATTGGCCCATTGTTCCCGCCACAATTTCAAAGTTTCCTGTTTTCCCCAATCGGTGGTGGCAATAGCATCAAACACATAGTTTCCATGTTCGTCTCTAATGCGCTCTCCATTCTCGTCCAGATGATAAACTCTGTGCTGTTTGGCTCCCCAGGTTCCATCAGGATTCAGAGGCCGGATTGGCACCATGACATGAAAATGTGGATTTTGTATTCCATCACGTTCCGGGTCATGAACACAAAAATCCACGGTCATCCCATCCCCCACAAAATACTGGAGAAGAAACGCTCTGGCAACCTCAAGATTTTCCTCAAAGGTCAGTTCATTTTGCAGAGCAATATCGAAGGAATAAGCCAACTGTGCATCGTGACGACGCTCTGCTTTTTCCACCGCATTCCAGAGCGTCTGCCGGTCTGCATAAGCCATCGGAGCATGGGGCGGCAGCATAATCTCTGAATACATCACACCGCCCTTGCGGGTATAATCACTGGTTTCCCCATAATATTCGCTGTGCAGTTTTTCGCCAGAACGATAGGCAGCACAGGCAACAGCTGATCGCCCTGCACTGCGTCCAATCTGGTCAACATGAAAATGAAAAAGCGCCATTTTATTTCCCTCCATTCTGCTGGGCACGATACCGATCAATGGCTTCCTGCACTGCGGTATTTACATCCGCTTGTTGGGCCAATTTTTCAAAAATTTGATACTGTTCCACTTTGGTCAAATACTGCACCTCCGGCCAAAAGCTGAGGACAGCACCACCAATATTGCAAAGAATATGGGTTCGCTTTTTGGCCTCGCCCTTGACCAGATATTTTTCACGATTGACCGCTCGCTGAAGCTGATGGGTGTACTGCTCCAATTTTTTCTCTGCGCTGACTTTCTCGGCCAGCAGATCGTCTTTGGTTTTCTTGTTTGGCATAATTACTCGTTCCTTTCTTCAAACAGGCATAAAAAATACCGCTTGCTGGTGCAAACGGTTTACAGGGAAGATAGCCGCATCAAGCGGCGCAAGAGGGAACCCCTCTTGTACGGAATGAAATTCCGCAAAACTTCCGGGCTTAGTAGTACGGAAGTTAACCTCGCAGAGTGCACAATACCGCCATTTAGGAGCGGTATAGAAGTGCGCCCTTAGTTCCCCTAAGGGATTTGGCTGTGTTCTAACCAGCCCCTTTCGTTTTTAACGATAAAGCCTCGAAGTGCTGTACGTACCGTACGCCGTACACCGTACAGTACGTACAGCATCCCCATGTTCAAAGTGCAAATTTTTCAGAATGATGGTCTTACCAGCACCTCGATTCCAACAAATCCACGCACCCGTTTACCTCCGGCAAGATAAATATTGTTGGTTGCCTCCACATTGTACTTTTTCTCGTTTTGAGCTAATTCGGAGCTAAGACGATTTGCGGCAAGTGCGTGCAGAGCATTGTCTTCGCACCACATTTTGTATGCTTCATAGATTGCTTTGGAGCTGGATTCTGCATCAGCCTTAAAGCGGATGTACCCCTTAGATTGCAGGAAGTCCAAAATGTTATTATTGCTTCTGCGAATCAGCTCTACATTTTCTGCGCTTCGATTGCTTACTGTGAAACTGTAACCATTGGCAATCAGTCGGTTCAGCCCTTCCAGACACCAGAGGAAAATCCCCTCCAGCTCATCCAGCATTTTTTCAACCAGAAACGGATCGTCCTTCCGGCCAGCAGGGCGCTCTTTTGTGGTAAGAATCAGCTGCCGACGATAAAAACCATCCGAATGATCATACAGAGAAGTAAGAGAACCATTTCCAAAGCAGAGAAATCGCACATACAGCTGGCCTTGATAACTTTGGATTCCCTTGCGCTCCAAATCCATTTTTGCCTCGGCAGTAACAATAGATTTGATATAGTTGGTTTTGGGCAAGGCACTCATATCCATGTCGTCATCTACCATCAGAAGGCGATGTTCCAGATCGGCACGGGCAAACCGGTTCGTTTCTACTTTCTGAATATTTCCCACATTCATGGCACTGTGAAACATGGCATTGAGGATCAAACCAATACGGGATTTTCCCTCGCCGCCTCTGCCAATCAGCATAAGCATCTTCTGCCCTTTGGTGGATGGAATCAGGCAGTAACCCAGATACTCCTGTAAAGTGAGGATATCGTCCTCCTCCAGCAGTTCTGAAAGAAATTGCAGCCAACGCAGAGGCTTTGGAGCATCTGGATTGTAGCTAACCGACAACCGATTGTTGCAGAAAACCTTTTTCGGTTCAAAATGGCCATCCAGAAAATAAATACCGTTGGCACAGTGGATGCGATCCAACTCCACCGGCAGCGGCTCAGAATAGGCTTGAATTTTCAAGCTCTCCAGCAAAGAAGAAGCCCGTTTAGAAAGATTAGTGGTTACGCAGCTTTGCACCATATCGATGATTTGACGTTTGACCAGCTCCTCACTTTCCACTGGGCCATCCACCGTAAATAAGGTTCCTCCAATACACCTCATAGGATGGGTTTTCAAAAATTCCTGGCAAAATAAAATTTCGTTAATGTGCTTGCCGTCGAACCAGTCCAGCTTGTCCTGACAGCAATTTTCAATTTTTTTCATGACATCCGTCCTCCTTTTTGTGTTCATTTCCGTCTGTGTTTTTTGTGTTCCTGCGGTAGTGGTATATCCTCCTATACCTGCAATTTAGAGGGATTTTCTTTACCCTCTGACATGGTTATGTTGGAATTTCAAAAAAACAGGCTAATGGCAGGACAGACCGATTTCAAAAAACAGGACAACGTGCTATAATAAAATTTAGAACAACAAAGTGAGGAGGGCATAAGGATGGACGTGATACAACATCAGATACTGTCGCTGGATTTCTGGCAGGACACTGTGAGCTATGAGGGGAAAAACTTTCCGTCCGGTACCATAGGATGTGATGCTCTCAATATTCCCGCTGCTCTGATTAAACAGATTACGGAATTATGTGGGAGTTTGAATCTATTTATGGGAGCTATGCAGCTTGGTATGGCCAATGCCGAATTGTTTACATCAGCCAGAGAAAGTGCTTTGCAAATTGTCCATAAACTAAAAGATATTCCTCCCTTTTCCTATCTGGATGAAAAGCAGATAACAGCGTATATCCAGAAGGTGTTTTCGAATGAGTATCTGGAAAATGCCATGGCGTATGCCAAATCTCTTGCTTCCGGAAATTTGATGAATGCTCTGGACCCTCAATATCAAAAGGCACTGACACTTCTGCGAGTTGTCCATGTGCTGGCACATTTGGGCTATTCTCTGGAACAGTTCCAAGATACTATGCTCCAGTTTGCGGAGTCGCTCAATACCGCAGAACAGGAACGGTCGCCAAGCGGATATGCTGCTTCCTTTGGGGACTTTTTCTCCAGTAATCCCAGCTTGTCGGAAGAGGATGGAAGTTGGATGTCCCTAACTAATGCTTCCGTGCAGTATGTACCTGCGATACAGCCCGGCAGCGATACGCCGCAACTGGTCAAACGGATGCACTATGTGTCCTTTGTGGGGATGTTCCGATCTGACTTTTTTGAAGGGCTCTGTGTAGGCCATGCGCCGAAGAAATGCCCCATCTGCGGACGTTGGTTTTTGACCACCAATGCCCGGCATACCAAATACTGCGGTAATCTTGCCCCGGGGGATAAGCTCCATCGAACTTGCCGCCAGATTGGAAACCTGCAAGGAAGGTCACAGCGTGAACTTGCTGATGACCATCCTATCAAGCAGATTTATGAACGCCGCTGTAACACCATTAACCGGTATGTCAAGCGTGGGACTCTCGATGCTGACATTGCCAAACGTATGAAAAAGTTGGCCAAAGATAAAATGCTGCGGGCATTGAGCAACGTGTCTTATGCCAAAGGGTGTTATGAATCGGAAATGGAACAGGAATCTTTATTGCGAGAAGTAAAACAAAAGTAACAACTTAATGTATGAGGTATCTAATATGGGTGAATTTGATTTTACATATATTCTTCCAGAAAATTTTGAAAAGCGTGTTGTTCAGTACCTTTTGCAATTGGCCAATAGACAATTGGCAGAAGCTTTTCAGCACTGCAAGTATGAGTATGAAGATGTAGGTTTAGCATATTATGCTGGTCTAAGAGGGGATAATTGGAATAAAAGAGCTCTTGACTTTACATTTGAAGGTGCAGACAAGGATATTTCCATATTAAAACGTGCAGATAAAAAATTAAAAGACGCTATTGGAAAAGCTCTTAAACCAAGCGAGTCTGGATTCCTCATTAGAAACGTTGTTTATTTTGATGTGGATGTTTCATTGGAAGATGTAGCAAGTCCTTCGTCTAATGAGGAGAGATTAAATTGTGATATTCAAACAGCCAAAAATGTTCTCAATGATTTAGTCCAAATAGGAGAACGTGTATGTTGGAATGCTTTATTCAACGCTGAAAGTTCAGAAAATAGTATCAACGATTATTTTAGGGATATGTTTTTTGCTAAGGGGTATCTTGAAGTAAAAGATCAATCTCGACACGGTGTGTCTGCGAGCGGCAAAGATGCTGCTGAGGTTGATATCCTGTTAACTAAGGACGGGAAAGAAATCGGCATATTTGAAGGTATGAAATTAAATAGCATAAATGCCGATTATATAGACAGACATATCAATAAATCAATAACGAATTATAATGCCTTAGGTACCGCTACTTTTATTGTAGCCTATGTTAATTCAGCAAATTTTGAAGCATTTTGGGAAAGATACTCTGAACATATTCTGCACTATGATTTTCCACTTCAGATAAAGGAAAATTTTTCTCCGTTAGTTCATCCCAATGCTGCGACACGGATGGCGTCAATGATTCTTACCAGGGACGGCTTTGATTTCCCGGTGTATTTTATTGCACTTAAAATAAGTTAGCAACTGAAAGTACATGACTGAAAGGAGGTGCGCCGATGCCGGAATACACATGGGACATGAAGGGATATGCCTCTAAATATGGATTTTATACCAGTGAAAACTTGTCTCGCCGAGAAGCAGAGCGCACCTTACAGTTAGAACCGGAACCGCCTAAAGAATCTGATTTGAACAACTATATCATCCAGGCACAACAGCAGAAGGATTTACGTTATTTGTCCTTCTTTCTGCATCACTATGAAAAGATGCTCAATGGACGAATTTATAGCTTTTGGCGCAGCGACGGCAACGAGCGATATGATCCAGAGCGCTTCCTTGACTATAAAATGACCTGTGTTGTGGCTGTGATTGAACGTTTTTCAGATTATGATCCCAGCACAGGAGCTGACTTTACAACCTATTTGTATCCTTTTATCACAGATGCTCTTCTTTCTTGTCGTATGCTGGAAGAAAGCTGGTCTGTGGATTCTCTGGACCAATACAAGAAAATCCGAGGAATTGCATGGAAATACCGCACATCGGGAGAAAACACAAAGAAAACCATCTCCGAATATGCGGCTGAAAAGAACTGCAAGCAGGAAACGGCTGCTGAATATCTGAATGCTGCAAAAGGGATTCGCAGCCGCCAGTCATTCTATGTTTCCCGACAAGATGAAGACAGCGAGGAAACCGGCGAAGATGTCAGTCGAGACGATTACTGGGACTATGCCGAAATCCTTTGGAATGGTATTAAAGCCAAAGCCATTCAAAAAGCCTTCGATGCTTTTGACTATCGAGAACAAACGTTATTAGAAAAACGCAACGCTATCTGTATGCGCTGCGGCAGAGTAAGTCCCATGAGCAGCCGTTCTTCCTTTGAGGAGCTTGCTACTCTGTTTGAAGGAAGCGGAACCAGCGGTGCGGAACGTGCATATCGCAAGGCGCTGGACAAACTCACCACTATTTTGGTAGAAGAGGGTATTCTGCACGCTGTGCGTCTAAAACGCAAAAACATTACCAGAAAGAAAAAAGAAATCGCCACCGCAATCTATCTGTATCAGGTAGACTACGATGGCGAATGGGGTGAAATATATTTTGACTTTGTGAACCGAACAACGGAAATCCGAAAACTTGCAGAATGGGATCGAATGATAAGTAAAGTATTCTCTAAAAAAGCAATTTGTTACATACAAACTCATCCCTTATTAGTCAACTTAAAAGAGATCGTAATTTCATTCTCTTTGTAAGAAAAATCACGAATTTTGCATTGAACAAATTCGTTTAAACGAATATAATAGAAATGGTAATTGTTTGCTTTTACTGGAGGTGGATTCAATGCTGAATGGCTATATTACAACGCAGGAAGCTGCGCAGAAATGGAACATAAGCGCCCGACAAGTCCAAATCCTTTGTAAGAATAATCGTATAGAAGGCGCTGTACAGATCAATAGAATATGGCTGATACCTGCCAATGTCAGTAAACCCACGAACACCTATAACTATCAATCACAACATAGTTTATAAATTACAATCGCAGTCGCAAACAGAGGGAGGGCTGCTGTTTTGAAAAAGAAAGAAGCAAGTGCAAGAATTAAAATTAATCATCTGTTAGAAGAAGCTGGCTGGCGCTTCTTTGATGATGAAAACGGACCGGCAAACATACAGCTGGAACCCAATGTCAAAATGTCCAAAGCTGATTTGACAGGTCTGGGCGAAAACTTTGATAAGGTGAAGAATGGCTTTGTAGATTTTCTGCTTCTTGATGATAAAGGTAAGCCTTTTATCGTGCTGGAAGCAAAAGCGGAGGATAAAGATCCCCTGGTCGGTAAGGAGCAGGCCAGAGAATATGCCAAGTCCCTTTATCTCAAGTATGTGATTCTCTCCAACGGAAATCAACATTATTTCTGGAATATTTACAAGGGAAACCCGCAGCTTATCACGGCTTTCCCCAGCTATGAAAGCATTCGGGAAAGCAAAGCTATGAATGCTGACCCAGCGAAACTATATTCTGAGGAAATTGGTGCAGATTATATTGCCGTAATCAAAAATTCTCGATATATGGAGGCACCCGAGTACATAAATCCGGAAACTCGTCAGCAGTTCTTATATGATAATGGGCTGCGATTTCTCCGTCAGTATCAGATCAATGCACTGAAAGCTTTACAGGAATCTGTACGACATGGAAATCAGCGATTCCTGTTTGAGATGGCAACCGGCACAGGTAAGACGCTCACATCTGCTGCCGTAATTCGTCTTTTCTTGCGGAGTGGAAATGCGAATCGGGTGCTTTTCCTGGTGGATAGAATCGAGCTTGAAAATCAGGCTAAGAAAAACCTCCAGAACTATCTTGCTCCTGACTATCACACAGTTATCTTCAAGGAGAACGTAGATGATTGGCGGAAAGCGGAGGTTGTCGTTTCCACCGTGCAAACGCTTATGTTCAACAATAAGTACAAGCGTTTCTTTAAGCCTACCGATTTTTCACTTATCATTGCCGATGAGAGTCATCGGTCTATCAACGGAAACAGCCGTGCCGTATTCGAGTATTTTCTCGGCTATAAGCTGGGACTGACGGCTACGCCCAAAGACTATATCAAGAATATTGATGTAGAAAAGCTAAAAGCAACTGATCCACGGGCATGGGAAAAACGGCAACTGCTGGACAGCTATAAAACCTTTGGTTGTGAAAGTGGCGAACCAACATACCGCTATTCACTGCTGGACGGAGTTCGTGACGGCTATTTGATCAATCCCACAGTAGTGGACGCCAGAACTGATATTACAACACAACTATTGGCAGATGAAGGTTATGCCGTAATTTCACAAGAGGATGAAGCGGACGAAGAACAAGAAGAAACCTACTTTGCCCGTGACTTTGAAAAGAAGTTTTTCTCCGAAGAAACCAACAAGATATTCGTCAAAACCTTTATGGACAATGCGCTCCGTGACCCGATTACCGGAGAAATTGGCAAAGGCATCATCTTCTGCGTAAGTCGCAAACATGCAGCAAAAATCACACAGCTGCTAAACGTGTATGCGGATATGATGTTCCCAGGTAAATACTGTTCAGATTTTGCCATGCAGATTACATCAGACGTCATGAACGCTCAGACCTACACCATCAACTTCCAGAACAATAACCTGAGTGGAACAACCAGTTTCCTGGAAGGGTATAAATCATCCAAGACCAGAATCTGTGTCACAGTGGGCATGATGACAACCGGGTATGACTGCGAAGATTTGCTAAACATCGGGTTACTGCGCCCTATCTTCTCTCCCACAGACTTTATTCAGATTAAGGGCCGTGGTACACGAAAGCATGATTTTATCTTCAAAGAGCGAAACGGCGGTCAGGAAATCGTCCATAAGTACCCCAAGGAAACATTCAAGCTGTTCGACTTCTTTGGAAACTGCGAATATTTTGAAGAAAAGTTTGATTATGATGAGGTCTTAAAGCTGCCCCGATTCCAAGGCAGCAGCGTGTCGCCAGGTACTCCGCCTGTTGACCCGGATGGGTATGAAAACTTTGCTCCTGACCCGCTGAAAACGCTGGTGGAGACCAAAATCGGTGTCGAGGGCATGAAGATTGACCGGATGTACTTTGATAAATTCGAGGAGACTGTCAAAGAAGATCCAGTTGCGAGAGAACAGTATGAGCAAGGCAACTATCCCGCTGTCATCCGTTATATTGACGACCACATCATGAATCAACCTAACGAGTATTACACTTGGGACAAGCTGCGGCGCTCTATCGGTAGTGACCGCCGCATCACGGCCCGGGAAATTCTGGACAAAATCTTTGGTGTCCTGCCCTTCTTTAAGAGCAAAAAGGAATTGGTAGAGGATGAATTTGAGGGATATGCCCTGACACACAGTATTCCGTCAGAAAAGTATGCCGATGTAAAAGAATTTTTTGCCACTTATGTAACGGACAAAGATGTGCGCAGAGCCATCGAAGACCGAAAATTCCAGCTGCTTGGAACGGACATCAGCACATACACCATGGCTGATCTAAAGCATTTGGGGCTGGATAGTATGCAAAGCGTGGTAGATTACGTTGCCGATAACGTCAATGTATCCCGCTTTATGTAGGAGGAAAGAAAATGTTGACATTTGACGTAAAGCGCAAGATCAATACGCTGCGTGACATTCTGGTGGGTAAGGTGCCTGACCCCAAGGCGCAGGTTGAACAGATCACCATTGCGCTCATTTATAAATTCATGGATGACATGGATATAGAAGGTTTGGAATTTGGCGGTACCCGGCAGTTTTTTACAGGTGAATATGAGAAGTATGCCTGGACAGAAATTATGAAGCCGGAAAACAGCGGCCAGCAAAGGGCTTTTCTCTATGCGGAAGGCATTGAAAAAATGGCTACGAACCCCAATCTCCCCCAGCTGTTCCGGGATATTTTCCGTGGAGCATATATCCCTTATCGGGACCCAGATACCTTGAATATGTTCCTGAAAGAAGTCAGCGACTTCTCGTATGACAACAGCGAGGATTTGGGAAATGCCTTTGAATATCTGCTGTCCATCATGGGCAGTCAGGGAGATGCCGGCCAGTTCCGCACCCCCCGCCATATCATCGACATGATGGTAGAAATCGTAGACCCAAAGAAAAACGAGACCATCCTGGACCCTGCCTGTGGTACAGCGGGCTTTTTGATTAGCGCCTATCGTCACATTCTTGCACAAAACAAGGATGAGGACGGTAAAAGTACACTAACCGCCGATGACCGTAAGCGTTTGACGGAAAACTTTGCAGGGTACGATATTTCTCCCGATATGGTGCGCCTGTCCCGTGTGAATATGTACCTTCACCATTTTACAAAGCCCAAAATCAGCGAATATGACACCCTAACCAGTGAAGAAAAATGGGATGACTGTTATGATGTCATCCTTGCGAATCCGCCTTTCATGACGCCAAAGGGCGGAATTATGCCCCACAGCCGCTATCGGGTAAAAGCCAAGCGCTCCGAAGTGCTGTTTGTGGACTACATTGCTGAGCACCTCAACCCAACAGGCCGGGCAGCCATCATTGTTCCGGAGGGTATTGTGTTCCAGTCTGCCAATGCTTACAAAGAACTTCGGAAATATCTGGTAGACGGCGGCTTGCTGTATGCGGTAATCTCACTACCTGCCGGTGTTTTCAACCCGTACAGTGGTGTTAAAACCAGTATTTTGCTCATTGATAAGTCTTTCGCCAGGTTAAAAGATGAAATCCTTTTTGTAAAACTGAACAATGACGGATTCGACCTGGGAGCACAGCGCCGTGAGATAAAAGGTAGCGAAATTCCAGAAATTATTCGTATAGTCAAGAAGTATCATGCTGATCTGGATCTGCAAACAGCAGATGATGAAATTCTTCATCACCCACTTGTAACTATTGGCAGTAAAAATGAAATTGCAAAACAGGATTATATTTTGGCTGGGGATCGGTACAAAGAAGAACAGCCAATTTCTAGCACTTGGCCAATTGTTACATTAGGAGAAGTGTGTGAGGTGATTTCAGGACAATCTCCTGAAGGAAAATTTTATAATGATATTGCTGAAGGTGTTCCTTTTTATCAGGGAAAAACTGAATTCACGGAAATTTATCTGGGTAAACCTAAAAAGTGGACGACAATGGTTACAAAAACGAGCTCTAAAAATGACATTGTTATGTCTGTAAGAGCACCTGTTGGACCGGTTAATATTGTAACCGAGGATATTTGCATTGGGAGGGGTTTAGCAGCTATTCGATGCAGCTCCAAAATACAATATAAGTATTTGTTTTATGTTTTAAAACAAATGGAAGATGAGATACAAGGAGATAACGGTGCTGCTTTTTCTTCAATCAATAGAAAACAAATTGAGCAAATAAAAATTCCGCTTCCTCCTATATCAGTACAGGAAGAAATTGTTGCTGAACTTGAGAGCTATCAAAGAATTATTGATGGAGCTAGACAAGTTATCGACAACTACAGACCCAACATTAAAATTGATTCCTGTTGGGAGTTAAAACCTTTAGCTCAAATCTGTGATGTAAGAGATGGCACACATGACAGTCCAAAGTTTGTTCAGGATGGTTTTCCATTAGTAACTTCTAAAAATATCAAAAATGGAACAATTGTTTTAGATGATGTAAATTTCATTTCAAAGGAAGACTATGATAAAATTAATCAACGATCCAAGGTGGATAAAGGCGATATTCTTATGCCTATGATTGGAACAATAGGTAACCCTGTTATTGTTGATATTGAACCAACCTTTGCGATAAAAAATGTTGCACTAATAAAATTCTCGGGTCAAGAAGTGAAGGCAAAGTATGTATTATTTGTGCTGAACAGCTCTTTGTTTGCCAAATATATTGAGGCTACCAAACGTGGTGGTACTCAAAATTTTATTTCACTAAAAGACATTCGCTCATTTAATATTCCTTGCCCGGCAGTGGAGATTCAAGAAAGCATTATAAGAGAGATTGAAGAAGAAATATCTATTGTAGAACAAAACAAACGGCTCATAGACATCTTTAAACAAAAACTAGCAGATAGAATTAGCGAAGTCTGGGGGGAATAGCACTATGTACGATGAAACGTTTAAGGACGCACTATATGGTGCTTTTCAGCCTGCCGATGAAGAATATGATCCATCATTCTTAGTTCGCCTCTTAGAGTATTTTCCGACTGATAAAGTGGATGTAGGAAGTGGCACTTATGACCAATACCTTTATGATTTGGAGAAGACAGTCGTAGATAACTATGAGAAAGGTAACTATCAGGTTTCTTTTTTCTATGCGCACCTCATTTTTATGAGCTACACCTACTATTGCGTTGATCATGCCTTTCAGACAAATCCGGATCGAATGAAAGATCTTTTTTACCCAATCAATGCTTATAACGGTAAAACAGATAAACCGGATATTGAAAATCACGCAAGTGTTTATGATTTCAGCAAAATTCCGGAAAAAGAAATATTCAAAGTCTTCCGTGCGCTGGAGATGGAAGATGAAAAAATAAAAGCGCTCTCAAAGTACATAAGCGATAGAGATGACTATGCTCATGCCACAGGACAAGGAAATATTTCTATCGATGCCCTGTCTCAAAATATACGGACAATAACCAAGCACATGGAAGCGTTGCACGAAATTTTTAAAGGACCAGCAAAAAAACTCTATGTTCAGTATTTACTTAGTCACTGTGAGATGGAATATTCTGATGTTGTAGATGGTGTTTATGATTTCATCGTAGATAATATGTTATCGCTTCACGATTTGGAATACCTATGCCATTTAGGAATCAGCGGTATTAGAAATGAGAACGAAGAATTCAAAAGTAAATACAGATTTATTAAAAAAGTTCATTGTGCATTTATTGAGTACTGTATGGAGAACATGGGAATAGATTCACCCAGTAGTTATACAGATTTGAGAGATGAAGCCTATCTGTATTATAAATATCAGGACAATGCCGTTGAGTATGTAGAGAATGAGCTTGGTGTTAGTGCTTATGAATGTGGAAAAGAAGGTGTGGAGTTTCCAGTTTATGAGTGCTTGGAATGCGGTGCGGAGCAGCTGGCTCATGATACAAAGGCACAAAAATACCATTGCTTTTCATGCGGAGAAGATTTTGACGAAAACACCATTGCATTTTGCAGCCGATGTGGTGCTATTATGAAAAACAATGAAATTGACATCTGTCCAAACTGTATCGAGAATATGACAGCCGAGTAGCTGTCTAAGGAGAGCATCATGGCACAATATGAAGTAAATAACAGTTCAATACAAACCCTATTATCCTGGATTCGCAGTGGGGAAATTGCGATTCCAGAAATCCAGCGCCCTTTTGTGTGGGACTCCACCAAAGTACGTGATTTGATTGACTCCCTGTATGCAGGTTTTCCGGTGGGATATATCATTGTCTGGAAAAATCCTGATGTTCGTCTGAAAGACGGCACCATTTCTTCCGGCAAAAGAATCCTCATTGACGGGCAGCAGCGCATCACCGCTTTGCAGGCCGCCATTGTCGGGGAGCCGGTAATCGGCAGCAACTACCGCAAAAAGCGCATCAAAATCGCTTTCCATCCGCTGGAACAGCGCTTTGAAGTGGCTAACCCTGCTATCGAAAAAGATGGGGCCTGGATTCCTGACATTGCCCCACTCTATCAGCCTGGTTTTGATTCTTTTAACTTTGTGATTGACTACTGCATCAAAAACCAGTTGGATAACAGCAAGCGGAGCGCAGTCAATGATGTGCTTACCAAATTGCAGCAGATTCAGAACAACAGCATTGGTGTGATCGAGCTGTCCCACCAGCTTGACATTGCCCAGGTCACCGAGATTTTTATCCGAATTAACTCCAAAGGCGTGGTACTTTCCCAGGCTGATTTTGCCATGTCCAAAATTTCCTCGGATGACCGCTATGGCGGCAATCAGATTCGCAAAACCATGGACTATTTCTGCCATCTGATGCAGAAGCCGGAGGACTTTGAGGCAATCCGTCAAAACGATACAGAATTTGCGGCCAGCGAGGACTTTTCCAAAATCAAGTGGATCATCAACGAACACGAAGATATTTACGTGCCAGATTACACCGATGTGCTTCGTGTGGCGTTTACTTTTAAGTTTCTGCGTGGCCGAATTGCCGACCTGGTAAGCCTGCTGTCAGGTCGTGACTTTAATTCCCGTGATTATCAGGAATCCATTGCTGAAGACTCTTTCGCAAAGTTGAAAGAAGGCGTTCTGGAATTTGTCAGCAAGACCAATTTCCAGCGCTATCTGATGATTGTGAAGTCTACTGGCATTATTTCTCCTGCAATGATTCGTTCCCAGAACGTCCTGAATTTTGGATATGCTCTTTATTTGCTGCTTCGTGCCAACGGAGAGGATGCGGCGGTCATTGAGAAAGTTGTACGCCGTTGGCTTGTACTGACAATTCTGACTGGCCGGTATTCCGGATCGCCGGAGTCTACCTTTGATTATGATATCAAACGATTCCAGGCCAATGCTCCCATGGAATTTTTGGAGCACACTGAAGCTGGTGAACTGTCCGATGCGTTCTGGAACAATATTTTGGTGACTAAGCTCAATACCTCCGTGGCTAGCAGCCCAATGTTCCATGTATTTTTGATGGCGCAGGTCAAAATGGGCGATTGCGGATTCCTGTCAGAGCAGATCGATGTGAAATCACTTATTGAACAACGTGGTGATATTCATCATATCTTCCCCAAAAAGTATCTGCAAAAGTGCGGGATTAAAGAACGTGGGCTATACAACCAGATTGCAAACTATGTCTACACACAGTCTGAAATCAATGTCAAAATCAAGGATCAGGCTCCCAAAGAATATATGGCCCAAGTTAAGGAGCAGTGCAAGGGTGGTAATTCTGTTTATGGTGGCATTGATTCGATGGTAAAGTTAGAGGTAAACATGGCCGCCAACTGTATACCAGAAGAGATTTTCGATATGGATTATACCCAGTTTGAGGATTTCTTGGAGAAACGCCGCCATCTGATGGCACAGAAAATTCGCCGTTATTATGAGCTATTACGATAACTCCAATTTATTCCTGTCTGGAAGCGGAGGTGAAGTTAATATGGCAATGTTGGATAACACAAGAGAGGAGATTTTAAAAGAGCATATCGTTCCATATGAACAGAGATTAGTGGTTTTTCTCGATTTACAGGGATTTAGAGATGATATTATTCGTAATTATCCAGCTGAAGCGATTGGTTCACTTTTTGGAGAATTCGATTGCTTAAAAAGAATGCTCGAAAAAGATGCAGATGATCTTCAAGTAACTATTATCTCCGACAGTATTGTTGTTTCAGTGAGCTTGGACAAACCCGAGAACTTGCTATACTTTTTCGATGCATGCTCATTTTTTGCAAAGCCACGAATGGGGAAATTATTTGTTGCAATTAGAGGGGGGATCGCTTATGGCAAGCTCCACCACAAAGACAACATTGTTTTTGGACCTGCTTTGGTGGATGCTTATGAAATTAGCGAAGGAGAGCATAAATCAGATTTTCTGCGTATCCGTATGTCTGCTGAAACATTCAAGCTTATTAGAAAATTACCACAGTTTGGCGGTTTTAGCATGGCTGTGTTGTTTCCGGAAAGTGCGGAAAAAGAATATTATTTCTTTAATCCCTGGCTATTTCACTTGGCAGCACCCAGTGTATGGAGAGATCCACTGGAGCCAGAAACCAGCGATGAAATTATTCTGCGGCTAAAAGAATATGTGGTGTGGTGTGTCATGAACATGACAAAGTATCGAAACAGTTCTAACAAAATATATAGCAAATATGAGGATTTGTTAGTTCAGACAATATGCACCTTCGAAATGATTAAAGATGTCTATTATTCCTATTTGACCAATAAAGCTCAAGAAATTATAGATTTTTACTCTGACGCCGAAAAAGCAATTCCATTTGTGCATCAATTAGAGCACGACCTTAAACCAGATGATAGTGTATAAACAGTAAAAAACCCCGGATGATTGCCAAGATGAAGTGACCCCAAAAAGTTAGACAATATTTCGAAGTAAAAATTGTTCAAGCAGCCGAAAGGGCTTGCTGTCTGTGAATTGCAGGCGGCAAGCCCTTTAGCTTTGCCTTGATCCTGCGGTTGTTGTAGTAATCTAGATATTCGATCAGTTCCAGTTTGAAGTGTTCCATGGAGCGGAACTCCTGCAAATACAGCAGCTCACTTTTGAGCAGCCCGAAGAAATTTTCTATCACAGCATTGTCCAGACAGTTTCCCTTGCGGCTCATGCTCTGGCGAACACCTTTCTCCCGGAGCATCTGTTGGTATTGTTTGTGTTGGTACTGCCAGCCCTGGTCAGAATGGAGAATCAGGTTTGTTTCGGCCGGGATCTTTGCAAACGCCTCGTCCAGCATGGTGGTTACCATGCTGAGTGCAGGACGATCCGATATGGTGTAACTGACCAGATCGCTGCTGCACAGATCAAGGATGGGAGAGAGATAGAGCTTCTCTCCAAACAAACTGAACTCTGTCACATCGGTGACCCACTTCTGGTTTGGCTTTTCGGCGCGGAAGTCCCGGTTTAACAGATTTGGCGCAATTTTGCCAACTTCACCCTTGTAAGAACGATACTTCTTCATCCTGACACGGCAAACTAAGCCCAACTCTTTCATAAGCCGCT
>ERZ772893.1779-NODE-1779-length-19628-cov-3.510295_pt1 | contig 19628 bp, 16 predicted proteins | sample MGYA00511482_ERZ772893 | MGnify/ENA primary metagenome ERZ772893 (study PRJEB29015, sample SAMEA2737687) | human gut metagenome | biome: human gut; feature: human-associated habitat; material: faeces | place: China | collected 2012 ... | reverse complement strand
ACACGGATAAGGTAGAGGTTTGCTCCATCCCCGGGGTCACAGAGCGGCTGGAGACACAGATCTTCGGCGCCTTCCTGAACTTTGCCCGGACCGGAGTGCCCAGCCAGGAATCTTTGCCCGTCTGGCCGACGGTCACGCAGCAGGAGGAACCCACGATGATTTTTGACACAGAGTGTCAGGTGCGCCGTAATTACGACGATGAATTGCTCATGCTGATAGACAGCTGTCTGCCTGCTGTTAATTTGATGGATATGATGGAGACGCAGGATATGCAGCATTAATTGCGTTGGCTCTTTTTCAAAAAGAAGAATCTTTCTGAGGTCGTTCTCCTCTTTTGTCTTAGTAGAAGGAATATAGAGATTCGGTACACGGCGCAGCTGACAATATAACGCTGTCCGTTCTGTGCTAAAAATGGTCCCTGCTGGTGATCTCGTCACACAGCAGGGGCCATTTTAGGCTTTATTCCACTAGTATCTTTCGTTGTTTATCAACCGTCTCTCGGCTTCCTGAACGTTAGCGCCAAATCTTCCCCGCAAAGGAATCGTCGGACATCTGCCATGATATCGGGCAAGAAATCAAAACATGTTCACTACAAGTTTTTCTTAATCACAATGTGAAAAGGAAATACTTGGGATGCCGCTTTTTGCCGCGTCAATTTCAATGCGGAAGCTTCCCGGATTGGACATGGTGATTGGTAGGCTTTCTTTCTCCCTTTATTTCACCGCAACATACCTTTGCTTACTTGATGTAGGCTTTTCCGGAATTGTCAGCTTTAGCCCTCCCTCATCCGGCAATGGCCTCAAATACCGTGCCGCAAAGCTTTTCACGGCTTATATCCGCAGTACTCTGCTATTTCTTTTTTGCTCCTGGGTACATTGCAAAAGGCAAGTACGGTTTCTTTCGCCTTGTCTTGTGGGGCAGTTTCGTTTTTACAAGTTCCCCCAGCGCTCCATGTATTTCATGCGGTGAAACAGATCCGCAATAACCGGATTTCTCCAGGCGAATAAATCTTCAGCTAACTGCGGAACCTTTTTCTATTTTACGATTTCAGTCTATAGATTCGATTTCGATTTCCGCCTTCCGTCGATACCGCTCCGTCCTCTACCATTTCACTAAGAAGCTGTCTGGCCCTTGCACTCTTTACACCAAGCATTGCGGAAATATCTGCACACTTTGCAAAAGCATGGTCTGTTAGATATTCCAATATTGCTGCCTTTTGACTTGCTGTTTTCACATTTTTGATTTTATCGCTGCCATTTATCGCTGCTTTTTTATCGCCATTTTGAGCTTTTGCCAGCGATAACGATAATACGGTTCGATCCGGCTCTGCGGATTCCGCAATGACAGGTTCTTCCCACCCCTGCGCTCGCCAAACCCGGAAAATATTTGGGATGCCGCTGCCGGCACGTTCACCAATATCAATCAGGTTAAACATTTTCAGCATAGTCCCGTTTCTGGGGTCGGATACATCGCCGCTTTTCGCCGCGTCAATTTCAATTCGGAAGCTTCCCGGATTGGACATAGTGATTTGGTTTTTTCGTTTGATAATCACAAGCCCCTGCCGTCCGTAATAATCCGCATTGACCAGGCAATTCGCCAGCGCCTCCCGGAGTGCCTGATGAACAGCCGTATCGTCTACCCGAACGCCGCCCTCCATTCTGAACGGCACCTTGATGTCCTGCGTCAGTTTGTTGTATACCCGGAAATAAAAATCATACACATTGCCGCTCCAATCTCCGGAAGAGGAAATGATTCGGTCTGTCCACCGGGCATCGGAATCGTATTGTTCCTGATAATCCAGGAAATACGTATTAAACTCCCGCACAATGTCGTACTCGTTCCCGAACATCAGAAGCCCCGCAGAGGTCGGGTGCTTTTTCCCGTCAGAGCCAATCCCAATAGCACCCAATTTCAGCAGGAAATCCTCATCTTCCAAGGCTTCCCAGACGTGCCCCGGACGGGACAGGCGCATTCTTTGCCGGTAGCTTCGGATGCTTTCACTGTTGAAAACGGTCATATCCATTTCGTTCAGCACCAGCATATCCTGGGTCTTCACGGAAGCATCCCGGACCATGGCCTGAAATTCTTCCTTGGTGCAGCGGTAGTCACCTTCCCCATTCCGGCGATAGGTGCATAGCGGATTTCCGTCTACATAGACAGGTCGGTATGAACGCTCAGCCCGAGGGACGTTAATGACTACGATATGGTTACCATCCACATCTTGAACAAAAACATCTTTGGAAGAAAGCACATTTACGCTGGTCTTATTTGGGTTGTTGGCAATGTTCCAGAATTCTTTTATAAGTTTGTCCGGGTCAGGCAAGTCGATTGCATGAAAGGATTTGTCAGGCATTTCTTCCACACCCAGCAAAATGATTCCACCGTAGGTATTTGCAAAGGCTGAATATGTCTCCCAAATGCTCCTGGGTAGACCGCCCAGTGCTTTCTTCGCCTCAATACGGTTGTTCTCCCGGTACTGCTCTAATTTAGAAAAGTCAATCATGGTTGTCCCCCTTTGGTCTTCCACAGGAATCTGCGCTCTGTCCAAAATCGTTTTTCTAATCAACTACATCATACCATACGGCGGCATTCGTATGCAATGGATTTTTCAAATACAGCAAATTCGGTCAGCGTCGAAACGATTTTGTTTTGGGCCGACAGAGAAGCATTTTTCAAATGCGCAGCCAGAACAAAGTTCTGATCTTGGGGCTTGGGAAATTTGCCCCAACAAGCAAATTGCGTCCGGGTAGCACCCGGACACTGCTTGCCGGTAGGAATGCCCGGCAGATAATAAGTGCTCCATTGGGCTTCATAAGTAAAACATGGCATTCGCATCCAGCGTTTTTTTTCGTTCCTTCCAGTCCGGCATCAGCATAGAAAGAAAGTCGTAGAAGTTTTTGGAGTGATTTGGATGAATAAAATGACAAAACTCATGCATTACGACATATTCAATACAGTTTCGGGGGGCTTCCAAGAGCCGTTTGTTCAGCGTAATGATCCCTTCCTTCGGCAAGCAAGACCCCCATCGTGTATCCATGCTTCGAATCCGCAGGGTAGGTGCTATGACTCCGTATTTTTGGAATACCGGGTAAATTGCGTCAACAATTTCTCTAAAAACGATTTTGCATTCCCGGTCAAAAAATCTCATAACCATCCGCTCTTTTTTGGAAAAATTCTGCGGATCTTTGATCTCAAGGAATAAGTAGACCCCATCCGAATACACCTGGTTCTTACTTGCCTGCAGCACTTTCAGGCGCAGGGCTCTGCCCTGAAGATAAAAGGTCTCACCGCTGACATATTGCTTTGGCTGTAGTTTATACTGTTCCTGCAACGCAAATTTCTTTTGTGCGTTTAGAATAAACGCCGCTTTGCTTACCAGAAACGCATCTATCTTTTCCGCCGGAACCGCCACATTGGCAGATACATATACGCTTCCGTTTTTTCGCACATGAAGGTTGATATTTTTGACATTTTTTCGTTCCAATGAATATCTCAGCGTTTTTTCGCCTATCTGGATTGCCCTGAAGGTAATATCTTCCGGCATGATTAAAACCTCCGCAGGGCAACGGTTTTCACATTCTCAATGACCTTATCGATCAAATCAAATGACAATACCAGTCCCCGGCTCTTTTCATACGCATAGAACAGATCGTCAATATCCTGGGAAATCCGATTGTGGATTGTCTGGTTATTGGTCCAGTCTACGCAGCTGTGCTTCGCAATAATCGCCGTAATTTCTTCAGCAATCTCTGCCGCAAAATCAGGGGTCATTCCCTCGACTTGCGCATCATCGAACAACGCCGTTATTACACCATAAAAAGCCTGCGCGTGAACATTGTGCTTAATCCGTTCCGGATAGCTGACAGAGCTCTTTCCGGAACGGTAATCTTCCAGAATGCTCCGCATCTTTGCCAAATACTCCGCCTCGCTGATAACCTTTTCCTTGTATTGATCTAGTGCATCCTTAATCCGCTTGGAGAAGCTATCATAATATGCAGGATTCTCCTCGTACTTTGCGCTGATGCTTTTCGACAGCCTACTGGTGATTGCATCCGCCTTCGCATGCAAAGAGCCCAATTCTTCCAATTCCTGTTCAAAATCATCCTTATTCAGAATGTCAACCGGACTGGTAATCTGCTTCAGACCGGCAACAGACAAATGCGTGTCCAAAAGGTTCTGCATCAGAGGCTCGTACTCACTGTTGTCGATGGCATCGCAATAGCGAATTTTTACACTGCGCCGCACCTTGGAGAAAAACACAAAACAATCCTGGTACTTTTTGCGTTCTTCTCCTGGAAGTGCGGCATAGACCTGTTCTGAATTCAGCGCAAGGTTTAGTGCTCTGCCAAAAGCACACAGAAGGTTATAGAACTGTTCGCGCCTCTTTTCATCTGCCAGAGCAACTTCCACTGCTTCTGTATCGTCCAGATTCTTAATATCTGTAAATATGTCTATGAGATTGGTATAGGCCGTTCTCAACTGTCCCAGCGCTTCCAGAACATCGATGACAACGCCCCTCAGGTCTCCACTCTCAAAGTTTTCCAGTCCGGCACCGCTGTACATATCCATAGCGGCATCCAATTTCTGAATCAAGCCGCGATAGTCCACAATCAGGCCGTACTCTTTTCCATCGTGAAGCCGGTTGGTTCTGGCAATCGCCTGCAGCAGGCCATGCTCTTTGAGTTCCTTATCGATGTACAGCACCTGACAAATAGGCGCGTCAAACCCGGTCAACAGCTTACTGCACACAATGAGAATATCAATCTCACCGTCGCAAAATTTGTTCTTCATGGCTTCTTCGTAAGTGTCAGCATCGCCATACTGTTTCATCATCTTTTCCCAGTATTCGATAACCTCATGATCGGTGCCTTCATCGATGTCATCCACACTTTCCCGCATATCCGGGGGAGAAATGGCAACCGCACAATTCAGGTCACCAAACTGCTCAAAGCATTTCAGATAGCGAATGGCATCCCGCTTATAGTTGGTAGCCAGCATGGCCTTGAAGCCTGTATCCTTGAAGCCAAGGATAAAATGATTGTTGATATCCAGTGCAATACGCTTGATTCTGGCATCTGTGGAAGTTAGCCTGCGGATACTGCTCCATTTCCGGCGCAAATCCTCTTTCTGCGGATCAGTCAATCGTTTCGTGGTCTGCCGGAACCACATATCGATATTTTTTTCATCTACCTTCTGTTCTACAAATCGTCCTTCATAAATCAGGGGAACAATCGCGCCATCTTCCACGCCGTCCTGAATAGTATATTTGTGGATGAGCTTGCCGAATTTGGTCAGAGTGTTCTTTTCCCGCTTCATAAGCGGTGTCCCCGTGAAGCCGATATAGCAGGCATTGGGGAATACGGTACGCATTTTGGCAGCCATGGAGCCGTAGTTGGAGCGATGGCTTTCGTCAATGAGAACGAATACGTCCCTGGAAGTATTTCTCGCCGCCAGACGTTCTGCCGTGTTGAATTTATTGATGATGGTGGTAACCACATCCGCTTTTCCGCTCGTCACCAGTTCCACCAGATGCCGCCCGCTGGTTGCCCGGGCAGGATTCAGCCGGGTGTGGGAAAAGGTTGCCGCAATCTGACCATCCAGCTCTTTTCGGTCGGTCACAATGACCACCCGGGGATTGCAATCAGCAAGCACCATCAGAATGTACTTGGCCAACATCACCATGGTCAGGCTTTTCCCGCTGCCCTGGGTATGCCATATCACGCCGCCCTGGCGATTCCCACGGCTATCCTGCTGCGCAACGGTTTTCATGATCTCCCGAATGGCAAAATACTGCTGATAGCGGCAGATTTTCTTCACGTTGGCATCGAACAGGACAAAGTAGCGGGTCAGCTCCGTCAAGCGCTCCTGGCGAAACAGGGAGATGATATTCCGGTCTTGTTCCGTAGGGACTCTGTCTGCCACAAACTGTGCCAATCCGGAATCCAGGAACGCCGTGTCCTGCTCTTTCCATACGCTCCAGAACTTTTTGGGAGTACCTGCCGTAGCGTATTTTACGGTATTTTTGTTGGTTGCCATGACGATTTGGGCATACTTGAACAGCTGGGGGATGTAATCCGCTTGCTGGTTGCGGATCATCTGTTCCACGGCCTGCTCCACGGGAATATGGGGTGCTTTGCACTCAATGACCGCAAAAGGGATGCCGTTGATAAACAGCACAATATCCGGGCGGGCATTGTGCTGCTTGTCCAGACTGTCCACCGCGAATTCTTCCGTCACGTGGAACAGGTTGTTCTCCAGGTGTTCCCAGTCAATATATTTCAGGTTAAAGCTGAGGGACTTTCCGTCGCCCACAGTTTCCGGATAGCTTTTGCCCAGCAGCAGGGCATCGTAGATTTTCTCGCTGGTGCGCACCAGCCCATCAGTCAAAGGTTCGTCCAGTTCCTCCATGGCCCGCTCAATGTTGGCGGCGGAGAATTCGTTTTCCGCGCCGGCATAGCTGTAACGGTTCAGCTTGCGCAGCTGGCCCCGTAGAATGTCTTTCAGTAGCACATGGTATCTGCTGCCCCGCTGCCTTTCACAGTCCTTGGGGGAAATATAGGTATAGCCCATGGATTGGAAAAGCGCAATAGCCGGTTTTTGGCTGGCGCTGACTTCCAGATAGGCGCTTTGCTCCATGGTGCAACCTCCTTTCGGTTTTATTTCAACAAAAGGACAAATAGCAGGGCGGGAGAGCCCGCCTCGTACATTCCTTACTCATTTGCCAGATACTTTCCACCTGAAACGATTTCCAGCAGCTTACCCTTTGAATAAATTGCTGTCTGTTTTGAAACAGGGTCATAGACGAAATAGTTTTCCGTTGATACAGTCTCTTTGTTGATCGCCGCCATGAATCCCGTAATAAAACATTCAAATTCTTCTTCGGAGAGGCCAGTTGGCAGAATGGCATGGAAGTTTCCTGCTGTTAGATGGATATTGGGGGCTGTATCTTCGATAATCTCTTGCTTTTTGACTACCGCCAGTCCTCTACGCTGGACAATTCTCCACAATTGTTTTCCAATTTCTTTGATTGCCTCGAATACTGCATTTCCTGCAACGCCATAAGCAATGGCTTGTACAATAGGGTTTGATAAAAGCAAATGGATTTGCGGAAAGAAAATATCAATTCCGTCGATAGCACAGGATGGATATTCATGCACTACCAACTCTGCTTCAATCCTTTTCAATTCTGTATCAATTGCGGAAATGTCTTCTGGCAGCACTTCTCCTTGGAGTGTGTTTATCAAAACAGTATTTTCAGTTATATTTTTCTTCATCTTATACCCTCACGATTCCTGTCAGCAGAAGCTGCATCAGAGCTTTCTTCTTTTTCTTTTCTTCTTCCAGCTTGCGCTGATGAAGGGTGATAAGGCGGTCGAGGTTTTCAAAAAAATGACCTATTACTTGTTGTTCTTTCTTCTGCGGAACTAATATGTCTTGAACATCCAAATCGCTTTTATTTAGATTCCCAATTGCTCCATTTCCACCCGAAACATATAAATCAATAAATCTTTTATACCAGCTTGAACTCATAAAAGCGTTGGCAAAATATGGTTCATCAGAAGTTCCAAGTAGCATAAACCCTCCATAAACTGTAGAATTACCGGAGATTTCACTAATTATGGCATGTTTTCCTACTAATCTTGAAGAACCGTTTGCTGCCGTAATGAGAATATCGTTTTCTTTTGCGAAGTCGATATTGACTGCATTTTCATCAACAAATACATCATCAGGTTTTAACACAAAATGTCCCTCGTCAATGTTTGACGAGCGCAAAACCCTAACACCTTTTTCCCTAATGTCGGTAGGCTTATATGTTAAACCTCTACGGGTTTCAACCAATTCTGAGAACTTATGCTGTTCCCAAGGGTCAGTAAATCCCTTGAAGCGAATTTCCGGTACAGTCTGGCCTTCCTTTGGAAACATTTTTTCAAGGAAAAATCGCTTTTCCTTTATGATCTCTTCGATTTTTTGTCGCTCCAGTACAATGACCTTGTCTTGCGTAGTAAGGATTTCTGCAATTTTCTTTTGTTCAGTAGTACTTTTGGGATAACTTATATCAATGTTATTCAAGTCATCTTGATTGATCTTTGGCATTTCTGTTCGCATCGAGCATGCTACCGCTCGTTTATAGAAATTATATCCAAGCATTAAGTTAAAAAGATAAGCCTTTTCAATTTTTCCTGTTGGCTTAATTGAATAGCAATCTGCACTGCAAATCCCTTCAAACGGTGGAGCACAAACCTTATTGAGATTCGGACGAATTTTGCTGTACACAATCGAGTCAGAGTCAAAATAGAACTTCCCTGAAATCAGCCTTAATTCAGACGCAGATTTCGTTTCAAAGATACGTCCTGTATCTTTTTCGATGCAATCAGGCCCAATATGCTGCATTTCTGAGTATGGCTGTTTTTGTGGGTCAACCAAGCCGGACGCAATCACGCCGAGTTGCCGAAATGGAGATTTATCCCAGTCTGATGGAATTATATCTGTCCCAGCTTTCCTATACCCCTCCGGCACGATTCCGTGCCGGATTAGGTCTATTCTTTTTTTTACTTCTTGTGTCATATTTCACACTCTTCTCTCAGCTATTACTGATATTTCTGGCAATACGATCCTCTCTTTTCTGGTATTCGCACTTTCGAAGTTCGTAGAACCAGTCTGGAATCAGAACGCTTTCGCATCTGCTGTTGTATATGCTTTGCTGCATATTCATCAAAGAAGATACGATGTCATCACTGCCACTGCACATTGAATCTTCGATAATATGCGCTTCACTTCTTATTTTTTTGTGTATTTTGCGGCATTCATTTGTTTTATGAATCGAACTTACTGCATACTCTCCAATCGGAATCAACCATGTACAGACACAGATAGCCTTTATAACGCTTGGATTAAAAACAAAAAAGCTTATAATCACAAGCAAAAATACCAAAGTCCAGGCTATGATTTGCAATACCATGTAATCTTTAATTATATTTTTTGTCCAGCGTTCATTTTCACTTTGGCAGTAGAACACTTGCTGACTACCAGAAAGCATCGAATAATCACTATACCAGTTCCTCACGCTTGCTCTTTCCTGCCCTGTATAATCCCCGATATACTTAGCTATGTCTATTCTGCTAGGACAGTTACCCCATTCCAGCTCGCTATTTCCTACCGCAGCAGAGAAAAGCACTACATCAAAAAATTGCTGCACTGTAGCTGCTTCGCATTTTACATTTTTAATCCACCGACTGTAGTATTTATTTATAATCAAAAGAATTACGGATAACAACCCATATATCGCCGTCAATAGTTCCGAGCCAATTGCCGATGAAACAGCCGAAAACACCGCAAACACAAGCACAACAGCAGATTGTCCTGCCTGCATCTTTTTTGCCCTGGTATATAGCTTTCGCTGTTCAAGCAAGCAATCGAGTAGATACGGTTCGTTCTGCCTTACAAAAATGCTATCAGCCGTATTCCGGGAAGCTGCTTCCAAGGATTTCACCCCATTTCCTTATTGCCCCTTTATAATTCTTTGCCTGTTCTTCCTGCCACGCTTCACATGCTTTTTCGTAGTCTGCTCGTGCCTTATACTGTAGATTCCATTTGTCAGAAACGCTAAGATGATTGATATCACCCTGAATTCCTTTCATATCGTACACAGGGCCTGTAATATGATTCGCTATGTATTTCAGAGTATCTCTGAACCGCAAATCAATCCACTGACTTAATTCACTCACAGAATCCGCATAATTAACGATCATTGTTTCGAGCATATACGAAGGAATCGTTTTTGCATTTTTAACTTTATTCCACTTTTTACAGAGACGCACCAATTCTAGCAAACGTCCATCCTTATTCTGGTTGGTGCTTGTAACATGCTCCTTGTCCTTTTGAGGGTCTGTTTTCTTCCAGTTGCCCTGTCCATTCGGAATAAGATAGTATGCCCGTCCATCACTTTCGGTCACAGTGTGAAAACATGGAACAATATCAAAAGACCAATCTTTGGACTTGAGGTTTAGAACAACAGCTTCTCCATTTCTTCGAACTTCAGAGCGGGAGTATTCTCGCACTGACTCCAATTTGTCCTTAAACCTGTTGGTCACTTTCGTACTGTTTAATGTACCGTCATCGCACATACAGTCTTTTTGTGCCGAGTTGGTCGTACTTGCATTAATCCGAACATTATCCCATGGATCGTACTGATTGTATGTTGCTCCATTTGCCGCAATACCGATCATTAAATCGATGTCATCAAGTTCCCGGCATTTGGTTTTACGCGCAAAGGAACCAAAGTGGACATTAAATTCATCGCACAAATCGAAGAATCCATCTTGTTCACCGAATTCAGCAATATTATTCAGCAGATTGTCACGGCTGACTCTTGCGGCAGATACGATGTTGGGGTCAAGATTTACAATATTCTTCATAAACTCTTCAAAAGCTGCATTAACAGTTGTTGCCATATATCTTCCTCCATTCATTTCTGCTTCAGAGCCGTCATACTCGTCCATTTCCCATTCCATCCACCCACTGGCAAACCCGTTTTGCCAACTCCTTCTCGCCTTCCCGCAGAAGAACGTATGCAGGAATATGTTGGCTCACATATTGGAGCTGTATCCGGATCTCCAGATCCGTAATTTGCTCCAGTGGTACGCCATACACCACGCGCACCCCATCGCCCCAGATACCGAACGTGTTGATCTGGCTTCCATATTCTCGGATCATGTCTTGCAGGCAGGCCATGGCCTGTCCACGTTCAAAATTGCGCAAGGCATTTTCACAGCGGGTGATATTGCTGCAGTCTTTCACAAACTCCACCGCAGTTTTTACCTGCTCTAAGGCTTTCTCATATTCGTCTTGATACATTCTTCCACCTCCGTTTTTATCATTGGAAACTGATTGAAATTCCCAAACAGTTCCTCATCTACGGTTTTATTTCCCCTTGAGTTTCTTGCGTTCGACCTCACGCTCAATCTGTTTTACGCTTTTCTCAGGTGTCGTCAGATCTTCCGGCATGGTACCGCCCAGTTCCTGGATGGTCTGGCGAACCTTGCGCCCCACATCATAGTGGGCCTGATTGGCGGCAGCTTTTCCCTGAATATTCTCCCGGCGCAGCTTTTCTTCTGTCTGGGTTGCACGGAAGAGGTTTGCTGCCAATTCTGTACTTCCCATGTGATCCAGAATTTTCTCGCTCTTTTTCAGGCCTTTTCGGGCATGAATTTCCTTGACTCCCAGGCCGCCGTACAATCCCTGATATCCTTTGTTCTGAAAAATAGCATAGTCTTTCTGTTCAATCACACCGGCATCGTGCGCTGCATCCGCCAGAGCGATATTGTGCCGCTTCATCTCATTTCGGATAGCCAGTCGCTTCTGATCCTCGGATAGCTCTTCATAGTTTTCAATCAATTCCTGCTGCCGGGTTTTGACTGCAAAGTAAGTCTGGCCTATAGCGATGATCTCTTTCCGAGGATCACCGTTCATAACAATTAAGTAACAGGCATAGCGTGACAACGCAAAATCTTCAATCTCCCGAACACCGCCATTAGGCATAGGAGATGTTTTGACGGCATCGGCAAATTGTTCATCCACCTCATAACCGCTATTTTTACATGCAAGCTTTGCCCGCTCAATGGCATCCGAAAAGCGACGCCATGAATTGTATCCCAATATTGTCTGCAGCTCACGTGCAAGCCAATATTCCTGCCCATATTCATTGATATGCTTAATATCTTCAAATGTCTGGTCGCTGTATCTCATCAAATCCTGACTCATAAGCCCAACTCCTCCAAATACTTCGCCATCTGCGCCTGCACCTGTGCCAGCTCTGCCTCAATATTGGCAATGTTCTGCTTCACCTCGTCGATATCCACTGGCTCTTCCTCCTCAAAGGTGTCCACATACCGGGGAATATTCAGGTTGTAGTCATTGTCCGCAATCTCTTCGCGGGATGCCCGGTGGCTGTATTTCTCCACGTTTTCCCTGGCTTCGTAGGTATCCACGATTTTCTTAATATCGCAGGGTCGAAGAATGTTCTGATTTTTCCCCTTTTCAAAGTTCCCTTCTCCGGATGCATCAATGAACAGGACATCATCCCGGGTACGTCCGGTGCGAAACACCAGAATACAGGCGGGAATGCCCGTACCATAAAACAGATTCGCAGGCAGGCCGATCACCGCATCCAGCAGGTTGCTATCTACCAAAGCTCTTCGAATTTTTCCTTCACTGGCCCCGCGGAACAGGACTCCATGGGGCAGCACCACTGCCATTCTGCCATTGTTGCCGTCCAGACTTTTCAGCATGTGCAGCACAAAGGCATAGTCGCCCTTGGAACTGGGGGGAACACCAATGTCAAAGCGCTTATAGGCATCCATGGACGCAGTCATCTTCTCCTGCTTTTTGCCCTTGGCATCCAAGCCGGCATTTGCAAGGAAGCCACTGTCCCATTTATCCAAACTGAATGGAGGGTTGGCTACCACTACCTGGAAACGCATCAGCTGATCGTTCTTTAGATTCTGGGGATTGGATAACGTATCACCCTGCCAAATCCGGGCATCGTCAACACCATGCAGGAACATATTCATAGTGCATAGCGCCCAGGTCTGTGCATTCAGTTCCTGACCATAAATCGCTACCTTGCCGCTGGGCACCTTCTTGTACGCCTTCAGCAGCAGGCCGCCGCTGCCGCAGGTGGGGTCATAAATTCGGTCATTCTCCTGAGGCTTCACCAGGGAGGCAACCAGTTCCGATACCTGACTGGGTGTAAAAAATTCACCGCCCTTCTTACCGGCATCAGAGGCAAAGTTGGCAATCATATACTCATAGGCATCGCCGATGATATCTGCAGATCCCAGCTGGCTGGGACGGAGATCCAAGTCATGAAAATCTTCCAGCAAATTGCTGAGGGTCGCTTTTTTCTCCTTCATGTCCCCGAAATCCACCTGAGAATTGAAGTCAATGGCGCGGAAAACATTGCACAGCTTTCCGCTGTTATGTTCTTCAATGTGAGACAGGGCCACGTTGATCTTCTGTCCGATTTCGTTGCTGTTGCGTTCGCTGTAAAGGAAATCAAAGGTGGACTCTTTATCGATTGAGAACCGCTCCCGGCTCATGGCGCGTTCCACACGTCGTTCATCACCGCCATACTGAGCCATGTAGTTTTCACGTTTTTCTTTGGTAACATCGCTCAGGTATTTCACAAAAAGCATGGACAGGATGTAGTCCTTATAGCGAGAGCTGTCAATCTTTCCCCGGAAGCTGTCACAGGCCTTCCAGAGGACTCTTTCAATATCCGCACGAGTTGTCATTTCAGTTACCTCTCTTCATTTCAGTAAATAGTTGGTTAATCATTAAATCGTAGTACTTTTCTTTTTCGGCTGCCAGCTCCGCCAAAAGTCGTGTTTCCCGATGTGCAAGCTCATTTAATTCTGCCAAAACCCTTTGGTGGGAAAGCGGAAACACGTCCATCTCATAATCTGCAAAATAGCGAGGCTTCACCGACCCCAATATAGTGCTCACCGCACTCTCGGAAATTTGCCTCTTGACCGACTGTGAGTTGATTAACCAGAATAGGTATTCCGGGAGCAACAAGTTTTTGTTTGCCCGAACCACAACAAAACTGGACGGGATTACATAGCCTTCCAGCCCCTCTGTAATCAACACAGCTGTATACGGGGCGGTCAAACGAATGACAACATCCCCGGTATGCGTCAGGTATTCCGGATTCAGTGGTTCGACAGCATCAAATGTTTCACAAAGGGACGTGTCGATGCATCCGCTGGGATGAATGCTTTTTAGATTTAGCAAAGGGTAGCGGTATTCTGTTTTTTCTCGGGCTTGTTTTCTTCCAAGAACCAACCCGCTCCGAACCAGGGCCATATTTCCTAACTTCATTCTCAATTCTCCACGTCTAGAGTGAAATTTAACACATTTCTAGGTAAAGCCACTTACGGATTTTACTTTACTCGTAGTATACACCATTTCTCACTAATTGTCAATACATTTTCTATGTCACGTGTGTAATTTAACACCATCTTTCAATAATTGGAATTGGTGACAAATAAATCCGATGGTTTGTGAAATATAAATTTCTTTATCAAGTATGTAAAGCCGTAAACATTGGCTGAGAAAACAGCCCTTTGTCCAAAACCGCTTGCGTTAAATGTGCATATTTCTTATATTTCTCCCCTTCTAACCTCCAAATCACCCTCCGCACCAGACTCCGTCCCCCTCCACCTCATACCGCCACATTCCACTCCATACATATTCCCCCGCACCCAAGGGTGTCGTGAAATGCGACACCCTTGCACTTTTTACTCAGAAAAATTATCCATTTCCGACTATTTCCCGTATTTCTCTTGACAAATCGCCTCCCTATCTATATAATATATAAACATACGTTCTATTTCTTTTAGGACAGCAGCCGGGTATCCGCCACAAAAAGAGGCGTTTGCCTCCTCAGAATCGGTCTGCACCCGGCAAAAATTCAAAGGGTGTCGTAAAACGCGACTCCCTTTGCCACAAGGAGGGATTTCCAATTGCCGGTGATTCGGGCAACAAAGGATAAGGATTTTACCGTCATGAGCATCCACCATCTCCGAGATACCCGGCTGTCACTCAAGGCCATTGGGCTATTTTCCATCATTCTCAGTCTCCCGCCGGAGTGGAAGTTCTCCATTGCGGGGCTGGCTACTATTACGAAAGATGGAATCACCTCCGTTCGGGGAGCGCTGAATGAGCTGGAGCAAAACGGCTATCTGACCCGGAAGCGGCTTCGTTCTCAAGAAGGGCGGTTGGAGGACAGCGAGTATACCTTCTTTGAGCTACCGGAAGCGGGTTCACCGAATCCGGAAAAACCGGAGCAGGAAAAGCCTGATCTGGAAGCGCCTGCGTTGGAAAATCCTATATTGGGTTTGCTCAGGGAATATAATATAGAAAGAAGTAATATAGATTAAAAGAAATAAAGATTGAATAAAATACGGAAGAATAAAGGGGGAGCTTCCGAGCAAACCGACTCCCCCTAGACACACTGTGACCGATACATCACACCCCCTATTTTCCTGTACATGACAACTGAATATCGCAAACAGATTCTATCGCAGCCTGAGCGGCCCCGGTGATACCCTCAGGTTTCTGCTTAGTGCACAGGCGCATAAAGAGCTTTCATCCCGGGAAAACTAGGAAATGCACAGGGGGCTTACTATGGCAGAAAACAATGACAACCATCCGAAACCAAACGAACAGACCATCCAGGCCACCATTCAGCAGCTGTGGCTGACCTATTATAACGACACGCTCTACGCCAAGGGCCTGATTACGGAGGATCAGCGGAACCGTATGCGGATCAAAATCAAAAATCGGACCGCTTCCATGGAGCGTTAGTCCCAACCCCTCAGGCGGCAATCCGGCGACGGGTTGCCGCTTTTTCCAGTCAATTCTGGGTTGTAAAACTTCGTGATATGTGCTATCATAATCATAGAACATGATACAACGAACTTTATATTGAGTCGCTTTTGAAACTTGGCAATTCCTAAATTGGCAAGTTTCATTAGCGAGTCATAATGAGACGGGATTTCATCATTTTCTTTTTCGAAAATGACGAAATCGGCAGCACGCTTGCGTGATGCTTTTCAAATCCAATGTCCCCATTTTATTTGAAAATAGTATTAGAGGTACACCATGGATATACACAACATACGGCAGCTTCTCCGCGCCAAGACCATTTATGACCTTCCTCTGCGGGTCACCTTCTATGCCCGTGTCTCCTCCGAATCCGATGAGCAGCTGAATTCCCTGGGCAATCAGATTGGCTATTACGAGGACTTCATCAAGAAAAATCCCGCCTGGACCTTTGTCCCGGGCTATATCGACGAGGGCATCTCCGGCGCTTCCACCAGGCACCGGGAGGATTTTAACCGCATGGTAGAGGATGCCGCCGCCGGAAAATTTGACTTTGTGATTACAAAGGAAATCTCCCGCTTCGCCCGAAACACTCTGGATTCCATTCAGTTCACCCGCCAGCTGCTGTCCAGCGGAGTTGGCGTATTCTTCCAGAATGACAATATCAACACCCTGGACGAGGATGCGGAGCTGCGGCTTTCCATCATGTCCTCCATCGCCCAGGACGAGCTGCGGAAACTCAGTTCCCGTGTCAAATTCGGCCACCAGCAGGCTATCAAGCAGAGCGTTGTCCTGGGCAACTCCCGAATTTTCGGTTACACCAAGGACGATGGCCGTCTTGTCGTCGATGAAACCCAGGCTCCCATGGTACGGGAGCTTTTCACCCTCTATGCAACTGGGGCCTACTCCATGAAGCAAATTGAAAATCTGTTCTGGGAGAAGGGCTATCGGAACCTGAACGGCAAGAAAATCGCCCACACTACCATGTCCAATATGATTTCCAATCCCAAATACAAGGGATACTACGTCGGCAACAAAGTCAAGGTGGTGGATATGTTCACCAAAAAGCAGAAATTCCTCCCGCCGGAGGAATGGGTCATGTTCAAGGACGAAACCGGGCAAATTGTCCCCGCCATCGTCTCCGAGGAGCTGTGGGAAAAGGCCAATGCCGTGCTGCTGCGCAGAAGCGAGGATGTGAAAAACCGGCAGGGCATCTGCAATCACGCCAATCTGCTCACCGGCAAGCTCTTCTGCACCCACTGCGGCACCGCCTACTACCGCCGGGAATCCAAGGACAAGCTGGGCAACCAAAACAGCAAATGGGTCTGCTCCAACAAAATCAAGTCCGGCGCGGATGCCTGCGACTCCTTCCCCATCTACGAAAAGGAGCTGGTGCCCCTGCTCTTTGAGGTGTTCCGGGACACCCGGCAGGCTTCCGCCGCCATGATTGCGGAGTATGAGCGGATGTACCGCAGCATGACCTGCGACGGCAATCTGGAAAAGAAAATCGAGGAAGCCCAGGCAAACATTGACCTTGCCAAAAAGAAGAAGTCCAAGCTATTGGAGCTGGTGACCCTGGAGAGCATCACACCGGCGGATTTCAAGGCTATGACCGCCCAGTGCAACCAAGAAATCAAGTCCGGCGAGCAGACGCTCCTGGAGCTGAAGGACCAGCAGGAATCCAGCGAGGAGTTCCGTGCCAATATGGAGCACCTTCGCAAAGTCCTTCGGGATGCGGAGAAGCAGTGCCAGACCGAGGCCATCACCAAGGATTTCATTGACACCTTCATTGACAGGATTTATGTCACCCCGGAGGATGATAACACCCTGCGGCTGGACATCAAGATTTTCACCGGGGATACCTGTGAAAAGTACCTGGGGAAGCTAAAACGGCGGGCAAATCCCGAAGGTTCTACGGGTCACACGTTCAAGAAGATGATCGAGGCCTACGAGAGCGGCATGCAGTAAAAAAGCCCTCGCGGCAGTTTTGAAGCGGTAACGGCTGCGTTATCCGACAAAATTGCATACGCGAAGGCGGGAAACCGGGAAAGCGGCTTTGCTTTCCCGGTTTCTTGCATTTTGGGGCCTGCTGTGGTATGATAGCGGAAAACATTGGAAACGGAGCGGAAACCATGATTCAGGCAATTTCTTTCCAGGAGGGAAAGCATATTTTGGATACTTATCCCGGCAGTGTGCTGCTGGATGTGCGGACAGAGGATGAATATGCCCTGGAGCACGCGGCGGGGGCGAAGCTGCTGCCGCTGGATGACATTGAGGATGCGGACCTGTCGGAGATTCTGCCGGACAAGCAGGCAAGAATTCTGATCTATTGCCGCACCGGCCGCCGGTCGGCTTTGGCGGCTGCCCAGCTGTTTGACCTGGGCTATCCCCATCTCTACGACCTGGGCGGCCTCAACGGCTGGCCCTACGGCATGGAATATGGCCTGCTATAACGAGCAACGGGGACGATGCCAGAGCATCCCGGGTGTCACCGGTCCACAAAAAATCCACAGCCGCTCCAAAGCAGGGGAGAAGCTGTGGATTTTTTTAGTTTCCTCAGAATGTCACCGTGATCTTTGTACCCTTGCCCAGGGCGGAATCCAGGGTGACTGTGGCGTTGTGGATCTGGGCGATATGCTTGACGATGGCAAGACCTAAGCCGGTGCCGCCGGTTTCCCGGGAGCGGCTCTTGTCCACCCGGTAGAACCGCTCGAAGACCCGGTCCTTGGCGTCCTCGGGGATGCCGATGCCGTTGTCCTCCACGATCCATTGGGCGTGGCCCGCCTCTTCCTTGGCGGTGACCTGGACGAAGCCCCCCTCCCGGTTGTAGCGGATGGCGTTCTGCACCAGGTTTTCCAGGAGCTCTTTCAATAGCTCCCGGTCACCCATGACCGTGGCCTCCCGGCCGAAGCATTGCAGGGTGATGCGCCGCTGCCGGGCGGGGACCTCCAGATCGCCGCAGACCTCCTTGGCCAGGCTCAGCAGCTCCACGCTCTGTACCCGGGCGGGGGCCTGGGCGCTGTCCAGCTCGGAGAGCTGGATGATGTCGTTGATCAGGCTTAGAAGCCGTGCGGCGTTCTTCCGGATTTCTCCGGCGAAGCGCAGCTGCTGTTCCCCGTCTACCATCTTGTTTTCAATGAGTTCGGCGTAGCCGGAAATGGCCGTCAGGGGGGTTTTCAGCTCGTGGGATACGTTGGCGGTGAAATCCTGGCGGCTCTGGGCGGCGGAGAGAATCTTCTCGTGCTGGCTGCGGATTTTCCGGGCGAAGGGCTCCAGCTCCTGATAGACAGGCTCCCGGGCGGGCTCGTCCAGGTGCTCGGCCATATCGTCAATGGGGGCGATCAGCTGGGCGGTGAGCAGGTGGCCCAGCAGCAGGCACACGGCGAAGATCACCACGGCGATGATCAGCAGCACCGGCACCGCCGCCAAAAATACGGAGCTGATGGACCGGGCATCCACCCCCAGCCGCAGCACCGTGCCGTCATCCAGCCGCAGGGCATAGTAAAAGGTGTTCATATTGAAGGTATCCGAGGTGCGGACGATCTCCCCCTCGCCGGTGTCCATGGCCTGCCGGATCTCCGGCCGGTCCGCGTGGTTGGGAAGGGCTCCGGCATCGGCCTCATCGTCATAGAGCACGGTGCCGTCGGCGTCCACCCAGGTGATGCGGACCTCGGGGTCTTGCAGCGCGGGGGCATTGCCCCGGGTGAATTCGCCGCTCCGGCCCAACAGATGGGCCGTCAGCCGCAGATCCCGGCCCACCTGCTGGCGGAACAGGTCGTAATAGACCTTGGTCACGCCGACGGTGGTGAGAATCAGGGCCACCAGGGCGATGAGCCCCAGACGCAGATTGATTTTCTGCTTCATGAGATGGCCTCAGCTTTCCGGGGTGCTTTGCAGCACGTAGCCCACATTGCGGACGGTGCCGATCTGACGGCCGCAGGGGCCAAGCTTCTGCCGCAGGGTCTTGATGTGCATATCCACGGTGCGGGTCTCGCCTTCAAAGTCCGTGCCCCAGACGAAGCGCATAATGGATTCCCGGGACAGGACCATCTCCGCGTTGATCATCAGATACCGCAGGAGCTCATATTCCTTGTAGGTCAGCTCCACGCTTTTGCCCTGGGCCAGTACGATCCGGCGGGCGTTGTCCAGCTGGATGTCCCCCACCCGGAGCTGCTGGGCGGTCTCCTCTGTGGAGCGGCGCAGCAGGGCCTTCACCCGGGACAGCAGCTCCAGCACGGAGAAGG
>ERZ772893.1776-NODE-1776-length-19655-cov-3.103112_pt1 | contig 19655 bp, 19 predicted proteins | sample MGYA00511482_ERZ772893 | MGnify/ENA primary metagenome ERZ772893 (study PRJEB29015, sample SAMEA2737687) | human gut metagenome | biome: human gut; feature: human-associated habitat; material: faeces | place: China | collected 2012 ... | reverse complement strand
ATTGACATTTTTGTTAAAATGTGATAAAAAAAGAATATCCGAATTGAATATGTGCAATGTTATAACGCAAAGGTTGCATCGTACTTGATGCGCAAAAGAGAATCCGGTGAGAATCCGGAACGATGCCGTCACTGTGTATGGGAGCTGCTTTTCGTGCAATCACTGGGAAACTGGGAAGAGAAAAGCCGCGAAGAACAAAGTCAGGAGACCTGCCTGTATGTAGAATCTCAAATCTGCGGTCCACGGATTTTTGTTCTCACAAATGACGTCTAAAATACGGGAGTATTGCAGCTTCATTGGTGGAGAGACGGTCGCGGAAACGCGGCCGTTTTTTGCAATGTTTTATACCAGAAACAAGCCATAGAAAGAGGTATGAAATGATGGGAAAGAAACTGCTTGCACTGCTGCTTTGCGGGGCGCTCCTGGTGACGGTGCTGGCCGCTTGCGGCGCGCCAGAGGAGAAGGAGGTATCTGCGGAACAGGACAGCCAACCGGTGGAGACAGAGAAGGAACCAGACACTGGGGACGCCTCTCTGGACAACCCCCGGAATCAGGATGGTATCGGGGAGAAGGAACTGCTGGTGGTCAGCTTTGGCACCAGCTACAATGACAGCCGACGGCTGACCATTGGCGCCATTGAAAATGCCATGGAAGAAGCATTCCCAGAGTATGCGGTCCGGCGGGGCTTTACCAGCCAGATTATCATTGATCATGTGAAAAGCCGGGACAATGTCGCCATTGACAATGTGAAGCAGGCCCTGGACCGGGCTGTGGAGAACGGCGTAAAAACCCTGGTGATCCAGCCCACCCACCTGATGGACGGACTGGAGTACCATGAACTGGTGGACGAGGTTGCCCAGTATTCCGATGCCTTTGAGCACCTGGCCATTGGAAAACCGCTGCTGACGTCAGAGGCGGACTTCCAGGCGGTGGAACAGGCCATTACCGAGGCCACAGCGGAATACGACGATGGCAAAACCGCCATCTGCTTTATGGGACATGGCACAGAGGCAGCGTCCAATGCGGTCTATGAAACCCTGCAGGATCAGTTGACCCAGTCTGGGCATGAAAATTACTACATCGGCACGGTGGAAGCAGAGCCTTCTCTGGACACGGTGCTGTCTGCGGTGCAGAAAGGAACCTATGAGCGGGTGATCTTGGTACCGCTGATGATCGTGGCGGGAGACCATGCCAACAATGACATGGCCGGAGAGGAGGCGGACTCCTGGAAAAGCACCTTCGAGGCAGCCGGATATCAGGTGGAGTGCCTGCTGAACGGTTTGGGTGAGCTGGAGTCCATTCAGAAAATTCTGGTGGAGCATGCCCAGGATGCCATAGACTCCTTGCATTCTTGATAGAAAAATAGGGAAACAGCAGCCCGAAAGGGAACCTTTCAGGCTGCTGTTTCTGAGTGGATGGAGGAAATCATGAAGAAATGTATCATGTGTTTGGCCGCAGCCCTGCTCTTGACCATGGCTGGCTGCGGAGCACAGCCGAAGGAATCTAAGCAGGCGGTGGCCGATCAAAGTGATATGGCACAGCCCCAAGAAGTCGTAACCGAGGGAATGGAACCGGTCTATGCCTCCCAACTGAAGGAGGGCGAGTATTCTGTGACCGTGGACTCCAGTTCATCGATGTTCCAGATTGTCTCCTGCACTCTGACGGTGAAGGATGGCGCTATGACTGCGAAGATGACAATGGGGGGAACCGGCTACCTCAAGGTGTTTCTGGGGACAGGAGAGGAAGCGGCCGCTGCGGACGAGGCTGACTGCATTGCTTATGAAGAGACCGCCACGGGGGAGCATACTTTCACTGTGCCGGTGGAGGCCTTGGACAAAGGCATTGACTGTGCGGCATACAGCAAGCGAAAGGAAATGTGGTATGACCGGACTTTGGTGTTCCGTGCCAGCTCCCTGCCCCAGGAGGCCTTTGTGGAAGGGACAATGACCACAGTGGCTGATCTGGGACTGTCAGATGGTCGTTATGAAGTCGCTGTTACGTTGGAGGGCGGTTCCGGTCGGGCCAGCGTGGATTCTCCAGCGCAACTCACCGTCAAGGAGGGGCAGGCGACTGCTACCATCGTGTGGAGCAGTGCCAACTATGATTATATGAAGGTGGACGGCGTGCAGTATGATCCGGTCAACACAGAGGGAAACGCAGCCTTTACCATTCCCGTGGCGGGATTTGACTGGAAATTGCCTGTGCTGGCCAATACCACAGCAATGAGTACCCCCCATGAGATCGAGTATACCTTGACATTTGATTCTGTAACCCTGGAGCGTGTGGAATGAAGACAAGAAAAAAACTCTGGATTTTTTTGCTGAGCCTCTTCTGTCTTGTCCTGGGTGGATGTGGAGCGCAGGAGGGAGAGACAGAGGCAGAAGCACCAGGCGTGTCCTGGGAAAGCCTGTCATTTCCGCAGGAATTGGAGATTCTGTATGCCACCCAGTTTTCTGCAGCGTCTTCTCCTGAGGGATATACCAAAATTTCCATTGAGGACGGCTTGTCCTATCTGGTGGTGCCGGAGGGCGCGGCGGTCCCCAGCGGCGTGCCGGCAGAGATCACGGTGATTCAGCAGCCCTTGGATCATATTTATTTGGCGGCTACCTCTGCTATGGACTTGTTCCGGGCGCTGGAAGCCATAGACAAGGTTACCCTGTCCGGCGTGGAGGCGGACGGATGGTATATTCCGGAGGCCAAAGAGGCAATGGAGCAGGGGAGGATGGAGTATGCCGGAAAATACCGGGCTCCAGACTATGAACTGCTTCTGTCACGGTCCTGTGATTTAGCCATTGAGTCCACCATGATCTACCATACTCCAGAGGTAAAAGAGCAGCTGGAGGACTTTGGCGTGCCGGTGCTGGTGGAGCGGTCCAGCTATGAAAATCACCCTCTGGGCCGTATGGAGTGGATTAAGCTCTATGGGCTGCTGCTGGGCCGGGAGGATGCGGCGGCGGAGTATTTTGATACGCAGGTTGAGAAACTGAGAGACATACTGCAAACAGAGAACACAGGGAAGACAGTGGCGTTTTTTTACATCACCTCCAATGGCGCGGCCAATGTGCGAAAATCAGGAGATTACCTGGCCAAAGCCATTGAACTGGCCGGCGGAACCTATTTGTTCCAGGATTTGCCGGGGGAAGACAATGCCCAGGCCACTACAAACCTGCAGATGGAGGCCTTCTATGCCAAGGCAAAGCAAGCCGATGTGCTGATTTACAGCAGTACCATTGACGGAGAACTTCAGACCATGGAGGAGCTCTTGGAAAAGAGCCCGGTTTTGTCGGATTGCAAAGCGGTCAAAGAGGGGGCGGTCTGGTGTACGGGGAAAAATCTGTTTCAGGAGAGTCTGGGGCTGGGAGACTTGATGGTGGATATTCATAAAATTCTGACCGAGGACCAAGTGGCCCAGGATGAGCTGACCTACTTGCATCCCTTGCGGTAATGGGGGAGGACGGCACACATGAAGCGGGAGACGAGACGATATGGGATTGCATTTGCAGTGCTGCTGGTGCTGTTGGGAGGGCTTCTGATCTGGAACCTGAACGCAGGCAGTTTTCCCATGACGGCCTCGCAGGTGCTGGCGATCCTCTTCGGACAAGGGGGAGATGAGACGGCCAGCCGGATCGTTTGGGATATCCGTCTGCCGCGGATTTTGGGGGCGGCGCTTCTGGGCGGCGCACTGTCGATTTCCGGCTTTTTACTGCAGACATTTTTCGCCAATCCCATTGCCAGCCCCTTTGTGCTGGGGATTTCCTCCGGGGCCAAACTGACCGTGGCACTGACTATGATTTTTCTCCTCCAGCGGGGGATTCTATCCAATTCCTTTGTGCTGATTGGGTCAGCCTTTGTGGGGGCCATGCTGTCCATGGGGTTTGTGCTGTTGGTTTCCCAAAAGATCCGGCGGATGTCTGTGCTGGTGATTTGCGGAATTATGGTGGGTTACATTTGCTCCGCCGTGACCGATTTCGCGGTGACCTTTGCCGAAGACGCCAACATCGTGAACCTTCACAACTGGTCGGTGGGCAGTTTTTCTGGAATCACGTGGAGCAATTTGGGGGTCATTGCGGGGACGGTGGGCCTGGCGGTCCTCTGGGCCTTTTGTCTGTCCAAGCCAATGGGCGCGTATCAGCTGGGGGAGAGCTATGCCCAGAGTGTGGGGGTTTCCATCCGCCGGTTTCGCGTGGAGCTGATCCTTTTGTCCAGTGTTCTGTCCGCCTGTGTCACGGCTTTTGCCGGCCCCATCTCCTTTGTGGGCATCGCGGTGCCCCACTTGGTTCGAACACTGATGGGGACCTCGAAACCCATTTTGGTGATTCCCGGGTGCTTTCTGGGCGGTGCGGTGTTCTGCCTGTTCTGCGACTTGGTCGCCAGAACGGTTTTTGCGCCGGTGGAGATGAGCATCAGTTCTGTGACCGCCCTGTTTGGCGCGCCCATTGTCATCTATATGATGGTCCGCCGGCAGAGCAAAGCCATGTAAGTGGGGAGAGACAGATGAACGCGTATTATCTTCAGACAGAACAGATGACGGTGGGCTACCATGGCAAACCCCTCATTGAGAAGATCAATCTCTGCCTTCGGCGGGGGGAGATCATGACGCTGATCGGCCCCAATGGGTCTGGCAAATCCACCATTCTCAAGAGCATCGTCCGGCAGCTGCGGCCTTTAGGCGGTGTGGTGCGGCTGGAGCAGGTCTCTCTGGAAGAACTGTCCCCCCAGGCGGTGGCGCAGAAGATGTCCGTCCTAATGACAGACCGCCTTCAGCCAGAGCTCATGACCTGCCGGGAGGTCGCGGCGGCGGGACGGTATCCCTACACCGGAAAACTGGGGCTGCTGACCCAGCGGGATTGGGAGAAAGTCGATGAGGCATTGGCCCTGGTCCACGGGTCTGCGCTGGCGGATCAGGCCTTTACTGCCATCAGCGATGGGCAGCGGCAGCGGGTCCTGCTTGCCCGGGCACTGTGCCAGGAGCCTGAGATTCTGGTGCTGGATGAACCGACCTCTTTTTTGGATATCCGATACAAGCTGGAGATTTTGAGTACTTTGAAGGAACTGGTTCGTCAGCGTCAGCTGGCGGTGGTCTTATCCCTTCACGAACTGGATCTGGCCCAGCGTGTTTCCGACCTTGTGGTGTGTGTCCACAACAATGCCATTGAGCGGTGTGGGCCGCCGGAAGCGGTGTTTACTTCTGATTACATTACCACACTGTATGAGCTGACCCAGGGGAGCTATGAACCTGGCTATGGAAGCCTGGAACTGCCCCGGGTTCAAGGCGCGGTCAAAGCCTTTGTCATTGGAGGCAATGGGGAGGGGATTGGGACATATCGCCGGCTGCAGCGGGAGGGGGTCCCTTTCGTCGCCGGTGTTCTCCATGAGAATGATGTAGAGTTTCCCGCAGCCCGGGCTTTGGCGGTGGAGGTGATTGCCCAGAAGGCCTTTGAGCCCATTGGGGCGGCACAGTATCAACAGGCCATGGCGTGGTTGGAACGCTGCGAGCGGGTCTTTTGCTGCTGTGAGACCTTTGGCACCATGAATGAACCAAACCGTTGGCTGAAACAGGCGGCGCGGGAAAGGGGAAAACTGGTGGATTGGACGGAGGTACCCCATGGCCTTTGAACACTATATCTATTCCAATGGAAAGAAGCTCCGCTGCGGATTCACCACCGGGACCTGTGCGGCCTTGGCGGCCTCGGGGGCAGCCCAGAGACTGCTCACCGGCCGGTGGCCGGCGTCGGTTTCTCTGCGTACCCCCAAGGGACTTTTGGTGGAAGTTCCCCTGGAAGACTGCCGTATGGAGGGACCAAGCGCGGTCTGTGGGGTGCGGAAGGACGGCGGAGACGATGTGGATCAGACCACAGGCGCCTTGGTCCAGGCTGCGGTGTCACCCTCTGTTCAGCCGGGCATTTCCATGGAGGGGGGGCCTGGTGTGGGGCGTGTGACCAGGCCGGGGTTGGACCAGCCGGTGGGGTCCGCGGCCATCAACCGGGTTCCCCGGCAGATGATCCGGGAGCAGGTGGCGTCCCTCTGCCGTCAGACGGGATATGAGGGAGGGCTCCAAGTGACCATCTCGGTACCTGCGGGAGAACAGATTGCCCAGAGAACCTTCAATCCCCGCTTGGGAATTGAAGGAGGCATCTCCATTTTAGGAACCTCCGGAATTGTGGAGCCCATGAGTATCCAAGCGATGATAGATACCCTTCAAATTGAGCTCCGCCAGACTGCGGCCCAGGGGCATCGGGGGGTGATTCTGACCCCGGGAAACTATGGGCAGGATTTTCTTCGCCAGTGCGGATGGGGAGGCGGAAGGATTCCTGTGATTCGATGCTCTAATTTTGTGGGAGAGGCTCTGGATGGGGCAGCGGCAGAGGGATTTAAGCGTGTACTGCTGGTAGGCCATGTGGGAAAATTGGTGAAGCTGGCCGGCGGGATTATGAACACCCACAGCCGCTGGGGTGACTGCCGGACAGAGTTGTTTTGCGCCCATGCGGCTGTGTGCGGGGCGGGTCAAAGCACCTGTCAGGCGCTGCTGGAGGGGGCCACCACCGATGCCTGTCTGGAGATTTTGGAACAGGCAGGCCTGCGGGAAGCGGTGATGGCCCGCCTGATGGACGCCATAGAGGCCCATGTCTCCCGCCGGGTAGGCGGTGCTTATCGTGTCGGGGTAATCCTGTTCTCCCATGTGTTTGGGGAGTTGGGCAGGACCCCGGGAACCCAGGAGGTGTTGAAGCAATGGGAGCAGGAAGAGGAATTTTTTTCGGAGTAAGCGTGGGCCCGGGTGACCCTGAACTGCTGACCAGGAAGGCATGCCGGGTGCTGGAGGCCTGCCCAGTGATTGGAGCGGCTCAAACAGCCCGGGGGGAGCAGCTGGCTCTGTCTATTGCCCGGAGGGCGGTGGATCTGACGGGCAAAGAAATCCTGTCTCTGCCGTTTTCCATGGCGCGGGATCTGTCTGTGCGTCAGGCGGCTTGGCGTCGGGCAGCGGCGATGGTCCGGCAGGTTCTTGACAGAGGTCAGGATGTGGCCATGGTGGTGCTGGGGGATGTGTCGATCTACTCCACATATTGCTATTTGATGGAACTGCTCCGGGAGGAGGGCTATGAGACGGAGATGATCCCAGGGGTGGCCAGCTTTTCCGCTGTGGCGGCTCGGCTGGGTGTCAGTTTGACCACCATGGAGGAGCCTCTGCATATTCTTCCGGCCTCTCAGCAGGCACAGTGGGAGGGATTGACACTACCCGGCACCAAGGTGCTGATGAAATCCGGGCGAAACCTGAAGGACTTGGTGGAAAAGCTGGCAGAAACCGGGCAGTTGGAGCAGGCTGTCCTGGTGGCAAACTGCGGTCTGGACCAGGAGATGGTCTGCACCGATTTGCGGGCCCTTCCAGAGGGGGCGGGGTATTATACTACCATTCTTGTGAAGGAGTGAAAGCATGGTTCATTTTGTAGGCGCGGGGCCAGGAGCACCCGATTTGATTACCCTGCGGGGGGCGGAGCGGCTGAAGAAGGCGGATGTGGTCATTTATGCCGGCAGCTTGGTCAATCCGGTGCTGCTGGGTCTGTGTTCTGCGCAGTGCCGTATCTTTAACAGCGCGGAGATGACCTTGGAGCAAGTGCTTTCCACCATGGAACAGGCGGAGAGGGAACAGAAACAAACGGTGCGTCTGCATACGGGGGACCCCTGCCTCTATGGGGCGATCCAAGAACAGATGGATGCGCTGAAAAAACGGGGGATTCCTTACACGCTGACACCTGGTGTGTCCAGTTTCTGTGGGGCAGCTGCCGCGGTAGAGGGGGAGTATACCCTGCCGGGCATCAGTCAGACTGTGATCATCACCCGGATGGCGGGCCGAACCCCAGTCCCGGAGCGGGAGAATATTGCCTCTTTGGCCGAGCATGGGGCGACCATGGTGATTTTCCTGTCGGCCTCTTTGCTGGATGGGTTACAGGAAGCACTGCTCCAGGGGGCCTATACCCAGCAGACCCCTGCGGCGCTGGTGTATAAAGCGACCTGGCCAGAGGAAAAGGTGGTACGCTGCCCCTTGGGGGAACTGGCTCAGGCGGGACGTGACCATGGCATCTCCAAAACAGCGTTGGTGCTGGTGGGGGATTTTTTGTCGGGAGACTATACCCGAAGCCGGTTGTATGCGCCGGATTTCTCCACGGAGTTTCGGAGGGCATCCGAATGAGGCTGGGATTTGCGGCGTTTTCCGCCCAGGGCTATGCCCTGGCCCAGCGGCTGGCCCAGGTTTTGGGGGGCACGGCAACCCGCTGCGGGGTAGACTGCCCTTTGCGTGACTGGATCAGAGAGGCGTTTTCCCGATACGAGGGCCTGGTATTTGTAGGCGCTGTGGGAATTGCCGTTCGGGCCATTGCCCCCTATGTGCAAAGCAAAACCACAGACCCCGCTGTGGTGGTGGTGGATGAGGGAGGACGGTTTGTGATCCCCCTGCTCAGCGGCCACTTGGGCGGGGCCAATGGGCTGGCTCACCGAATCGCGGCAGCGGGAGGGGGAAGCCCTGTGATTACCACGGCCACAGATGGGCGGGGGCTGTTCGCCGTGGACAGTTGGGCGAAAGAGCAGAACTGCCATGTGATGGAGCCGGAACGAATCAAAGGAGTATCCGGAAAACTGCTGGAGGGGGAGACCATCTGGATGCGCTGCCCGTGGGCGGTGTCCGGGCTGCAGCCGGAAGGGGTGCTTCTTGGGGAAGCGGGGGATTGTGATGTGGAGGTGACCCTTTCTCCTGGGAAGGACCCAGCCCTTCATCTGGTGCCGAAAATCTTGGTGCTGGGTGTGGGCTGCCGAAGCGGTGTCGGCAAAGAGACCCTGGCGGCGGCGGTGGCCCAGACAATGGAGCGGTTACACTTCGTGCCGCAGGCTATTGCCCGGGTCTGCTCCATCGATTTGAAGAAGGAGGAGCCGGGCCTGCTGGCTTTTTGTGCAGAAAGAAAGCTGCCTTTCCTTACCTACTCCCCCGAGGAGCTGGCACAGGTCACAGGGGACTTTACTCCATCAGAATTTGTCCGTCAGGTGACAGGGATCGACAACGTCTGTGAGCGCAGTGCGGTTTTGGGCAGTGGGGGCGGCCCACTGCTCCAGAGAAAATGCAAGGGGGATGGAGTGACCTTGGCGGTGGCACAGATCCCCTTTCAACCAGAATGGCGGTGGTAACATGGAAAGAAAACGGATTTACTTGGTGGGCTTGGGGCCTGGTGGAAGGGAGCAGATGACCCAGCAGGCCTATGCGGCCCTGGCGGATGCGGATGTTTTATGCGGCTACACAGGATACGTGGACCTGGTGAGAGGGTGGTTTCCGGAAAAGGAGACCTATACCACACCGATGACCCAGGAACTGGCGCGCTGCCGCTGGGCGCTGGAAACCGCGCGAGAGGGCAAATCTGTGGCTATGCTGTGCAGCGGGGATGCTGGTGTATATGGCATGGCTGGCCCTCTGCTCCAGCTGACCGAGGGCGGGGAAGAGGTGGAGATCACAGTGGTGCCCGGTGTCACTGCGGCGCTGTCCGGCGCCGCTATGCTGGGGGCTCCGCTGATGCACGACTTTTGTGTGATCTCACTGTCAGATCTGCTTACACCTTGGGACCAGATTGCCAAGCGGCTGGTGTGCGCGGCAGAGGGGGACAGCGTTATCGTTTTGTACAACCCCGGCTCCAAGAGGCGGAGAGGGCATCTGCGGCGGGCCTGTGAAATCCTGTTGGAGCGGAAGCACCCAGAGACGGTGTGCGGATGGGTCCGCAATGTGGGAAGAGAGGGGAGTGAAGTCCGAATTCTCTCCTTGCAGGCGTTAAAAGAGACCGAGGTGGATATGTTTACTACCGTATTTATTGGCTCCAGTACCACCCAAAGGATAGGGCGCTGGATGGTCACGCCGCGGGGGTATGAGAATAAGTGATGAAAATTCTTCTCTTTGGTGGCACCACGGAAGGCCGCCTGTTAGCGGAACGGCTGGTGGGAATGGGACACCAGGTGACCGTCAGCGTGGCCACGGAATTGGGCGCTGAGATACTGCAAGGGCAGTTTTGCGGACCAGTTTTGACCGGGCGAATGGACCTGGAGGCCATGGCAAAACTACTTCCATCGTATGATTTGTGCGTAGACGCCACCCATCCCTATGCGGTGAAGGTGACAAAGCAGCTCCAGGCCGCCTGCGCTGCGGCGGGCGTTCCGCTGCGGCGTCTGCTTCGGAAAGAGAGTGGGCAGGAGGGCTGTATGGTGGTGGACAGCTGTGCCCAGGCAGCATCGTTCTTGCAAAAACAGCGGGGCAATGTGCTCCTGACCACTGGGGCCAAAGAACTGGGAGCTTTTGCTGCGCTGGAGCCTGACCGGCTGTTCCCACGGGTGCTCCCCACCCATGCCAGCCTGTCGGCCTGTGAAGCGTTGGGCATTCCTCACCGAAATATCCTGGCATTGCAAGGGCCGTTTTCCCAGGAAATGAACGCGGCCATGCTGGCGCAGTATCAGATTCGCTGGCTGGTCACCAAGGATGGCGGAGCGGTGGGGGGATATGAGGAAAAGTACGCGGCGGCCCAAGAGCGCGGGGTTCCGGTGATTTTGATCCGTCGTCCAGGGGACAGTGGCAGTTCTATGGAGGAACTGCTGAAGTCGTTGGAAGGGGGAGAGATGCCATGCACGTTACGTTAATTGGACTGGGATGCGGCGACATGGAGACCATAACGGCGGCGGCACAGCGAGCCCTGTCCCGGGCGGAAGGGATTTTCGGGTCACGCCGGCTGCTGGAGGCACTTCCGCCCAGCGGTGCGCAACGGGTTGCGGCGGTGCAACCGGAAGAAATTCGGGACCATCTGATCCATGCCGGCTGGGCAGAGAGCTGTGTGATACTGAGTGGTGACACAGGCTTTTACTCCGGGGCGAAGCGCCTGCTGCCTGTGCTGGCGGCGGCGGGGTTTACGACGACGGTGCTGCCGGGGATCTCCAGCCTGCAAGTTTTTTCGGCCAGGCTGAAACGCAGTTGGCAGGACTGGCGCCTCTGTTCTGCCCATGGAGTAGCGGTGGACCCGGTGGCGGAGGTATGCCATGGGAAGCCCGCATTTTTCCTCACTGGCGGTAGCTTGACCCCGGCGGAACTATGCCGGCAGTTAACGGAAGCTGGACTGGGGGGCTTGCAGGTGACAGTGGGGGAGGACCTCTCCGGGGAAGGGGAACGCATTTCTCATGGCACGGCGGAGAACATGGCGGAGAGAACCTTTTCGTCCCTGAGCGTCCTATTGGCCGAGGCGGCCCCCCGCCCGCCACGCCGGACGCCGGGGCTTCCCGATGAGGCGTTTCTGCGGGGAAAGGTGCCTATGACCAAGCAGGAGATCCGGTCCGCTATCCTGACGAAACTGGCGGTGACGCCCCAAGATATCTGCTGGGATGTGGGGGCGGGCACCGGCAGTGTCAGCGTGGAGCTGGCCCTCCAGGGCCGGTCTGTCTGGGCAGTGGAGCGGCAGGCGGAGGCCTGTGAGCTGATTCGGAAAAACCGAGCCAAGTTTTCTGCGTGGAATCTCCATTTGCAGGAGGGAACCGCGCCGGAGGCCTGTGAGACACTGCCCGCGCCGGACGCCGTTTTTGTGGGGGGCAGCGGCCGGCGGCTGCAAGAAATTTTGACGCTGGTTGTCCGCCGGAATCCAAAGGCCAGAATCTGCGTATCCGCTATCGCCTTAGAGACATTACAGGAGGCAGTGAGATGCTTGGAAGGACTTGGGTACCGAGCAGACGTCACACAGATCTCCGTCAGCCGGGGCAAGTCAGTGGGGCAGCTGCATCTGCTTCTGGCACAGAATCCGGTTTTTTTAATTACGGGAGAGCCTGTATGAAACGGCTGATGATTTCCGCTATGGCCAGCGGAAGCGGGAAAACCGTACTGACCTGCGGCTTACTGGCGGCTCTAACGGCCCGGGGACACGCTGCCCAGGCGCTGAAATGTGGGCCGGACTACATTGATCCCATGTTTCATGAAAAGGTTCTTGGCGTACCCAGCCGTAATTTAGATCTCTTTCTTCAGGGGGAAGATGGGGTGCGGCGGACCCTGTTGAAACAAAAAGGGGACTATGTTGTGGTGGAGGGCGCCATGGGATTCTATGACGGTGTGAACGGCACAGACCGGGCCAGTGCCTGGCAGGTGGCGCGGACAGCCAGTCTGCCGGTGGTTTTGGCCATCCGGCCGGGGGGAAGCAGCCTGACTTTGGCCGCTCAGGTCAAGGGACTTTTGACCTTCCGGGCGGATTCTCAGATTCGTGGGTTGGTTCTTACCGCCTGTCGGCCCTCTCTTTACGCCCACTTGGCGCCTATTTTGGAAGAAGAGACCGGACTGCCAGTTTTAGGTTACCTCCCTCCCATGGAGGAGGCAAACATTGGCAGCCGTCATCTTGGCCTGCTGACGCCAGGGGAGATCGCAGACCTGAATCAGCGGTTCCGCAAAGTGGCGGAGCAGTTGGAAAAGACAGTGAATCTGGACGCCTTATGGGCGTTGGCGGAGGAAACAGAGAAAACAGCCGTTCAAGACCGCCCAAGACGGTTCCGACCAAGGAGTTGCTGTGCCATCGGCGTGGCGTGGGATGCGGCCTTTTGTTTTTACTATGCGGATAACCTGGATGCCCTTCGGGACGCCGGGGCGGAGTTGGTTTTTTTCAGCCCCTTGCAGGCGGACGCGCTCCCAGAGGTGGATGGCCTCTATCTGGGCGGCGGCTATCCTGAAGTATATGCCCAAGCGTTGTTCCGACAGGCGGGAATCCGCAGTGCCATCCGGGTTGCCCTTCGGGATGGCATGCCCACGGTGGCGGAATGCGGAGGATTTTTGTATTTGCAGGAGCAGCTGCAGACGGAGCAGGAGGTTCCTTGGCCCATGGTGGAGGTGCTGCCCGGTATGGGCTATCCTACCCGTCAGCTGCGGCGGTTTGGGTATCTCACCCTCCAAGCGGAGCGGGACAGCTTGCTGTTTCGCGCGGGGGAGGAGATTCCAGCCCATGAATTTCACCATTGGGACAGCACCCAAACTGGAACGGCGCTTTTGGCCCAAAAACCATCGGGAAAGCACTGGCGGTGCGGATATGCCACAGACACCCTTTATGCGGCCTTTCCCCATCTCCATTTTGGGGGAGGGCTTCCTTTGGCGGAACGCTTTGTGTCAGCGGCAGCGGCCTATCGGGAAAGGAAACAGAGATGACTTGGAAGGAGACCTTGGAGAAAATCCAGGCAGGAGAGGAAACGGCAAGAGCGCAGGCGCTCCGGCGCTGGGACAGTCTGGCCAAGCCCTTGGGGAGCTTGGGCATTTTGGAAGAGGCCATTGTCCGGATTGCGGCGCTGACCGGGACAGCGGAGGTCTGTTTGAAGAATCGGGCACTGGTGGTGCTGTGCGCGGACAATGGAGTGGTCAGCCAGGGGGTCAGCCAGTCTGATGCGTCCGTGACGCGGGCGGTGACCGCCGCGCTGGGAAACCAGAGCAGTACCGTCAACTATATGGCCCAGAAGGTAAACTGTCAGGTGGTGCCGGTGGATTTGGGGGTACTGGACTTTTTGGGTGCGCCAGGGGTGAAAAACTGTCGAGTCCGCAATGGGACGGGAGACATTTCTCAGGGCCCTGCAATGACCCGGGCGCAATGCATCCAGGCAATAGAGACTGGGATTTCATTGGCCCAGGAGGCCAAAGAGACAGGGGCGTCCATCCTCCTAACCGGGGAGATGGGGATTGGAAACACCACCACCTCCTGTGCCGTGGCCAGTGTTTTGCTGGGAAGGGACCCGGGCCAGCTGGCCGGACGGGGCTCGGGACTGTCTGAGGAGGGCTTCCGGCGCAAAGTGCGGGCGATCCGGCAGGCCATCTGCCGCAATGCCCCTGACCCGGGGGACCCGATTTCAGTGTTGCAAACCGTAGGCGGGCTGGATTTGGCTGGCCTATGCGGTCTGTGCCTGGGCGGGGCTTATGTGCGCCTGCCCGTGCTGCTGGATGGGCTGATTGCCGATGTGGCGGCCCTCTGTGCCGTCCGACTCCGTCCCCAGGCGGCGGATGCCCTGCTGGCGGGACATGTATCGGCGGAACCCGGGGCACAGTGGGTTTTGCAGGCACTGGGCCTGCGGGGGATGATCCAAGCGGAGATGCGGCTGGGAGAGGGAACCGGTGCGGTGGCGGCCTTGCCGCTGTTGGACCTTGCCCTGGCGGTCTATCAAAGCGGTCATACCTTTGCGCAGCTGGGCATTGAAGCCTATACGCCGCAGTAAGAAGGAGAGGACGAGCATGTTTACCCTTGTCATTGGCGGTGCTGCCAGCGGAAAAAGTGAATATGCGGAGGCCCATGTGGAGACCCTCCCAGGCCGTCGGCTGTACATTGCCACCATGGAGCCCTGGGATGAGGAGTGCCGGGCGCGGATTGCCCGCCACCAGGCAGCCCGGGCGCACAAACGGTTTACCACAGTGGAATGCTATCGGAATCTCTCCCAGCTTACTGTTCCCCCGGATAGCAATGTGCTGCTGGAGTGTCTGGGAAATCTGGTGGCCAATGAGCGATATGGGAGACAGGGCGGCGGCGTGGCCCAGGCTGTGGCAGGGGTAGCGCATTTGCTGCGGCAGTGCAGGCACGTCACAGTGGTGACCAATGAAGTGTTTTCCAGCGGGGAGGCGTACCAGGGGGATACCTTATCCTATTTAAGGGACCTGGCGTGGGCCAATCGGACCCTGGCCCGCCGTGCGGACCGGGTGGTGGAATTGGTCTGTGGTTTGCCCTGTGTTTGGAAGGGGACGGAAGGATGAGGGGAATTCTGGAAACCGTGGCGGTGGCATTTTCCATGTTCTCCGCGCTTCCCATGCCCCAGATTTCCTGGGAAAAACGGAATATGCGGTATGCGCTGTGTGCCTTCCCTCTGGTGGGAGGGGTGATCGGTGGATTGTGCTGGCTGTGGGGGGAGCTCTGTCAGTGGGGGGGCGTGCCGGACCTTCTGCGAGGGGCCGTGCTCTGTCTGCTCCCTGCGGCGGTGACAGGGGGTATCCATTTGGACGGCTATTGTGACACGGTGGATGCCCTGGCCAGCCATGGCACACCGGCGCGGCGGCAGGAAATTCTGAAAGACCCCCATATCGGCGCCTTTGGGGTCATTCGTCTGTGCGGGTATTTTTTGCTCTCGTTTGCTCTGTGGACCACGCTGGCCGCCCCGGTGGGAAAGGAGCTCTGCCTGAGCTTTTGTCTCAGCCGGTGCCTGTCCGGCTGGGCGGTGGCGAGGTTCCCGCTGGCAAAGCATTCGGGCCTGGCTTATACCTTTGCCACCGCCGCAGACCGGAAGCGGGTGGCTTGGATTTTGCTGCTGGCCGGCGTGGGCCTGGGGGGAATCGTATGCTGGAAAAGTTTGGCCGGCGGAGCCATGGTGCTGGCGGCACTGCTGGTATTTTGGGATTACTGGCGAAGGTCCAGGAAATACTTTGGCGGGTTGTCCGGGGATTTGGCCGGCTGGTTTTTGCAGCGGGTGGAGCTTTGGATGCTGGCGGCCGTATGGATTGTGGAATGGGGGGCGCATCTTCTGTGATTTTTGTAACGGGCCCGTTGTTTGCGGGAAAGAGAGAATACATTTGCAAGGCTTTGGGCTGGTCAGAGGAGGACTTGGCCCGGCGGGGAATCTGGGAGGTGCAGAACCTGGCGGGCCAGGAGGAAGACCTGGAGAAACTGGCGAAAAACCTGGCCCAATATGAGGTGGTCATCGCCACGGAGGTCGGGGGCGGCGTGGTTCCCGTGGACCCGGTGCAGCGACAGAACAGAGAGGCCGCGGGGCGCTTGGCCTGCCTCTTGGCCCAGCGGGCGGACCGGGTGATCCGTGTTTTCTGTGGTTTGCCTCAGGCGCTGAAGGGGGAACTTCCATGAGAGTGGAGCTGATCCGCCATGGGGAAACCCTGTGGCAGGGGACGGGACGGTATCAAGGACAGACCGATGTACCACTGTCTGAACAGGGAAGACAGGCGCTGTCTCCCGCGTCGTTCTCGCCGGAGAAAGTCTACATCACCGCTTTGCAGCGAACGAGGCAGACGGCGGAACGTCTGTTTCCCCAAGCGCGGCTGGTGGTGGTGGAGGACTTAGGGGAAATGAACTTTGGACGGTTCGAGGGACGAAGTGCGGCGGAGATGGAGGAGGACCCGTCCTACCGTGCCTGGGTGGAGGGCATGTGCCGGGGACAATGTCCAGGCGGAGAGAGTCTGCCTGCGTTTTCCCGCCGTGTCTGCCGGGCCTTCGCCCGACTGCTGGATTGGGCGGTGGCCTCTGAGGAAGAGCAGCTTGTTCTTGTGGTCCACGGGGGAACCCAGATGGCGGTGATGGAGGCGTTTGCCATCCCATCCCGGCCCTATTTTTCCTGGGGTCTGCCCTGCGGGCAAGGCTATGTACTGGAGGCCGAAGGATGGTTAGAACACCGCCAACTGCGCTTGCTGGGAAAGCGGGACTATACAAAAGGGGGATGACATGGAACTTGTGGTGGCTGGGGCACTCAGCTTCTGCCTGGACCTCCTGCTGGGGGACCCAGGCTGGATTCCCCATCCTGTGGTATGGATGGGCCGGGCAATTTCCGGCCTGGAAGAGCGGCTGCGGCGGATTTTTCCCAAGACGACGCGGGGAGAATGGGCCGCAGGTGCTCTGCTTGCGATCTTGCTGCCGGCAGGGACTTTGGCACTTACCTTTTCTGTATTGTGGCTTGCTGGGCAGATTCATCCTGGGCTTCGCTTCTTTTTGGAGGTTTTCTGGGGGTGGCAGGCGCTGGCTGTACGGGGACTGGGGAAGGAAAGTAGCCGGGTTTATCGGGCGCTGCGGGAGGGAACTCTGGAGCAGGCCCAGCAGGCGGTGGCCCGCATCGTGGGACGGGACACCCAGCGGCTGGACCGGGCGGGGGTCACCCGGGCGGCGGTGGAGACCGTGGCGGAGAACTGCTCCGACGGCGTGATCGCCCCCATGCTCTATTTTGCCCTGGGGGGCGCGCCCCTGGCCTTTGCCTATAAGGCGGTCAACACCATGGATTCCATGCTGGGCTATGTGGAGATGCCCTATAAAAACATCGGCTGCATTCCGGCAAAGCTGGACGATGTGTTCAATTACATCCCCGCCCGGCTCAGCGGCCTTGTCATGCTGCTGGCAGGCGGTATTTTGAAGCTGAATTTCAAAAACGGCTGGAAAATCTTCAAGCGGGACCGCTACAACCACGCAAGCCCCAATTCCGCCCAGACCGAATCCGTCTGCGCCGGTCTTCTGGGCCTTCGTCTGGCCGGGGACGCCTGGTATCATGGCGTTCTGCACAAGAAAAAGTACATCGGCGACGCCCTGCGGGAGATCACCCCGGAGGACATTCCTCTGAGCTGCAAGCTCATGTATGGAACCACCGGACTCATGCTCCTGCTGTGCCTGGCGGCGCAGACGATATAAGTTGACAGTTGACAATTGACAGTTGACAGTTTGGGAATTTCCTCCGGAAATGAATCAAAATATTTTTCAGACCGTCCCGAAGGGACACCATAACTGTCAACTGTACACTGTCAACGCATAACACATCGGGCCTTATTTATTCTACCAGATTCGAGGAACGCAACATGCTCTACGAAACCCCCAACCCCCACGGCGGGGAAGTGTACGCCCGGAAAATCGATCTGGATTTTTCCGCCAATATCAACCCCTACGGAACGCCCCAGGCCGTGAAGGACGCGGTAGCGGGGAGCGCAGAGGCCCTGCGCTGCTACCCGGACCCCTATTGCCGCAGACTGGTTTCCGCCATTGCGGATTTTGAAAAGGTACCCGAAAAGCAGGTTTTCTGCGGCAACGGCGCGGCGGAGCTGATTTTTTCCTGCTGCATGGCCCTGCGGCCGAAAAAGGCCATGGTCCTGTCTCCCTGCTTCAGCGAGTACGAAACGGCCCTGAAGGTCTTCGGCACGGAAACAGCGCACTATCTGCTGAACCGGCAGGACAACTTCGCCTTGACGGAAGCATTCCTGGGCGTGCTCGAGGGCTTTGACGGGGAAATGCTCATGCTCTGCAACCCCAATAACCCTACAGGCCAGGTGATCGGGCGGCCCCTGATGGAAAAAATTCTGGACATCTGCCGCCGGAGAGGTATTTTTCTCTTCATTGATGAGTGCTTCCTGGACCTGACCCAGGGGGGAGAGGCTTTAAGCATGAAGCCCTTTTTGGGCAGCACGGAAAATCTGCTCCTGCTGAAGGCCTTTACCAAGAGCTATGGCATGGCGGGTCTGCGGCTTGGCTACTGCCTTACGGGCAATGAGAATCTGCTGAAAACCATGGGTAGGCAGGTGCAGCCCTGGAATGTGTCCGTCCCCGCCCAGAATGCGGGGGTTGCGGCCCTTTCTCAGGTGGATTTTTTGCAAAAGGCCAATGATTGCATTCACACCCAGCGCCCCCTTTTGGCGGCGGGGCTGAAAGATCTGGGCTTTGACGTCATCCCCTCCCGGACCAACTACATCCTGTTCCACGCGGACCGGGAGCTCCGGGAGCCCCTGCTGGAAATGGGCATCCAGATTCGCGCCTGCGCCAATTACATCGGCCTGGGGCAGGGCTGGTACCGGGTAGCCGTGAAGCTGCCGGAGGAAAACAGGCAGCTTCTGGATGCCTTGCGGGAAATTTGAGAAAATACGAGTTGACAGTTGACAGTGTACAGTTGACAGTTATGGTGTCCCTTCGGGACGATTAAAAATAATGAATTCATTTCCAAAGGAAATTTCTGAACTGTCAACTGTCAATTGTTAACTGTCAACTGTTATATTGGGAGGAACACACATGGCAAAAAATATTATGATCCAGGGCACCATGTCCAATGCGGGCAAGAGTCTGCTGGCGGCGGGGCTTTGCCGGATTTTCAAACAGGACGGCTACCGGGTGGCGCCCTTCAAGAGCCAGAATATGGCCCTGAATTCCTTTATCACCGAGGCCGGCGGCGAGATGGGCCGGGCGCAGGTGGTCCAGGCGGAGGCAGCGGGGGTGAAGCCCGATGTGCGCATGAACCCCATTCTCTTAAAGCCCACCACCGATGTGGGCAGCCAGGTGATCGTGAACGGCGTGGCCATGGGCAATATGCGGGCCATGGAGTATTACCGCCGGAAGCGGGAGTTCATCCCCCAGATTATGGAGGCCTACAACGGCCTGGCGGCGGAAAACGACATCATCGTCATCGAGGGCGCGGGAAGCCCTGCGGAAATCAATTTGAAGCAGCAGGACATTGTGAATATGGGCATGGCCGAGCTGGTGGATGCCCCGGTGCTGCTGGTAGGCGATATCGACCGGGGCGGTGTGTTCGCCCAGCTCTATGGCACCATCGCCCTGCTGGAGGAGCAGGAGCGCAAGCGCATCAAGGGCACCGTTGTCAATAAGTTCCGGGGAGACCGGGCTATTTTGCAGCCGGGCATTGATATCCTGGAAAAAATCTGCGGCGTGCCGGTGGCAGGCGTGATTCCCTATACCCATGTGGACATCGACGACGAGGACAGCCTGTCCCAGCGGTTCTGCCGGGATACGCAGAGAAAGCTTGTGGACATTGCGGTGGTTCGTCTGCCCAGAATCTCCAATTTCACGGATTTTGCCCCCTTCGAGCGGTTTGAAAACGTGTCCGTACGGTATGTGGAAAAGGTCTCGGACCTTCACGACCCGGATATGATTCTACTCCCCGGC
>ERZ772893.1764-NODE-1764-length-19772-cov-30.137343_pt1 | contig 19772 bp, 17 predicted proteins | sample MGYA00511482_ERZ772893 | MGnify/ENA primary metagenome ERZ772893 (study PRJEB29015, sample SAMEA2737687) | human gut metagenome | biome: human gut; feature: human-associated habitat; material: faeces | place: China | collected 2012 ... | reverse complement strand
TATTTTGTATTCTTAGTAATAGAATGGTTGGGCTATAGGGCTTGGTTATGTAATCGTCTGCTCCATAAGAGATTGATAATATTTCATCGGTTTCACTTGCTCTTGAGGTTACCATTATTACAGGAATATTTGATTCTTTTCTTATTTCTTTAAGTAACTGCTCACCATTCTGATATGGTATATTTATATCTAAGAGAATTAGGTCTATATTACTTTTTAATACTTCTTCTTTAGCATTTGAGAAGTTTTTTAGTATTAATGCTTCATAGCCGGCATTTACTAGTAGTTCATATAGTTCTTTAGATATTATAGTATCATCTTCAATTATCATTATCTTTTTCATATATTATATTTCCTTCTTTCTATAGTTATATTATATCATTGTTTTAACTGGTTTTATATTACAAGTTTGTAAGATATGAAAAAAAGACTTAGAACATCTTTGTGATGTAGTTAAGTCTTTTTAGATATTTCATGTATAGCTGCTCTCTTTAGGGGGAAAAATTATACCCTGATTTTTTATCATATTTTTCATTATTATTGATTTATCACTTGCTATATTTCTCGTAAATACCCCTATTTTACCTATCCTGCTCTATGTAGTTGTTCCCCATTTGTTCCCGAAAATAGCCATTACATATTAGTTATTTACCACCTAATATTTCTGCTATTATCACCTTATATTTGCTTTCGTTTATTTGACAATCTAATGTTTTAGTTAATTCTTTTATATCTTCTTCAACTATGTCTTTTTTATCTATTAATGTTTCGTATGCTACTTTTATCTTTTCTTGATTTTCGATTATGTATTTATTATTTGTATCATAATAGAAATACCTTTTAATAAAATTCTTACTATCTTTTACATCATTAATATAGTAAGCAATATTCATTAAATTTACATATGTACATAAATCTATAAAATTCAGATCAAACTTACTTTCTTCATTACCTATTTTTTTATTTAGAAAGTTTAAATACATATATTCTATTACCAACATCATATATTTTAGGTTTCCTAACAAATAGTTTTTATACTTAATTGTTTTATCCATGTATGATACAAGCTCTTTTAAACTACAAGGATGAATAAATTTACAAAGGTATTTATATATATTATTGAAATCTTCTGGTTCAAAATAATCTGTAAATATTGAACTGCAATTTTCTACTAATACTTTACGTAATTCTCCTGGTGATGTGTCCAAAGTAGTTTTGATTTCTTTGTCATATGATGTTGCAATTATATAAATAATATTTTCATACAATGTTCTTAACACTGTAGCAGCATTTAATAAATCTTGTTTATTAATTAATTCATTTACCAATTTAAAATCTGCTTTCACCTTTTCATATGTTGGTTTTGACTTTGTATATTTACTTATCTTTTTAAATTCAAAACAATCAATTTCGTCACTAAAAACATAGTTAGCACAATTTAATAATTTCATACATTTCTTGTAATCATTCATCTTCTTAATAAACAAACTTGTATTAGCCATAATTTCACCTCTTTTAAGTATCTATTATACACTAAAAAAGCCTAGAATTACTCTAAACTTTATATTATCATTCATTTGTATCAACAAATTCTAAAGAATAATCATAATATTTTTTTAATACCTCTAGAAATGCATTTGTATTATCTTTCTTACAGATGCTTCTAACAAATACTTTTATTCCATTTGATTCAACTTCTGAATATGAAAAATCTTTAATAATTGGATTATTTTCTTCTACAATTAGTTCGTGTGAATGCATTTTAAAATCACGAATCTCTGAAGGTATATCTCCATATTTTGTTATTTTATTATCAAAAATGTAATCTTGTATTAATGATCTTACTAACTTTGCATTATCATAATAAACGTTTTTATATAACCACTTTGATTTACCTGTTTTTCCACTTTCGAATTCATCTGATATTTTTAAATTAATATCTTCTCTACTAATGTTTAACATTTTTTCTATTTTAGTCATCAGATATTTTTTTCTTTCTAATATCTGTTCAATATCCCACGTCTTATTTCCAGCATCATAATATTCAATTATTGTTCTCGTAAATTCAAATGACGTAATGCCAGATTTATTATTTCCGTTCTCATCTTGACCTTTATAAATTCTTATTTTATTTTCAAATCCACAATTAAGTGCTTCTTCATTTTTGATATCTTGAAGTAAGGCCATATTTCCTAAACCATTAATTTCTGATGATACTTCTTCATCTTTTATATAGCTCCACTCATTTTTTTGTTTATATGCTCTTGGCAATATATGATCCATATGTAATGTATTATCTAATGAATAAAAACTTTTATCTGTTTTTTCTCTAATTTCATATTCCAAAGATAACATTAATGGTTTTAAGAATTTTTCGTTATAAACATCATTATCCAATGCATCATATACTTTAGCATACATTCTTCTTGATATTATGGTTCTATTTAAATCTTCTTTTATTTCATCGATACTGTTTCCATTAACGATTGATTCGATTAATTTAAATGAAGTTTGTTTTATTTGGTTTAATGTACATCCTGCAGTTAATGAAATATAGAAAAATCTTCTAATTTCTTTAAATAATTTATCTTTTTCTGGATAATTTACTTGGTATGCACTTGTTAACGCAGTCATAACATAGAATTTCCATGGTATATATCTTAAACTTAGTATTACTGGATTATTTGACTCATAAACTTTCTTTAATGATTCTGAGAAACTATGAAGTTCTGCTACTAATTCGTATACATCACTTCTTTGAATAATATCTCTTAATTCATCTACTACTTGTCTTTTAGGATTTGATTTTAATTTATAATATTCATAGAATACTACAAAATCATCAATTTTAAATCCATATTGTTTAGATAAGTCTTCAATATTCTTCCAATTATTGTTAAATATTTGTTTTCCTGTTTCATCATCTTGTTCATATTTACCTATTATATATGATTTTACTATATCAGATGGTGATAATTCTAATCCTCTATCATTTAATACTTGGAATAGTTTGATAGCGAATGATTGATTAGTACATTCTATTTTAATGATGTTTGTAGAATAGAATATATAATTTACAAACTCATCTAATTCTGTTTTATTTAATTCAGATAATTTCTTATAAAAGAATACTGCTGAATTAATATATTTATATTGTGGATCATCGAGCTTTAATTCTTTTTTTGTTGGTTCATCAATGTCTGCAAATGATTCACAATTTATTATCAAATCATTAAATATGGAATCATATTTAGGATCTGTTTGTAATTGTAATCTATTTTTTCTTCCTTGGAATAAAATACAATTTTGAATTTTATCTTTATCAGCAACAAATATTTCATCACTATTTTTATTAATATCTGGAAAGTCTTTTACTAATACATTCATTAGTATCATTAATGTTGTAATTCTTTGCTGTCCATCTATTAATTCAAAATATCCTTTACCATCATTAACTACTACTATTGAACCTAAGAAATAACAATCATTATCAACAGTTTTATTTTGATATGCTTCATATAAATCATCCCATAATGCCTCTAATTGATCATTAGTCCAACTGTATTGTCTTTGATAATTGGGTATCTTATAAATACCATCGCAAGAAAATATTTCACTTATTGTTTGATTAATTGGTTTAAATGTATCTACTGCCATAATTTCACCTCTAATCCACCATATTTCTGCATTTTAATTCAGCTTGCTTTATAACTGTTTCTACTGCATTATCCCTCTTAATTGGAGGATAGTTATATTTTATTAATAATTTCTTAATTTCAATTCTCATATGTGCTCTAGCTGATTTTTTGATATCCCAGTCTATCGTCATATTGCTATTAACAACATCTACTAATTCTTTTGCTATTTGAACTAAAACTTCATCTTGCATTAATTCCTTAATATCAGGATCATTACCTAAAGCATCAAAGAATGCTTTCTCTTCAACAGATAAATTATATTCATTTCCAGATTCAACTTCTTTTTCAATTTCTTTCTTTAGTTTAATCATTTCTTCTAGCATTTGTTCAATATCTGCTATTGAAGTTCTTTCATTATAATTCTCAGCTATTTGTTTAAATCTTTCTGAGAATTTTTGCATCATTATGAAGTTAGTAGCACCTATTTTTTCTATGTATTCTTTAAGTGCATGTTTCATAACTTCTGCTGCAACATTTTTAGATTTCATCTTTGATAGTTTTGCTATCATTTCATCATTTAATAAACTAAAAGCATTACTTTTTTGAACTGTTCCTATTTGAATTAGTTCATCATCTTCAATTGCTTCTTCCAACATTTTAGCAACATTAGCATTTATTTCTTTAACATCTAATTTTCCACCATTTAGTTTACTTAAGAATGATCTAACAGAAATGATATATAATACTTCTTCTTTATATTTATAATCTAATTCTCCAGTACAAACAGAATATAATCCTTTAACATCATAGCTATATCTTAAAAATCTTTTTCTGATATTCTCTTCTCTTAAAATATAATTTGCTCCTTCGTTAATTAAATCATATTTACCTTTATTGTCTAATTTACCAAAGTTACTATAATCAAATCCATGGAACAAGTTTCTTATTAATTCAATTTTATCAGATAACATATTTACAATATCTTTGTTGTCTACAATCTTTCCTTGATCTCGTTCTGTATATGCTTTTAAAGCTTCTAATAGCCATCTTTTTAATCCAATGTAATCTACTATCAATCCACCTGTTTTGTCTTTATAAACTCTATTTACACGAGCTATAGCTTGCATTAAGTTATGAGCTTTCATTGGCTTATCAATATACATTGTTCCAAGAGATGGAACATCAAATCCTGTTAACCACATATCAACAACGATTGCTATTTTAAATTCTGAATTAACATCTTTAAATTCTGTTTCTAATTCTTTTTTATCTTTTTTGGATCCAATAGCCAATTGCATTTCTTCTGGATCATTATTACTTGGTGTAATAATCATATGAACTTTATCTTTATAATCAGGTCTTAATTCTAAAATCTTCTTATACATTGTAAAAGCACTATATCTTGAATATGCTACTATCATAGCTTTATTAGCTACTAAGTCTTTTCTATCTTCGTAGTGTTCAATAATATCTTTTACAATCATTTCAAGTCTATCTGGATCTTCAAGTATTTTTCTCATACTTGCCATTTCAATTTGCGATTTTTTTATTTCCTCTTCATCAGCTTTTTCTTCATCTTCTAATGATTTATAATATGCATCTATTGCTTGTAAGATTTTTTCATTTAATCCAACTTTAGCCATTCTAGCTTCATATAAAATTGGAACTGTAGATCCATCTTCTATGGCTTGAGTCATATCATAAACATCAATTATTTCTCCAAATACATTTGTTGTTGAATGATCTTTAGTTTCTACTGGAGTTCCAGTAAACCCGATATAAGTTGCATTTGGCAAAGCATCATGTAAGTATTTTGCAGTACCATATTTTTTTACTGCTTCAAATTTAGCCATATCAAATTTCATTACAGCATCTATTCCATAATGACTTCTATGAGCTTCATCAGCTATTACAAGTATATCTTTTCTTTCACTTAATAATCCTGTTTCTTCTTCAAATTTTTGAAGTGTTGTAAATATAATTCCTCCAGCAACTTTTCCATCTAACTGAGCCTTCAAATCACTTCTAGACTCTATTTGTATAGGGGTTTGTCTTAAGAAATCACTGCATTTAGCAAATGTTTCAAATAATTGATTATCTAAGTCATTTCTATCTGTTACAACTATTACTGTCGGATTATTTAATTCTTTTATCATATTACCAGCATAGAATACCATTGAAAAGCTTTTACCAGATCCTTGAGTATGCCAAATAATACCAGCTTTACCATCTGTTGATTTTAATGTTCTTTCTATTGCTTTCTCTACTCCATAATATTGGTGATATGCAGGTAATATTTTATTGTCATCACTATATAAAATATAATTATTAATTAAATCCATTAATGTTTCTTTTTTAAACATTCCTTTTATTAAAGATTCATGAGTATTTAATTTATTAACTTTATCATTAATACCTGTTTTCTTCCATTCATTAAATCTAGAATAATTACAAGTTATAGTTCCTGCTTTAGCTTGTGCACCATCACTTACAATTAATATTTGATTGTAATAGAATAAACTTGGAATATGAACATTCATATAACCTTTTAATTGATTGTATGCACTTTCTAAGTCGACTTCTTCACGAGTCATACTTTTTAATTCAAAAACTATTAAAGGGAGTCCGTTTATGAAGATAATGACATCAGGTCTTTTTTCACTATGTTCAATAATAGTAAATTGATTACTGACTAAGAATTCATTATTATCTATATTTTCAAAGTCAATTAATTTAACAGTATGATATCTTACACCTTCCTTAGTATATTCAGGCACACTAACTCCAGTATGAAGATATTTACTAAACACTTTATTATTATTAACTAAATTATTTTGACCAAGATTCTTTATTATTCTTACTGCTTCTGCAATTATATTTTCATTTAGCCCTTTATTAATTTTAAACAAAGCACAAGTCAAATTATATTCTAATATTACTTCTGAATAATCTCTACCAATTGACTCTCCAGATTCATAAGAATATCCTTGTTCTTTTAATAAATCTATAGTCATTAATTCTAAACTTTCTTCATTAAACATACATTCCACTTCCTTATAGTTTTATACTATTTTCAATTTTATTAATAGTTTTATTTTCAACTAATTCATCATAGCTATTATTTAAGTTATCTATTGCATCATATAATCTTTTTCTATGAGTTAATTCGCCATATTCTTTTTGCAATTCTTTATAACTTGGCTTTTGCTTTCTAGGTATTTTATCATTTGTCATATTGTCAAGAAGCACTTGATATTTATATAATTCCATTAAAATATTTTGATAGTTAAATACAAATTTACTTAAATATTGTGATTCTTTATTTGGAAAAATAAATTTTATCTCTGTTGATAGTTTTTTTAGTTCTTCTATTTTTATTAGAAAATTAGTTTTATACTCATTATTTTTAGGATCACTAATTATACAAGCTATATCTTTTAAATATTCAATATTAGTCAAGTTTATAAATTGAAAATCCACAATAATTGCTTCATCATCTTTGTTATCTTTATAATCAATTAGATTTATGTTATCTTTATATAATTCAATTAGACTTTTAGCTAAAAGATATTTATCTAATCTTCTATTGAATAAAATTTGCTTATTGCTTAATTTTATTTGCCTATGTGTTTGAAACAAAGCAAATATAGCTGTTAAAGCAACAATTGCAGATAATACTATATTTAATATTGATTCTTGACTCATAATACACCTCATTTAACTAACAACTTAATGAATAAATTAGTTAATCCAAAAACAAAAGCTATCTCATTACTATTGATATTTTCATTATGCTTAACATTATCATTGTTGTACTTTAGGTAATAATCTAATAATTTTTGAAACATATTTATAAATTCTTGAGAACAATTTTTAGTTTTTAGATATGCACATATGGCACTAATGTTGTTTTCTAAAGATTTCTCATTAGATAATATCTGCTTACAAATTAGTTCCAAGGATAATCTTAAATTATCAATTATATTTCTTTCATATAATCCCATGGTAAACAATGAACAAGCATCATCATATACTTTCTTTGCTTTTGTAAAATTTTCTAATAATCCCCTATTCTCTATAATATCTTCACTTAACTCTACATCATTGATTTTATCTACATATTGTGGAAAATTAGTATATAATTTTATTTTTACTTCTTTGAATTCCTTTGACTCATTATATCTTCTTAATTCGCAAATATGTTTTATAATTTCAAATGCTTGTTGATCATTAAACCTTTGAAGATTTTCTTTAAGTGCAGTTCTCTTATTTGAGAAAGTTTGACTGAAACCTTTATAAATTTTAGTATGAGGAATATTAACATTATATTCGGCTGCAAATCTATTACATATACTTATTATTTCACTCGTTGAAATTCCTGTATCAGTATCTCCTAATATATCACTAGCATAATCAATAAATGAATTCATTTTACTCATAATATTCCTTCTTCCTTAAATCACAATTTGTATGATTAAATTTCTATATTATCTAAATCTATTTCACCATTCATTAACTTTGGTAATAATGTATCTCTTAATTGAGATAATGTTTCATTTTGTTTTTTGTTATTGTAAATTTTTTTGTTTATTTCTCGAAGTTTCAAATTATACTGTATTAAAGTTTCATCATCTGGAATTATATATTTAAAATTTACAATTGTTGTATTACTAATACCAGCCATTAATGTTCCAGTTGATAATGAATTTTTTATATCTATAAATTTAGAATTATTAATAATACTCCAAATATAATTTACTGAACTTTTATAACATTCTATCCCCATAAATCCGGTTGAAAATATATAATCATTTAAGATGTCATCCATATAATCGTCAACTAAAATATTTTTAATACTATTTTCCATTTTTGCAAACCAAACACTACTACTAATCGGAGTCATATTTGCTCTTGACGGTTTATTATCATAATCTACTAGCGTATAATTAATTATATCTGTATTTGTAACATCAGCCGTAGCAATATATTTTTTAAAACCTTCATAGTTTTGCACACCACTTTTAATTATTTTAGTTAAAATGCCATCATCAAAATAACCAACATTCCATTTTTCTGGTATCATACCAAGCTCGGAATTTTTTAATTTGCTATCAAAATTTGGAAAATTAAATTTTACAAACCATTCATTGTACAGATTATCACTTAGTTCATGCAAATTATTATTTATTTTTTTATTTAGTACTATCTTTTTATCAATACTTTCAAGTATCTTAACAATCTTTTTTTGCACAATAGATGAAGGTACATATATACTATACTTCATAATAGCTTGTTTATCTCCTCTTGGCATCTTAGTACCTTTACTTGTCTCAGTAACATATTGAAAAAAGGTCGGCTGACTAAGAAAATAATATAAATATTTTGAATCTATACCTTCTTCACTTCTTATAACTAAAACGTCATTTGAACATCCTCCCTCAAATGTTGCATACCACATTTTTTTAAAATAAGGTCTTATATTCGATAATAATATATCTCCCTTTTTAAAAGAAGTTACTTTATCTACTTTCGGTAATGAAGCAGATTCTGTTATTCCAGATAAATTTGGTAACATATTTTCTGTAGATATGTATGATGTTCTATTTAATTTGGATACACTTATTTTTTCTGTAGAAAAAATACTTATTTCAGACAATTGTTTATATTTATTATTTATAAACTCTGCTATTTTTGGTATCTGCTCTTTATACCAATTTGTTATTTGCTCTTGCGGTATTGCAATTAATGGTTCTAAAATAAATGTTATCATTAGCCATAATATTATTTGCTTAGGAAGTGAATGATCATTTTTTATTTCTATTTTATTTATATTTTCTATATCTTTATAGGTAATAGAATTTATTACTTCTTTTGTATCTTCTTCTGAATAGTTATAGTTGTTACTATTTATCAAAGTTTCACATAGTGCTATAAATTCTTTTGAATTATAAAAAGAATTTAAAGATTTATATACTGTTTCAATACTACTTGAATAATCTGTAATTATTTTGGAAACTGTATTTAATATTTTGCTATAGTTTTCACTTATACTTCTTATTGCCTCTGATGCAGCTAATGATGACGCGGTTATACTTTTATAAATGGTATCATAATCTATCTTCGAAACAATGGATTCAATCGCTTTATTAAGACCAGCTGAACTTTTTTCTAAAGATTTTGCAATTTGTTCATAATTAGTTGCTTTTAATTGATCTGATAAATCATCTAAACTATTTACCATAGTTACAAAGCTTTCTTTATATCTCATAACCAATATCCTCTAGATTTTTCTTTATTATTTCTACTAATTCTTGTGATTCTTTAAATTGTTTAGATAATTCAGTTGTGATATTTTTCATTTTTTCATCAAATGGAATATCATCTTCTTTATTGTTTTCAACGCCAACATATCTTCCCGGAGTTAACACATAATTATTATTTTTTATTTCATCTAATGTTGCTTTTTTACAAAATCCAAGTTTATCTTCATAGTTTTCATCATTTTGATAATCATGATATGTATCAGCTATTGTACTTATGTCATGGCGATTATCATCTTCTAAAAGTTCCTTAAGCTTTCTTGTAACCATAGCCCCCATGTTTGTTGCATTAATAAATAAAGTGTGTCCTTTTTGTTTTTTATTTCTATTTATTATCCAAACTGAACACGGAATAGTTACTGTATAAAACAAATTCGCTGGCATAGCAATAATACAATCAACTAAGTCGGCTTCAATTATATTTTTTCTTATTTCAGCTTCTTGTCCTCCAGCTGATAAAGAACCATTTGCTAATACTATAGCTGCTTTACCATTAGCAGATAATTTAGATATCATATGTTGTAACCAAGCGTAGTTTGCATTACCTTTTGGAGGTATACCATATTTCCATCTATAATCATCTAATAATTTTTCTTGCCCCCAATCACTTATATTAAATGGAGGATTTGCAAGAATAAAATCAGCTTTTAAATCTTTATGTAAATCCTCATGGAATGTATCTGCTGCAAATTTTCCTAAATCTCCATCTATAGATCTAATTGCTAAATTCATTTTAGCTAGCTTCCAAGTTGTAGGGTTTTTTTCTTGGCCGAATATAGATAGATTTCTAACATTTCCCTGATGTCTTTCAATGAACTTTAATGATTGAACAAACATACCCCCAGAACCACAAGCTGGATCATATACTCTTCCTTCAAAAGGTTCTATCATTTCAACCATAATTCTAACAATACATGCTGGAGTATAGAATTCTCCACCCTTTTGACCATCCTTACTTGCAAATTGTCCTAAGAAATATTCATATACTCTACCTAGCATATCTTTTTCAGAAGCATCTTTTGTTCCTAATTTTAAATTAGTAAATAAATCTATTATTTCTCCTAGATTTACATTTCTAAAATCTGGACTATTATATATTTTAAATAATACACCTTTTAATGATGGATTTTCTTTTTCAATTAAATCTAAAGCATTATCTAATATTTCTCCAATGTTATAGTCTTTTGAATGCTTAACAATATATGACCATCTTGATTCTTCTGGGACAAAGAAGATATTATCTTCCATATAGGCATCTCTATCCTCTTCTAATCCATATCCTTCTTTTACCAAATCATTATATTTTTCTTCAAATGTATCTGATATATATTTTAGAAATATTAATCCTAATACTACAAACTTATAATTAGTTACAGATAAACCTCCAATCATCTTATCTGCTGCTGCCCATAAAGTCTTTTCTATTTCTTGCATATCTTTACCCATATTATTACCTCACATCCATTTGATTTCATTTAATTATCTAAATAAAATTATATCATAAAAACTGCAAATTTTGGTTATTTGACTAACAATTTGTGATAAAATTCAATATTTGCTATGAATATGTTGACTAATTTTTAATTTTAAGTGATTAATACAAAGAATTGGAGGAATTGTATGATTAGAAAATGTACTGATGAGGATATTTCTGATGAAGAATTAGAGAAAGTTATAAATCCTTTTTATGATAATTATCAAGAGTATATTATTACTTATGTTATGCCTGAAGTAATTGCATTTTATATAGCCAGTTCTTTTATTAGGAATGCAATGTTGTAGGCAACGTTTTATCAACATTATAATTCTGCTAAAGATACGTTTAATATTGGTGATGATGAAGATTATGATAAAGTTATTTTGGATTAATTATGCCTGACAATACTATGGATCCTGAGTTTCATCAAAATGATTGTATAATACTTAGAGAACAAAATAAGATGACTAAAGATGGATTTTATTGTGTTATGGGAAAAGGACAAGATATAGCGACAATTAGAAAACTAATTACTATAAATGATGGAATAATGGTTATGCCTTTAAATCTTGGTGGTGATTTTAAACCTACTACTTATTTAAAAGGCACTATTGAATATGAGAACTTTAGAATTATTGGTTCTGTAGTTCAAGTTAAAAGATATTATGATCAAAAAAAGGCCACTGCTGAAACAGTGATCAAAATGAAAAATCCCTAATTAAAAAGGCTGGTAAACTTTAATAATTATAATAAATATAATTTTGGAGATTTCTCGTATTTAATTATATCACCAATTAGGGATTTCTACAAGAAAGTTGGTGAAATAATGGCAGTTTACAAAGATCCTAAACCTACTAAAAATGGTAGAGCTTGGTATTTTAAGTTTAGCTATAAAGATGCATTTGGTGCTACTAAGCAGTATAGATCTAAAAGATTTTTAACTAAAAAGGAAGCATCTGATGCAGAAAGAATGTTTTTAGTTACTTCTACTGATAAAGTCGAAGATAACAATATGACATTTAAAGATTTATATGATGAATTTAGAATGCATAATGATGAAATAATGAAAGATACTACTAAGTACGGTTATGATAATAAAGAAAAATTTATAGAATGCTTCTTTCCTGTTAAGGTGAAAGATTTTAATATTATACAGTTTGAACAATGGAAACGAGAAATAAATAAACTTAATATATCTCTTAGATATAAAAATGATATTTATAAATTCCTTAAATCTATTTTAAACTTCGGTGTTAAATGGCATAACTTAAACTTTCAAGCAGTATATAATAAAATGACAAAGTTTCAAAATCCCAATGAACGTAGAAAAGAAATGGCTTATTATACTTATGATGAATTTAAAAAGTTTATTTCTTATGAAGAAGATCTAAGATGGAGATGTGTATTTGAAATATTATATTACTGTGGACTCCGTAAAGGAGAATTAAAAGGCCTTACCTGGAAAGACATTTACTTTGATAAAAAAGTATTATCTGTTAATAAACAAATAACACAAAGAAATAACCGTGTTAAATTTGAATTTTCGGATACTAAAACAAAGGAATAGTAGGAAGAATAGTTCCGATTACTAAAGTCTTGCTAAATGGCCTTAAAATGCTCTATGAACAGGATAAAAAAGAGTGTTACGGATTTAATGATGATTTCTTTGTTGTATCTGATGCTAAACCTATAGCTGATTCTAATATATATCTTAGAAGAACTAAACTAGCTACACTTGCTGGTTTAAAAGTTATTAGAATCCATGATTTTAGACATTCATGTGCATCACTACTTATTAACAATGGTGCTAATGTTACATTAGTTGCCAAATATTTAGGGCATACAAAAATCGAGGAAACACTAAATACATATTCTCATATGTTTAGTACTGCACTCGACTCTGTTGTTTCTGTTATAGATAGCTTAGAAGAAGACTAAGCTATTTTTTTATATTGATTATTTCCTCAAATATAGAAAAAATTCTATTAAATTCTTTAAAATCAAAATCGTTAAAATTCTCTACAGAATCTTTTATATTATTAGCAAAATTTATTTTTGAAAGTGCTAAATTTTTTTGCTCTTCATCAAGTTGATCATAAATTTTAGTTTTTCCTGAACCATCAAGTATTTTTATACTATCTGCGCCACATTTTTCAAGTGATTTACACATTAAATTTCCTTTATAACTTATGCCGTTTTTGTTAAACTCTTTACCTAAGTATAATCTTCTTCCTTCAGCATCTTTTCGTTTAAGTTCACTATCTTTAAAATAATGCTCTATGCAAAGATCTTTACTATCATTTCTATGTGATGGTATAGGAATACACATTTTGTAAATATTTTCAGAAAATTCAAGATATTTATTTTCTAGCATTTCTTTAATCAAAACATCCCTATCATACATTAACACTACAGGTACACTTTGAGGTACAACAGTCAATGCTTCTGCTAATTTATTTAAAGCTGTCCAGCCTTCATCTTGATATTTATTAGCGTCTTTGGTTTTTAATCCAATAAATTTTATTTTTTTATCTTTTAATACTCCTAATTTATCCTTAGCCATTTTTAAATAAATTGGATCAGTTTTTCCTTCGGTTATCACTATTAAATCATCGTTTGAATCTTTTATTTCATTTTTTGTTTGATTTACTAAGCTAAATAAATCTTCATTATGTTCAATCAATGCATCATATGTTTTTTTTACTTCTGATAAATCAATTATGTTTTCTACCTTAATTCCTTTAGGCATATCATATATATCACAAGCACCCTTATATATATCATTAATACCATATATCAAAAAAGGAGACTGTGTAGTAATAATAAATTGAACATTTTTAAATTTCTTCATTAACCTTGGGAGAACATTCATTTGCAAATCAATATGAAGATTTAATTCAGCTTCATCGACAAGAACAATTCCCTTAATATCTTGGAAATTAAATGAATTATTAGATTGAGTTTTATCATAATCCATTAGTATAGCTGTAAACATAGATAATAGTGAATACTCCCCAGTTGAAAGCTTACTAAACGAGTCAATAATTTCTTCATCATCGCCATTATTTTTTATTCCCATTACACCAATTTTTCTGTTTTCTTTTCTGCTTATATATAATCTTTTTCTGCTATATTTATCATTCTTAAACTCACTAAGTATACTATTAATAAAGTTAATTATACTGTTATTTTTGCCAATATAATTAATTATCGGATTACCTGCTGAATCAATTAAAAATCTTTCACCATTTTTGAGAAATATTTTTTGATCATATAAATATTGATCTACCACAGAATTAATAATAAATCCTTCAAAATCATTTTGTATTGTATTGCATAATACATTTCTTGTATTTATACCGATTATTTTATTTTCTGCTCCAATATTAGATTTTAAGTTATTGTTTTTCCATCCTGGTATATAATGTCTATCAACAGGGAAATATAGACATACATTTTTATCATAATCTAATTCCCCAGTTTTATCGTTATACATTCCTGTTTCTTTAAAGTCAGCATTATTTCTCAATTTTGAAGTATAATCAGGATAACTATTATTTTCAATAGTATTATTGGGATTCTTACTCATTACTTCAACATAATTATATTTTTTATTATCAAATGATACAGAAACAAAAGACTCTTCTTTATCATTTTTTATATATGATGTAGACATTACTTTATATAGTTGATTTTTATCTTTTTCAGGCATTTCATTATATTTATCAGACTTATATAGTAATATAGCTTGAATAATTTGTGAGAGTAAAAGTGTTTTGCCTGATCCGTTTTTTCCCATTAGAATTATTGGCTTTGGTGAACCATCTTCGTTTAAATTTGCATTTATTTCAAATTCTTCTATTGAACCATAATTTTTTATTTTGATATTATTAACATACATAACTGCTACCTCCTGATTTTTAATTATTATTCCACTACCGATAAATATCTATCAAGCATTTCATTTTCTGCTTCTGTAACTAATTTAACAAAATCTGTGTAATCACCTGTTGTATGTGCTTTATCAAGTGCTTCATAATATTTTAATCTATTATCCTTTTTGATAATTACTGGTACATATCCACTTCTCATTAAATCCATGTTCATTATTAATCTAGATGTTCTCCCATTACCATCAATAAACGGATGAATTTTAACTAACTCTCCATGTAATAACGCTGCTCTTACTATTGGATGATATTTATCCCATTCATCATAATTCATCATTAATTTTTCCATTAATTCTGGAACTTTTATATATTCTGGTGGTCTATGTTGTGCTCCACTTATAATTACATTATGATTCCTATATCTGCCAGCATTCTCATCATCTATTCCTTTTAAAACCAACTGATGTAAGCCTTTAATATTCCATTCTGATATTTCGCTTTTATCTTTTGTTAATCCTTCTAAGTATTCAATAGCATTTTCATGATTTATAGCTTCTAAGTGTTCTCTTAAGGACTTCCCACCAATAGTAATACCTTCTAACACTACTTTTGTTTCTTTTAATGTTAAAGTATTACCTTCGATACCATTACTGTTATATGTCCATTCTAGATTAATAGCATTTTGTAACGATTCTGTTGCTTCTTTAGATAATGGCCTTTTACTATTTAATTTAGCTAATTTTTCATCAACTTCTTTAAAATAATCTTCTGGTAGATCAATTTTAAATTCAATTTCATCTTTAACTCTTTTATCAACTGGCTTTCCAACATCATTTGGGATATACCATGCAGTGCCAATTTTTTCAGCACCCAATATTCTACCATCTTGAATAAGTTGTCTTATTCTTCTTTCACTAATATTCCATTTTTCACTAGCTTCTTTTATTGTCATAAATTTCATTTTTACACCTCCAAATTATATTCTCTAATGATTTCATCAAACGCTTCTTTACCATACTTATTTAATAAATAACCTAAACATATAGTTTTATAAGCGTTTAATCGATCATATAACACATTGCTATCAATACTCTCTATATTCACTTTAGGACTATTATTAGCTACACACAAAGTATCCTCATATACTTCTGTTTCTAATATTAAATGTTCTCTAACACTTTTTATTACTTTTTCCATGCCTTCTCTTGTTGGATTTTTCTTTTGCTCTGTTAGATCTTTAATATCTTTAGCAACATCACTAATATCTTTTACATCTTTAATATGCATAGTTATCACCTCTATATATAGATTATACCGTTTTCGGAATAATATGTCAATATATTTTATACCATTTGTGGAATAATATTGTTTTTTTCCCGTTCATACGGATCATTTATATTTTATCCGTATCATTGTTAAAATTAAAAATCCATTGAGAATTTTTGCCGTTTACGTCACTTTTCTTCAATGAACTATTCTTAAAATCAAATTTTTTTTGTACCTAAATTGTACCTAAAATTATTTTATCAATACTGATACCTCACAAACCCTTATAAAATGGGCACAAAAAATGAGAGCACGGTTAAATGCTCTCTTCAGGGGTGGGCAACTTAGTTCTAATTCGTCTAATTTTATAAAATGTTAAACCCTTTATAAATAAATGGTTTCTGTGCTTTTAAGTTTATTAAAATTTATATGTTTGTACACCTGAAAGTGTACCTAAAAATTAAACTTTCTTTATTTTTTAACAAATGTTGGTTCTCTTGATAATATTTCTTCATCAGTTACTACAATCGAATTTATTCGATTACAATCATGAGTTTTAGAATTATAAATGTTAGTTACTGAAATTGTTAAATGAACTTTTTGTTTATACCAATTTTTTAACAAATCTTGATAATACACTGTTATCTCTATTTTATATGTACCATTTGCTACATTTGTAATTATAAATTCTTTCTTTTTTGTTTGAATTTTTTCTATATTACTTTGATTACATAATTCAAAATTCTCTTTTTTGTTAAATAATTCAGACTCAACTTCTAAATATACTTTTCTAACTGTATTTAGTCCTATATTTTCTATTTCCATAGTAAAATCTATTGAATCACTATTACTCTCATCTTGGTTAGAAAATATCCATTTTTTATTTTCATCAAACATTTCTCCTTCTAATCTTTCATGAGTGAAATTATATCGTAACAACGGGAGATTTTGTATTCTTTGCGTTTCATTATTTAATTTAATATTGTCTTTATAAGTTTCATCCATTTGTTTAAAAGTAATAAATATTAAAAATACTGCACTAAGTAGCGTTGAAATTATTGCTGCAGAATAATTGGTAAGTATGCTAACCCAATCAGATGAGATAATATTTTCTGTATATCCAAATTTACTTGGAATATTATATCTATCTAGATAATAAACAATTAAAGGAAAAAGAATTGCAAACGATAACATAGTATATAAAACCTTTTCAAAATCACTTTTAGAATCTTTATATCCTTTAACAAAAAGTTTTATAGAAAATACAAGTATAGCGATAGTTAATATAACTTGTGTGACTTTTTCAATCATTATATCCCCTCCTAATAAGTTATTATTTTACCACAAAAAAGCAAAATTTTATAAATTTTCTTTCATATTTATATATTTGGTATAATCTATATAATAGTATATTATTAGAATTTAATGGGAATATTTTTATCCTCCATCTTTTTAAGTCTTGAAAAGTTTGTATTATTCTTTCTTCTTTATCATACCTATTCATTTATACCACCCCTAATTATGCAGAAAAGCACTGATATTTTTTTCTTGTCTATAGCTTTAGAGATTCAAAAAATTTATATGGCTTAAATTTAATATTATTGTAAATTTTTATATCTTGCCACTGTTCAATATATCGTGTGATATCCTCATTTATTGCATCAAACATTTTAAAAAAATCTTCTACTTCTTTATTTTTTTCTACTTCTTTCTCTGCACAATAAAATTCAAACTTAAAATCTTTTATAATAGAATTAAGGTCATTATTATACAAATCATGAATTTCGAGTATATTTCTTTGTGCCATTATATAATTGATATGCTCATTAATATATTTTATATTGTTACTTAATATACTTTTTAAAAAATCTAGTAGTTCAGTCTTTCTATTTTCACTGCAGTCATCAAAGATTTCTTTTGTTATTGCATACCATTCTTTCCATTTGAATTCTTTATTGCGATAGCCTTTTTCTCTTCCTACTACTGAGCAAAATTCTGACCAACCTTCTATATATTTCATAATACTAAATTGTAAATCACTATAAACTAACATATAAATATCATTATGTTTTTCATTTTTTTCTTTAATGTTTCCAAATTCAATAATTAAGGCTACTATCGTTGATGCAAAACAACCTAACCCTATATTTAAAATTATATCCGCTAATATTTTGTCTTTTGCCTCCTGCAAGTAAATCCCAATTATCATAAGCATTATGGACATAAACAGCAAGCTTAAATATAAGTGCCAATTTAGTTTGTACGGTTTATTTATTTTATTATTCATTTTCAACTTCTCCTACTTCTACTTATATAAAAAGACGCAGCACAAAAATCTATTAAATAGACCTGTACTAGCGTCTTTCTTTAACTAACTTAAGTATATCAAATTATTTTTATTTAATCAACAAATTTAGACAAATTTCTTATTCATCATCATCTTCTGAATAGTAGTCATCATCTTCTAACTCTTCCTCTTCAAAGTTAAATGTATCATACTTCTTTTCTTTTACTAATTCTTTTTGCCAATCTTCTAAATCATTATTATCTTTTTTATTATCATCTTGAGTATCAGTAAATGCTTTTATTAAGTTCCATATTAAACACATAATCTCACCACCTGAAATTATTATATCATAGTTTTTTGTTATATATGACTATATACTTATTTTTCTACTCTTATTTAGATATCTATTTGACAAATCTACTGATATTTTGGTATTTATCAGTAATTTTGTCAGAATAAATATAACTACTATAATAATATTAGTATATATCTACTGCTTATATATAATAGGTATCTTGGATACTTTTAATTAAGATAAGTTTACTTAGCTTAATTAAACACTAATAAGACTTACATAGTAAGGCTTATAGTGGACATAATAAAGATAATATATAGGTATATTAAAACTAAGACTCGATATCTTAGTTTATTATTTAGTTAATGTTAATGTTTTTATTTTGAATTCTTTAGTATCATAACCCCATGGATTAGATACTAATCTTGTATTATTTATTATTGTATCTTCTTCTTTATGATCATGTCCATATATCCATACTGGTGATTTATATTCTTTAACTTCTGTATAGTAACAAGAATTACTACCCCTACTATTACTTTTGTTTCTAAATGGTGGTATATGTGTTATTATTAAATCTATATTATTTGGTAAGTTAT
>ERZ772893.1720-NODE-1720-length-20253-cov-2.963016_pt1 | contig 20253 bp, 14 predicted proteins | sample MGYA00511482_ERZ772893 | MGnify/ENA primary metagenome ERZ772893 (study PRJEB29015, sample SAMEA2737687) | human gut metagenome | biome: human gut; feature: human-associated habitat; material: faeces | place: China | collected 2012 ... | reverse complement strand
CTCCCTGTGGCCTCGAAAATCTTTTTGCGGTCATACGCACCAAGATAGCCGTATGCTTCCTGCAGGGCAGCGTCAATGGCCGCCGTGAGGATTGTTTCATCCTCCCTGCTGATAGCCTCTATATTTTCTTTATAGAGGTGCGTTTCCAATTCTTTGGGTGTGATAAATGCCATGATTAAAATCTCTTTTTATTGGTTACACGTGCGCCCACGGTGTAGGATCCAGCCGAGAGCGTGCTTATCTTTTGGTTGATGATCCACACGCCGCCTTCTATGCAGTCCACTCCGTCAGCGGGTGATTTCATTGCCCGGTTGATAAGCAGGAACTGTTCCTCCAGCCTTTTCATGTGGGGATTATCCTTTTCGTCAATGTTGAGGATGAGCTTGCCTTGCCGGTTAAGCGGCTCAAGGTTTCCCTCGATACGGTCGAACTTTTCCGGTTTGTTCCGGGTGTCCGGTATGATCCCGATAAATCCGAGCTGCTTTCCTTTTTCGTTAAACAGAGGTATGAAAACCTGTTCGTAGAAAGGATCCTGCAGCTTGTTATTCTCGATGTAATTATATACCTGTGTTTTTTGTCCCACGTATTCCCGGAGATAATAATACCAATTCACGTACTCCTCGTTTACCACGTGGTCGAGATAACCGGTGTAAACGTAAAATTTGCCGTCATAATACCCGATAAGGAAACAGGCTTTGAAAGAGGTGGCCTTGTTTTTCGAGTTGGACGGGGCTGGATCCCCGTATGCCACGATAAATTGCAGTTTTGAGAGCGGCGGACATTTGCCCCATACCATTTCCTTGAACGTGTCACCCTCGGAGAGCGGGTTGTTCATGTATTCCTGCTGGAATGCCTTTGTACTGATTTTGGATTGAATACGGTTGATGCGTTCCTCCGTGTTCTTTTCCGGCCAGCTGGATTTGCCCTCCTTATCCCGGATGTTCACGATATCCCAATGGTCGGCTTTTTCACCGGCACGTTTCACGCAGCAGTCGAGAGCGATCAGGTTCCCGCAGAATATCACCAGCAAATCCTCGCTGATGGATCGGGTTGGAAACAGAGCCTCCTCGAACCATTCCCATTTCTTTTTCAGGATGTCCGGGTTCCTGCAGTCCGCATCCGTATCGAAGTCATCCACGAGAGCCGTGTCCGGACGTACAGCGTCCTTTCTCGTACCACGGGGTGACTCCAGCGCACCGATAGCCCGGAACGTTGCCCCGGTATTGAGCGTGAATTCGTCCGCCGTCCAGCTTCCGAACTCCCTCAAATCGCCGTAATACGCCTTTAACATGGAATTGCTCTCAAAGGCTTTTTTATAAGGTTCCAAGAGCCGGACGGCATTCTCGTGACTGTTTGATATAAGCAGCACGTTTCTTTTCTTGCCGGTCAGCACGAGGTACATCATGCACATGAACACGATAGTAGATTTTGCCAGCTCACGTGACCACGATAGTACCTCGTACCATTCCATGTTCGTGGTGATGCGTTTGATAGCCTTTTTATGGAACTTGGTAAAGGGGTACTTTGCGAACTCCGAGAAAAAGAACAGGATCCATTCGATGACGTTCGCCTCCAGCTTTTCCAGCTTCTTTTTTCGTTCCACCGGTGAGAGGTTATCGGCGGCTTTGTCCCTTTTGAGTGAACGGTGGTATTCAGTCCACTCCTTGTATGCCTGAATATCATCTATTTTACCCATTTCATTTTCTCCTTTATATACGCATCGAAATAATCACTCAGCTCCTTTGCTCTTTCGAGATCCTGCTGCCGGAGCCAATCGAGTAGCCCACGGGACACGTTGTATATGTCCCTGATGGAGGCATCCTGCTCCAATGCCTCAAGGTCAGCCGTCAGCTTGCGCCGAATATCGGCCTCTGCCGCAGACGGGAACCGTTTACCCTCCTCCTTGCTTGCAATGGAACGGTCGAGTTCGTCCAATTGCGTGAGCGTGGAGCTGATGCGTTCTTCCCGTGTCTGCAGGAGATTGAGCTTTAAGCCCTCCCATTCCTTAACCCATTTGTTTACCGTGACACGGGAAACACCAATCCGGTCGGCAATTTCCTGCTGGGTGATGTTCTCTTTGAGATACATCAATTTCGCCCATTCTTTCCGTTGATTTGCTTTCAATTCTTCCGCCATAGCTATATCATTTTATAGCCCAAAGGTAAAGCCTTGCGGTGAGTGAAAATAATTGGTTTGTAGTGGCTTACGTTTAAACTGAAACGGTTGCAGTTTAGGCTGAAATGCTTACAGTCCGATTTGTACAGCCCGTTTTTTACCCTGAATTTTGTCACAAAATCAAACGAGCGAAATGGGCAAATTAACCTTTGTATTACATGATGAGTCGGTGAACACCTACGGTTTTAGGATGCTCACCAGCGGAGCCAATTTGGAGGAGTTTAGAAAGAATCCCGTGATGCTTCTGAATCACGATGATTACTCCCTGCCGATTGGCCGGTGGGAGAATATCCGTGTGGAGGGAGGCAAGATTTTAGCCGATGCCGTATTCGATGAGGGAGATCCCCGTGCTGCAGAGGTAAAGCGTAAGGTTGAAAATGACTTTATCCGCATGGCTTCTATCGGTGCATGGCCTCCGGAGGAGAAAAGCGATGCATACGATCTGATGCTCCCCGGACAGATGCTCCCTACCGTTACGAGATGGACGGTTCGTGAGGGCAGTGTCGTTACAATCGGAGCCAACCACAATGCGCTGGTATTCTATGACAGAGAGAGCAAACAGATTATCGACCTGAATGATAAGAACAATCTTATCCGGTTGATAGATCACAGTAATAACCCCAAAAAACAAATTAAAATGAGCGTACTTACAGGAGTATTGAAGCTGCAGGACTCTGCAAGCGAGGCGGAAATCGTAACCGCCATTCAGGAAATCATTGCCAATGCCGACCGCTTGGAAAAAGAGAACAAGACGCTGGCTGCCGCAGTGGATAAAATGAACGAGGCCAAAAAGGAATCCCAAAAGCGGGAAGCGGTTTCCTTGACCGATGCGGCCATCAAAGACGGACGCTATGATGCGAAAGGCCGTGAGAACCTGCTGAACCTTTTCGATAAGGATTTCGAGGGAACAAAGGCTATGCTGGCAGCTATTCCGTGCCGTGCAAACGTGGCCGGTCAAATCAACACGGGTAAAGGATCTGGTGTGACACTCGGCGATTGGAAAGACAAATCATGGGACGAGCTGGATAAAGCCGGTAAGCTCGTTGAACTAAAAGATGCCGCCCCGGACTTGTATAAATCCAAGTTTAAAGAGCGTTTCGGCATCGAACCGAACCTGTAATTATTAACCGTTAAAACAAGAATAGAAATGGCAATTCAGAAAGAAATTTGGATGGCGGCTATCGTGGAGGGTTTGTTTGCCTCCAATAGCTTCCTGAGCAAGGCGTTCAACGCCGATGAGTACGTGAACAACGGCAAGATTGTTCACATCCCGAATGCCGGTGCAGCATCCGGAACCAAGAAAAATCGAACCGAACTCCCCGCTAAGGTAACTAAAAGAACGGATATCGATGTGACGTTTCCGTTGGATGAATACACCACGGATCCGGTACTTATTCCTAACGCCGACACGGTGGAACTCAGCTATGATAAACGGGAATCCGTCCTGCGTAATGACAAGCTCAAACTGCAGGATGACGTGGCACTTGATTTCATTTTCAACTGGAGTCCTGCCGCCGCACAGTGCGTTGAAACCACCGGTGCGGAGATCGATGCCTACACGGATAAGGCTACCGGCAAACGTAAAAGTATCTGTAAGGCGGATATCTTGGGCTTGATGACCAAGTTCAATAATGATGATATCCCGCAGGAGGGGCGTTATTTGCTGCTGGATGCACAGATGTACTCCCAGCTGCTGAATAGTCTGACGGAGAACGAGAACACGGCGTTCCTCGCTTCCGCCGATGCGCAGAACGGTATCCTCGGAAAGCTGTTCAGTTTTAATATCATGATGCGCAGCCGGGTTGCCCTTTATACTGCGGCAAAAGCCCCCAAAGCATGGAGTGTAGCCGGTGCAGCCACCGACCTCGCCGCCGGGCTTGCATGGCACGAGCAAAGCGTCTGCCGTGCGCTGGGTGAGGTGAAAGCGTTCGAGAACGAGGGTGATGCGATGTATTACGGTGATATTTATTCATTCCTTGTACGTGCCGGTGGCCGTATCATGCGGGAGGATAAAAAGGGTGTAGTCGCTTTAGTACAGGGAACCCCTGTGGCAGGATAAGGTTATGGCAGAATTGAAATATTTGGTAATCCACTGTACCGCCACGCCTCAAGGCCGTAAGGTAACGAGTAACGATATCAGAGCATGGCACACGAACCCGGTAAGCAAGGGTGGCCGTGGCTGGAAACAGGTAGGATATACCGATATGTTTCACCTTGACGGAACGGTGGAGCGATTGGTTGAGAACAACGAGGACGCACGGGTGGATCCGTGGGAGGTTACCAATGGAGCAAAAGGGTACAATACCATTTCCCGGCACATTGTGTACGTTGGCGGCGTGGCCGCTGACGGCAAGACTCCCAAAGATACCCGTACTCCCGGCCAGCTGAAAGCGTTGGAGGACTACGTGAAAGACTTCCACCGCCGTTTCCCACGGGTGAGAATCATCGGTCATAACGAGATTGCGGCCAAAGCGTGTCCGTCATTTGACGTTCAGACATGGCTCAGGAACATAGGCATTAATCAATAACAAAGCAAAGAGATGGACGGTCTGATGGATTTTTTAATGTTCGCCCTGCCGGGTGGTTTTATCGGTAGCATCTTCACGTGGTTTGTTGGCCGTAGAAAGCAGAACAATGATATGTTATCCCAGCTTCAGGCGTCCATCAATATGCTCAGTAGTGAGAACCGGAAGATATTGGATGAGAATATCCAGCTCCGTAGAGAGAATGCCGACCTGAAAGCGAATCAGGAGGAGATGATCCAAAAGCTCTCCCGCCTGACCAAAGAGGTAGAGAGATTGAGAAAAGTAATCAATAAACAAACAGGAAATGATGAGAAACCTAATCCGAGGGGCAACCCTCGTGCTAATCATAGTCGTGTTCATCCTGACGGGGTGTGCCACGGCGAAATTAACCAAGAGCCAGCAATCGCACACGCTGACGGAACAGACGAAAAGCGGAACCACCACCGGAACAACCGGAGAGCAGTCAGACGTGACGGCTCAGAGGACGGGGGAACTACTGCAGGGACAGACGATAACCGCCCTGACACAGGAGGGGATCCCGGAGTCGGAGGCGAAAGTGGATGTTCCGATACAGAACCTCCTTAACCTGCCGGACGGTGCTGGCTACACGGCCAAAGACGGTCAGGCATCGGTAAGCGTGCAAAGGAATGGCGATAATATCACGGTTACGGGTAAATGTGACTCTATCGCCCGGCAATGCCTTTTTTACGAGCGTGAGGTGTTTCGACAGCGCAGCGAGGTGGATAGTTTAAAGCGGGTTATTTCCCGGATGGAACAGACGAGCAACCGGAGTGATGAAACCTACAAGGTGGAAAGCGATGCCGCCCAAAGCATTAAGGAAAAGTCTCCCGCTACATGGTATAAATGGCTTTTAGTCGGATTTGTGGGCGGTTTGCTGCTTACCTCTCCACTAAAGAAACTAAAGAATAGAATATTAACCTTTTTAAAATAGAGAACGATGTCAAAAGTATATGTGAATGACGGGTACATGATGCTCCTTGATGCCATTTATTTCAATGGTAAAAAGATCGGCAATGTTTCTGATGACGGTATTGATTGGGGCGGTGATGCCGCTGAATACATCAAGCTCTTTGCCGCACAGGTACGTAATGCCCCGGTAAAGAAAATCAAGAAAAAGGATGCCACCAACCTGTTAAAGTTTACCCTGATCGAACTTGTTCCTCAGAACTGTAAGGACGTGATGGGCGGAACGGTGAACGGTACAAAATGGGAGGCTCCCTCGGAATCCGTTTCATTAGAGGGTGCATTGAAAATCCTTTGCGGAACCGGCCAGACTATCGAGGTCAAGCGTATGACGCTGGACGGTGTTGTACGTGGTAAGATTGGCGGTGATGATCCGCTGGGTATCGAGTGTGAAATGGAAATGTTGAACCCGCTGGATGGCGGCTCTCCTTTCAGCTTTGATGATACGGTTCCGTTTATCTCCGTAACGCCCACCTCTTTGTCATTCGTCAAAGGTGGAGAAAGTAAAACGGTGGATATTGAAGCCTCCGGAGCGTTTTCCGTGGGAAAGGTTCCCACCGGTTTCAATCTTGAGGTTGTGAACGGCAGGATCACCATCACGGCGGATGCAAATACCGGTGCTGCGAGAAACGGATCGGTAGAGTTTATCCTTGCGGCTGATAATACCCAAAAGGCTACTCTCACGTTGAGTCAGGCGGCTGGAAATGCGTAACCCATGAAAAAGAACGTGGAAATAGAGGCAGCGGAGGCTCTGCTCGATGTAGGGGTTTCCCTGCCTTTTTTACAGTTTAAGATACCGTTTATAAAGAAACCGGTATCGGTCAGGGTGACGATGAAACGTCCCTGCTTGGGGAGTCAGATCCGGATTGCCAAGTTGTATCTGCAGCTGGGTATCACCTACGAGGAGATGGAGCAGTTCAACAAGCATGAGGAGATGGCGTTCCTTGCCATTCATGGCAAACGTGTTTCCAAGATGGTAGCCCTGACAATCTGCCGTGGAGCGATCTCCGGACTATTGTTTTCCGGCATTGTTGCATGGCTGCTGAGATGGTTCGTTCCTGACAAATACCTGCAGGGGGCTAACCAGCGTTTTATCACCCTGCTGGGTACAAAGTCTTTTATGCGTATTATCGAATCGGTTCAGATATCCAATCCCCTGAAACCGAGAGAGAGCCAAAAAAGAAAGGGGAGTTAAGAACGAAATATGTCGGATCCCATAGCCCCTTTGGTATCGTGTGGCAAATTGCTGCAGCCACAGGTTGGAGTGTGAAATACATCCTTTGGGGTGTCAATTATCAAACGCTCCGGGGGATGCTTGCCGATGCGCCACATTACGAGAATAAAAAAGAAGATAAACAAACTGCTGGCAAAGGTGGAAAGGGTTCCCCAAAAAGCCTTGCCGGATTTTTTCAATCACGATTGCAAGAACAATGAAACCCGTTGAGATAGAATTCATAATGCGAGATAAGCTCTCAGATGGCGTGGATAAAGCCACCAAATCCACCGGATCGCTTGGCGATAGGGCGGTAGCCCAAAAGTCAATCAGTGTATAGTTGTTAGCAAGAGCATCACGGATCGTATTGCCGAGCAAAAGGAGCAGATCAAGTATGTTGAGTCCTGTCTTAAAGATTTGAAAAAGCAATATGATAACCTTGCGCCCGGCAAAGCCCAAATGGAAATGCGTGCGGAAATTGATGCCTGTACGAAAGCCCTGCAGGAGGATAAAAACATCCTTTCCTCCCTTGAGGCGGAACATGATAAGACTGCCGCATCTTCCAAACGCCTTTCCATGCAGCTCCGTGAGATGCAGGATACGATGGCACGTTTGCGTTTGGAGGGCAAACAGAATACAAAGGAATATCAGGACATGGCGGCAAAAGCTGCCACGTTGTCTGATACCATTGGTGACCTGCGAACTCAAACCAATATTCTTGCCAATGATAATGCTGGTCTGCAGGGAGTCATAAGCGGGGCGAACGGTTTGTCAGGTGCTTTCACTATGGCAACCGGTCTGATGGGTGCATTTGCCTCGGAGAACGAGGATTTGATAAAAATACAAACCCGTGTGCAGAGCGTTATGGCTATTACTATGGGTTTGCAGCAAGTGATGAATACGCTGAATAAAGACTCCGCTTTCCGTCTTGTAACCGTGGTTAAAATGAAAAAGCTGCTGACGGCGGCCAATACAAAGCTGGCCGTGTCATTGGGAATCTCCAATGCGGCGGCTACCGCATTGATGGCCACGCTGACATTGGGGCTTTCCGCCGTTATAACGGGACTTGTTGTCCTTTGGGATAAATACAGCGATGCACAAGAACAGGCGGCGGAAAAAGCCAAAGAACGGGTTAAAATCGAGAGTGATGGGCGTGCTCAAATGATTAAAACCCGTTTTGAGATAGAAAATACCACAAAGAGCCTGAAAGACTTTACCGGAAGCAAGGAACAGGAAAAGGCCAAAGTCGAGGAGTTGAACCGGAAATACGGCGAGAGCTTCGGGTATTTCAATACTGTTGCCGAGTGGTATGATGTCCTGATCCAAAAGAGTGATGACTATATCCAAATGCTTTTCCTGCAGGCGAAAGCCCAAAGCCTCGTGAACAAGGCTGTGGAAGCGGATGAAAAGGTGAACGAGGTAAAAGCTACCCCTGAATCCGATGTAGAGGGTTCTATGGGCTGGTTCTCTAAAATGGGGCTTTATATAGCTCAAGGTGAATCCTATGGTCAGATAGATGCTCAGGCGTTGATTGAAAAGCATAACAAGGAGGCCAAAGATGCGGCGATAAAAGCGGCTGAGGAGCAACGGGACGCTTATTTAGATGAGGCAAAGCAGCTGCAGGAGGAATATGCCAAGTTGGGTAAAGAGGCCGGTATTGGCGGTTTCGTGGATCCGAATAAAAACAACAAGGAACCGAAACAGCCCGCTAAAATTGTTAATAACCTTGCCGAGCTGGAACTAAAAGCCCGTCAAAAGATAGAGGATCAGCGCATCGCCTTGACGAAAGAGGGATACGAGAGGGAGCGTGCGGAGGCATTGTTGAATTTCGAGAGGGAGAAAGATCGTATCACGGGTGAGGAACAACAGCGCATTGAATTATACAATAAGCTGAAAGCCGCCGGGGAAAAGGTTACTCCTGAACAGCTTGCCAATATATCCGCTCAGGCGGCCACGCAACGCATACAGGCAGCGCAGATCTATGATGCCACCGTTGCTGATATCGAGGGCAGGGAAAACAAGGATGCTACCGAGAAGAAAAAGAAACAGCAGGAAACCCTGCAGGAACTCCTGAGCAAATATCGTGATTTCGAGGCGCAAAGAGCGGCCATAAAGAAACAGGGTGATGATGATATCGCCCAGTTGGAATCCCAGCGTACAGCGGAAAATTCCGATGAGATTGACCGTGCGATAGCGGTTGCAAAGGAACAGGTGGCGAAAGGCATCCAATCCATTAACGATGCCGAGGCTGAGGAGGCATCCAAAGACAATGATTTTTTAAAGAAATTATTCGGGGACTATTCCTCCATGTCCTTTGACTCGCTGCAGAAACTAATCTCACAGGCCAAACAGTTACGGGCGTATCTTTCCGGTAATGGAGATGCAAAAGGAATCACGTTTATTTCGCCTGAGCAGTTAAAGAATATAGAGAAAAGCCCGGAAAAACTTGAAAAGTTAAAGAAAGCACTTGACAAGCTGCTCGACTCGGACAAAGGCGGCAATAACAAGTGGGAAAGCATTTTTAAGACATTTGAGAAAGGCTTTGCCGAACTAAAGGGAGCCAAAGGAGCCAAGGAACTATCCGGAGCTATCGGCACGATTGGGGGTGCTGCATCGGATGCGGCTGGAGAGCTTGCCAATATGTTCGACCAAATGGGCAATACCGAGGTGGCCGATGCCATGAGCGGAATGCAGCAGGTAATGGGTGCGGTTTCCAATATCGGGCAAGGATTTGCAAAAGGAGGTTTGATCGGTGGTATCGGTGCAGCTATCGGCGAGGCTGCCAATTTTATCACCTCGGCTTTTGCGGCGGAAGCCCGTCATAAGGAGGCTTTAAAAGAAATAGAAAAGGCAAAGCTCGATTTTCAGCGGCAATACAATCTCCTTTTGCTGGAACAGAATCTTTTGCTGGAAAAGGCTGAGAATATATTCGGGGAACGTCAGGTGGCAAAGGCCGCCAATGCGATAGAGGTTTACCGGGATGCCCTCTCCCAATTTAAGGATGAGCTTTCCGGAGAAGCCCCGACCATGAGCTGGATGGAGCGCATGACGGGAGATTTTGCCGGAACTTACCGCAAACGGTTGGAGAATTATCAGAAAGGTTTCGGCGGTCTGAATGATGCTCAGATTGTAACCGGTCACAAAAAAACCGGTCTGTTCGGTTGGGGAAAGGGTAAAGACGTTTATAGCGGCATTCTCGATGTTTACCCGGAGCTGATCAAGGCCAACGGTGAGCTGGATACGGAGATGCTCCAAGTGATCCTCGATACCCGTAAGATGAGTGATGAAACCCGGAACTACCTTGAGAACCTGATCGACCTGAAAGATGCGATGGACGAGGCGGAACAGGCGTTGGAGGATTACCTGCAAGAAACATTCGGGAGCCTCGGTCAGGGTATGCTGGACTCCATTACCTCCGCTATCAAAGGGAGTGGCACGGCTTTGGAGAACTTTGCGGATCAGGCAGTATCCGTATTTGAGAATCTCGGCGAGCAGATCGCATACTCCTTGTTTTTCGCTGATAAATTCGATGATCTGCAGAAGCAGCTCAAAGAGGTTTACGGCAGTGGTAAAAGCGAGGAGCAGATTGCTAATGATGCCATGCGGCTCGTGGATGACTTTTACAATAATATCGGCAGTAACGTGGATGCTGCGCAGTCATGGATGAAATCGTGGAAAGATAAAGCGGCGGCTATGGGGTTCGACCTTTGGAAAGAGGATACCACGACTCAGAGCGGTAAAGCCGGGGCGTTTCAATCCCTTTCTCAGGATCAGGGTACAAAGCTGGAGGGGTTGATGACTTCCCTGCAGATGCACGATGCCTCCATTGATGAGAACGTGGAGAATATCTCCGAGGGACTCGGCGGGGCTATTGATACCATCAACAAGATAAAAGAGAATACCGACAGTCTGCCGAAAATATATGATGAGATCGTGGAAATAAAGCGTGACGGTTTAAAAATGAAATGATATGGATGTATTGAAAGGCTTATTATTGATTAATGATGTGGATATATTCACGGATTACGGGGCTTTCCTCGTGGAGGAAAAGCCCGGTGAGAACAAGAACTATTCCTCACTTTTGAAGCCGCCGGCAACCAAAACGCACACGGCTGTATCATTCAGGGAACAGGATGGCGAGAAACTGCCTGAAACACTTGTTCCGGCTTGGGAAGCTCGTGACGTGACGCTCCATTTTGCGATCATGGCAGCAGATCGGCGGCAATTTCTTATCCGTTATTCCGCATTCTTGGCTTTTCTAAAGGCCGGGAATAAAGGATGGTTAAATTTATATCTGCAGGAGCTTGACCGTTCATTCCGTCTGTATTACAAGGAATGCACGGATTACAGCCAGCTGACCGATTTCGGTGGCGAGGTTGCCGCAAAATTCAGCGTGAAATTCAGGGAACCGGCTCCGGTGTTATAGACTATTCAAATAAATTCAAACGGCGTTCAAATGGAACTTAAAATATACAATCAGCAAGGCGTTTTAAAAGCCACCGTGTCACCCTCGGATTCGGATCGTCATGTTAAGGAGGTGATGAATGACAATGTACTGAATTTGTCATTCACGCTTTACGAGTATGTCAGGCTGGGCGTGAACGATTACGTGGACTTTGACGGGGAGCGTTTCACGTTATTGGAGGATTATAAGCCTGAGCAGAATTCCACCGTGGAATACGTGTATAATTGCAAGTTTTACGGGATCGAGAGTGAACTTAAAAAGGCGAAAGTCCTCAAGCTGGTAGATAACGAGAATGAGTTGTCTTTCTCTTATGATGCTACCGCTGCGGAACATCTCCAGCTTATATGCGACAATATCAACCGGATCAAGGGTGGTAATGCTTGGGTTATCGGGGAGGTTGTTTCCACGGGCAACGTAAATATAGAATACGATAACATATTCTGTTTTGATGCTCTTTCCGAAATAGCCAAGAATTTTGATACGGAGTGGTGGATCGAGGGTTCAACCATTAACCTGAGCCGGTGCGAGCATGGTATTGCCATTCCTTTGGGATATGGAAAGGGATTGAAAAAACTTACCCGTGTGGCAAATGATACGGTTCCGTTTTTTACCCGTCTTTACCCGCTTGGCAGCACCCGTAATATCGTGCAGTCTGATTACGGCTATAAGCGTCTGCAGTTACCCGGTGGCGTGCGCTATGTAGAAAAGAATACCTACCTCGGTATCGTGGAGCAATCTGAGGAAAACTTCTTTTCCGGTATTTATCCAAGACGTACCGGTAAAGTATCCACGGTTAGAAGCACGGAGGCCACGGGTGAGGACGGCAATAAATTCACGATATACTATTTCACGGACTCCTCTCTTGATTTCGATCCGAATGATTACGAGATCGAGGGGCTTGTCAAGAATGTGGTGTTTCAAAGCGGAGAGCTGAACGGGCGTGATTTTGAGGTGAATTTTAACTCCAAAACGAAAGAGTTTGAAATCGTAACGCAATTCCCTTACGAGAACCAGCAGCTGCCGGGCGGCTTGCTGATCCCCAAGCCGAAAGACGAATATATCCTGTATAACATCCGGATGCCTAAAGAATATTATCCGCTGGCCGAGCAGGAATACGCAGAGGCCGTGGCCAAATACATGGATAAAATCAGTATTGATACCTCCGTGTACAAGGCTCCCACTGATTATGTCTATCTGGAAGAAAACCGGATAGCCTTAAAAATCGGCAGGCGTGTTCTTTTGGAAAATGAAATCTATTTTCCTGCAGGAGCGCACGAGAGCCGTATCACGAAAATCTCCCGGAAATTGAATAATCCCTGCGAGGCGGATATTGAATGCACGTATGCGGTTGATTACGGGCGTATCAGCCAAATAGAGAACAATATCGTGGATATACAGGCCGCTTACAAGGAGCAGCTGAACAAGGAGGTGCTGGCTGTTTTAAAGAGCTGGGACAGTATAGATCCTACTGAATACAATGTTCTTTCCGCCGTCCGGACTATCAAAGCGATAGCGAATTCGATCAGCAGGCTGGAAAAGGAGATCTCTGATAAATTCCTGCGGAAAGATATTCCTGACGAGGCCAAAGAACTTGAAACCTTTTTAAAGGGTATCAGCGTGATCGGCACGGCGTTAGTTGAAAAACTGACGGTTGATAAAAACGCATTCTTTAAAGATACCCTTTCCTCCGAGAAATTCATCTCCGGTTTTCCGGGCGGATCCGGCTGGGCTTTGTTTTGGAAAGAGGTTATGAACGCCGCCGGTGTAACGGAGAAAAAAGCGGTCATGGAGCTTGATGACATGACCATCCGTGGCGTGATGAGAGTTTACGAGTTCGTGATCTCCCAGCTGGTGGGTGAAAACGGAACCCGTATCACCTCCGATATGATGCGTGTTCATTCTATAAACCCGGTAACAAAAACGATTTATCTCGACACGGAAAAAGGAGTCCTTTACAATCCTTTCCGTACCGGTGATATCGTGATGGTTCAGCAGTTCTCCGTGAATGGCCACGGAGGGAAGCATTACGAATTTGAGGTGGTAGATGTCAAGGTCGGGGCTTTGGCTGATGGAGAGAACCGGCTGGATAGTATCACTTATAAAAATTTTGTCGGTGACGTGAGCAGTGTGGCCGCCCGTGACGTGCTTACCCGTGTGGACTCTTTGACGAACTCGGACAGAAAGGGTATCATTAAACAAACCAGCGTGGAGGAGGGCAGCCCTTATCTTGATGTCTTGTACGGGATGAAAACCGATCCTGATAATGCCGTCCGTACCCGTTTGGGGCGTTTGGCTGGAATCATCACTTATTGCTGGGGACAGTTAAAAGGTTACGGGCTGTATTCGGAGAACGCTTACCTGACCGGTGATTTTCGCCTGCGTACCGGAGAGGATGTCCGGACGAAATTTGAAATCGTTGAGGGAATGTTGCAGAGTGCCATGCAGGGGGTTATCAACACGATGACCGAAAAGGATAATTACCTGACGAACGCCACCTTTCAGGATGACCTGACCGGCTGGATCCGGGAGAATGATATCAGCATCTATGACGTGAACGGGCAGCTGCTTGATTTGGGTATAAACTTTTATTCCGAAAAGAACAAGGTTTCGGACGTGGTTTCTTTTGACGGGCGTTTTATGCTCCGTGTCAAACGCAGTTATATAAAACAGTTGAATAAGAATATAACAAAGCCTGAAAAAGGGAGTGTCCTTTATTTGACTATAAAATACCATTGTGATGCCGGTGGAACCCTGACTGCAGGTTTCAGTGGATCTGCTCCTTATGTTTCAAAAGCTATCGAGGTAGCCGATGGATTTCAGGTGTTGGAAGTATCGGGAGAATGGAGCGGATCCGGTGATTTCCTTTTGCAGTTTACCGGTGATATTTATATCGAGCGGCTCACCCTGACCAACCACCCGCTGGAGGATTATCAAAAGGTTGTAAGCACGAAATTCGAGCAAACGGCTGAACATATCTCTGCGGTAGCCGAGGCGGTGAATAAGATTGATAACACGATAAAGACTGCAGGCTGGATCACCACGGCAGACGGCAATAAGTTATGGGCTACAATCTCAACCGTGGACGGCTTGGGTAACCGCCTGACCACCCATGAGAGCAGCTTCCACGTTACAGCGGAACAAATCAACGCCATCGTGAGCCGGGTGGATACCATTGACGGGACAATCAGTAAAGCCGGTTGGATTACCACTGCGGACGGTAATAAGTTATGGGCAACCAAAGAGCTGGAGAAAGGAGAAACTTTAATCTCGTATATCAATCAGGCTGCAGGCAGTACGGTTATTTCTTCGAATAAAATCAGCCTTATCGGGGCTGTTTCGTTCAATTCATTGAACGCCGATCTGCAGGCCACCCTGAACGGTAAACTGAGTGCGGGCGATTTCGGTTCATTGGCGTTTAAGGATGCCGTTGAATACGCCCAGCTTGGCAGCACGATTATAGTTGGCGGCTATTTGAACGCCGATTTGATAAAGGTTCGGCGTGTTGATGCGGATGCGGGATTTATCGGCGGGTTCACGATTGAGGGTGGCCGCCTTGTTTGGACTCGTTCAGGGTATTTTGGCGGTACGTCCCGCAGCCTTAAATTGGGATCCGGTACAGCCAAAGAGGGAGTGGTTAATATCACCTTTGACGTGCAAACGGACGGAAAGTTCGGGGTTTGCTCCATCGGATCATCTTTGGGCGGAGCCTGTATTTATGCTTCGAGATATTCCAACGAGTCAGATCGAAGTTACCCGGTAAGTAATAACACTTATGCCGGTTATTTTGATGGTGGTGTTCACGTGAAAGGAAACGTGTATTGTGATGCCATTCTCGCCAATGAAATAGGCGTAAGCTGGTACATGGAGGGCGGAACCTATAAATACACAAAGGGACTTTCAAAAACCCTGAGCTTTGCGGGAGGAACAAGGTGGCAATTTGTAAACGGACTTTTAGTGTCAGCATAATAACTCTAAAACAAAATAGTCATGAAAGTAGATTTGAACAAGAATTTTAAAGATTTCAGGGGTGTTGAAACTTCTGAGAGTGTTGCAAACAAGGTGGCCGAGGCTCTTTATTCGGCAGGTGCAATTCCCGAATGGAAAATCAATCGGGAGGATAAGTTTAAGGCGTACAAGTTATGCCAGCAGATTATCAACAAAGGCGGAAAGATTGAAATCAATACAGAGGAGGCAACCCTGATCAAGGACGTGTGCAGCAATTTCTTGACTGCGGGTGCATACGGCCAAGTACATGAAATAATCGAGGGAGGGAAGTAAAATGAGTGTCATGTCAGGTCAAACCAGCATATCGGAAAGCATGGAACTCAGGTATGATAATTCGGAGGCGGCCATCGTAACGGCCAACATTCGCAAAGATGGTGTTATTGTAGGCTTTTTCAATGCCTCCTCTGATGGTGTTACCGGTTTTTCCTTGCAGAGAGGCCACGGGCTGACGGATGATGAGGTGAAACTTATTTTTCAGATGGCCATAGTTGATGCACGTCAGTGGTTCCAAGCCGGAAATGAAATCGTTGAATCTTAAAAAGCAAGAATATGGAAAACTTGACAGAAGCCCAAATACAGGCGATAGCCGCCCGTGTCCGGAACATACTGCGAGCCGAATCCAAAGGTGTGGGTGAGCTTCCGGTTGTTTCCTCTTTGGATGGAGTATTGACACTCCCGGCCTTGAGAATGAACGGTGGTATCCCGGAAGTGGTCGAGGCTCCCGTTGATTTGTTGCAGGACGTGGCAACCGATGCGGTTGCAGATGCGACCAAAAAGGCAACCGAGGCCACTGCAAAAGCGGTATCCGCCACGAACGATGCAAAAACAGCCACTACAAACGCTAATAATGCGGCTAAGAATGCGAATGATGCCGGTACGGATCTGACCAAGATAAAAACGGCAGCGGAAACCGCAACCAAAAATGCCAATGATGCGGCCTCTGGTGCGAATGCTTCCAAGCAAAACGCTGATAAGGCAACCACGGCGGCCAATAACGCTGCCAAGAGTGCCAATGATGCTGCCGATGCAGCTGGAACCGCTACCGAAGTGGCAAAGAAAGCCACGGATGCGGCCAACGGAGCCGCCTCCAATGCCACGAATGCTGCCACGAAAGCGTCCTCCGCAGCTGATACGGCGAATAAGGAGGCCAGCTCTGTAAATGCGGCCAAATCGGAAGCCCTTGCCGCTGCCGCCCGTGCGAGTAGTACGGCCACCACTGCAGAGGCCGAAATCGAGAAGATGAAGCAGCTGCAAGAGTCCATATCGGGTGCTGCTTCATTGGCTCCCACGAGAATGGAACTGACCTACACGACACGCATCACCCAGCGTAATCCTTACGTTCAGCGTATCGTGGCCAAGATGTTCCCCTCGTACTCCCTGCAGAATGTTTTGTTCTTGGGTGATGACGTGGCCGTGAGCGTGGATCCTGCCGGTGTCGTAACCCCGTTGAAAATCGGAACGAGCCGGATCCACGTGATCCCGACACAGGCCACCCATTTGTACAAGACCATAAACGTGACGGTTCAGGCTCCGTCCGTCCGCCTTACCGGAGGCGGTAAAATCCGGATTGACAGTAAAGGTAGAATACGTTTAACTTAAAAACTTGATAAATATGACAAGCGATCAGGAAACTCGTGTATTAGCGATGCTTTCGGCTTTTGAAGCCGGAAAGAAGATCAGCGAACTCGATACTGCCTCCGGCAGCGTGAGCGATATGCGCATCGAGGTGCTGGATACGGATGGAGAGTCCAAAGTTATGAATTTGTCAGAGGCAGTTACCTCCGCCGCCAATGCCGTTTGTGGGCGTTATTGGAATGAATCGAATTCCACGTACCGAGCCGCCGGTTATCACGGCAGCCTCGATATGCTCCGCAAGCTGCCTGAGCTGCTGGGGCTTGGTTGTTACCTTGTTCAGGATGACCGTACCCGGCGCAAGCTGGATCCCACGAACCACTACCGTTTCGAGGACGGTACACCGGCCAAGTTGGATGGCACGATGGGGCAGTATATGTGGTGTTGGAATACCGGTTTCTATTTTGCCGAGTGGAAAGTGGGCAACCTGAAATATTATGCGGTTTCCCTTTCTCCTATCAAAGGCAAACAGTACGTGTATATTCCCGCCGGTGGCCTTTCCGCTCTCGGTGGTGGCGTAATGGATAGAACGAACGCCATTCTTTGCTCGGTCGTGAGCGATGCCGCCCAATATCGTGTAGGTGGCAATGATGCGAGCCGTGACGGAACCTATCGCACTCAGCTTGGTATGGTTGCAACCGCCCTACAGTACCGTAGCTTTTCAACCTATGCCCGTAAACGTGGCGAGGGTTGGGATGCCAACTGGTACGTGGCTCAGGCGGTGGTTGAAATTCTTTTCATGATCATATTCGGAACCCGCAATATGCAGGAGGCCGTGATTGCTGAAAAGGATAGTAACGGTTTGTATCAGGGTGGCCTCGGATCCGGAACCACCAATATGCCGAATTGGGATCAGTGGGGTTATTACCCGATTGTTCCGACCTCTGCCGGTATCGAGTTGGGTGACGGTTGCGGTGAAACCACGTTCAACGTGCTAAAGGAGGACGGCTCGCTGCATTATGCCGCAAAGGTTCCGGTGTTCTTTGGCCTGAAACATCCTTTCGGGCATATTTGGAAGATTGTCCGGGGACTTATCGATAACGTGGGTGATGAAAAATCGGAAGTTTACGTTGCCCCGTCCCTTTATGCCGGTTATGATGACAATTCCATCAGCGGTCTTATCAAGGTTTGCGAGGTTCCGAGAACAGAGGGTTATATAAAACAAAAAAGTTATTATTTGCTTTGTGCCATGCCAACCGAGGTTGGAGCTACTGCATCGACCTATTTCTGTGACTATTTTTGGCAGAATTCAGCTTCCTCCAAGGGTCTTCGTGTCCGCCCCTCCGGTGCTAGCGCTAACTATGGCACGTATGCGGGGGCGTTTGCTACGTATACGAACTATGCAGCCTCGGATTCGGCTGCGAGTGTGTCCGCTCCCCTCTGCTTTTTCGATGCGGATCCGGTCATGTCGGCTTAAAGCGAAAACGAAAAAACGGAAAGCGAGAAAAGAGAGTTCTTTGAAATTTTGTATTGAGAGTTTTGGAAAAGCTGTTCGGCGGGTTTCAGAACTCGCCGTTAGGCGAGTCGATTTTTGTGATTTTTTTGCGTGTTTTGGGTAAATGTATTTAAAAGGCTTATCTTTGCATCGTTAAACCAAGTTTAACAGGTTGTTTTACCCTTAGTGTGACGCAGGCTTCGTGTCCGCCTCTCCGGTGCTAACGCTAACAATGGCACGAATGCAGGGGCGTTTGCTACGAATACGAACAATGCAGCCTCGAATTCGAATGCGAATGTGTCCGCTCCCCTATACTTTGCAGTTAGGAAACGGTTAGATGGGGTGAAAGACCTTGCCACTTGGCAAAAGATGACGAACGCTCAAAAGGACGCTGGTAGGCCGGTAACGGTTCGAACGCTTCCGAGTAAGGCAAAGCAGACACTCAGACACTCAGAACCGCAGAAACAGGCCATGAAAAGGTATGGAAATTTGTTTGAACGAGTTGTCGAATACGGCAATCTCGAACAGGCGTTTCACAACGCCGCCCGTCACAAAACTCGCCGAAGCGAAGTAATAGAGTACGGCTCCCATTTGGAGGCGAACCTATTACAGCTCCAGCGTGAACTAATCACCGGTACTTACCGCACCTCCGAATACAAGACTTTTATCATTTACGAACCCAAAGAACGGAAGATCTTTAAACTGCCGTTCCGGGATCGTGTCGTTCATTGGGCTATCATGCAAGTGATTGAACCGATATGGCTCTCCAATTTCACCCGTGATACCTATTCCTGTATCCGTGGGCGTGGTATTCACCCTCTTTTATACAAGCTCCGCCGTGATTTGCAAGCGGATCCGGAGGGAACCCGGTACTGCTTGAAAATCGATGTGCGTAAGTTTTATCCGAGCATAAATCACAAGATCATGAAACAAGTGATCCGCCGGAAGCTGAAAGATGCCCGGCTGCTTGCCTTGCTTGACGGTATCGTGGACTCGGCGGAGAACGGAGTTCCTATCGGGAATTATTTATCCCAATTTTTTGCTAACCTTTATTTATCCGAGCTGGATCATATCATTAAAGAAGAAATGGGCATCCGGTACTATTACCGTTTTGCGGATGATATTGTCCTGCTGGACGGGGATAAGGGAAAGCTCCACGGAACCCTCGTGTTTATGAATCACTACCTGAATAATGAACGTGCTTTGAATATAAAGCAGAATTATCAGGTTTTTCCGGTAGAGAGCAGGGGTGTTAATTACGTGGGATACGTGACGTTTCATGATTATTGCCTCGCCCGCAAGCAGAACAAGAAAAACCTCTGCCGGGAGGTGGCAAAATTACGCAAACGTGGGATGAGCGATGAGGAAATCAGGATAAAGGCATCCAGCCGGTTGGGGTTCATGCAGCATTGCAATAGCATTTATTTATTAAAAACTCTCAATATGAAAACATTCAGTGAAGTAACAAACAGCGGTGGTAATCTCACGGGAGATAAATACCACATTGATGACATTTTGAACAGGGAAATCCACCTGAAAGGCTTCGAGGTAAAAGAATCCAAGTATAAAGGTGAATGCCTGATCATCCAGTATGATATCTACGAGCAGGTCAAGGATAAGGCCGGGGCTTTGCTCACTAACGAGGACGGTACTCCGAAAATGGATTGGGTAGAACATATCACTTTTACCGGTTCGGAGGCTCTTATCAAACAGTTAAAGGATGTAGTATTGGATGAACCCTGTTCGGCTAAGATTATTAAACAACCAATCGGTGACCGGGGTAAATGCTTTTATAAGATGACCGATCCCGATTAAAATA
>ERZ772893.1701-NODE-1701-length-20402-cov-33.096181_pt1 | contig 20402 bp, 14 predicted proteins | sample MGYA00511482_ERZ772893 | MGnify/ENA primary metagenome ERZ772893 (study PRJEB29015, sample SAMEA2737687) | human gut metagenome | biome: human gut; feature: human-associated habitat; material: faeces | place: China | collected 2012 ... | reverse complement strand
AATGTAACTAATATGAATGGTATGTTTTATTATTGCAGTTCTTTAGTTAATTTAAACTTGTCTAGTTTTAATACATCAAATGTAACTAATATGAATGGTATGTTTTATTATTGCAGTTCTTTAGTTAATTTAAACTTGTCTAGTTTTAATACATCAAATGTAACTAATATGCATAGTATGTTTGCCTTTTGTAAAAATATTAAAACTATATATGTATCTGATTTATGGAATACATCAAATGTTACTAGTTCTTCTTTTATGTTTCATTCTTGTACTTCTTTATCTGGAGCAGTATCCTACGATAATACAAAAACAGATATATCTATGGCTAATTATACTACTGGATATTTAACATATAAAAGTAATAACTAAGAAAGATATGACTAATATCTTTCTTTTAGTATATATTTATGGCTTATATATAATGGGTATGTAGATACATTGTTATTAGACTATAGGCTAATAACAACACTTTAATACCTTAGAATTAAAGTGAATATAATATATTATCTAAATATGTCGAATATCTTTACAAATAAATAAACTATTGCTATAATGTAAGTGTAAAATAAAGGAGAGCCTATGATTACACAAACTATAGATATATCTAATGTAAAAAAGATATTAAAATGTTGTCCACATTACGATGATATAATAAATTCAGAAGTCGACTATGAAGATGAATTATCATTTGATTTAATAGATTGGTATAAAGATTTAATATTCTCTTGTAATGCCGATAACGAAGAAGAAGTAAAAATAATTAGATTAATTGATAGAAGTCTCTATATGTATGTAAATAGTTATAAATATAAAATAGGCTTAAAAAAAATAATAGATATAAAAGATATAGATTTAAATAGTGATAAAAGTATTAAAAATCTAATTAAAAAGATTATTAATTATACCACTAAATATGAAAATAACGAAATATTAAATATTACTAATGGAAGATGGCTATAAAATATTATAGCCATCTTAAATATTTAATAAACAAATTTCATAATAATATGATAAAATAATAAGTAGGTGGTAGTATGTATATAAATGTATTAACTCAAATAGGAGCCAAAGCAGTAGATCAAAATTATATCTATTCAGTACCAAAAGAATTAATAAGTAAAATAAAAGTAGGTATTAGAGTAAAAATAAGTTTTGGTAAAATGATTCTTGAAGGATTTGTTACTAAGATAAATCCAGATATAAATTATGATAAAACCAAAATAAAAGATATACTAGATATAGTAGATGATACTCCAGTATTAAATAAAGAAATGCTTCTTCTAGGTAAAGATATGAGTAATAAACTATTATGTTCATTAGTATCAGCCTATCAAGTAATGCTACCTAAAGCCCTAAAAGCTGAAATAAATACCAATATCAAAATAAAATATAATAAATATCTTAAAAGATTAAAAAGTATTGAAGAAATAGATGAATATATTAAAAATTGTAAATATGAAAGTCAAATAAATATATTATGTAAGTTAAAAGAAGGAGATATCTTAATAACTAAAATGACTAGTAGTATTAATACTATTATTAAATATGGTTTTGCTAAAATAGTCATGGAAGAAGAAAAAAGATATAATTATACAGGTTCACATAACTATAAGAAAGTAGAACTAACTGATAAACAAGAAGAAGTAGCTTCTAGAATAATAAATTCATTCGGTACTTCAAAAACATTTCTTTTATATGGAGTTACCGGTTCTGGTAAAACTGAAGTATATATGAATATTATAGAGAAGACTATTAATAATGGAAAGACCGCTATTATGTTAGTACCAGAGATAAGTCTAACACCTCAAATAGTAGGTAAATTTATCTCTAGATTTGGTAATATAATATCTGTATTACATTCTAAATTATCTGATACTGAAAGATATGATGAATATAGAAAAATAACCGAAGGTAAATCTAAGATAGTAATAGGTACAAGAAGTGCTATCTTTGTACCATTTAATAATATTGGAGTAATAATAATCGATGAAGAACATACTTCTTCATATAAACAAGAAAATCATCCAAGGTATAATGCCAAAAATATAGCTATTTGGCGTAGTAACTATCATAAATGCCCAGTATTACTAGGTAGTGCTACTCCTAGTCTAGAATCAATGGCAAGAGCAGGTAATAAAGTATATGAACTTCTAACACTAACTACTAGAGTAGGATCTAGTACTCTTCCTAAAGTCCAAATAGTAGATATGAAAGAAGAAGTAAAAAAAGGCAATTTCATATTATCAAGTATTTTAAAAGAGAAGATAAAAGAAAAACTAGCTAAAAATGAACAAGTAATATTACTTCTAAATAGAAGAGGATACTCTTCAGTAATAACCTGCAGGGACTGTGGTTATACTTTGAAATGTCCAAACTGTGATATTACATATACTTATCATAAAAGTAGTAACAATCTAAAATGTCATTACTGTGGTAAATCAGTACCATTAAATAACAAATGTCCTAAATGTGGTGGAGAAAATGTCAAAGACTATGGACTTGGTACTGAGAAACTAGAAGAAGAATTACATAAATTATATGACACTAAAATAGTTAGAATGGATGTCGATACCACTAGTAAAAAAGGACAACATGAAAAAATAATTGAAGACTTTGGTAGTCATAAATATGATATCTTAATAGGTACTCAAATGATAGCTAAAGGCTTAGATTTTCCACTGGTAACTCTTGTGGGAGTAGTATCTGCTGACTCATCATTAATGGTACCAGACTTTAGAGCGGGAGAAAATACCTTCCAGTTACTTTCCCAAGTATCTGGTAGAGCGGGCCGTAGTACAAGTCCTGGTGAAGTAATAATCCAAACATATAATAAAGAACATTATAGTATCGAATTATCTTCAAGACACGACTATATAAGTTTCTATAAAGAAGAAATGCAAATGCGTAAAATGCTAAAATATTCACCATACTATTATATGACTTTAATTAGTATTACCTCTAAAGATTATAATATAGGTTTTGAAGAATCCGGTAAAATAGGAAACTATTTAAAAAGTAAATTAAACCCCAGTACCATAATATTGGGACCTACTACTGCAAGTATGTTTAAAATAAATAATATATATCATTATCAAATAATATTAAAATATCAAAAGGATAATAACCTATATGATACATTAAAATTTATTGATAGTATGTATAAAAATAATTCCAAGGTAAAAGTAGAGTTTGATTTTGATCCAATAAGGATATAAAAATCTTGCTCTTTTTTTCTTTTTACTATATAATTTAATTATGGTAGGTGATAGAGAATGAAGAAGTTATCAAATAAAGGATTTACTTTAATAGAGTTATTAGCCACAATATTAATAATAGGTTTAGTATTAGGTCTAACAACATATGGTATTATTAGTTCAGTAAAAAGTGCTAAAGATGAAGGCTCAAAATTAACATTAGCTGGTATAAAAGAAGCTGCTAGAACATATTCAAATGAATACACTGATGATACTTGGAAGGCTTCTAATAAACTTAATAATATATATTTTTGTACTACAATACAAGAACTTATTAATAAGGGTCTTTTAGATAAAAATGCTAAGAGTGTTGAAGGTAATACAATAGGTTTAAATGATTATATAGCAGTAGTAAAAGATAAAACTACTAAAGTAATAAAAAAAGAATTTGTTTTAACTTTACAAGCCTTCAATGAAGATGAAGAAAAACACGAGGCACATCAATATTGTACTGGTAATATTAAACCAGAAGATATAAAGAAATTGCCTATCATTAACAAAAAAAATACATATACTGATACTATAATTGCAGAATTTACAGATGCCGAATTTAAAACTAAAGATGGTAATGTTAGTAATATTAAAAAGAGAGAATGTCTTTATGACGAAACTACCAGTGGTAATTTTACAAGCAAAGGTACAATCACTAATAAAGAGTGTAAGATTGAAGGATTAGTGCAAAACAAAAACTATTATGTTAAAGTTTGTATGACATCAAAAAATGATTCACGTGCTTGTTCTACTCCAGAAATAGTTAAAACAAAAGAAGTAAAATCTCCAAGTATAAATATAAATACAAATGATAGTATTAAGATAACTTATGATGATACCAATATAATAGATGAAAATGGTAATCAAAATGGTAATCATTATTTTAAATCTGATGTTAATGCTACATCTAATAAAAATGTAAGTACTTGTAACGAAGAGGGAGAAACTTTTTCTTGTAGTAGTGATAGTACTATAAATATTACAGAAGATAAATGGTATAAAGTAGATGACAAAGAAGTTAAATTATCTTATACAAATAGTGGAGATATTACTATAGCTGCGGTAACTAGAGACAAGAGTGGTAATTATAAATCTACTGATAAAAACTATAGTTTATATAAGATTATATTTAGTAGAGGAACTGCTGATACAATTGGTGGACAAACTAATGATATTAAAAAATTGTGTTTGGTAAATAAGGATGAAACATGTACTATTACTTCTCCAATTATAAAAAAAGCAGGATATAATGTAGTTGGTTGGAACACCGATAGTAATGCTATGACAAGTACTTGGTCACAAAACACTTCAAAAAATATAAATAAGAGTGAAACATATTTTCCAATAGTAAAATTAAAGACGTATACTATAAAATATAATGCTAATGGTGGAAGTGGTGCGCCTAGTAATCAAGTAAAAGAACATAATAAAAACATAACTTTAAGTACTAGTAAACCTATTAGAACAGGATATACGTTTGTTAATTGGAATACTAGTAGTGCTGGTAATGGAACCTCATATTCTGCTGGTGCAACATATTCTGGTAATAGTGATATAACTATGTATGCTCAGTGGCGTAGAAATAGAGTAATAATAAACTTTAGTGTTAATGGTGGTACCTTGATATCTACGGCAGCATATTCAGTAGATGCAAATGGTATAGTTACTCAAAATGGTAGTAATTTACATTCAATGTATTATAATGATACTATTATGTCTACTGGATTACCTAATTATAATAATTCAAGTTATTTAAATATTATGAGAAATGGTTATGAAGGTGTAAGTGGAGCAGAATGGAAATGTTTAAGTGGAAACTGTACTAAGCAAACATATAGTCAAGATACAAACACATATAAAGCTAGTGATTTCTGTGATGCTAGTAAAACTGATTGTACAATAACGCTTGGAGTTAATTGGACTGAAGTTAGTACAAAAACAATGTATATAAATGCTAATATTGGTTTAAATTGCCGTAGTGGTTCAGGAACAAGTTACTCTATAGTTACAGCTTATGCCTGCGGTGTACCAGTTAAAGTAAGAACTAAGCTAGTTAATGATTGGTGGTATGAGGTTGATGATAAATGCTACATGTCAAAAGGTGGAACAGGTTCAGATGGTAACTGGAAAGATTATTTGGTTGATAGTAGAAGTAAATTAACTTGTCCAACCAGTTCTGGCGGTTCTGGAGGCTCAGGCGGTGATTCTAGTGAAGGAAAATTGTTAAATTGTACTTGTAATGAAGATGCTGATTGTGGTGTTGCAGGAGGTAATTTAATTAATTTATATTGTGATACAAATATGAAGAGTGGAAAAACAGAAAAAGAAGGAAAATATATGTGTGCTTGGAAAAATAAATACAAACCAAATGTTACACATTGGTGTTGGACTCGATAAAAAGACAAATATTTAATTATAATAAAAAACTACTTAAAAAAAATTAATAGAAAGTAAGAAAACAAGTAAATATTAAAATACTTGTTTTTTTATACAAATTTTTCTTATTGTTTAAGCAAGCAAGAAATGCATTATATTTCAGTTATAAAATATCTTGCTCTTTTTTACCTTTTACTGTATAATTTAATTATGGTAGGTGATAAAGAATGAAGAAATTATCTAATAAGGGTTTTACTTTAATAGAGTTATTAGCCACAATATTAATAATAGGTTTAGTATTAGGTTTAACAACTTATGGTATTATTAGTTCAGTAGATAAGGCTAAAACTACTAGTACAACAATATCAGTAAGTGGTATAAAAGAGTCTGCACGAACATATTCAGGTGAATACACTGATGATACTTGGAAGGCTTCTAATAAATCTAATAATATATATTTTTGTACTACAATACAAGAACTTATTAATAAGGGTCTTTTAGATAAAAATGCTAAGAGTGTTGAAGGTAATACAATAGGTTTAAATGATTATATAGCAGTAGTAAAAGATAAAACTACTAAAGTAATAAAAAAAGAATTTGTTTTAACACCACAAATTAGTGAGAATGAAACGGATAAAATAGAGGCATTTAATTATTGTACTGGTGGTAAAAAACCAGAAAATATAAAGAAACTCCCTACTATTAAAGGGGAAAAAACATATACTGATACTATAATTGCAGAATTTACTGATGCCGAGTTTAAAACTAAAGATGGTACTAGTAGTAATATAACAGAAAGGAAATGCAGCTATGCTAAGAGTAGAATTGATGGCGGAAATGCAGAATTTATAGAAAATAACAATACTACAATTAATGGTAATAAATGTAAGATTACAGGACTAGAATCAAATACGGGATATGACATAAGAGTATGTATGACATCAAGTAATGATTCAGAGGCATGTACTACAAAAAATATTAAAACACTAGATATAAAAGAACCTACTATAAGCATAAATGGTAATGATAGTATTAAGATAACTTATGATGACACTAATATAATAGAAGCCAAAGGGGATCATTATTTTAAATCTGATATTAATGCTACATCTAATAAAAATGTAAAGAAGTGTACATTAAGTACTATAACAAATAATTATGTTTGTGATAAAGAGACCAAGGAAATATCAATTAATTCTTGGTATAAAGTATCAGATAAAGAAGTAATACTTTCTTATACAGAGAATGGGGATTTTGATGTTACTGCTGAAACAAGAGATAAAAGTAATAATTCTAAGTCAAGTACAAAAAGTTTTAGTTCTTATATAACTATATTTAGTAGAGGAACTGCTGATACAATTGGTGGACAAACTAGTGATATTAAAAAGTTATGTTTAGCAGATAGAAATAAAAGTTGTAGTATAACTTCTCCAATTATAAAAAAAGCAGGATATAGTGTAGTTGGTTGGAATACTAATAGTAGTGCTACAACAAGTAGTTGGAATGTAAATATTTCAAAATCTATAAATAAGAGTGAAACATATTATCCAATAACTAAATTGTCAACATATACCATAACATATAATAATAATAATGGAAGTGGATGTGCATCAAAGACTGTTAATTATAATTCACAAATTGGTACTTTATGTACTCCAAAAAGGAAAGGCTATACTTTTATTGGATGGTATAACCCTGATTACAAAGACAAACCTTTAAATTATTATGCTGATACAAATCCAGATTTATATAATGCTTTTAATTATGATGCAGATAAATTATATAACCATTATTTAACATATGGTGTAAATGAAGGCCGAAGAGTAGCACAATATTTATCATCTGATACATATAACTATACAAAAAATATAACAGTCTATGCTGGCTGGAAGGCAAATAAAATTAAAATTAAATATAATGTTAATGGTGGTCAATTAAATACTAATAATTCTGCTTATAGTACAAGTGGATCATATGTAACATTAAACGGAAGTACAATAATAGAAGCATATAATTATGGTGATATGTTAGGTTCGAATGGTTTATATAATTATAATAATCCTGCATATATAAATATTGTAAGAAGTGGCTATAAAGCAGTTAGTGGTAAAGAATGGTATAATGATGCAAAAAATACATTTAATCAAGCAACTAGATATGATGTCAATGATTTATGTGATGCATCTAATTCAGATTGTGAAGTAACATTATATGTTAATTGGATTAAGGAAGATTCTATTAATGATTATAGATGTTCAGGTAGTGATTACTATTATATTACTACATGTGATTCTGCTTCAAGCGCTGATGCAAGATGTAACTACACATCAAAGAATAAACAAAGTACATCAGGCACTATTCTCAGAAATAATTTAACACAATGTCATAAAGTTACATTTTATGCTGATGGAGGTAAATTTAGTGATGGCACTACAGAATTCTTCTTTATGGCCACCGCAGGAGTAAGGTATACCTTTGATAGTAGTTATTATTTAACGAATATTACTATGCCAAGGATATCAAGAAGCGGCTGCTCACTATATGGTTGGTACTATTATCCAGAAAGTAAAGTCATTAGGCAGTGGTTTGATGTTGATAGTGATGAATACAATATTGAACTTAAGGCTAATTGGTATTGCCCTAGTAGTGGTGGTACTGGTGGTGGTGGTACTGGTGGTGGTGGTACTGGCGGTTCTCCCGTAAAACCATGTGGCTATTGTACTAAAGATAGTCAATGTAGTGCTAGTAATTCATGTGGTGCTGCATGCGTAAATAACCAGTGTAGAGTATATCAGCAAAAGCCAAATGGTAGTTGTACAGGAACTTATGATGCATGTAATTAGAGGTGAAATATTATGAAAAAAAAGATATTAATTATACTACTATTAGTACTAGTATTTGCAATTATTTTTGTAACTATTATTTATATTACAAATAGAAATAATATAAAAATAGAAGAACTATATGGAACATGGACACTTGAAGAAAATAAAACTATATTAGATGGAAAAGAAACTTCTAATATGGTTCCATGGAGATGTGTTATTGAATTACAAAAAAATAATAATATGAAACTTTGCTACTATAATAGTGATGATAATATCGAGTGTGGCACAGCAAATTATACATATGAAGGCGGTATCTTAAATATTAAAGATAATGATTGGTATTTAAAAGGCAAATATTATGTTACTTTAGAAGATACCAATATGCTAATATTAAAACAAGAAATTTCAAAAGAGGAACAAACTATCATTTATTATAAAAGAAGCTAAAAAATATGAATTTATTTCATATTTTTTTCTTATTACTAATATATTTAAATAGAAAGAAGAGGAAAGAATATGATTAATAAGAAAAATTTATGGTTTTTAACATTATTTAGTTTAGTATTAGTATTATCTATTTATTATGTAACAATGCCTAATGAAGTATTTGATAAAGATTTATCAAATAAAGAATCAGAAACTACAAGTACAGAAATAAAAGAATCAAGTGTAGTTGCTTCTCTTAAAGTAGAAGATGATACCACAGTTAAAGAAAAAATAAATAGCTTGAAAGAAAAAATTACTGATAAAAGTGTCAGTATCGAAGAAAAAAACAATTATTTTGAAGAATTAAAATTAATAAATAAAAATTCTTCTAAAGAAGAGACAATAGAAACTAAGATAAAAGAAATGTGCAGTTGTGATAATTTTGTTAAAATAGATGGTGATAATGTAAGAGTGGTACTCGATTCAGATGATTCTAATACCTCTAAAGCTAATGAGATAATGCGACTAGTTCAAAAAGAGTTTGACAATAAGATGTATATTTCGGTAAAATTTAATTAAATTAGGTTAAAATACCTCACTTTATTTTAATATAGGAATACAATAATATGAAAAGACATTGACCACCCTATGTACAAGGGAAGTGAGGTATTTATGAGTAAAGGTATATTAACCAAAAGAGAAAAAGAAGTATTTTCGTTACTAGTGGATAATAAAAGTACGAAAGAAATAGCTGATATTTTAAATATTAGTGAGAAGACAGTTAGAAATCATATTTCTAATACTATGCAAAAACTATCTGTAAAAGGAAGAGCACAAGCGGTGGTAGAACTAATTAGGCTTGGTGAAATATCATTATAAGCACAAATTGTGCTTTTTTCTTTTTCTCATGTAATTTATTTACTAATTAACACATATATTTTACTAGGTGATAGGTTTATGTTAAAAAGAATGTCTATTAAAAAAATAATGGTATCTACTGCAGCAGTTTTACTGCTGCTAATAATATATTTAATACCAGATAATAGAAAAGAAATAGAATTAAAAAACAAAGATATTGAATATACTTATAATAATATTACTGATACAATATATTTAATAGATAAAAATGATTATGTAGCAAGAACAAATATTGTTAGTTGTAATTGTAATGATATAGATAAAGCTAAAGATCTATTAGATAGTCTTACTATTGGAGGAAAAAAATCAAATATTATTCCTAATGGTTTTAGGAGTATTATACCACCAGATACTAGTATACTTAATATAGAATTAAAAGATAAAGTATTAACAATAGATTTTTCTAAAGAATTTCTTGATGTATCAGAAGTAGAAGAAGAAAAGATGATTGAATCAATAATTTATACTTTAACTAGTATCAAAGATATAGATAAAATAATAATTAAAGTAGAAGGAAATATATTAACAAATCTTCCACATAGCAAAAAAATAATTCCTTCAGTATTAGATAGAAGTTATGGTATAAATAAAGAATATGAATTAACAACGATTAATAATATTGATTCATATACGGTATATTATGTAAATAAATATAACGATAGTAATTATTATGTACCAGTAACTAAATATATAAATAAAGAGGAAATAGAACCGGTAAAAGTAATAATTAAAGAATTAAGTAGTTCTCCAATATATGAAACAAATTTAATGAGTCATTTAAATGCCGGTGTAGTATTAAATGACTATGAATTAGAAGGTAATAATTTAAAATTAAATTTCAATGAACTATTATTAAGTGATCCAGATAGTAACAAAATACTTGAAGAAGTTATATACACAATAGGACTTTCTATGAATGATATATATAATAATTTAGAAACAGTATCTTTTTATGTTAATAATAATGAGGTATATGCTTTAACATTAAGTGATTTAAAATAAAAAATATTTTCTTTCAATTGACTAATAAACTTCAAAATGATATACTTAAATAGAAAGAGTAGGAGATATCTATGAAGGAAAATAAAAAAATTAAAATAATTGGAACTATTATTGGTATAGTACTATTTGTTATATTGATCGCAGGATTTACTTTTGCTTGGTTTACTTGGGAAAGTAGTAGAATAAATATAAGTGGTAATACAGCTTGTTTCAATATTAATTATACCGAAGGTAATTTAGTTACTGATGATATGCTACTTGTAGATGCTAATAAATTAATATCTAATAATAAGATTACAATAAAAAGAGGAATGGCTGTAACTAATTTAAGTGCTAGCAAAGATCCAAAATGCACAAAAGTAAAAGCCAAATTATCCATTCAATTAAATGCAGATTTAATACCAAGCATATATAATGCTTCGGGTAGTTGTTCTGGAGCACTAAATTATGTAGTAGCAAGTTATGATGCATCCCTATTTTCTGGAGTTGATGCAAGAACGCTAGAAAATATGACTTTTGATATTTTAGCTACAGATACTATTCCAAGTTCTGGTAGTAGAACTGTCTATGAAAAAGCACTTGCTGATGACGGTACAAGACAAGATTATCTAATAATATTTTATATAGATGGAAATAAGGCTAATGATGATATTGATAGTAAAAATATTATTGTTAAAGCTAATGTGACTGCTGTTCAAACTAATTAAAAAAAATACTAGAATAATAAACTCTAGTATTTTTTAATTACTCCAAAATAGGTGAAAAGTAAAATAAAAAAGCCTTATTTTATAAGGCTTTAATATTTAAAGTGGTGTCCTGGTGGAGATTCGAACTCCAGACCGATCGCTTAGAAGGCGATTGCTCTATCCAGCTGAGCTACCAAGACATCAGTCAATATAGATTATACAACAACATTAAAAAAATAGCAACCATTTTTTAAAAAAAATTGCAAAAATTTAATATTTAATATATAATTTAATTGTAGGTGAGTAATGAAAAAGAAAATTAATATTATATATTTACTATTTATGTTATTTTTAGTACTATTAAACTACATTACTAAGAATAGTAATATATTAAATTTAGTATTAAGCTCTAGTCTAAGTATATTACTATATAATATATTTTCAGAATTAAATATAAAAAGTACATTAGAAAAGTATAAAAATAAATATAAAATATATAAAATAACAATTATATTTATTAGTTTATTATTTATAGTATTTAGTGCATTATCATTCTTAATAGGTAGTGTTATGTCTATTAAAGGATTAAATATAATAAATGTACTTGGAGTATTATTTACTTTAACTATAATTATAATTAAAATAACAAGTATATTTCTAGAATATACAAAATATAAAAAACTGGGTAATAAATTATTTAATATATATTTATTATTACTATTATTAATAAATAGTATATCAAGTATACTTTTATATCAAGTATTTAAATTAGATGATTATATTAAAGTATTACTGTTATACTCAGTAAATATAATGATATTTATTATAATAATGTTATTACTATATATCTTTATATTAAGAAAAAATAAAGTAAAAGTAAGAGAAAAATATAATTATAAAGAAATAATAAGAAGTATATTAGATATTAATAAAAGTATAACTATATATAATCTTATTAAAGAAGGCTATATATATACATCAATAATAATACTATATTATACTTTAATTAATAAATATAATTATAGTTATGAAAATACAAGTATAATTATAGTTAATGTATACTTCTATGGAATATACTTTATAAAATATATTAGTTATATATTAAAAAAACATCTTGAAGTAAATAGCGATAATTTTAGTAATCAAATAATTAAAGTATCTAATTATTTGATTACAATAACAATACTTTTAATGATAATATCTGGTCCTATTTGTAAAATACTATTTAGTAATAATAATTTTCTGTTTGATTTAGTAGTATTAATATTCTTTTATACATTATATAATTATGTAATGGATATAAGTATAAAAGTTACCAGTAGTAAAATAAATAAAATATCCTTATTAAGTGGATTAATAATTAAACTAGTATTTGAAATACCACTTATTAATGCCAGTTATCGTATGGGTAGTAGTCTATATTTTGGTAGTGTATTATCTATAATAATAGGTATGGCTACTAGTACAATTATTAGTATTATATTTATAAATAAAAAGTTAAAAATAAGCATTTTAAATAATTTTAGTAATATTTTAAATATTATTTACGAAAATATAATATTATGCTTAATATTAGTATTATTAACCTTAATAGTAAGAGTAGAAAATACCAGTATAATAGGAAGTATCTTAGTAATAATATTCTATACATTTATTACAATATTATTTTACATAATCAAAAAAATACTCAAGAAAAAAGTGTGAGTTTATTGCACTTTTTTTTATATTATGATATCATTGTATTAGTAGAAAAGTAAGGTGAATATAGTGAAAAAGAGTAAACTATTTATGATAATTTCTTTAAGTGTATTAGTGATAACAATAATAGTAAGTGGTACTTATGCTTTATATAAAGCTCAGTTATCTAAAAATATTGGAGTAAATACAACAACACATGGACTAGCATATTATATTAATTATGTTAAAGGTACCGATATAACTGCCGCTACTTTAAATCCTAGTACTTCTTATGAAGGTGGAGCAAGTAGCGATATTGAATTTTGGAAGAAGGATGACTCTTATGATATATATGGTAAAATAGAATTAACTGTTAATACTATAGGTACTAATTTAAGTAATAGTCCTGCACTTAAATATGCCGTAGTAAATAATGGTAATGTACTAAAGGAGGGATCTTTAAAAGGTACTACATCCGGTTCAAAAGTAACAATATTAAAAAATCTATATCTAGAACAAACTAAGCAAATATATACAGTATATGTATGGCTTGATAATAGTGAAGAACTAGGTAATATATCTAATGAATCTCTTAGTATATCAGTAGATTGCACTGCTAGTCTTCAAAAAGAACCAACAGCAGCAGACACTATTATTAGTTTATATACTAGTGCAGCAAAGGTAACAGCAACAAATAATAGTATTACATATAATACAGCACCATCAGTATCATTAATGAATGATAGACTGGGTGGTACTACAACTAGTCTAGATGGTGGCAATATAAGATATTATGGAGCAAGTCCAAATAACTATATATACTTTAATTGTTCTGACTATAGTAATCAAACATCTAGTACATGTGAAACATGGCGTATAATAGGAGTATTTGATGGTAAATTAAAACTAATAAAAGGTAGTCAAATAGGAACATATTCTTGGGATAACAAGAATATTAGTACTGGAGCAGAAGATGATCGTGGTAAAAATGACTGGACTACAGCAAGATTAATGAAACTACTTAATCCAGATGATTATTATATAAACGATAACAATGATAAAGATTCTGAAGGCAATTATTTAGGATATAGTTTATATTACAATAGTGCATCAGGAATGTGTTTTACTGATGAAGGTGTTAATTACTCCGCCTGCGATTTTACAAGTACAGGAATAAAAAATGATGAAACAAGAAATATGATTGCAGAGACAACATATAATCTAGGGGGATGGAATGATACTGGAGTATATCCAAATGAAATATATGAATATGAAAGAGGAACAACAGTATATACAGGTAGACCAACAACATGGACAGGAAAAATAGCCTTAGCATATCCAAGCGATTATGGTTATGCGGCAGATTTAAATCAGTGCAAACAGACATTGGCAAATTACGATAATAGTACTTGTACCTCAAACAACTGGATGAAAGCAATTATAACAGATAATGGAAGCAATCATGGATGGCTATTAACCCCTGATTCCAGCTACTCGTACGTTGCGTGGTATTCGCAAGGCAATGTGGGCGAGTACTTTACGGGTGCTGCGCGTGGGGCCGTGCCAGTCCTTTCTCTAAGTTCTAAACTGGGAATAGAGTCAGGAGATGGCTCAAGTAGTAATCCGTACAAATTAAGTGCGTAAGCAGTTAATTTGAGATAACTTTGGTAGGAAGAACTTGGTAAGGGACCCCTCAAACAGGTGAAGTCTGTTAGGGGCAAGGGCGGCGAAAGTCGCCAAGAGAAGATAAGTATTCATGGAAAGGCGAAAAATGAAAAATAAATTTTGGTATTAACACTAGTTTGGTGCCTTATAAAGTAAAATAGATATGTAGATAAAAAGAATAGAAAGGAAAGGATATTATGACTAATGTAAGTAATTACTATATAGATAGTAAAAATAAATTAATTAGTGATAAAGAATCTTATATTATAGGTAATAAATATAGATTTACAATATTAACTCCTAGAATGATAAGATTAGAATATAGTATTAATGGTGTATTTGAAGATAGACCAACTTCTTTAGTAATAAATAGATCTTTCCCTAAAGTACCATATTCTATTACTGAAAGTAATACTCTTATTCAAATAGATACTGGTATATTTACTTTATCTTATGTAAAAGATAGTGATTTCAAATCAACTACTTTTGGTAGTAATATAAAAGCAGTAATAAATGGTACCAATAAAGAATGGCAGGCAGGTAGTAAAGAAATAAGAAATATGCGAGCCATTAATTATTCAATAGATAGTATCAAGGATAAAATAATATTAGATAAAGGATTATATTCCTTAGACGGAATATGTCTAATAGATGATTCTGGGTCTCTAGTATTAGATGAAAACGATAATTTCATAGAAAGACCTAAGGATATAAAAGATTTATATCTAATTATGTATAATAATGATTTTGAAGGATGTCTAACAGATTATTTCACTTTAACAGGTTATCCTAATCTAATACCAAGATATGCTCTTGGAGCTATATGGTATAAGAACGATAACTATAGTACTAGGGATATAGTTAATTTAGTAAACAAATTCAATATAAATAATATACCAATATCAGTATTTCTACTTGGAGACTATTGGCATAACGGAAGTACATTAATACCAAGTATAGATTTAAAATATATAAGCAGTTATTTAAATAACAATAATATAAAACTGGGAGTAACAATTAATCCCACTAGTTATATAAATAAAGGTACTAATGAATATAACTATATAAGTAGTTATACTAACTTAGATAAAGTAAACTTTATTCCTTTATCTAATGATAAGATAGGTATATATTTTAATATATTTATAAATAACTTAAATAATCTTGGAGTATCAGTATATAGTATTGATTATAATAATCCATTAGATAGAATAAATTTATGGAAGATAGACCACTATCACCATGGACTAAGTAATATAAAAAATATAAGAGGATTAACACTATCTAGAAATGCAAATATAGCTATGCATAGATATCCTATTATTTGGAGTGGTAAAACCTTAGTAAACTGGACAACATTAAATTTATTACCAAGATATAATTCTCAAGGATATAACATAGGCTTATCCTTTATAGCTCATCCTATTGGTGGCTATCACGGTGGTATTGAAGAAGACGAATTATACTTAAGGTATATTGAGTTCTCTTGTTTCTCACCAATATTTCTCTTAGCTAGTGAAGGCGGAGTATACTATAAAAGAGAACCATGGAAATGGAATAGTATCATTAGAAATAATATAATATACTATATGAATTTAAGATATAAACTAATACCATATCTATATAGTGAAAGTTATAACTATCATAAAACTGGGCACGCTTTAGTAAAACCATTCTATATAGATTATCCTAAGATAATAGATGAACCTCTATATAAGAATGAATATTTCTTCTGTAGAAACTTCTTTGTAGCCCCAATTACTGAAAGAAAAAATAGTGTTATCAAAAGATCTATAAAGAAAATATATGTACCAAATGGTATATGGTTTGATTACCTAAATGGTAAAAAATATACTGGTAATAAATACTATAATAACTTCTATCGTGATGAAGACTATCCTGTATTTGTTAAAGCCGGTTCTATCATACCAACAAGTATAAATATTAAAGAAGATATACCAAGTATATTAGAACTAAATATATATCCACTAGATAATGGTGAGTATTCCTTCTACGAAGATGATGGCTATTCTAATAACTATAAAAAAGGCTTATACATGATAACTAAGTTTAATTATCAGTATGAATTAGATAATTATACATTTATTATCTCAAGAGAAGAAGGTAAGAACTTATTATCCAGAAGAACATACTTACTTAGATTTAAAAATACTAGAAATATAACTGAAGTAAATATTGAAGATAAAACAATAAGTTATAGCACTTATTATGATAGAGATGACTTTATCATAAAAATAGATAATGCTATCGTAGGTAGAGAAATCAAAGTAAATATCAAAGGTACTAATATACTTGTAGGATCAGATGTAATAATAAATGAAGAAATAAAAAATATCTTATTTGATCTAGAAATAAGAACAAACTTAAAAGAAGAATTAGATAAGATACTATTTAGTGATTTAGAAATAAGAAAGAAAAGAATAAAAATAAGAAAACTAAAAAGAAAAGGTTTAGATAAAAAATATATAAATGTATTTATAAATTTACTTGAATATATAGAAAAATCATAGTATAATACATAGATATATAAGGAGGCATTTATGAAAGATATACTAAAAATATTATTAGAATTCTTAATTGTATATATTGGAGTATTTATATTATATTGGTTAATCTTTGTAAGAAAGAAAACTAAATATAATCCCAATAAAGTACCCGTAGAATTCTATTACTTAGTTAGCCTCTACCGATTAGATCAAAGTAAAATAAACTATAAGAAATTTATTTATGCTACGGCTTTTGTTAATACCTTTATTATAGATACAACATATCTAATAATATCTAAATTATTAGATAAATGGATGTGGCAATTAATCGTAGGTATATTTATAATAATACTACTAATAATTATTCTATATGGCCTACTTGGTAGATACTATCAAAAACATGGTATGGTAAGTACTCCTAAAAAGACTATTAAAGTAAAAGATACTCCTAAAGATAAAAATGTCCCAAAAAAGACTAATACAGCAAAGAAAAGAGGTAACAAAAATGTATAATTTTAGAAAGACAGAAAAGAAATGGCAAGATTATTGGGAAGAAAATAAAACATTTAAGACCGATACAAAAGACTTTAGTAAACCAAAGTATTATGCTCTAGATATGTTTCCATATCCATCAGGAGTAGGTCTTCATGTAGGTCATCCCGAAGGATATACAGCCACTGACATAGTAGCAAGAATGAAGAGAATGCAAGGCTATAATGTTTTACATCCAATGGGTTGGGATGCCTTTGGCCTACCTGCAGAACAATATGCCGTTAAAACAGGAAATCATCCAAGCGGCTTCACCGAGTCAAATATTAAAGTATTCAAAAAACAATTAAAAGAATTAGGTTTCTCTTATGATTGGGATAGAGAAATATCAACAGCAGATCCATCTTATTACAAATGGACCCAGTGGATATTTAAAAGACTATATATGGATGGCTATGCTAAATATATTGATATGCCCGTTAACTGGTGTGAAGAATTAGGAACAGTACTATCTAACGATGAAGTAATAGACGGTAAGAGTGAAAGAGGAGGCTATCCAGTAGTTCGAAAGAATATGAAACAGTGGTCTATGGATATACCAAAGTTTGCCGATAGACTTCTAAATAATCTGGATAATTTAGATTGGCCAGAATCCACTAAAGAAATCCAAAGAAACTGGATAGGTAAGAGTTATGGTGCTAATATTACTTTCAAAGTAGATGGTACCGATAAAGAATTCACAGTATTCACTACAAGATGTGATACCTTGTTTGGTGCTACCTACTGTGTGCTTGCTCCTGAACATAGTCTAGTAAAAGAAATAACAACTCCTGAATATAAAGATGTAGTAGAGGATTATATCAAGTTATCAGCCTCTAAGTCAGAACTAGAAAGAACAAATGCTAGTAAAGAAAAAACAGGTGTATTCACCGGAGCTTATGCTATTAATCCAGTAAATAACAAAAAGATACCTATCTGGATAAGTGATTATGTTCTAGCAAGTTATGCTAATGGAGCCATTATGGCAGTACCTGCTCACGATGAAAGAGACTATGAATTTGCTAAGAAATTTAATCTAGATATCATACCAGTAATTGAAGGCGGCGATATCGCTAAAGAAGCTTATACAGGAGATGGGCTTCACATCAATAGCGGGTTCTTAAATGGTTTAAATAAAGAGGACTCTATCAAAAAGATGATAGAATATCTTGAAGAAAATAAATTAGGTACTAAGAAAGTTAACTATAAAATAAGAGAATGGATATTTGCTCGTCAAAGATATTGGGGTGAACCTGTACCAGTAATTCATATGGAAGACGGTACTATCAAATTAGTACCAGATGAAGAGTTACCACTTACTCTTCCAATAATGGATGACTATAAAGGTAAGAATGGTATGGCACCATTAGAGAATGCTACTAAATGGAAAAATGTAGTAATAGATGGTATGAAGGGTAAAAGAGAAACTTCCACTATGCCAGGAGCCGCAGGTTCTTCTTGGTATTACTTAAGATATATCGATCCACATAACGATAACGAAATAGCTAGTCCAGAACTATTAAAACACTGGATGCCAGTAGATCTATATGTCGGAGGGCCAGAACACGCTGTTGGTCACTTATTATACTCTAGAATGTGGTGTAATTATCTATATGATAAAGGAATATCACCAGTACCAGAACCATTTAAAAAACTAGTTCACCAAGGTATGATACTAGGAGAAAACAATATTAAGATGGGTAAGAGATATCCAGAGTATGTCGTAAATCCATCAGATATAGTAGTATCTCATGGAGCAGATGCTCTAAGATTATATGAAATGTTTATGGGACCACTTGAAGCAGATAAACCATGGAGTAATGCTGGTATAGATGCTTCAAAGAAATTCCTTGATAGAATATATAGATTATTTGAAGAAAACAAAGTTCTTGATAAAGAAAATAAAAATCTTGAAAAGATATATCATCAAACTATAAAGAAAGTAACTAATGACTATGAAACACTTAACTTTAATACGGCAATTAGTCAAATGATGATCTTTATTAATGCCGTATATAAAGAAGGTTATTTACCTACTGAATATGCTGAAGGTTTTGTTAAAATACTTAGTCCATTATGTCCTCATCTAGGAGAAGAACTATGGAGTATGTTAGGACATAATAATACTATAACTTATGAACCATGGCCTACTTATGATGAATCTAAGACTACTGAAGATACCATTGAAATAGCCATTCAAGTTAATGGTAAAGTAAGAGATACTGTTAAAGTATTTAAAGATATTTCTAAAGAAGACTTAGAAAAAGAAGCTCTAAATAGTGACATTATTAAAAAGTGGTTAGAAGGTAAAGAAGTAGTAAAAATAATAACTATTCCGGGTAGAATAGTTAATATAGTAATAAGGTAATCATTAATTTGATTATCTTTTTTCTTATTCAGTTCGAGCCTATAGTCTCTCACTGTTAAACAAAGCCTAAGGTCTTTGTTTAAAATATTTATTATTTGTATACATTTGTATTATATACAAAATTCTCATAAACACTTATAAATAAAAGCTTTACAAAGATATTAAAAAAATAG